>Ga0116154_10003533_pt1 | contig 11004 bp, 10 predicted proteins | sample AD_UKC030_MetaG_FD_89898 | JGI IMG/M metagenome (GOLD analysis project Ga0116154, IMG submission 89898) | Active sludge microbial communities of municipal wastewater-treating anaerobic digesters from USA - AD_UKC030_MetaG | ecosystem: Engineered > Bioreactor > Anaerobic > Digestate | place: USA...
ACCGTCTGCACCCCGAAACCCCGCATCACCATTTCATTGCGATGCTGATGAATCACGGACCCTAGCAAAGGCACTAGTTGGACACGCAAATTGCCACGAGCACACAGCGTCGCCAGTTCCTGCTCAATTGAATACAACGCGAACTCTGAAAGTTCCATCAACAAAAGCCGCGCTGGCTGAAGCCGAACGATCTGCCGACAAAGTTCGGAACCGATCGACCCGCCTGCGCCAGAAACCAGCACCACCTTCCCCCTGATGCACCGCCCCAGCAAGGCGGCATCCGGCGCGACGGACTCCCGGCCCAGCAAATCCTCGATTTCGACCTCCCGGATAGCGTCGACCGCAACGTTTCCGCTGACCACATCCGCCATGCCGGGCACCAGCTTGACCTTGCAATGCAAGCCCTCAAGGCGGTCAATGATCTCCGCTCGCCGCGCCCGACTGGCTGATGGGATCGCCAGCAGCAACTCGTCGATCTGCTTGGCCGAGATCACCGATGCCAATACATCGGGCGGATATACCCTTAGCCCCGCCAATTCGCTCTTCTGTAGCGCCGGGTTATCGTCGAAAAAAACCACCGGCTGATATTCTCGACCGGCACGCAAGGCATAGGCCAACTGCGTGCCAGCCTGACCGGCGCCGTAGATGGCAATCCGCTTACGTGAATCCTGGCTACGCTCGGCACGCAGAAAATAGCTGCGCACCAGAAACCGCGTTGCCCCCACGTATACAATCGCCAGCAACCAATAGATTGCCAGAACACCTCGTGACAACCCGGGGGTATGCGTCAAGGCAATTCCTGCCGCCAGCAGCACCACAGACAATGTTACCCCGCCAGCGACCACGAATACCACCCGATCCTCCATGAACCGAATAACCGCACGGTACAGGCCAAATCGTATGAATATGGGAATTGCCAGCAGCGGCGCTGCCAGCATTTGCCAGCCGTAAGCTGCCAGTTCGGGATTCCACGTTTCAAACCGCAGAGCCAGCGCCGACCAGAAGGCAAGCAACAACAAAACAAAATCAACCGTTACCGAGATGGCCTGTTTTTTTCTGCGTGATAACAACAAAAATCCCTTTAGCATTGACTTACCCCCACCCCAGGGGCCAGAACCACCCCGGCGCCAATGTTTACCCCATACCCCAACGCAGAACCCGCCTGCATCCAGGCACCTCGCCCCAAGACCGAGCCGCCAGCCATCGCTGCATGCACCCCAAGATGCCCAAAATCATCGACCCGACAATGATGATCTACCACCGCCCCGCTATTCACGATGACTCCCTTACCCAACTGTGCCTCGGTCCCAACAGTCGCACCAGCCATTATCGTGCAACCTTCACCCAAGGCTGCCCTCGGCGAGACAGTGGCACTTGGGTGCAGCACTGTCGCCAACTCAAACCCGGCTAAAAGCACTTGGTCGCACAGCACTTCTCGCAGTTCGTTCTTGCCAATGGCAACAACCGCAGCTTCAGTAAATGCCCGGCAGCGGAAAATATCAGCAGTTGTTCCCAATACCGGAAAATCCCAGACTTTTGCTAATCCCGGGAAAGAATCATCGAGAAAGCCCGTCAATTCGAATTGACCGGAAGCCAAGACCGCCTCGGCAACAGAGCGGCCATGACCACCAGCCCCGACAACGATCAGCCGCCGCATCAGTGAGACACCCCATCACGCTTAAGAACCTTGACGAAGGTCAGCCACAAAATCCGAATATCAAACAAAAGGGAACGCCGCTGGAGATACTCAACGTCCAGTTGTACCTTCTCCGGAATCGGCAATTCATCCCGCCCATTGACCTGAGCCCACCCCGTCAAGCCGGGCACCAACTCATCCACCCCGTATTGGGTACGCAAGGCAATCAAATCATTCTGATTGAATAACGCTGGGCGCGGCCCTACAAAGCTCATGTCACCGACCAGAATGCTCCACAACTGCGGTAATTCATCTAGACTAGACTTGCGCAGAAAGGATCCAATCGGCGTCAGATAGGCCTTGGGATCCTCCAGTAGATGAGTCGCAACGGCCGGAGTACCGACACGCATGCTGCGAAATTTTGGCATCTTGAAGATCATATTGCCCTTGCCCACGCGGTCCGACCAATAAAAGGCCGGCCCCTTCGAGGTCAGACGAACCAGGATCGCAACGACCAGAATGGGCAACGCCAAAGTGACCGTAGCACATAACCCCAGAAGGAGATCAAACAGGCGCTTCATCAATAACATTTAGCAAAAATTTATATTCTAACCGGCCCATGCTCGCTGCGACACGATCCAGTGGACCAGCCTTCGTGGACGCTAATCGACGGCACCGAGCCCCCCGTTACAAAAATCATGCGCCGTCCTTTTTGATACCGGACAAGATTCTTAGCAGCCTTGAAGCAAGCAACCTCGGCTCAAAATTCTCCTCGTAATACTTGCGCGCGCTTTGCCCCATTTTGTGTATTTGTTCTTCTGGTGCGTCCCGAAGCCGCTTCACCGCATCTGCTAATTCCTTAGCGTCTTCTGCAGGACAAGCCAACCCCGCATTAGCCTCTTCAACGATTCGCGCTCCCTCACCGTCCAACGACGCAATAATTGGCTTGCCTGCAGCAAGGTACGCCTGAACTTTGCTCGGAACAGTCTGACTCATAATCGGATTTCGAATCAAGCTGACAAGTAGTACGGAAGCTTTTGACAAAATAATTGGCATTGTCGAGAGAGGAAATCTTCCCGGCAACCTAAGATTTGTCAATCCTAACCTGTCGACTTCCATCTGAAGCCATTTCATGCGGCTACCATTGCCGACCAATATAAAGTGAATGTCTCGCTCATTTTTCAGAAGATTTGCTGCCTCCAGAATGGTCTCAAGCGATTGAACCGTCCCAAAATTTCCAGCAAAGACGACGCTAAACCCCTTATCGAAAATAATTGGACATTCACCGCTCGCCACTGGATCAGAAAAAGCAAAATCTCCGGGATTCGGATGATAGATAACTGGAGTGCTCTCGGCTAACAACCTTACGGGCTCGACGAATGCATGAGACTGAACCAATAGCAAATCATTCTTCTTGTATATCCACTTGACCAGTTGCGCTACTAGCCCAAGCAATCTCTCGTCTTTCACGTATCCTGTAGCACTTAAGCTATCAGGCCAGAGATCCTGCACCCAAGTAATCAGAGCAGACTTTTTCAGCCATGCCAGCCAAACACCCGGAATTACCTGGAGGATCGGTGACAAACCAAAGACGAAAATCGTGTCGAAGGATCGCCCCCGAAGCAACCACGGACCAATAACAGAAGCGGAAACGACGAACGAAAGGTAATTGAGAATCAGTTTCAGCCCACTACCTTCTCCTCTCGGGGCCAAAGGGACTCGAAAAACTGTTATTCCATCATAACACTCCGAGCCAACTGAGCATGGCGAATAGCCCTCATACACTAACCCTTCCGGATAGTTTGGTTGGCCCGTCAGAACGGTTACCTCGCAACCTGCATCGCGGAGAGCTATTGCGACTTCGTTTATTCGGAAAGTTTCCGGCCAGAAATACTGGCTCAGTATTAATACGCGCATAACTTAGCTAGGGAAACTCTGTATAAATAACCGTCATTGCGGATGATTTGAGAAAATAGAGCCGCTGTTATACAGCGCACTGAACAGATGAAATTGATGAAGCAATTGAGTCTGGCGGAAACGTGACTCCTGCCGAGGGCGTGGAAGCAAACCAGAAAACCTCTATACCCCAAGAAAGACGACTGCCACGAGCATAGTAAGTACGCACAGGTAACCCATTGATATTGATGCCAAAAGTGGAGTAATTCGTACCGTCGAATGCACAACTACCAAGGGTTCGGATATCTCTATGATGAAAAATTGCCTGCATGGCGAGGAAAGTCTGACCTTGGAAGATTACGGCTAATCATGCGAAAAACTGCATCATTGAATGCTTCGAGAAGGAAGTCGCTGTTTTTATCCTGACGTCCGAGGAACCGGCCGTTGATAAGCGTGCGGATGAACAGAAAGCCTCCGACCGGATGATGTCGGCGGGTTCGCGCCATTGTCGAACATCCATTCAGGTTGTGACGATTTAGCTCGGGATTGAATAGCAAATAAAACCCAAGATTTCCACGGCAAATGGCAAAAATTCGCTTTATATCAAGCATATTTTGACGGCCAGCCAAAATTTTGCGGGTTATTCAGAGAGTTCTTAGACCCCAACTAGCCTCGGTCTTTCGCCAAACCTTGCGATTCACAAAGTCTGTGTAGCTTTGAATGATGCGCAACACCTTGTCCGACACATTGTCCGGCGAATAATCGTTGACGAGGCGAAGCAATCGCTCATCACCACGCGGCTGCGTTTCAAGGATGCTCAATCCCTGTGTAACCCGATCAACGCTCAGCCCGACAAAAATCACCGACGCTTCTTCAAACCCCTCCGGCCGTTCGTGCACTTCCCGAAGATTCAGCGCCGGGAAATTCAGAATGGACGATTCTTCGGTAATCGTCCCGCTGTCCGATAACACGCAGCGCGCTTCCGTCTGCAACTTGATGTAATCGAGAAAGCCGAATGGCTTGAGGAACTGGACCAGCGGATTCGCAGTCAAGCCAAGCGCGTCCATGCGCTTGCGCGTGCGCGGGTGCGTCGACATGATCACTGGCTCCTGATACGTCTCGGCCAGCGCATTCAGAATGCCAAATAGTTTGGTCAGATTCTCAGGCGAATCCACATTTTCTTCACGATGCGAACTGACCACGAAATAACGTCGCGCCAACAGCCCGAGCTGCTCTAGAACCGTCGACGCCTCGATTCCCGGTATGTAGTGTTCGATGACCTCGCGCATCGGACTGCCCGTCTTGATCACCTGATCCGGAGGAAGCCCTTCACGCAACAAATAGTCGCGGGCAATTTCGCTGTAGGTCAAGTTGATATCCGATGTATGGTCGACAATCCGGCGGTTGATTTCTTCCGGCACCCGGAAATCGAAGCAGCGATTACCCGCCTCCATATGGAATATGGGAATTTTTCTCCGCTTCGCTGCTATGGCAGCCAAGGAGCTGTTGGTATCCCCCAACAGCAACAGCGCCTCAGGCTGATGCGCCTGCAACGCCTTGTCGGCTGCCATGATAACCCGGCCGATCGTTTCAGCCGCCGTCGCGCCGGCGGCCTCCAGGAACATGTCCGGCTTGCGGATTCCCAAGTCGCTGAAAAAAACCTCATTCAGCTCATAATCGTAGTTCTGGCCAGTGTGAACCAACACATGGTCGCAGTGAGCATCAAGTTTTACAATGACGCGCGACAGACGAATGATCTCAGGGCGCGTCCCGACGATCGTCATGACCTTGAGCTTACGCATCGATCGCCTCGCGGATGATGTCCAGCTTCAATAGCGTCTGCTTCACACCCTCGACATCGAGCCGATGTGTGTTGTGCGATGTATAGTCGTCGATACTGGAAATTTCGGTCTCACCCTCGACGAAATATTTAGCGTAGTTCAAATCCCGGGAATCGGCCGGAATTCGATAGTAGCCGCCGAGGTCTTCCGAGCGCGCCATTTCCTCACGAGAAAGCAGCGACTCGTAAAGCTTCTCCCCATGGCGAGTACCAATGATCTTGACCTCATTGTCCCTGCCAAGCAATTCCTTCATGGCCTGAGCCAAATCGCCCACCGTGGACGCCGGCGCCTTCTGGACAAATATATCTCCCGGGCGCGCATTCTCGAAAGCATATAGCACTAGATCCACCGACTCCTCCAAGGTCATCAGAAACCGGGTCATGCTCGGATCAGTAATGGTTAGCGCCTTGCCAGATTGCAGTTGGTCCAAGAAAAGAGGAATAACGGAACCTCGCGAAGCCATCACATTGCCATAGCGGGTCGCAGAAAGAACTGTCTTGCCAGGATCACAAAGGCGCGATTTTGCCACCATCAGTTTCTCCATCATCGCCTTCGAAATCCCCATGGCATTGATGGGATACACCGCCTTGTCGGTACTCAAGACCACGCAGCGCTTGACCTCATTGGCAATGGCCGCACGCATCACGTTCTCGGCACCCAGCACGTTGGTGCGAACGGCCTCCATGGGGTAGAACTCGCATGACGGCACCTGTTTCAACGCCGCGGCATGGAAAACGTAGTCAATCCCGCGGAGCGCATCATGGATGCTGTCGTAGTTTCGTACATCACCAATGTAGAACTTGAGCTTGTCACTATTCAACGCGATGCGCATGTCCTCCTGCTTTTTCTCATCGCGGCTGAAAATCCGGATTTCGGCAATATCGGAATGCAGGAAGCGCTGGAGAACCGCGTTACCGAATGAGCCCGTGCCCCCGGTAATCAACAAAGTCTTGTCTTTAAACATAAAATTCACCCAAAATACTCAAGAAAAATCGTACATATCCTTAATCAACTCAGGCCATGAGGCCGGCTGGAATCCAGTTTCATTCCTGAACCTAGACGAATCCAGCGAGCGATCAATCGCTAGTTGCTCGTCTGCCACAATATCGATCTTTTTATCATAAATACTCGCAACCAACTTAAGGAGGTCATACTTATTGATGGCTTCCGCGGAGAGGTGGAAGAGACCATGAAGATCCGGACGGGGAATAACGTAGTCTCGAATGACACGAGCGACAACCACGGTTGGCAGTCCGGAAAAAATCGCTCTTCGGTAGCCTTTCACCGGCCCATTCTGCGACAGGAACCAGCCGATCAAACTGCGGGCACCATCCAGTTCATGGCCAATGATCGAGGTGCGCAAGGTAATGGCATTCGGGTAGTCCACTTCCCCAAGATACTTCGAGCGTCCGTAGAGATCCTTGGCATCGGAAACATCCGTCTCAAGGTACATGCCTTTCGAGCCGGAAAACACACAATCCGTGCTCAGGTGGACGAGGCGTGCTCCGGTAGCGGCACAAAGGCGTGCCAAACGATGGGGAAAGAGTGCATTGATCGGCAGCGCCACGAGCGGGTCATCGGCCTCGGACAACTGCTTCACCAAACCTATACAGTTGATTACCACTTCGGGACGTACTTTGGCGAATAGCGAAACAACACTGTCGAAATTTTCCACGTCAGTCCCTATTGCAATGTTGCGCTGCAAATCACGTGGAAACAAGGCTGCAGATCTCGCACTGCGAACGGTACCAGTCACCTGATATCCCGGCGAGTCCGCCATTATCCTCAGGACGGCATTTCCCAACATTCCGGATGCGCCAAGTACAAGCACATTGCCAGCAAGACTATTCAACGAATTTCCCCTTCTTCATAAGCAAGTCACAAACTGGGCATACACGAAAACAGCGGTATTTTTCTTCAAGCCAAGTGATCAACGCAGACAAATTCCGCACAGAAGCCAATTGTCATCGAACCAATGCCTCCACCTTCTTTATCACCTTCAGTGCCTGATGGCTGCGCTTGAATTGATCCAGATAACTCATATTCGGGATAACCTTTGGCGCCCCGCCCGCATGAACTGCCCTCAGGAGTCTTTGTTTGATTTTTACAACATCGTTGCCATAGTAATCCCCTGCACACGCTTGGGTGATCATCTGGGCAGCAATCATGTCATCGGTGACCCGGACTGCGAGAACTTCCGTACCAGATATCAAGTATTCAAAAATCTTTCCGCTTACAACACCGGTCGTTGACCCAATCCCGGCAATCACGGGCTTTGAACCAAGGAAAAGCAGAAAATCGGCTTCCCTTTGAATTGCAAGAATTTCATTCCGAGGTACTTTTCCGCACCTGATGACAAACCTTTTAACTGATTGATCGCTCGCCAACGGGAAGTCATCCAGGGCCGAATAGTCGCCATAGAACCGGATCTCCAATTCCCCCTGCTTAAGCAACCCATCCTCCGAAAGCTCTTTGATTGCCTGAAATAAAGGGGTGGGATCCTGCAAACCCGGCAAAATGCTACCAGCATAAACAATCGTAACTTTCCGGCCCGTCTTTGTGACCGAAGCCTCAATTCTTTCAGAGATCTCGAGTTCTCCATCATCGAAACCGTTGGGAACGGTAAGAAAGCGATCCCCTCCATGGATTGCCCTCAACTCGGCAACAAGCGGCTCATTGATGGAAATGATGAGGTCTGCAGACCGAAGAACAAATTTCTCATGCATCCTTTCCAGAAATCTGATTGGCGCACAGCCAGGAAAAATCGGATTGCCACTCCAAAGATCACGATAATCAGCAACCCACACCGATTTCCTGTCGAACGCCTTGATAACAGCAGCAACACTGTGGGCCGTATATGAGGGTACCGTAGAGAAAATACATTGAGGCCGCGTTTTTTTAAGTTGACGAATACCAACATATGCCGCCCTCGGCCACCACAAAACTCTCGGATCAAGGTAATTGCAAAGGAACCTGCGTTTCAGCCAGTATTGAAACTGAACAATTTTCCGCTTCAGGCCAGTCGCCCCCTTGGCGTAACCTTGTGAATCCGATGACTGTTGACCTCCAATAAGGAATGGGGATACCTGAAATACCCTGATCCGTTCATTGTCTTTAATCCCCGGAGGAAGCTCTCCACGATATGGCATTGTGATCACATCGATCTGGTGATCCAGGTTCGCCCAATATTTGACGAACGCATTGACGCGCAAGACGCCGACGCTGGTTTCCGGCCCAAAATAACTTGAAATAACCAGAATTCTCATTGGTGACAATAACAATTAATTATAAAAATTCGAAAATTAATTCAACCGAAATATCGGTCGAATTTCCTTTGGTATACGCATTGCCCACGACTTCCATGGATTGCCAAGAGGCTTCTTGACTAGGGCATTTTTTTTCCTGCAATTTTCTGTAACAAAATCAACTGATTTTTGTTGCAGATTAAGCCCGAAACTATGCCCATAATAATGAAATATCGTGTTAATTTCCGGCAGGCCATTTTTTTTGTAAATGACGTTTGCTGTGTGAACCATGGATTCCACTGACTCGGGATTTTTCCAAGAATCATCATTCATTCCTTGGATAATCATTACTGGACGAGGAAAAATAATTTTAAGCAAGTCATCAAAATCCCACGGAACCTGTCTGGGCGCACCCATTGCTGCGTATGGGCGCAACAAAGGCATGTACACAAACCACGAATCGCGCGACCATCTCATGGCTTCTGTGTCTGTGGCAATACTCTCAAAACCAGCGCTTGAAACAACGACATCAATATTTTCTTCAAATGCGGCCAGAAAAAGAGCATTGTGGCCACCAAGAGAGTGGCCAACAACAGCAATGCATGAATGTGGATATTCTTTTCGAGCGAAGCGAGTTGTCGATAAATGATCATGGAGCATCTTGCCCATTGCAGACCAATTTGGGAAATTTTGATAAAAGCTACTTGTATCCCAACCCGACACAGTATTGTAGTTCTCACCGGCTACAAAAACATCTGGCGAAATGACAATAAATCCACTTTCAAAAAATTTTTTGCCATAAGCCATATTAACATCCCCTCCCAAACCCATAACCTCGTCTTTCCCGACATTTGTTGTTTGATGCAATGCGATTACCACGGGAGTATTATTATCTGAATTTTGAGGGATTGCTTGATATGCGTGTACTATGCTGCCACATGAGTTTATGGAAACGCGATAGATTATTCCATGATTATTTTTTTGGATAACATTTCTATTAATTATTTTTCCGAAGCCACGGGAGCAGCTAAATGGAGCTTGCCCTAGAGTTTTTTCGATTATTTGTTTTTTTGAATTGAACAACCATTCAGGAAGTGAGCAAGCGGAAACCATAATAGATAAAAGAACAATGGTTGATCTCTTAAGGAAATTCTGCATAAGTAACCGCCATGCAGCGTGATTTGAGAAAATAGCACCATTGTCATAGCGCCCACGAAACCGATGAAAGCGATGAAGCAACTGAGTCTGGCCGAAACTGGTTTCCTGCCCAAAGCCGGCAAGCAAACCCGGAAAGCGGTGTTTCTGGCCAAGATGGAGACGGTCGTGCCGTGGTCTCGTCTCGTGGCGCTGATCGAACCGTTCTACCCCAAGAAGGGCAATGGCCGTCCGCCCAGGCCGTTGGGCACAATGCTGCGCATTCACTTCATGCAACTCGCGGCTATCATCAGAACAACCGCACCATCGAGTACCTTGCCGCCGAAGAGGGGCTGGCCATTCTGGTCCCGACCAAGAAACCCAAGGGTAGCGAACTGAAGGAGCAACGGAAGCAATCCAACCGAATCCTGTCGGCGATTCGCACCGTCGTCGAGCATCCGTTCCGGGTGATAAAGCGGCAATTCGGCTTTACCAAGGTTTGCTATCGCGGGCTCGAGAAGAACACCGGGCAAATCGTGACGCTGTTTGCGCTCCCCAATCTGTGGATGGCACCTCATCGTTTGATGCCTACGACAGGCGAGGTGCGCCTGTGATGCGGAAAGTGAGGGGGAAAACCCCGTGCATCACGGTCAACGCCCGAAATTCGCTCATTTTCCAGCATTTTTATGACAGGCCGTCCAAAAAAATTTTGGCTTGCTCAGATAATCCCTAGAGTGTGTATTGAATCAACTGTCTTATTTTTGTAGATTTTGGCTTGATTTCAGAAACTCTCTGGCCGCAATGCGAATGGCAAGCTCATCTTCTACCAAACATTTTCCCCACTTTTCCACATAAATATTAAAATCAGGATCTGATGTAATTTGATGAATTACACGCAATTGCTCAATTATGAATTGTTGATATGCGCCTGTCACCGTATCCACAGAATTATCTTGCGAATATACAGACCAGCAATCAACATCATATTTCGGCAGCTCTGCACGAAGTGCCAAAACGCCATCGTCAAACATTTTTCTTGCGACTTTGTCGCCCGTGACTCGATAGAAATCCCATATACCGAACAAGGCCCACATGTGCCCATTCAGGACATGACTAGGTTTTGCGATATTCGGATACTCTTCATAAAAGACACCCTTCGACATCTTCACTGACAGCCCGCCTTCTTCCATTGGCTTTCTCAACCATTCCAAAGCCTTGGCGGCTACATCCAAATAGCGTGGGTCGTTGCTCA
>Ga0116154_10003535_pt1 | contig 11000 bp, 13 predicted proteins | sample AD_UKC030_MetaG_FD_89898 | JGI IMG/M metagenome (GOLD analysis project Ga0116154, IMG submission 89898) | Active sludge microbial communities of municipal wastewater-treating anaerobic digesters from USA - AD_UKC030_MetaG | ecosystem: Engineered > Bioreactor > Anaerobic > Digestate | place: USA...
AATGAAGGTTACAACCCGAAGTCGTATTCTTTCCTCATGGACTCCTCCGCCGCTGGAGGAGCAGGCCGATGCACGGTTAAGAACTCCGAAGCCGGGAACCATATCGATTAAGGAAGCACTGACATATAATATGAGCCTTCCGGTAAGCACAACAATCATCGGGGTTGACTCTATAGCCCAGATTGAGGAAAACGTTAAAATAGCTTCCGGGTTCACACCGCTGAGCCAGTCGCAGATGGATGAAATTGAAATAAAGACCCTGCCGGTTGTAAGACAGGCTCTTTACTTCAGAAGGTGGGATCTTGGGGCTTAATAATCGTCTCCGGAAACAAAATGTCGATCAATTACAGAATACAGTTGTCCCGGTTATAAAGATACAAGGTTTAACCGATCTTTACAGGACGGATCATATTTTCAGGAAGTAATATCTGATCAAGCTTTTCTTTTGTAAGGATACCTTTCCCAAGAACAAGTGTATAGATGCTTTCGTTTTTTTCGAAAGCTTCTTTTGCCAGAGCTCCTGCCAGATCATAACCGATCCATGGAACAAGGGCTGTTAAGAGACCAATACTGTTAATGACCAGTTGCCTGCAGTGTTCTTTATTTGCGGTGATCCCGTCTATGCATCTGTATTTCAAAGTGTTCATTCCATTAATAAGCATTTCGACAGATTCAAATATGCTCTGAACAATTACAGGTTCAAAAACATTAAGCTCAAGCTGCCCGGCTTCAGAGGCTATCGTTACGGTAAGGTCATTTCCGATAACCTTAAATGCGATCTGGTTTACAACTTCCGGGATTACCGGATTGACTTTTCCCGGCATAATTGATGATCCCGGTTGCATGGGTGGCAGATTTATTTCAAAGATGCCCGTTCTGGGCCCCGATGACAAAAGTCTGAGATCATTACAGATCTTTGAAAGTTTCAGAGCCAGCCGTTTTACTGCTGATGAGTACATTACAAAACTTCCGGTATCCTGTGTTGCTTCCACAAGATTTGAGGCCAGACATAAATCCAGGCCTGTTATTCTCCTCAAGTGAGTTATCACCTTTTCCGAATAATCCGGATGGGAATTTATGCCTGTTCCTATTGCGGTTGCACCCATATTTACCTCAAGGAATAATTTCACATTCTGATTTAATCTTTCTAACTCTTCCTCCAGGGTAACTGCATAAGCTTCAAATTCCTGTCCGAGTGTCATCGGAACTGCATCCTGAAGCTGGGTCCTTCCCATCTTTATTATATCAGAAAATTCCATTCCTTTTTTCCTGAAAGAGTCTGTCAGATCCTTAAGCACGGAAACAATTCTCCTGTTAGAATTGAAAAGAGCGATCTTGACAGCAGTAGGATATGCATCATTTGTTGACTGGGACAGGTTTACATGATTATTGGGATGACAGTTGGAGTAGTCACCTTTTTCATAGCCAAGAATTTCGAGGGCGCGGTTAGCGATTACCTCATTGGCATTCATATTGGTTGAAGTCCCGGCCCCGCCCTGTATCATATCAACAACAAACTGGTTCTGATATTTACCGTGTTGCAGCTCACGGCAGGCAATTACGATAGCATCTTTAATATTCTTATCAAGCAACCCCAGTTCAGAATTTGCTTCGGCAGCTGCTTCCTTTACCATCGCAAAAGCTTCAATCAGTGAGGGGAAGAAATTAAGTGTTACTCCGGAAATATTAAAATTCTCTGCAGCTCTCAGGGTTTGAATACCATAATATGCCTCATACGGCACTTCCCTGTCTCCGAGAAGATCGTGCTCGGATCTTGTCATCCCGGATTCATACTGAGTTGAAAGATTCAGCATCCGGTTATTTACATTCCTCATTCTTCGTGAAATGACCCTTGTTATATTCGAAAGGATCTTAAGAGTGGTTTCAGGATTATAACTGAAAAATTCCTTGTTGATAACAAAAAGTATAGCATTCCCGGCTACTCTTGCGGATGTTGAATGAGGAGAGCTTTGATCCCAGATCCCTTCACCAAGAAAATCCCCACCGGCAAATAAAGCCAGTCTGACTTCATTACCATATGAATTGTGTTTGTAAAGCTCAACTTCACCATCATAAATTATAAAGATGTTTTCCCTTGGACCGTTTTCATGAAAAAGCATTTCACCATCAGTGCAGTGTTTCAATGTCACCTTTTCAGCAACATCATGCAATTCATTATAATTCAGATTTCTGAAGAGTTCAATTCCTTTCAGAAAGTTGTAAATTGTGTTTTTATCCATGATTGAAATAAATAATATTCAAATAGTTATATTATCAAAAAATTTATTTTCATGACCCCTGAAATTAAACAAATTAATACATTTATTGTTAGATTCTTTGACACCTAAACGAATTAAGATCAATTACAGACCCAATAAATTTCCATTTAATGACAGTTGATAGTTACATCAGTACTTTTCCTGAAAATATTCAGATCCTGTTAAAGCAGATCCGGATGGCTATAGTTGAAAATGCTCCGGGGGCGACAGAGGATTTTGCATATGGAATGCCTGCCTACAGATATAATGCTAAGCCATTGGTATATTTTGCAGGATTTAAAAATCATATCGGATTTTATGCTACTCCGACCGGGCATGCAGAATTTGCAAAGGAACTCTCAAAATACAAACATGGAAAAGGGTCTGTGCAATTTCCTGTTGACAAACCCTTACCTCTTGAACTTATTGGTAAAATTGTCAAATTCAGGGTGGAAGAAAACTTTCAAAGGAATCTTTGAAAACTGAGTTTTTTATCGATTCATTGCCCGATATTTCCGGTACAGATTGCAGGGAATTGATCAGGCATATTGAAATATGTGCAGCTGCGTCGGAAATTTTTGTCTGGCTTAAACAGCTTCGTATAGCTCCTTACAGTTTTGACCTGCTTGATAACCGGGGCCGGAAGTCACCGGAATTTCTGATTGAAAATCTCCCTCCGTTAAAGTGTGGTTCTCATTTTTTACTTGCGTTTCATATTTACGGATTTGAAGAAAATAAATATATAGCAGGCCGTTTCTGTGTTCCGGTCAATCCACCGGTCAATCGTTTTATCAGGGAGATGCTTATAGAATACAGGATCCAGGAATCCGGGCTAAATTCAATATTATGGTGCAAAATAAAAGGATGGTATAATCATGGTCTTGAAACGAAAGGATTCTTCAGGGTTTTTTCAATAGTTAATCTGATAATGACAAAAAAACAACTCGGTAAGATCAGGAAGTTATCTGAAATGCTCAGGGCTGGAAAGGTAAAAACGGGTCTATATGACTTTAAAAATCACTATCCCGAATCAGGTTTGCTATGGTGGTTATTTTGCCGGCGTAAAAACTGTAAAGGATTAACAGGCTTATAATGTTATTGTCTGCCGTGTTATAACTATCACTTCTTCAGCTCCTCGAAACCTTTGCCATAAACGCCCATTACATTGGCTACGGCTATAAAAGCCTCGTTATCAATGCTTTTTATGATCCTGTAAACATCGCTTGCTTCATGTTTTCTTATCATGGTTATTATTACCTTCTGGTTTTCCTTTGTATACCAGCCTGTGCCGTCAATGACTGTTACTCCCCTATGCATTCTGGTAGTTATCTCATCAGCTATCTTTTCAAAATGCCTTGAAAATATAAACATCTGTACCGACTGTCTGTTGCCCGTGAGTATTGCATCAAGGGTATAGGCCTGTATTGCCATTGTTACGAAACCGTAGACCATCGTCTCCACACGTTGTGCAGATTCAAGGTGGGTTAAAATAAGATATGAAGAACTTATAATAATAACATCACAGTATAGAATTATTCTTCCGGGGCTGATATTGCGGTATTTATTAATTACAAGGGCTATTATATCTGTTCCCCCGGTACTTCCACCCTGTGTGAAAACTATACCCAGCCCCGTACCGCAAAGTATGCCGCCTATTATGGCTGACATAAACTTTTCCTGAACCACCGGAGCGGGGATGAGTGGCTGCAATATCGTAAGCATGACCGCAGAAAGCACTACTCCGTAAATTGTTTTGATACCGAAGCTGGTCCCAAGGCTCTTTAGAGCAATAATCATCAGCAGAACGTTGATGGCGAAGTAGGTATATCCCATAGGAATACCTGTAGCATAGAAGACGATGGCGCCAATGCCTGTAACGCCGCTTCCCGATATCTGGTGAGGCAGAAGAAAAGCTGTCCATGCCACCGATAGTACAAGCAAACCGAACGCTATCATAAAATAGGTCCTGACATTATGAATGATTGTTCTCAGTACCATAACTCACTTTTAAATAATTACAAAAGTATACTGATGACCTAACACTTCCAAAAGATACTTTTCCTGAATTTTTTCTGTTCAGGATAATAAAACCGGTAATCAGGGTATGATTTTATACCGCAGAAGGGAGTGTGTAATAGCTGTACCAACAGTCGATATTGCCAAGGCGGTTGTTGAAATCGGAACATGCTCCAGGTCAGATACTGATAAATTCCAGAAGTTTAAGCTCACACCTCTTAAAGCAAAGTCAGTTAATGCACCATTGATCAAAGAATGTCTGGCAAATATCGAATGTCATGTTACTGATTATATTGAAAAGCATAATATTTTCATTCTTGATGCAGTTCATGCATGGACAGATGCCGACCGTAAGGAACGCCGTACTATACATGCTGTCGGAGATGGTACCTTTATTACTGACGGCCGGAAAATAAATTATCGGAAATTAATGCTTTCAAAGCTTCCTCCGGGAGTTTAGATCTTTTACGGCGGACTTAAGCAGGATATTTACGGCATCTGCCACGTATTTTTCACACCTGATTTTAAAATAATTCTGTTCAACAATTTTCTTATGGTCAGCAGGATTGTTCATATCAAGCCCGTCAAGTAAATCAAGACAATTCACCGATCCGTTGAGTCTCTTAAATTCATCGAAGAACTCTTTTGTTATCCGGTAAGTATTTTTCTTTTTCTCCTCAGGATCATTCAATCCTTTGCCATATTTCAAACCCAGTACCATCAGGGCACCGGTGACGGTACCGCAGATATACTGCTGACGGCCCATTCCTCCTCCGAAAGCAGTTGCGATTTTTAAACAGTCATCCTCAGATAATCCAAGTTCCTCTCCGAAGCTTACCAATACCGATTGAGAACAGTTATAACTGTTTCTGAAATAATCCAAAGCTTTTTCTGTTTTATCCATTACTTTTCCTACTTTTAATATATCTGTGAAGCAGGGAATATTCCTGCAGGACTTTTGTAGTCACTCAAATTTATGACCTGCCTTATCAAACCACTTTTTGTACTGGGCCAGGTTAAAAGGCGCTTTCCCGTTAAGATAGTGAGACCTGAATTTCTCCCCGCCTGAGGTACTCCATTCAATGATCCACATATCCTGTTTTTCAGATGCCTGTATTTTCCCGGCAATTATCCTGCCATTTGCAGGACAAGTATAAGCAGCTCTGAAAATTTCCTTTCCGTTATCAACGCTTTTAATCAGCACCTCTCCCTGTTCTTCCTTCCGGGTATCGTTTACAATGACGACATCATGAAATCGTTCAACAGGGTCACATACAATAGCCTGAATATCTAGCTGAGCATCTTTTATATAATCATAGGCTATTTTTTTCCTGAAATAATAGTCCACAACAGCATCTGACAATATAGGCCAGCCATCTTTCAGATTCCACCAAAGGATACCCATTTTATCAGGTTTATGTGATCTCCAGAAATCAATAAAAAACTTCTTTGCTTCCGCCTGGGTTGCCTGGGATGCAAAAACAAAATCGTCAAAAGCATCAGGACAGGTGCCAAATAATGCCTCCACCTGGTTTACCATCAGGTCATTACGTTTCAATTGTGCATCTGTCAGTTTTTTTGGGAGAGGCATTGTAGCTTTTGCCAGCCACTGATCATTCCATTTACGGTTTTTAAAATCAGAAACGACATATTCAGGATCCATCATTTGTCTGATGGAGGCAATATCCGGACAGCCATGATACCCGATTTCACTAACAAAATGAGCATTGGTTTCCGTGTAGAACGGGGCTTTATAGTATCCTCTGGGTCCCCACAAATGTACTTCAGACATAGTATTTTTATCGAAGCCGGCTATCATTACCTCGGGGCTGTAGTACGGACTGCTTGGAAGATAATCCCTGAAGGAATCATTATTTCTGACAACTTCCTTTAATATTACCCTGCTTATTTTGTCGTCCTCATTAGGATCCTTCGGAGGCATCCCGGGATCGAGGTTCTTGGTATATTCCTCATCATTCTCATTATTCCCGGCCCATAATGCAAGTGAGGGATGATTACGAAACCTTTTTACAACAGATTCAGCTTCTTCAGCAATTTTCTGAAAAAAGTCAGCATCCTGAGGATACCGTGCACATGCCATTGAAAAATCCTGCCATACCATAATCCCGTTTTTATCACAAAGTGGCCAGTTGTTCTGATGGCCCACATATTGTTTAAATGAATTTATTTTCATACATTTCATATTAATATTCAAAATACTAATTATATGAACATAAAGGGAGAATCAAATCCGATAGGCAGAAGGGAGTTTATAAGAAAAAGCTCTCTGGCGGTCATATCAGTTCCTGTAGCAGGAAACTTTACTGTCAGAAAAGAAAATAATACTGAGACTGTCCGGAATAAAACAGTAAAGCCTGAATGGCGCAACAAACAGGATAAAGCCATTTGGCACAATTATAGGGGGTTTTGTAAGCATCAGTAATTCATTAAGTCCCCCCTTGCCTTCGCGTAGCCGCTTCGGCGAAGCATCTCATACTGTCCGGCCTATGATATATCTTATTTTCCCGGATTATACGCAATCAACCCTGATATTTACAATCTCCTTTGTATTAATAACGGAATATTCAGGGGAAGAGATACCGGAGTAAAGCGTTTATATAACATCCGGTTCAGGGATGGTCTTACAGGGAAGAAGATGAATTTAACTCCTGACAGCAAAAAAGGATACTCAATTGAAATATCAAAGGATCATTTGTGTGCAAAAAGCTGTTTCCCGTATGCAATGCAGGCAGGAAGCCCTATGGTTTCAGACAGTGTGCTTGTCAGAATGGCACGTTTGCATGGCGGGCGGCTAATGCAAAGAACATAAAAATACTACTCCCAACTATTTTTCATCTCCAGGAGTACTTTGTTTTAAAAGCCAGTGCAACATTGACTAAAAGGATTAACACCGGGACTTCTACTAATGGACCGATAACCGTTGCAAAAGCAGCCTGAGAATTGATTCCAAATACCGCCACTGCAACGGCAATAGCGAGTTCGAAATCATTACTGCCAGCCGTGAAAGCCATTGTTGTTGATTTTTCATAACCATGCCCCATCCATTTTGCAATAAAGAATGTGGAAAAAAACATAAGTGCAAAATAGATTGTATACGGAATAGCTACCCTGAGAACATCCAGCGGTAGTTTTATGATGTTCTCACCTTTAAGGGAGAACATGACAAATATTGTAAAAAGGAGAGCTATGTGAGTAAGCCAGGATACTTTTGGAATGAACTTGCCATAATACCATTCATTGCCTGCAAATTTTCTCAACAGAGTATTGGAAATCAATCCTGCCAGAAATGGTATTCCGAGGTAAATCAATACAGTAACCGCAATTTCAGATATTGATACTTCAACGATTGATCCGCTAAGCCCAAAAACTGGAGGCAGAAGTGTTATAAAAACATATGCATAAACAGAATAAAGAAATACCTGGAATAACGCATTAAACGCTACAAGTCCAGCAGCCAGTTCGGTATCACCTTTTGCCAGGTCGTTCCAGACAAGAACCATTGCAATGCATCTTGCCAGTCCAACCAGAATAACTCCCACCATCAGTCCGGGATGATTATGCAGAAACAGTATCGCCAGCAGGAACATTACAACCGGTCCGATAATCCAGTTCATGGATAAGGATAATCCCAGAAGTTTAAGATTTTTAAAGACCAGTGGCAGTTTTTCATATCTGACTTTTGCAAGTGGAGGATACATCATCAGAATAAGACCAATAGCAATCGGGATGTTGGTTGTACCGGAACTTAATGAATTCCAGAAATCTGAAATAGCTGGCATAAAGTAACCAGTGATTACACCGGCAAACATTACAAGGAATATCCACAGTGTAAGATATCTGTCAAAAAAGGATAATTGCTTTGTGGTACTCATAAGTGTCAATTTGAAAATTACCGTGGTTTTGATGCAGAAACAGTTATACTGAAAATCCCTTTTTCCCGTTCAGGGAGAGAATTTAATGCGGGCTCATCATAATATTTTGACAGCACTGATTCCGGCAGCGATATTTCCTTTTGCTTGTGCACTTTAAGGTCAGTGAATCCGGAGTTTTCAATAATATCAAGGTATTCTGACATCCCGCTTGCTCCTGATACACAACCGGCATACATCTCTGCATCCTTCTTAAGTTTTTCAGGCAGATTTCCCTTAATAACAACATCGGAGACACAGAAATGAGCACCAGGTTTAAGTACCCTGAATATTTCCCTGAAAGCTTTTGTTTTATCAGGAACAAGGTTTAAAACACAATTGGAGATAACCACATCAAACATCATATATTCAAATGGCATTGATTCAATATCCCCCATTACAAATTCAACATTATCGTATTTCAGCTTTGCACAGTTTTCCCTGGCTTTTAATACCATCTGTTCTGTCATATCAAGTCCTGTGACCTTTCCGGTTTCACCAACTAACGCCCTTGCCACAAAGCAATCATTCCCGGCACCGCTTCCAAGATCAAGAACATGATCTCCCTTTTTTATCCCTGCAAAATCCGTAGGAATACCACAACCAAGATTCAGGTCGGCATCAGAATTATAACCTTCCCTGGTTCCATAACTATCACTGAAAATTGTATAATCAAGCCCGGAACCGCAACATGACGAGCTGCCACAGCAACTGCCCTGCATATCGGATTGTTCTGCAATTTTCCCGTATTTCTCCTTTACTATTTCCTTCAGATTTTCTGTTTTATCCATGAATTTCCGGTTTAATTTTTTCTATATATAGTTTGAAAAAGTCATCTTTTATCATATCCCTGATCCTTCTGAATTCACTGAATATATACTCCTCATCCCCAGTCTTATGCGAAGGATCTTCATACCCCATATGCAGGCGGTGTTTCACATTCCCGGCGAAAACCGGGCATGATTCGTTTGCATCATCACAGACCGTAATCACATAATCCCAGTTGTCATTCATATAAATGTCAACATTTTTGGGATAATTATCGCTTATGTCAACTCCTGCTTCAGCCATTACTTTTACTGCTTTTGAATTGATCCGTGCAGCAGGAAAAGTTCCTGCAGAAAAGACTCTGATGTTTTTATCGAATGATTGAAGAAATCCTTGTGCCATCTGACTTCGGCAACTGTTTCCGGTGCATAGGATCAGAATTCGCATACTTCTCAAAATTTTCTTTCAGCATTATTGATGGAACAAATATAAAAACATTTCGTATATTTGCGAAATATCAAAATAAATATATTCACAGAATGGCAGCCAGGATGGAATTCACACATGAAGTACGGCAAATAGCCAGTATTTCAAAAGCTCTGAGTCACCCGGTAAGAGTATTTATTCTTCAAAAGCTTTCAAAAATGAACTCCTGTTGCTACAGCGGGGACCTTGTGGATGAACTCCCTGTTGGAAGATCCACTCTTTCACAGCATCTGAAAGAACTGAAATATGCCGGGCTGATACAGGGGGAAATTAATCCGCCATATATTAAATATTGTATTAACAGAAAAAACTGGGAAGAGGCAAAACAACTTTTTTCTTCTTTTCTTGATAAAATTGAGATTGAAGAGACAAATTGTGAAATACAAGATATTTCCGGTCGTCAATAGAAGAAACAATTAAATTTTTCATTATCAAATATCAAATTACTTCATGGAAATAAAAATACTGGGCACAGGATGTCCGAAATGCAAAACTCTGGATAGGGTAACACGTGAGGCTGTTAAAGATCTGGGAATTGATGCAGATATATCAAAAGAGGAGGATATCATAAACATTATGAATTATGGTATTATGCATACTCCCGGACTGGTTATCAACGGGAAAGTTGTATTGAGCGGGCAGGTACCATCAGTGAATCAGGTAAAAGAAATACTAATTAAAAACCAATAAAGCAGGAATTATGAAATCTTTCAGGTTATTTTTAGCATTGTTATTATTTACCCCGGTTATTGGATGCACGGCACAGTCATCAAATAAGGAGACAGGTGCTTCTGGCAACAATTCCGATAAAATTGAAGCCTATTATTTTCATTTTACTGCCAGGTGCGTGACCTGCAAAACTATTGAGGCAAAGGCAAAAGAGAATCTTGAAACATTATATCCAAACCAGTTTAAGCAGGGCCTGATTACATTTCAATCGTTAAATCTTGAGGAAGCTTCAACAAAACCTGTTGCAGAAAGACTTGGCGTTTCAGGGCAGACACTTCTTATAGTTAAAGGTAATAAGAAGATTAATCTTACAAATGAAGGTTTTATGTATGCTGTTGTCAAACCTGAGAAATTTAAGGAGATAATCAACGAGAAGGTTGACGGTCTTCTGACTCAATAGCTCAATGGAATTTCTGACAAATTTACTTGAAAACAGCACATTGCCGTGGCTGACAGCATTTCTGCTGGGACTTATGACTGCTATAAGTCCCTGTCCGCTTGCCACAAACATCACTGCTATAGGATTTATTAGTAAGGACATTGAAAACCGCAACAGGGTATTCATTAACGGCCTGGTCTATACTCTTGGCAGGGCAATCACTTATACTGCGATCGCTTTGATAATCTTCCTTGGAGCTGACCAGATGAAATTTGGAGGTTTTTTTCAACGCTATGGTGAAAAAATTGTTGGTCCGCTATTGATCCTGATCGGGTTATTCATGCTTGATATAATCAAAATAAAATTCCCGGGATTTAACAGACTGACGTCAGGGATGCAGAATAAAAAGAGGTGGAGATATTTTGATGCATTACT
>Ga0116154_10003538_pt1 | contig 10993 bp, 10 predicted proteins | sample AD_UKC030_MetaG_FD_89898 | JGI IMG/M metagenome (GOLD analysis project Ga0116154, IMG submission 89898) | Active sludge microbial communities of municipal wastewater-treating anaerobic digesters from USA - AD_UKC030_MetaG | ecosystem: Engineered > Bioreactor > Anaerobic > Digestate | place: USA...
CCGGCCCAGGTGAACATCTATACCGAATCGCCCGGTGTCGCCGCCGAGGACATCGAACGCCTGCTCACCGTGCCCATCGAAGCGGCGATGGCCGGGTTGGCCGACGTCGAGGTGGTGCGTTCGGTGTCGCTGTTCGGCCTGTCCTACGTGGCCGTGTACTTCAAGGACAACGTCGACATCTACTTCGCGCGCCGGCTGGTGGGCGAGAAGCTGCAGGAGGTCAAGGGCCGGCTGCCCGAGGGCTACGGCGAGCCGGAACTCGGCCCCAACAGCTCGGGCCTGGGCCAGGTGTTCTGGTACACGATCGAAGACGCCGACAAAAAGTTGAGCGCAATGGACCTGCGCACCTTGCAGGACTGGACCGTGCGGCTGATCCTGCGCACCGCGCCGGGCGTCGACGACGTCACCACCTGGGGCGGGCACGAGAAGCAGTACCAGGTGCAGATCGACCCGCGCAAGCTGGTCAAGTACGGCATCTCCTTCAAGGAGGTGATGGAACGGCTCGCAGCCAACAACAAGCAGGTCGGCGGCCAGTACCTGAACGTCGGCGTCGAGCAGTACCTGGTGCGCGGCCTGGGGCTGGTGAGCAGCGCCGCCGACATCGGCACCATCGTGATTGCCGAGCGCAACGGCGCGCCGATCTACGTGCGCGACGTTGCCGAGGTAAAGGAAGCGCCCGCGGTGCGCTTCGGTGCGGTCACGCGCAATGGCGAAGAGGTCGTGCTCGGCATCGCGCTCGCGCGCATCCACGAAAACGCCGCGAACGTCGTCAAGGCGGTGAAGGAGAAGCTCGCCGTCGCGCAGGCGGCGCTGCCCAAGGGCGTGGAACTGAAGGCGGTGTACGACCGCACCGAGATCGTCGACAAGGCGCTGAAGACCTCGACCAACGCGCTGATCGAAGGCTCGATCCTGGTGGCGGTGATCCTGTTCCTGTTCCTCGGCGAATTCCGCTCCGCGATCGTCGTCATCGTCACGCTGCCGCTGGCCATGCTCTTCGCCTTCATCTGCATGCAGCGTGTCGGCATGTCGGCCAACCTGATGTCGCTGGCCGGGCTGGCCATCGGCATCGGCATGATGGTCGATGGCGCGGTGGTGATGGTGGAGAACGCCTTCCGGCTGCTGTCGCACGCCCGCTCGTCGGGCAGGCCGATCAACCGGACGCATGTGGTGCTGGAAGCGGCGCGCGAGGTCGCCAACCCGATCGCCTTCGCCATCCTGATCATCATCGTCGTTTTCCTGCCGCTGTTCTCGCTGACCGGGCTGGAAGGCAAGCTGTTCAAGCCGATGGCGCTGACCATCACCTTCGCGATGGCCGGCTCGCTGCTGCTGTCGCTGACGCTGGTGCCGGTGCTGTGTGCGCTGATCCTCAAGCCCAAGGAGGAGAAGGACACCTGGCTGGTGCGCGGGGCGAAGCGGCTGTACCTGCCGCTGCTCGACTGGGCGCTCGAACGAAAGAGGGTCGTCGTCGGCGCCGCGCTGGCGCTGCTGATCGGCGCGCTGGCGCTGTTCCCCTTCCTCGGCAAGGAGTTCATGCCCACGCTGCAGGAGGACGCGATCATGTTCCGCGTGGTCGGCATCCCCTCGACCTCGCTGGACGAATCGATCCGCGTTGCCAACGTCATGGACGCGGCGCTGCGCAAGCAGTTCCCGCAGGTCAACGCGGTGCTGGCGACGATCGGCCGCGCCGAGAAGGGCGAGACGGCCGACGTCAACTACATGGAAGTGCTGCTCGACATGAATCCGCAGGACCAGTGGCCGACGAAACAGTCGTTCGCCGCGCTCGGCCGCGAGATGCAGGAGTTCCTGGAAGGCGAGGTGCAGACGGCGGTGTTCGGCGCGACGCAGCCGATCCAGATGCGCGTGGAGGAACTGATCTCCGGCGTGCGCGCGACGCTGGCGCTGAAGATCTATGGCGAGGACCTGGACAAGCTGGAGGAGCTGTCGGCCAAGCTGAAGACCGTGGTCGGCGGCGTGCCCGGCGTGGCCGACCTGTCGGCCGAGGCCAACAAGGGCAAGCCGCAGATGGTCATCAAGGTCGACCGCCAGGCCGCCGCGCGCTACGGGCTGAATGCCGACGACATCCTGGCCGTGGTGCAGGCCGGCATCGGCGGCGAGGCGGTGTCCACGCTGATCGACGGCACGCGCCGCTTCGACATCGCGGTGCGGCTGCCCGAGGAGTTCCGCTCCAGCCCGTCGGCGATCGCGGCGATACCGATCCGCACCGCCGAAGGCGCGATCGTGCCCTTCTCCAGCGTGGCGAAGATCGAACTCGACGAGGGCTACACCTTCGTGCGCCGCGAGTCGCTGCAGCGCTATGCGGTGCTGCAGATGGACGTGCAGGGCCGCGACGTCGACGGCTTCGTCAAGGAGGCCAACGCGGCCATCGCCGCCAAGGTGACGCTGCCCACCGGCTACTGGGTGGAATGGGGCGGTGCCTTCGAGAACCAGCAGCGGGCGATGGAGCGGCTGGGGGTCATCGTGCCGCTGACCATCGGGCTGATCTTCATCCTGCTGTACACCGCCTTCAACTCGGTACGCCATGCGACGCTGATCATCGCCAACGTGCCCTTCGCGATCATCGGCGGCATCGTCGGGCTGTTCATCACCGGGCAGTACCTGTCGGTGCCTTCGGCCATCGGCTTCATCGCCGTCTTCGGCGTGGCGATGTTGAACGGCATCGTGCTGGTCAGCTTCCTCAACGAGCAGCGCAGGCACGGCCTGGCGATACGCGACGCGGTGCGCCAGGGCGCGGCATTGCGGCTGCGGCCGGTGCTGATGACGGCGTCGGTGGCGATCCTGGGCCTGATCCCGATGCTGATCTCGACGGGGGTCGGTGCCGAAACGCAACGCCCGTTGGCTACGGTGGTGATCGGCGGGCTGATCACCTCGACGCTGCTGACCTTGCTGCTGCTGCCGCTGATCTACGAATGGTCCGAAACCCGCGCCGAGGCGAAGCAGCGCGAGCGCGACGCTGCCGCCGAGCGGGCCGAAGCCTTGCCCCTGCCCCAACCGAACCCGGAGACCCCATGAAAGAGATCAAGGCCTACGTGCACCGCAGCCGCATTGCCGACGTCATCGGCGCATTGAAGAACTCGCCCGCCTGGGGCGGCGAACGCGGCGGCCGGCGCCACAACCTGGCGGTGTACATCGTCAAAGGTTCGCTGCTGCCGCTGGACAGCGACGAACAGCACTATTCGATGGACCTCGGCGACGAGGTCGTCAATGAATACAAGCTCGAGCTGCTGTGCGAGGACGACGAGGTCGAGCCGCTGAAGGCCGCGATCAGCGCGGCCGCGCACACCGGCCAGGCGGTGGCCGGCTGGATCACGGTCATCGACCTGGTCAGCGCGACGCCCATCCATTGACACCGATTCATCTACCACCCACCCTGAAAGGAGAACCATGAAGAAGACCCTCGCTGCCGCTTTGCTGATCGCCAGCGCGATCGCCCTGCCCGCGTTCGCCGCGGAAGACCACGCGCCCAAACACGGCGGTGTCGTCGTCGAGACCAAGGCCGGCGACCTGGAACTGGTGGCCAAACCGGAGTTGATCGTCATCCACGTCAGCGACCACGGCAAGCCGGTGAAGCTCACCAGCGCCAGCGGCAAGGTCACGGTGTTCAACGGCAACGACAAGACCGAGGCGCCGCTGGCGCTGGTCGGCGACAAGCTCGAGGCCAGGGGGAGTTTCAAGGTGGGTGCCGGCACCAAGGTGCTGGCCGAGGTGTCACTCAACGGCAAGCCGGCTGCGTCGGCGAGGTTCACGCTGAAGTAAGCCGGCTACGAACATGAGCGCAGCCCACAACCACGCCCTGCCCTCGACGGGCAATGAACGTGCACTGTGGACGGCGCTGCTGCTGACAACCACCTTCCTGGTTGCCGAGGTCGTCGCGGGGGTGGTTTTCAACAGCCTGGCGCTGATTGCCGACTCCGCGCACATGTTCACCGATGTCGCGGCACTGGCAATCGCCGTCGCCGCCGTGCGCGTCGCGCGCCGGCCTGCCGACGCCCGGCGGACCTACGGCTACCACCGGTTCGAGATTCTGGCGGCGGCCTTCAATGCCGTGCTGCTGTTCCTCGTGGCGATCTACATCCTGTACGAAGCGTATCGGCGCCTCAGCGCGCCGGCCGACGTACAGCCCATGGGCATGCTCGTGGTCGCCATACTGGGCCTGGCCGTGAATCTGGCCAGCATGCGGCTGTTGCGCGCGGGCAAGGATGCCAGCCTCAACGTGAAGGGGGCCTACCTCGAAGTGTGGGCGGACATGCTCGGTTCGCTAGGCGTCATCGTGGCAGCCATCGCCATCCGCTTCACCGGCTGGGGCTGGGTCGACACCTTGGTGGCCGTGGGAATTGGCCTATGGGTGTTGCCTCGGACCTGGGTGCTGCTGAAGGAAAGCTTGAACATCCTGCTGGAGGGTGCTCCCGAGGGTGTTGACGTGCAACAGGTCGAGCTGACCCTCCTCGGGGTGCAAGGCGTCATCGGCATCCACGACCTGCATGTCTGGGTGCTCACCAGCGGCAAGAACGCCCTCACTGCACATGTCGTGCACGCCGAGGGCGTGGAGAGTGTTGCCCTCATCGAGCGGATCAAGGAAGCCCTTGCAGACGGGTTCAAGGTCTTTCACACCACCTTGCAACTCGAACGCACTGCTTGCGAACATTCCGACGATGGCTGCAACTTCGTAGACCGAAGAGCGGAACCCGACTTCGGCGGTCATGGCGCGCAGCGCTCCGGACGGCCGGCAGGCGTCACGACATCCAGCGCAGGCACTTCGACCGGAGAATCAGGATGACCCCTGGCTCAGGCGCCCAGGCACTTGTCTGGATGGCACTGCTCACGGGCTGCGCGACTGTCTACGAAGGCCGCTACGACTTCCGCGATGGCTGGCGCACCGCCGAGGTGGTCGAGGTCGGCACGGCCGGCAGTCTCGCTCGCAAGCCCACGGGTGACTGCCTTCAGGGCGCTTCGGCATGGCCGGCGGATCTACGCTTCGCGGTGGTCAGGTACAGCGGTCCGCGACGCCCGGCTTTTCGGGTCGTGCCCGTTCCTGGGGACAGGGAAGTCAAGGCAGGCGATCTTGTCTATCTCAAAGTCACTGGGTGCAACGCGCCCCTGCCGCCCAGGACCGTGTCTCCTGCACCACCTTGACCCCGGCCATGCATGCGCGCTGTACAGCGTTGACCCGTCAAGCCTTGCCTCGCCGACGAGCGCGCCGTTGCAGCGAAGGCATGAGGCCGGCCCGAGCGGACGCGCATCCGGCGCCCGCGCCTTCGGCATACCGTCAAGGCACGCAAAGGGCTTCCTCGGACCTTCGCTCGCGGGCCGATCGAACCCGGCTCAGCTGCCCGCGAGCAGGTTCATCCGAGCTCTGCGCTCGTCGGCGGTTTCACTGTTCAGCTCGGCGACTACCTGCTTGCGCGTCTTGCCCGGACCGGCGTCCTTGGCAGGCACCGGCGCGTTGAGCTGGTACTGCGCCTGCAACTGATCGAGCGTGCCGTCCTTGCGCGCCGCCACCGTCTCGTCGGAAACCTGCGTGCGCGTCTTCGTGCTCTTGAAGTGCTCGGGGTAGTAGGTAAATCCGGCCTCGCTGTTCGCCGCATGCCACATCGAGCTGGCGTGCGAGATGTTGGGCAAAGCGAAAGCGGCGGTCGCGGCGAATGCAAGGGCGGCGTACTTGGCAGAATTCATGAAGACCTTTCCTGGGTACAGAGATCCGCGCAGACCAGCTGCGGCGGCATGCCGAAGGGCATGAGCTGCACTCTACGAAGCGGACACCGACTCCGAGTGGTCGCGCACATGACAACTTCGTCATGTGCACGCGCCGGGTCGCAACGGGCGGCCGGGCCATGAGGCTTCTGGTGATCGAAGACGAACCCAAGCTGGCCGCGTACCTTCACAAGGGACTGACCGAAGAGGGCTTCGTCGTGGATGTCGCGCACAACGGCGTGGATGGGCTGCACCTCGCGATGGAGTGCGACTACGACCTGCTCGTGCTCGATGCCATGCTCCCGGGCATCGACGGCCTGGGCGTGCTGGCCGCGCTGCGGCAGAGCAAACAGACCCCCGTACTGATGCTCACCGCGCGTGTCCGTGTCGAGGACAGGGTGAAGGGTCTACAGAGCGGCGCCGACGACTACCTGGTCAAGCCCTTCGCCTTCTCGGAGCTGGTGGCGAGGATCCAGGTGCTGCTGCGCCGCGGACGCCCGCGCTCGGCCGCCGGCGAGACCGTGCTCGGACTGGCGGACCTGGAAGTCGACCTGCTGCGCCGCAAGGCAACCCGAGCCGGGCGCAGGCTGGAGCTCACGGCCAAGGAGTTCAATCTGCTCGTCCTGCTGCTGCGCCGCCAGGGTGAAGTGCTGTCGCGCACCGAGATTGCCGAGCAGGTGTGGGACATGAACTTCGACAGCGCCACCAACGTCATCGACGTCGCCATCCGGCGGCTGCGCGCCAAGCTCGACGCGCCCTTCGAGCGGGCCCTGCTCCACACCGTGCGCGGCATGGGCTATGTGCTGGAGGCACGCGACGAATGAGCCGCAGCCGCACCGGTTCGCTGGGTCGGCGTCTTTCCTACTGGCTGGCGCTGCAGAGCCTGGTGGGGCTGGTGGTCGTCAGCGCGGTGGTCTACGGCGCCACGCAGCTTGCCTTCCAGGACCGCCAGGCGGAAGCGCTCGCGCAGAAGCGGACGCAACTGCAGCACCTGGTCGTCGAAGCAGCGCGCGATGGCGACATGCAGGCGCTGAAGCATAAGCTCGACGATTTCCTCATCGGGCATGAGGATCTTTCGCTGCGCCTGGAGCAGGCCGCCGGCACGCTGTTCTACCGCAGTCCGGCATCGCCACCGACCCACAGCGAAGCTCGCCGGTTGCGCTTTGAACTGCCCTCCCCGCTGCCCACCGCCGGAACACTGACCGCCACCTTGATGCTCGATACCGGCGACGATGCAGCGCTGCTGCGGCGCATAGGTTTCGCCTTGCTGGCCGCTGCGCTTGCCGGCACGCTGGTCGTCTCCGCGGGCGGCTTCCTGCTCGTGCGCCTGGGTCTGCGCCCACTGCACCAACTGGTCGATCAGACGAGTCGCCTCGCGGCCGACACGCTGCATCGGCGCTTGGACGGTTCGTCGCAACCGGAAGAACTCGAACCGATGATCGCCCAGTTCAACGATCTGCTCGGGCGGCTCGAACAGGCGTACGAGCGCTTGGAAGGGTTCAATGCCGACGTGGCCCATGAACTGTGCACGCCGCTGGCCACGCTCATCGGCAGCACCGAGCTGGCGCTGCGCAGGTCGCGCGGGGCGGATGAGTTGCGCGAGGTGCTGGGATCGAACCTCGAGGAACTGCAGCGGATGGCCGGCATCGTGCAGGACATGCTGTTCCTTTCGCAGGCGGATCGTGGCGCGACGGCCCGGCGCGTGCCGTCGGCCAGCCTGGCCGCGATCGCACGAAAGGTGACGGACTATCACGAGGCAGCGCTGGCCGACGCCGGGATCGGCGTGGACGTGCGCGGCGATGCCGCAGGAGCCTTCGACACCGCGCTGTTGCAAAGGGCGCTGTCCAACCTGATCGCCAACGCAACGCGCTATGCGCGGCGCGGTACCCTCATTCGGGTGGAGATCCACGTGGTCCAAGAAGGCGAAGTCACCCTACGAGTCGTGAACCACGGTGACACCATCGCTGCCGAGCATCTGCCCAGGTTGTTCGACCGCTTCTATCGCAGCGACCCGTCGCGCAGCGACGCGGTCCGCAACCACGGCCTCGGGCTGTCGATCGTCGCGGCCATCGCACGGATGCACGGCGGCGAGACCCTGGCGGAGTCCAGCGCCGGCGTCACCGCTATAGGACTGACGCTGCGCGCCGAGTCAGGCAACACGCAAGCGCCGGCCAAGGTGCATCCGGTCAGCCGGAAAGCACACGCCCCACGATGAACGTCCGCGCGTGAAGCCGCTCCAAGTCTTGCCGATCAGGGCTCGTTGGCCCAGGCAAGGTTCCGACGGAGTTTGCAGATGCCGGTCTTTCGCCGCCTCTCGATGGGAATCGTGCTGGGCTTCTTGCCGCTGACGATCCTCGGGCAGCGTCAATTGGTTCATGTGGCGCTGCCGGCCAAGCAGACCGTGGAGCGGCGGTTGGTTGCGCCCTCGGGCGACTTCGTCGAACTCTGCACGTCCGTCCGGGCCGGTCGCGTGATCACCTGGCGGTTCGAGGCCACCGCACCGCTCGCGTTTCACACGCACTTCCACGTCGATGGTGACGTTAGGGCGCCCGAGAGCATGTCCGCGGTCACGGCCGCGCAAGGTCGCCTGGCTCTCAAGGCCCCGAACGACTATTGCTGGCTCTGGGCCAACCGGAGCGCAGAGGCGGTGACCATCCGCATGCTGCTCCGGCCGGAATAGTCGGACGCAGCGCAACATCGTCATCGACACCAAGTCCGGCGACCTCGAGCTGGCGGCGGACGGTACAGCGGAAGTTTTGCACTCCCCTGCCGCCGGACCCGATCCTGCCGTCGGCGCCCGGCTTGGGCGCACTGGTCGTCAACGTCGGCTGCGCGGCAGCCCTGGCCCGCGCAGCGGGGGCGCCCTGGGCGCAGTCGTATTACTCATGGGCGTCGGCGAAAGGTCACGGGTTCAGTTGTCATCAAGATCGTGATGGCCGGCCGATCATGGACGGTGGCCGCCACGCATCCGGTTTGCCGACGCGGCCAGTTGACGTTCACTTTCAGGCGCATGTCCGGCATCCACTCGGCGGCGCGCGTGCCGCGCTAGCTGCAGCAGCACCCCTTGCGAGCGGCTGCGCCCCGGGAATCGTCCACACCCATCGCAGCGTCGATCTGCACCGGGGTGTAGCCGGCTTGCTGAATGGCATTGCACAACTCGGCAGCATCGGACTCGCCCGGTTCGATGTCCACACGGTGCGCGGCGAGATCGAAGCGCACGCTGGCCGTGGCGTCCTCCGCCTTCAACGCCCTGGTGATGGCGCCGACGCAATGGCCGCAAGTCATGTCATTCACTTGGAAGGAAATCATCGATAGATCCTCGGTGGGTCATGTTTCCCCGAACTCTGAAGCTTCCCAACGTTGCAAGGTCAACCGGCTTGCCACAATGACCCTGCTCATGGCTCGACATTCGTAAGGTGAATTGACTTTCCCATCGTTGGAAGGCTGAACATGCAAACAACCCACTGCGATGACGGGCGGCCGTCCGTCTGAACTACCTACACGAACCGCACACATGGATGCAATGAACATCGGCGGCGCGGCCAGCGCCTCGGGCGTCTCGGCCAAGATGATCCGGCACTACGAATCGGTCGGCTTGATGCAGGCGCCCAAGCGAACGGAGTCCGGCTACCGACAATACGGCAACGGCGAAGTCCACACGCTGCGCTTCATCCGCCAGGCGCGGGACCTGGGCTTTTCCATTCACGAGATCGGCGAGCTGCTGAGCCTGTGGCACAACCGCAGGCGGCCGAGCCGTCTGGTCAAGGCCATGGCCGAGGCCCATATCCGGGCGCTCGAACAGAAGGCGCAGGAGCTGTTGGCGATGAAGCGCACCCTCGAGCATCTGGTGCACTGCTGCCACGGTGATGAACGGCCTGAGTGCCCGATCCTGGATGAACTGGCCAGCGGCAAGCCTGTTGCCGCAAGCCGCACCCCGAAGCTGACCGGCGCAAGGCGAAAGGTGGCGGCATAGCCGCATGTGGATCTCGCGTGGGTTCGGCACGCCAAGACGTGCGGGAAAACCACCCCAAGCCAAACAGGACGAAACGCTGAAGTGCCGCTGCGCTAGCCCGACTTTCGCCACTCGCAGGGGATAACCTGTGAATCACACGAAAGCAACGGCATAAGGTGTTGTCCCGTAACGCAGCGGGCTGGCGCGGGGTCTGAGTGGAGACCTTGCCCGTTGCCAAGCGGCGGGGTCGGCGCGTAGCGTGCGTGCATGTTCCTGCGCAGCAACCGCCGCAAGAAGGACGGCAAGGTCCACGAGTACTGGAGCATCGTGGAGAACCGCCGGCTGCACGATGGCCGGGTGGTGCAGCGCCAGTTGCTCTACTTGGGCGAGATCAGCGCCGGCCAGCACGATGCCTGGCGCCGCAGCATCGAGGTCGAGGATGCCGGCGCTCGGTGCCAGGTGGCGCTGTTCGCTGCCGAGCAGCTCAGCGCCCACGAGGTCGATGCCATCGGCGTGCGTTTGAGCCAGTTGCGGCTGCAGCGCCCGCGACAGTGGGGAGCGTGTTGGCTGGCGCTGCAGCTGTGGCAGCAACTCGAGCTGGACAGCTTCTGGCGCGGGCGGCTGCGTCCCTCGCGCGAGGGCACGCCGTGGCTGAAGGTACTCAAGACGCTGGTGTGCTACCGGCTCATCGACCCGGGCTCGGAATGGCGGCTGCACCGCCAGTGGTTCGACGCCAGCGCGATGGCTGACCTGCTGGAGTCGGACTTCGCACTGGCGGCCAAGGACACGCTGTACCGCTGCCTGGACCGGCTGCTCGTGCACAAGGACGATCTGTTCAAGTTCCTGGTGCGCCGCTGGGGCGAGCTGTTCGCAGCGCGCTTCGACGTGCTGCTGTACGACCTGACCAGCACCTACTTCGAGACCGACGAGCTGCGTGGACCCGACGATCTGCGCCAGTTCGGCTACAGCCGCGACAAGCGCGGCGACTGCCGTCAGGTCGTCATCGCGCTGATCGTCACGCCCGAGGGCTTCCCGCTGTCCTACGAGGTGATGAGCGGCAACACCGTGGACAACACCACGCTGGGCGGCTTCCTGCACCGCATCGAGCAGCGCTACGGCCGTGCCAACCGCATCTGGGTCATGGACCGCGGCATCCCCACCGAGGCGAGCCTGGCGCAGATGCGCGCGATCGGCGCGAGCTATCTCGTGGGCACGCCCAAGGGACGGCTCACTCGCTTGGAGCAGTCCTTCCTCGAGCAGCCCTGGACCGCGGTGCGCGAGGGCCTGCGCGTCAAGCGCTTGGGTGCCGAGCAGGACGTGTACGTGCTGGCC
>Ga0116154_10003543_pt1 | contig 10983 bp, 7 predicted proteins | sample AD_UKC030_MetaG_FD_89898 | JGI IMG/M metagenome (GOLD analysis project Ga0116154, IMG submission 89898) | Active sludge microbial communities of municipal wastewater-treating anaerobic digesters from USA - AD_UKC030_MetaG | ecosystem: Engineered > Bioreactor > Anaerobic > Digestate | place: USA...
CAACCATGCTCACACCCATTATCTCCATCAGTGACCATGCAGCATCGAGCGTCTGCAGCTTTTCCTTCTCCGGATTGTCATCATTGATACCCAGAAGCATCAGGTCGCGATCCTGGAACAGGAAGGCTGTTGCTTCCGTAAACGCAGTATTGGGAACGCCTGAAAGCATATAGTAATCTACGTCATAGAGCGATATCGTTTGTTCTACATTATGACCGAACTCATGGACTGCAATGTTAAATCCCTTGTAGTCCATTCCGCCTTCCGAGATGCGGGTGCGCAGACGCGATACCGAACCTCTCATGGCGGCGCCCCACGCATGACCCGAACCACGTGCAGGATCAACAACTATCTTGTCACCCAGGTATTTTGCCCTTTCCGGCGACCAGCCCAGCCTGACAAGCATCCCGGGCATTCCGGCCCTGAAGGCAGCAGGGTCCGGATAGAGGGCCGATGTCTTCGCGGTAAGCATAGCCTCAGGCATTGTGCTTCTCGATTTGAAACCGTCATACCATATGTCATACGGTCTCAGGTCACGACCAAGCCTCTCCCTGATTATTCCGGCAAGCTCCTTAAGTTGCGGGGAGCTGAGATATTCGCTGAAAAGTACTGCAGCATCCTCCTGTGATATCTCCATTCCTCCAGAGAAGCTTCTTGCAATTGCGGTGTTCATTCCCGGGTTGTAGGGGTCAAGTGCTTTCCATGCATTGAAAATGCTGAGGACATGTGAGTAGCGGGTGTCCGGTTCAGCTGTGGCTTCGGTTTCCGCTCCCTCCTTCATTACCTTATTTGCATACGGGGCCCACTCATAATCCGGGTTATTCACAACGGAACCCGGTATCTCCTGCCTGATGATCCGCTCCATAACCCTGTAGATCATCTCCTGCTTCTCATTCCCTTTTTCACTGTCTGCATAATTCGACTTTATCTCATCACGCAGGTTCCAGTGAGAGAGGAGCACCATGTCATCCGGGAACAGCTGGCGGCCGTCATCAGTACGCAGTTTACCCATATGTATATTATACTCGGCGATGTACATCTCGGCATTGCCTAACGCTGTGCTGGCGGCCTGGTTCAGTTCAGCCGGGACCCGGGCGACGAACTGGTCTCCAAGGCGGACCATCGCCCAGTGCTCCCTGCTCCAACCGGCCCCAAATTCTTCTTTCTCAGCAAGCGTGTAATAGGGAAAGTTAAGTGCAACCACAAAGGCGATCTTATTCTCATAGAAATCAGACTGCAGGTGCGATCCAACGGAATAATTTCCGAACATACGGTCTACTTCGTCAATCTCGCCTGCCGCCTCATCAAGCACTTTACGCAGATCCAGTGTGATCTCATTCATGTTTCCGTTAAGCGATTCAAAGTATCTGCTGAGCTTCAGGAAGACAGATTTTCTCTTCGCCTGGTCAGAGATATAGTTAACTGCGACAAAATCAGTGAATTCTGCGGCAGTACCGTCTTCCTCACGCCAGAGTGATGCGGCGTGACGCACTCCCTTCTCAACAAGGGATTTGTCAGCGGAGGACTGTTCTTCCATGACACGGTCAACAGCACCTGCAATCACTGTATCGCCAATGAGGACGGATGCTTTCTCATCTCCCTTTTTGTCTGCAGAAGAGCAGGCTGTCAGTACGAGGGTCATAAGAATCAGAAATTTTTTCATTTGAATACTGGTTTAGTTTATTATTCACCCAGAACCTGGCTGGCATAATATTTTGCCGTCAGCTTCTCCCCTGTGGCTTTTTCTATCATCTCATTCCACTCGTAACGGGCTCCTGGCATAAAAACTCTGGATTTAAAAAACTCACCCATCGCTTTCATATCTTCAGCGGTATTGCCTTTGACAACAGTGCCGGTGATATAAGCTGAGAACTGCGAAGCAAGAAGTTCCCCAAGAAGATAATTATGATAATAGCACGGGTAAAGGGCTACATGGATCTTCGTTGCCCAGTCAGGCATGTCACGCCCTTCGGGTTTCTTCATCATCTGGTATTTCTCAACAATGTCCCACCACAGTTGGTTGAGATCCTGGTCAGGGTTTTCGTACATGGCTTTTTCAAAGCGATACATTACCTGTGCCCAGCGACTGAAAACGAGCTGCTGCAATCTGAACGCGCTGAAAGCGTCATCACCTATCTTCTCTGCCTCTTCTGCATCAATGATGCCCATATAAGTCATCCAGGCGGGATCAGTCGCCAGCCTGCCGAAGTAGTTTGCCACTGCCTCGGTTGTGAAAGTATGTGCTGCATCCCTCAGTGCGAAGGGAAGCGTCATGTCATTGTAGTATGAGTACACGCCGTGGCCAAGCTCGTGCAATATGGTGTTCATCCAGTATGAGTCGGGCCTGATGTTGTCAAGAGTGCGAACATCGCCGGAACGGTCAATGTCAGTTGAGAAGGCGTGCTGGTTTTTCCCTGGTTTTTCATAAAGGTCACTCTTCGCCAGGATGGCATCAACAGGAAGTCCCAATGAAGCATAGTATTCAGATGCAAGCTTTGCAGGGTCCCTGTCAGCATAGTACCTGTCAAAATCAACTGAATAAATCTCAGGAGCCTCCTGGAAATACCTGTTCTGGTAATGCCATGGCATCAGTTCGGAGGCAGGTATACCGTATCGCTTTGAATAATAACTGTCTATCTCTCCCTTAAGGGTGGCAAAGGTACCACGGGTGAGGCTGTCAAGCTCATCAAAGATCCTGGTTACCTCCTCCGGATCCTGACCGGAGAGTTTGAGACTCATCTGATGAAAGTTGCTGAACCCAACCTGCTGAGCAATCAGGTTGCGATGTCTGACAAGGCTGATTATGTCACCTGCCACAACCGGGCCTATCATCTTATGACCTTCCCAGGCAGACTGTAGCTCTTCTGAACTGGTTGAGTTGCGAAGAATATCCTCAACCTCATTGTCGCTGAGTTTCTTTCCGCTTACATCAGCCCTGAACGAGTTGAACTTTTTGGTAATCTCAGTCTCCATCCTTACCTGTTCGGATATAAGGCTTGTGTCAATCTGGCCTGAGAGATACTGGTTATAGATTAAATCAAGCTGCCTTGCAAGCAATGGATCCTTTACAAGTCCCGATTCCTTCAGTTCCTTGAGTTCCGCGAATGCAGCCCTGTCAGTAAAAAAGCTGATATATGCCACGGAAGCTTTTTCGTTCTTTGCCCAGGCCTCATCGGTGCCGCTTATGTTGGCCTCCCAGGATGACAGGGCCGATTCTTTGTAAAGCGGAATGACCTGCTCCTCATATGAGGTAATGAAACTGCGCATCCTGTTTTCCATCTTTTCCTGTTTTGAGGTGCATGACAACAGTGATGTCATCAATGCAACCGAGACGATTATTGTTCTTTTCATAACTGATTTTTTGGGTTTCGCTAAGGTAAAAAATTCATTTAAGATAGCTAATGACACCCTCAATATAATAGAAGAACCGGACAGGCACTGCCTGCCGGTTCCCCGACAATTTATAAAGTATTTGAGGAAAGTCTCTCAGCTCACCTTATCCTTCCTGATCTTATCGAACAGGCTGGTTATCACCTCATCAGACGGTGCATCATCCATGTCAGGAAGCAGAATGCTCAGGGCATTATCAATTCCGAAAGCATCTGCAATGAGGTCTGACGGGGTATTGGTGACTTCAAAATAAGATAGTAAGAGGGTAGAATTCTTATCCATAGGCGTCTCTGTTCTCATATCAGAAAAACGCCTTCTGAATCAAAAAATTGTATCAGCTTATCGAGAGGGTAATATTTTTTTCAGTCATTATCTTACGCATGTTGATGAGAGCAAACCTCATCCGGCCCAGGGCTGTATTGATGCTCACCCCAGTCATATCGGCTATCTCCTTGAAGCTCATTCCCGCATAGTGTCTCATTATGACCACCTCGCGCTGATCCTCGGGAAGGCCGTTGATGAGGCGCCTTACATCGCGCATTACCTGGCGGCGAACAATCACATCCTCAACATTATCATCAGTCAGTCTCTTTGAATTGAACAGGTCAGTCTCGTAATCGTCATTGAGAACAATACCCATCTGCTTCTCGTGCCTGAAATGGTCAATTATAAGATTATGAGCTATCCTCATCACCCAGGATATAAATTTTCCGTCGTCCTGGTAACGACCAGCCCGAATCGACTGAACCACCTTCAGGAATGTATCCTGAAAAATATCGTCGGCGAGATCGCGGTTTCGGATGTAAAGACTGATATAGGAATAGACCTTACTTTTGTGACGCAGGATAAGCATCTCGATGCTTCTCTCATTACCGCTCATGAAGCTTGTTATAAGCTCATAATCGGTCAGTTTGCTCTTCATAACTCTATTAATTTTGGTTTCGGGTAGAGTTATACGATAGGCGGTCCTCCTTTGTTACATTGTTGTTTTTACTGTTGACTTATACGGGGGGTGTTCCCTGTTTGTTTCATTTCTGCTGCAGACAAAGAAAACAAAAAATAGTAATTTCAAAATGATTAATTTTGCCAACTTATCAACGAAGGCTGCATGAAGGGTAATATTGAGATAAAGGGTGCACGCGTACATAACCTGAAGGACATCACCCTGGATATACCCCGTAACAATCTGATAGTCATCACCGGGGTCTCCGGTTCAGGCAAGTCGTCACTGGCCTTTGATACAATTTATGCCGAAGGTCAGCGCCGCTATGTTGAGAGTCTCTCCTCCTACGCCCGTCAGTTCCTCGGCAGGATGAACAAACCCGATGTCGATTTTATCAACGGTATCCCTCCTGCAATTGCAATCGAACAGAAGGTCAACTCCCGTAACCCGAGGTCAACGGTGGGTACTTCAACCGAGATACATGATTACCTCAGGCTTCTGTGGGCGAGGGTTGGCAGAACTATTTCCCCCGTATCCGGGCGCGAGGTGCGAAAACACACAGTAGATGACGTCGTAAACTACCTGGCCACCCTCACTTCCGGTTCCCGTGTCGTGCTCTCTGCTCCTCTTGACGTGCCCGAAAATGTTGAACCGGCAGAGTTTATAAGGTTCCTTATCCAGCAGGGATACAATCGCATCAGCACCGAAAAGGGAATCGTGCGCCTCGACGAACCTGGAGCGGCTGAACTTGTAAGCCCGATGAAGAAACTGGACCTGATAATTGACAGGTTCGCTTCCGGCAACAGCACTGAGGATCTCAGCCGGGCGGCCGACTCAGTACAAACAGCATTCATGACCGGTGGCGGACATATCTCCCTCACCGTGACCGACGAGGAGACGACCCAGTCTGTCATGTTCTCTGACAAGTTCGAGGAGGACGGCATCACCTTCGAGGAACCGACGGAGCACCTCTTCAGCTTTAACTCTCCCCTGGGTGCCTGCCCCGTCTGCGAGGGATACGGGAAAGTGCTCGGCATAGACGAAGCCCTCGTCATCCCCGACGAGAACCTTTCGGTCTATGATGACGCCATCGCCTGCTGGCGCGGAGAGACAATGAAGCAGTGGAAGGAGAGACTGATTTACAGCGCCGACAAATTCGACTTCCCGATACATAAGCCATGGTATAAACTCACCGCTGAGCAGAAAGCCCTGGTGTGGAGCGGCAACAGGTATTTCTTCGGTCTGAACCGCTTTTTCGAGCACCTCGAGGAGAAGAAATACAAGATACAGTACAGGGTCATGCTCAGCCGGTACAGGGGAAAGCGAACCTGCCCGGAATGCAATGGAGAACGACTCCGCAAGGAAGCCGGGTATGTCAAGGTGGGAGGCTGCTCCGTCAATGAGATAACACGTATGCCGGTAAGCGAGGCTCATAAATTCTTTGAGCATATCGTTCTGAACGGAGAGGAGAAGGAGATCGCTGGCCGCCTGCTGAAGGAGATACAGCAAAGGCTGGGATTCCTTGTGAATGTGGGACTCTCCTATCTCACACTCGACAGGCTCTCAAACACACTCTCCGGAGGTGAGTCCCAGCGAATCAATCTTGCTACTTCCCTTGGAAGCAGCCTGGTGGGCTCTCTCTACATACTGGATGAGCCAAGCATAGGACTGCATCCGCGTGACACCAACCTGCTGATAAACGTTCTGAAGGAACTGCGCGACCTTGGCAACACCGTGATTGTTGTTGAACATGAGGAGGAGATCATACGGGCTGCCGAAATGATAATTGATATGGGACCTGCTGCCGGCTCACACGGCGGTGAGATCATCTACCAGGGCGGAGTCGACTTCTCAAAGAAGAACAAATCCCTCACTGCAGCATATATGACGGGGGCAATGCGGATTGAGCAACCCTCAGTTCGCCGCAAGTGGCACAGTTATATAGGAATCAGGGGTGCACGTGCCAACAACCTTAAGGATATCGATGTAAAGTTCCCGCTTCACACAATCACAACTGTAACAGGGGTCAGCGGGTCGGGGAAGAGCACATTGGTGCATGATGTACTCTTCAACGCCCTGGCTGTGAAGCTTGGCAGCAATGAAACAAAGCCCGGACGGCATACAGCGATGGAAGGCGACTTCAGCAGCATCACCGCCGTTGAACTGATTGATCAAAATCCCATCGGCAAATCAACCCGTTCAAACCCGGTTACGTACCTCAAGGCATTTGACGACATAAGAAAACTGTATGCCGAACAACAGGCTGCCGTGCAGTCCGGCTTCAAACCGGCTCACTTCTCATTCAATGTCGAAGGAGGACGCTGCGAAGAGTGCCAGGGCGAAGGAGTCATCAGGGTGGAGATGCAGTTCATGGCAGATGTTGAGCTCACCTGCGAGGCTTGCAAGGGAATGAGATACAAACGGGATATCCTGGATGTTAAATTCAGCGGTAAAAATATTTACGAAGTGCTCGATATGACTATCGATGAGGCTATTGAGTTCTTCAGCCGGAGCAAGGATAAGACATGCGGCAGGATTGCCGCAAAACTGAGCCCGCTGGCAGATGTTGGCCTTGGGTATGTGCGGCTCGGGCAATCCTCGTCAACCCTCTCGGGCGGTGAGAGCCAGCGCGTGAAGCTTGCCTTTTACCTGAGCCAGGAAAAGAGCGAGGCAAAAATGCTTTTCATCTTTGACGAACCCACAACCGGCCTCCATTTTCACGACATCAATAAGTTGATGAAATCGCTCAATGCACTGGTTGACCACGGCCATTCTGTACTCCTCATTGAGCATAACGTGGAAGTTATCAAGTGCTCCGACTGGGTAATAGACCTCGGACCGGAGGGAGGAGATAAGGGAGGTTATGTAGTCTTTGAAGGCACACCGGAACAACTTGCACTCTGCAAGACATCCTATACCGGCAGTTTCCTGAGCAGGAAGATCAACGGCACGTCCAGCCTGCGCGACCATGAGCGTTCAGAGTGATCGTCTCCTTCATATTTGATTGTCTTCCAATTCGTACCGGAACTGTATCCTTTTGACTCCATGACAGCATCAATTTTATTCTGGTACGGCTCGTAGAATTTGTCGAGTGTCTCTGTGCCGTAATCAAAATAGATTTGATGGGTTCTTTGGTCAGGCAACTTCTCTGAAAGGTATTTCCTGAATGCACGTGCCAGACGATTGTCCCTTTTGGTGAACAGAGTGACCCCCTTCATGGGTGAATGGGTTGAGAGACAGCCTGCTCCTCCGAATACATCAGGGTATTCGCAGAGTGCGTAAAGTGATATCAGGCCACCCATACTCGAACCCATTGTTATTGTATTTGACGCATCAGTATAGGTAGAATAGTGTGAATCGATGTATGGTTTAATGTCCCTGACAATGAACTTGAGGTATTTGTCTGCCATCCCCTGCCCGAGACCCTGTTTGCGTGCCAGCCTTGCCTGGTGCCTCTTCCCCAGGTATTTAATAGACTTTTCAGGATAGTACTCAGGATACCTTACTTTATCATTGTTCCAGATACCGACTATAATGGATGGCTTAATCCGGTTGTCGGCCATCAGCAGAGAGACAGCTTCATCAGCGCCCCACTCCTGCCTGTTCCATGTTGATGTGCTGTCAAACAGCATCTGACCGTCATGCATGTAGATTACAGCATACTTTTTCGTCGTGTCATAATCCTCCGGAAGCCATATATCAATGTTCCTCGTGTCTCCTGTTTCTGAAGACGACAGGCTTACCCGCGTAACTGTCCCGGGGCCTGCTGTTACGTTGCCTGCATTCATGTTACAGAACATTATTGACATTACAAGAATTGTCATGAAGTGTCTCATCTCCGATTTTTTTATAATATTTAAGGCGAATTTATAAAAACGGGGGTAATTATGATATTGTGTATTCTTCCTGCTTCATGGCTTTCAGGTTTTGATGCGGATTTTCAGAGCCTGGTGGCTCTCTGGATGACTCTCATGCTTACAGTCGCAGCTCTTTGCTTCATCGTAAGCGAGATAACCCGCAACTACAGCCAGGTTGACAAGCTGTGGAGCCTGCTGCCCCCGGCCTACAGCTGGATTACCGTTGCCGCCTTTCCTTCGGCCAGGACGGTGATTATGGCGCTGCTTGTGACAATGTGGGGACTGAGGCTAAGCTATAACTTCCACCGCAAGGGCGGGTACAACATCATCCCCTGGAAAGGTGAAGAGGATTACAGGTGGAAGATTCTGCGTGATACCAGTGCCCTGAGGGGGAGGGTTCGCTTTGGAATATTCAACCTTTTCTTCATTTCGTTTTACCAGAACCTGATAATACTGCTGTTCACGACTCCAATTCTGCTGGCTGCACTCCATAACGGACTTCCACTGGGCATCACCGATGTTATTGCTGCGCTGCTCATGTTTACTTTCCTGGTAACAGAAACTGTGGCAGACAACCAGCAGTTCAGGTTCCAGACTATTAAGCGCTCCATGCCGGCTGAAGCAGACATATTTACCGAATCTCTGAGGAAGGGCTTTCTGACAGAAGGATTGTGGAAATATGTCCGTCATCCGAATTTTGCTTCGGAACAGGCCATCTGGATCAGCTTCTACCTGTTCGGAGTGGCCGCTTCGGGCAACTGGATCAACTTCACACTGCTGGGACCTGTTTTGCTTGTGCTCCTTTTTATCGGCAGCTCAGTCATGACAGAGAAGATCAGCAGCAGCAAGTACCCTGATTACTCAACCTACCAGAAGGAGGTGCCGAAATTCATCCCACGGCTCTTCAGGAAAAAATAATCATCCCTCGGCCTGGCTGAAATATTTTGTTTTCATCCGTAGAGCCACGTTTACCAGGGCGATCATCACCGGCACCTCTATCAATGGCCCGATCACGGCCGCAAATGCCTCCCCCGAATTGATGCCGAAAACAGCAATGGCTACTGCTATTGCCAGTTCAAAGTTGTTGCTGGCCGCTGTGAAAGACAGCGTTGTGGTCTGCTCATAGTTTGCTCCTGCCCTCCTGCTCATGAAAAACGAGACGAAGAACATGATTACAAAATAGATAACAAGCGGGATGGCTATCCTGACTACATCGAGAGGTATCTTAACGATATATTCGCCTTTCAATGAGAACATTACGAAGATTGTGAAAAGCAGTGCGATGAGAGTAAGCGGACTGATCTTCGGAATGAATTTCGAGTGGTACCACTCCTTGCTCTTCACCCTTATGAGGATGAATCGCGTCAGGAACCCGGCAAGGAATGGTATTCCAAGGTAAATGAATACGCTCTCGGCAATCTGCCCTATTGTGATCTGTTCAACCGCGTCGTTAACCGGCAGTCCGAACCAGCCAGGGAGGACTGCAATAAATAGATATGCATAGACAGAGAAAAAGAGCACCTGGAAGATGGAGTTGAAAGCGACAAGTCCTGCAGCGTACTGTGTGTCTCCCTTTGCCAGGTCGTTCCATACAATCACCATGGCAATGCAACGCGCCAGTCCAATCAGAATCAGTCCGTACATGTAATCCACGTTGAACCTCAGGAAAAGGATGGCGAGCAGAAACATCAGTACAGGTCCTATTACCCAGTTCTGCAAAAGAGACAGTCCAAGTACCTTTGTGTTCCTGAAGACATCAGGCAACTCCTCGTACTTCACCTTCGCCAGCGGCGGGTACATCATGACTATCAGGCCAATGGCAATGGGTATGTTTGTGGTGCCGCTCGAAAGACTGTTCCAGAAACCGGCTATCTCAGGGCTTATCCATCCGATAACCACCCCTGTAAGCATTGCAAGTATTATCCACAGGGTGAGATACCTGTCGAGTAATTTGAGACGCTTTTTTGAAGGCATAATTGATAATTTTAAATTTGCAGTTTGCGAAAAATGATTTCCCCTGATGCGAATGGCGAGTTATTATGTTTGAGTTGCAAATGGCGAATTATGAAGTATGTGACTGACTTAATTGTGTGGGTTGACGGCCTGAGCCCAAACGATTATTCAGGGCTTACTTGCCGATACAGTTATGCTGTATACACCATTGCCAATCTGACCGTCATTTGTATCAAGCACACCATCCGGCATCTGAATTTTCTTCTCCTTATGAATTCTGATGTCGTAAAAGCCACTGTGACGGATAAATCCAAGGTATTCATCCAATGTTGAGGCACCTGAAACGCAGCCAACATACAGTTCAGCGTCTGAACGAGCCTTTTCCGAGAGCGCTCCCTTTACAACCACATCTGACACACAGAAGTGTCCGCCGGGCTTCAGGACCCTCGTTATCTCACTGAATGCCTTTTGCTTGTCCGGAACAAGGTTAAGCACACAGTTTGAAAGCACAACATCGTAACTGCTGTCCGGAAGGGGCATCTCTTCTATGTCACCCCTGATAAATCCGACATTGGTGTAACCAAGCTTCTCCCTGTTCTCCTCGGCCTTCCGGAGCATAGGTTCCGTAAAGTCAAGGCCGGTAACATGGCCGGTCTCACCTGTCAGTGCTCTTGCAACAAAGCAGTCGTTCCCCGCGCCGCTACCAAGATCGAGGACACGGTCACCGGTCCTGATACCTGCAAAATCAACCGGAACACCGCACCCGAGGCTCATGTCAGCAGCAGGAACATATCCGTCCAGGTGATTGTAGCTTTCATTGAAAGTTGTAAGACCCTCGGA
>Ga0116154_10003544_pt1 | contig 10980 bp, 5 predicted proteins | sample AD_UKC030_MetaG_FD_89898 | JGI IMG/M metagenome (GOLD analysis project Ga0116154, IMG submission 89898) | Active sludge microbial communities of municipal wastewater-treating anaerobic digesters from USA - AD_UKC030_MetaG | ecosystem: Engineered > Bioreactor > Anaerobic > Digestate | place: USA...
ACCCCTCCCCGGGGAGGGCCACGGCTGGCAGGGCGGGAGGGGCTCGAACCCCCAACCGACGGTTTTGGAGACCGCTACTCTACCAATTGAGCTACCGCCCTACCTGCCATCTGCGCAACCGCCAGCTCCGGCGATCCTCGCCCGACCGCAATCCCAAATCCTCGCGCGCCGGGCGCACGACTTACTCGATAACCTCGGTGACGCGCCCGGCCCCGATCGTGCGACCGCCCTCGCGAATCGCAAACCGCTGCCCGCGCTCCATCGCAATCGGCGCGATCACCTTGATCGTCACCGAGACGTTGTCGCCGGGCATGACCATCTCCACGCCCTCCGGCAGCGCCACGTTCCCGGTCACGTCCGTCGTCCGGAAATAGAACTGAGGCCGATAATTCGTAAAGAACGGGGTGTGCCGCCCGCCCTCTTCCTTCGACAGCACGTACACCTCCGCCTTGAAATGGGTGTGCGGTGTGATGGTGCCCGGCTTGGCCAACACCATGCCGCGCTCGACATCTTCCTTCTTGGTGCCCCGCAACAGCACGCCGACGTTGTCGCCCGCACTGGCCTTGTCCAGCAGCTTGCGGAACATCTCGATGTCCGTCGCCACGGTCTTGCGCGTCTCTTTCAAACCGACGATCTCGACGTCCTGCATGCGGTTGAGTTCGCCGCGTTCCACACGCCCGGTCACAACCGTGCCCCGCCCTTCAATGTTGAACACATCCTCGATGCTCATCAGGAACGGCTTGTCGACCTCCCGCATCGGGAGCGGCACAAACTCGTCCACCGCATCGAGCAGCTTCTGAATCGACTCCATCGCCTCCGGATCGCCGGCCAGCGCCTTCTTCGAGCTCCCCCTCACGATCGGGGTCTTGTCGCCAGGAAAACCGTACTTGGTCAGCAAATCCCGCAACTCCATGTCGACCAACTCGAGCAGCTCCGGGTCGTCCACCAGATCCACCTTGTTCAGGTACACCACGATCGCCGGCACGCCCACCTGGCGAGCCAAAAGGATGTGCTCGCGCGTCTGAGGCATCGGGCCCTCGGCGGCGTCAACCACCAGGATGGCGCCATCCATCTGCGCCGCCCCCGTAATCATGTTCTTGATGTAGTCCGCGTGACCGGGGCAATCGACATGGGCGTAATGGCGCTGATTGCTCTGATACTCGACGTGCGAGATCGCGATGGTCACTGTCTTGGTTTCATCCCGAACAGTGCCACCCTTTGTAATGTCCGCGTAGGAGATCGGCGTGGCCAAGCCTTTTCCCGCCTGGACCTCGACAATCGCGGCGGTCAGGGTCGATTTGCCATGGTCGATGTGACCGATGGTGCCAATATTAACGTGCGGTTTCGTCCGCACAAATTGCTCTTTAGCCATTGCGATTCCTGCTGTTCTCTTCGGTTTCGGTTGCCACTCTCAATCAATCACTTAAGCTGGAGCCCATGACCAGGTTTGAACTGGTGACCTCGTCCTTACCAAGGACGCGCTCTGCCGGCTGAGCTACATGGGCGAAACCACACCAATTCCCGTTTCGACGCCATCTCAAAACGGCAAACCACCCTCGCCCCTCGCCCTCTGGCTTGCTCCATTCCGGACGGGGACAATCGGTTGTCAGCTCTTCCCAAATCAGTTTTGAGCGCGTGAATTTAGGAGACCGCACCCCCCGGTGTCAACGAATTTCGATGATCTTTTTGCAGCCCCATCCGCCCCCTCCAAACGACTCGTTTCAAACGATTCGCTTTGCTTCCCGCCCAAGTCTGAGGAATCCTGCTGCCTCGTTTCGCATGCGCGCAATCTCAAACCCAAGCCGCCCCCCGGGCGGCAAGTACAACACCCGGCATTGCCCCGCGCTCGATGGGGTGATCACCCCGGCGGACTGCGGAGCCAAACGCGGCAGCAAGCTCGATTGCCCCGACGATTGCCCCTTCTTCCCCTTCGCCCGCGCCGGTCTCGATCTCTGGGTGAAGGTGGACAATGCCTGGACGGCCAAAACCCTCGGCTACGTCGAAAGACACATGAAACTGGCCCGGTTCCAGGAGGTGGTCCAGCGCCAGCGGATCCCGATGCGAAGCGAGCAGCTCGAACTCGAATGCGCTGTCCAGAACGCGCTCTACACAGTCCTGTTCATTCAGCGGGACGCCGCGGGCAAGACCCTCGCCCAGAAGTGGGAGAGCGAAAACTGGGCGGGCCTGAACAACGATGAGCAGGTGATGATGCGCTGCCGACTCCGTGGGCGCCCGACAGTGATCGAGGCCCAGCGCATCGTCGACGACTGGGTCGTCGAGTGCCTGGATGTCCTCGACCCCGCAGCCGGCCCGTTCCGCGTTCTCGATCGCGGGCTGGCCGCTCGAATGGTCCGCTTCAGCCGCATTCTCACCTGGCTGATCCCCTATCCCCATTTCTCACGCGTGTCAGCCAGCGCCATCGAAGTGCCTTACCCCCTGTGGCCCGAGTGGCGGGCCAGCGTCGAGCAACGCCATCAGACTGCTCGAGAAACCCGTCCGGATCTCACCCTCAAGGATTTCCTGGCCGAGGCGATCGTCGAAACCACCATGCTCGTGGGGGAATTGAACGACGCCCACCGCGCCCGCATGCTCGCCAGTCTCGATTTCGAGCACTGCTTGACCCTCTTCCGCTACACCTGCCCGCGAGCCGATCTCGAGCGGGTCTTCGACGCAAAACCGGATTTCGAGCGGACCGACGAAGACGATCGATCCCCCGCCGATCGCGCCCTCGCCGCTTACAACTGGGTCGGCCGGGGCGAATCCGCCGCGCTCGTCCAGGGGCCACGGGGCGAATCCGCCGCGGGCACGGACTCCCCGGCTGAATCGGTGCCGGCGTTCGGGACTGTGCGGCTATTCGAGGAATTGGTGGCATTTGACACGTTCTCAAAACGCAAACAGGCCTTTCTTCGCCAAATGATTGAGCGCGATTTCGGATCGTTGCTCGCGTTCGAACAGGAAACGGTCAAGAGCTTGGCCACCATCATGGCCGAGCGGGAGCGGCGCGAACGCACCCTGGCCTCCGCCGAACATATGGCTTTCGGCGATGCCGCCCAAGTGGCGCCCGCCGCAGCCGATCCCGCCCCTCAGGATCCGGATGCGGCCAAAAAGGCGCGGGCGGAACAGCATCTTCGCGAGTATCGGGAGTTCCTCGACCAGGGCATCCCCGCCCTCGACGGATTGACCCCGCGCGCGGCGTCGACGGATCCGGAAAAGCGCCCGCTGTTGATCGAGTTGATGAAACAGCACCTGATCAACCTCGAACAACAGAATCGCGATCAAGGCTTCAACCTGACACTCGACTGGGCCCTCGAGGAACTGGGACTGCGCGAGCTGTTATGAGCTCTCATACTCCTCGATCCCTCAGGTGGCTGCCGCTCCTGGCCGGGCTGCTTATGGCAGGGGGCCTAGTCCAAGCGGCAGAAGCTATCCAGAAGGTCTCCACCTTGGCCCAGGCGATTGCCCGGCTCACCGCCGATTACGGCGATCTCTACCCGGCCGGGCAGCGCCACGCCGAGAGACTCGACGCGATCCGCCAGGCCCTCGAAGCCGCGCCGCCGGGCTCCTCGACCGCCGCGGAAGCGGAGCTCGAGACACTCGAACGCGAGGCCTTGCTCGCCCATCCCCTCCTCGATGCGCACCCTCTGCTCTTTGTGGTCCGGCGCCAGTACGCCCGGGACCACCACAACACGGCAACGTTCTTTCCGAAGGCCAAGACCGAGTTCAACGACGGCGCGTTCGCCGGCGGCGGCGCCCTGCGTCTGCTCGATCGGAAGACGGGGGGACGCCTGACCACGCTGGTCGAGCTGCCCGAGGGAATCGTGCGCGATCCGGACGTCGACTATGACGGGCAGCGGATCGTCTTCGCCCTGCGCCGCAACGCCGAGGACAGCTACCACATCTGGCAGATCCGGCCCGACGGCACGGGCCTGAAACAGCTCACGTTTGCGGAAGACGTCGATGATCTTGACCCTGTCTGCCTGCCCGACGGAGGGATCGCGTTCTCATCGACGCGCGAACCCAAGTACTGCATGTGCAACCGGCACATCATGGCAAACCTCTACCGGATGGAGGCCGACGGCTCGAATATCCACCAGATCGGCAAGAGCACGCTCTTCGAAGGCCATCCGGTCGTCATGCCCGACGGACGGCTCCTCTATGACCGTTGGGAATATGTCGACCGCAACTTTGGCGACGCCCAAGCCCTCTGGACGGTGAATCCGGACGGATCGAATCACGCCATCTATTGGGGCAACAACACGCCGTCACCCGGGGCCGTGATTGACGGACGCCCGATCCCCGGCACCGCCCAGGTCCTCTGCGTGTTCGGCTCGTGCCACGACCGTCCCTGGGGCGCCCTGGCCATCATCGACCGGCGCCTGGGCCTCGATGGACGCCAGGCCGTCGTGCGCACCTGGCCGCCCGAGGCCATCGATCTCGTCAAAGACCAGGGCTGGGAGCTGTTCGACACCTTCAGTCAGGTCCGCCTCAAGTACGAGGATCCGTATCCGCTCGACGCGCACTTCTTCCTCTGCGCGCGCATGACAGGCGAGGGCGAGCAAACCGCCATCTGCCTGGTTGACCTCTTTGGCAACGAAATCCTGGTTCACACGGAGGCGCCCGGATGTTTTGACCCGATCCCGCTGGCGCCTCGGGCGCGTCCGGCCCGCGTGGGGGACCGCCGCGATTTCGCGCGGGCGGATGGAACTCTGTACGTCGCGAATGTCGCCGTCGGCACGCACATGACGGGTGTCAAGCCCGGCGCAGCCCGCTTCCTGCGCGTGATCGAGTCGCCCGAGAAACGGACCTGGACCATCCCCGCATGGAACGGGCAGGGCCAGGAAGCGCCGGCGATGAACTGGCACGATTTCAATAACAAACGCATCCTCGGCACTGTGCCAATCGAGTCCGACGGTTCCGCCCATTTCGCGCTGCCTGCGGACACGTTTGTCTATTTTCAGGTTCTGGACGAACGCGGCATGCTGATCCAGTCGATGCGCAGCGGAACAATGGTCCAGCCGGGCGAACGCGCCAGTTGCATCGGATGCCACGAGGACCGGCGGCAGACGCCGCCGTCAACCCAGCCCGCCCGGTCGATCGCCCTGCAGCGGGCGCCGAGCCCGCTGACCGGATGGCACGGCCCGCCGCGTCCCTTCAATTATCTGACCGAAGTCCAGCCGGTCTGGGACCGCCATTGCGTGCGTTGCCATGACTTCGGAACCGAAGGGGGATCGAAGCTCAACCTGGCGGGCGACCGCGACCTCGTCTTCAACGCCTCGTACAACGAACTCTGGCGGAAGAAGTGGATTCAGGCCGTTGGGGCCGGGCCCGCCGAGACGCTCCCGGCCTACGCGTGGGGCTCGCATCGAAGCCGCTTGCTCGAGTATCTGGACACCGCCCACCATGAAGTCAACCTGAGTCCCGAGGAATTTGACCGCGTCGTCACGTGGATCGATCTCAATGCGCCCTACTACCCCCTCTACGCCAGCGCGCACCCGCGCAATCTCGCTGGCCGCTCGCCGCTCGACGACCGCCAGTTGGCCCGGCTCGAACAGTTGACCGGCGTGCCCCTGCGCAGCCTCGCGGCGCACAACAGCAACCGCGGCCCCCAAGTCAGCTTCGATCGCCCCCCCTTGAGTCCGTGCCTGTCCGGCATCGGTCTATTAGACTATCCCAAACGCCAGGAGGCGCTGGCGCTGATCCAGGACGGACGGGCATTGCTTCTCGAACGCCCCGGCGCCGACCAGCCCGGCTTCGTCGCCTGCGAAGCCGATCGTTCGAGGGAGGAACTCTATCAAACGCGCCGCCAAATGGAACAGCGTCACCGGACTGCCATGCGCGAGGGCCGTCGCACCTATGACACCGTCCCGACCATCTCGAGCCCATGACGCCAACGCGCACCGTGTACCAGGAAAAGCCCCCGTCTTGAAGAAATCACTGTCGCCACCCAGGCCCTCGCCCGCGGCCGCGGGATCGTCCCTCCGACGATTGGCTGCGGCCCTGCCGCGCTCTGCGCTGGCGGCTTTCGGCCTGGCACTCACGTCGGCTGCCGCCGATCTCTACGTCCAGCGCGAGACTTGGGTGGACACCATGCTCGCCACGCGCGCCGCCTTGCACTCGACCCCGATCGCCGAAGATGTCCGAAGCGATGTCGCCCATGAGATCCAAGCGGGCTTCGACCGGGACTTCCCGATGGCCTGGGATTGGTGGCGACAGGACAGCGGACGCGACAGACTGCGCTGGTTCGAGACCAATCGCACGGCCGATCTGGAGTCGGCTCTCATTCAGCGTGTGCTCGCCTCGGGCGAGCTGAACAATCGCGAGTTGGAAAACGAATGGCGCCGCTTGCGCGACGCATCCGCCTCGATCGAGGATCCGGCCTGGCTTCGCCTCTACACCCAGACCTGCGTCCTGCGCCGCAACCTGCGGCTGGCCGCGCTCAGGCAGCACTGGCCGCGCATCGTCTTCACCAAACACTCCAACCTCGGCGGGTCCCACTACGCCTACACCGAGGGCCAGTCCGATGCCCAACACGAGCGCACGTTTGTCCCAGGCGCCGCGCTCTGTCTCCTCGAATCCGACGGGCCCGCCGAGCGCGTGCGCACGTTGATCGACGACCCACGGGGGGTCATCCGCGACCCCGACGTCTCCTGGGATGGGCGTCGAATCCTCTTTTCCTGGAAACGGTCCGATCGCGACGACGACTTCCACCTCTACGAGTACGATCTCGAAGCCTCGCGCGTGCGCCAGATCACGTCCGGACTCGGCTTTGCGGACTACGAGGGCGTGTACTTGCCAAGCGGCGACCTGATGTTCAACTCGACCCGCTGCGTGCAAACGGTCGATTGCTGGTGGACGGAGGTCAGCAACCTGTACACCTGCGACCGCGATGGCGGGCGCCTGCGCCGTCTGACTTTTGACCAGGTCCACGATAATTTCCCCACGGTCATGCCCGACGGACGCATCCTCTACACGCGCTGGGAATACAGCGATCGCGGCCAGATCTTCGTGCAGGGGCTCTTCCAGATGCACGCCGACGGCACCGGGCAAACCGAGTTCTACGGCAACAACTCCTGGTTCCCGACCGCCCTCCTCCACGCGCGCGGCATCCCCAACAGCCAGGAGGTCGTCGCCGTCTTCTCCGGACACCACACCCTCCAGGTGGGCAAACTCGGAATCATCAATCCGGCCCGCGGACGCCAGGAAAATCAGGGCGCGCGCCTCATTGCACCCGTCCGCGATACCGCCGCCGAGCGCATCGACGCTTACGGGCAGGAAGGCGAACTCTTCGCGTATCCCTACCCGCTCAGCGCCACGGAGTTCCTCGTGTCTTATACCCCCGACGGTTGGGCCATCGACCCCGCGCTCTTCAAACTCTACTGGTTCCACGCCGACGGACGCCGCGAACTGCTCGCCTCTGACCCTGACATCTCCTGCCACCAGGCGATTCCGCTCGCCCCGCGCGCCACTCCGCCCGAACGGCAGAGCACAGTCGATCTGACACAGGACACGGGCGTCTTTGCCCTCCAAGACGTCTATGCCGGACCGGGGCTCGAAGCCGTGCCGCGCGGCACAATCAGGAAGCTGCGCGTGATTGCCCTGAACTATCGCGCGGCCGGGATCGGACAAAACTTCAACGCGGGGCCAGCCGGCGACGCCCTGGTGAGCACGCCCATCGCCGTCGGCAACGGCGCCTGGGACGTGAAAATCGTCCTCGGCGACGCGGACGTGTTCCCGGACGGCTCAGCCTGCTTCAAAGTCCCCGCCCGGACCCCTGTCTACTTCCAGGCGATTGACGACCGGGGATGCGCCGTCCAGACCATGCGCAGTTGGAGCACACTTCAGCCCGGCGAGATCGCGAGTTGTGTCGGGTGTCACGAATCGAAAAACCAAACCCCTCTGGCTCACGGCGCCATGCCTCTGGCTGCACGGGCCGGCCCCCAACCGCTGACCCCCTTCCATGGGTCGCCGCGCGGCTTCAGCTTTCAACGCGAGATCCAGCCGATCCTCGACCGACACTGCGTCCGCTGCCACAGCGATTCCGTCCGTTTCAACGACATTGTGAATGGGCCGGCTGACGCCGCACTGCCCTGGTCAGCCTCCGGGAGAAATCCCGCGGAGCCCGTCAAGGCCCTCGCGCTGCCGCTCAACCCGGCGGCCCACCCCGGCCAGGCCTCCGCCGCGCACACCGTCGAGGTCGCCTTCAGTCTCAAGGGCGATCCCGTGACCGAACTCGGGGCTGGCCGGCGTTGGACGGAGGGTTACCTTGCGCTGGCCCAGGCCCGCTGGACCCGCATCGCCGGTGAGGAGTGCTTCGCCGGCATCCCCACGGCCTTGGTCAATTGGATCAGCGCCCAATCCGTGCCGGAGCGGCTGCCGCCCTATCACCGCGGCGCCGCCTGCAGCCGGCTTCTTGACATGCTAGTCGAGGGCCATCACGGCGTCGCGCTCTCGCGCATGGAATTCGAGAAGATCGCCTGCTGGATCGACCTGCTGGTCCCTTTCTGCGGCGACTACGCCGAGGCGAACACCTGGACCGCCGAGGAGCAGAGCAAGTACATCCGCTTTATGGAAAAGCGCCACGAGTCGGAGAAACGGGTCAGTTCTCACAATTGACAATCGCGGCTCGCATGGGCGAATTGGATTGTCGTTTATAAGCACCGACCCCTGCTAGTACCACTTTCTGAGCCGGACCTCGATGCCGAGGTCGGTCCCCACTTGGCGTTTGAAGGCGTTCACGTCGGCAAGCGTGCCGTTTTGGTTTCGGTAGTGGTAAGGATAGACGATCTTCGGCCGGAACTGACGGACTATGCTGACAGCCTGAGTGACGGTCAAGGTATAAGGCTGATTCATGCACAAGAACGCAAGGTCGATGTTTGCCAGCGCGCGTGTCTCGGGCGTGTCGCCTGTGTCGCCGCTCACATACAACCGCTTGCCGCCGAGATTGATCACGTATCCGTTGCCCGAGCCCTTCGGATGGTTCGCGTTGTAGGCCGGCACGGCTTCGATCACGAGACCGAGGACGGCGGTCTGCCCACCGTTGGTGAGGACTGTCGTCAGGGGCTTCAGCACGGCAGGAAGGCTGGGCTGAACCGCGGCAGGCGCAACGATGCGCGTTCCGTCCTGCCCCAGTGTCGTGAGGGTCCCCGTGTCGAAGTGATCAGCGTGACTGTGGGTGATCAGGATGAGATCGGCCTTGGGCAGTGAACTGAACGGTCCTGCGGCCGTGGTGGGGTCCACGTAAATCGTCTGCCCGTTCCATTGCAGGACCAAGGAAGCGTGATTGAGGGGGCGCATCACGGCGTCGCCAGCCGAAGTGGCCAGGTGGTCGCCCAGAAAAGAGGATGGATCGACCAGTTGTTCCGCCCGGTAGAAACGGACATCGAAATACGGCCCAGCCGAATCCAGGTGCTCGACCGAACTCGATCCGGCGACCGTCACGAGCCCGGTCCAGTCGGCGAGATTCGCGGACACGTCGATCCGGCAGGGGTGGCCGACCGAAGCCGCCAGCCGCAACGAGACGTCGCCGTCGGGCAAGACCTGCACGGAGGAGAATCGGGGCGAGTCTTGCGCGGTCAATGAACAGGCGGCCTCCATTAGAGCGATGGCGGTCACCCAGCCAAAACGAAGATGATCGGTTCTCATGGATCAAGAGCCCATGGCAGCACAGCCATTTCCCGTTCACGTTGGAGCTGGAAATGGCCGCCGCATCGGTGCCCGGCATCGCCGGACTTCGTCAAAACATTGTGAGTGGCACGCAAGAAGGTGTCGGTTCTCATAAACGACAACGACGGCCGGCGCTCATTGACTTCGATTGTCGTTCGCAAGAAGTCATGACTACATACCGGCGATCGCGAGCCCTTGGATGATGCGGATCCCGATAGCCCATCGGCGTTCCGGCACCACCGATCCCCGGTGACGAGTCAACCGGGCTTTTTCGACTGTGCACAGCAGGTCACAGCGACAGAGTGTCTTCAGCTCGAGCCCCTCGGCTGCATCAAGAACGACTTCATTCGCCCTTGGCTCTCGCGCACGGGCCGCCCGTATCGTGCGACAGCCGAGGACCACCACTGCGGGCCGCGCGTCGATCCGCGCCTGGCAAGTTCTTCATTCATGGGCAAAGGACAGACTGCGCTCGCTATAGACAAAGCCTATGCCGGCATCAGACATGATTCAAGTCTGAATCGCCGTTCCCGGAGCATCGACCATCCAAAGGCTTCGGTTGCGGCTCCGCCGCGCTGTGGCTGAGCGCTTCTATTGCCGGTTTCCTGAAGGCGTGGTCTAATGCCGGGGTGACCACAATGCTTCCTTTTCTTGGCCGGACACTCCCTTGCCTGACTCTTGGCGTGGCGACATGGGCAGCGGAACCCGGACAGCCGTCTCTGAGCCTGGTCCCCGGGGCGAACGTCGATGTGGCGCCCTGGGGAGAGCGTGCTTCTTGGGACAACGACCGTGACGCAGGCGTCTGGTGGGAGGATCCGCGCGACATTCACCGCGTGGTTGTGATTTTTGCCGACAGTCCGCCGGCGCCAGGCAAGGTCAGACTCGAGTGGTGGCAATCGCAATGGCCGGAGCATCGAATTCCCAGAGATCGACCCGCGGGCGCTGGCGAGTCCGGGTGGGGCCACCTGGGCGATCTTTACCAGGGCAGGTGGCGGGAGGCCGACGCAGACCTGCAGGCAGCTGGCAAGACCTGGACGTACACTTTCCGTCCCCTCGGAGAGAGAGAGTTCAGAGAGCTCAAGGACTTCGAGGCTGAATACCGCACAACAATGCGGCTGCGGCTTGTGTTCGACGGCCGGGCGGCGAAGATCGAGACGATCGAGGCCTTCACCGACTCGGTCTGGAGGTCCATCGAGGTCGGCATCGAGTGGAACGCCGGGCCGACCGGCGCCCGGATCTGCGACGGAGACCTGAGTGCTTTCAACGGTTATGTCGAGGCCCTCGCCCCGCTGATGAGCGGTCCCGGCGGGAGCGGCGTTG
>Ga0116154_10003571_pt1 | contig 10926 bp, 6 predicted proteins | sample AD_UKC030_MetaG_FD_89898 | JGI IMG/M metagenome (GOLD analysis project Ga0116154, IMG submission 89898) | Active sludge microbial communities of municipal wastewater-treating anaerobic digesters from USA - AD_UKC030_MetaG | ecosystem: Engineered > Bioreactor > Anaerobic > Digestate | place: USA...
CAATAGGCAATTTCCTGATATGATATAGGTATTTCAATAGGAAGGGCTGTCATGATATTCGGACCTCTGACAATATAATCAGGCGGAGCATTTTCAATGTCAGGAAGAGCTGCACCAACAGCAATCTTGATATCTTCAGCTGTTCTCTCTCCTATCTTAATGTTGTGCTGATGACGCATATACGCCTGAATATCAGCAGTAAAGCCATCGCCGGCGATTCTTATTGACTTATTGCACACAATACCGCCAAGTGCAATTACTGCTATCTCGGTAGTTCCCCCGCCTATGTCAACAACCATGCAGCCTTCAGGTGCCTCAACATCGAGCCCGATCCCTATTGCAGCAGCCATCGGCTCATAAATCATGTATACATCCCTTCCTCCGGCATGTTCTGATGAGTCGCGTACGGCACGTATTTCAACCTCGGTGCTGCCTGATGGTATACAAACAACCATTTTCAGGGAGGGAGAGAATAACTTTGGCCCCTTGTTGATCATCCTGATCATACCCCTTATCATAAGCTCGGCAGCATTAAAGTCAGCAATAACGCCGTCACGTAAAGGCCTGATAGTCTTTATATTTTCATGAGTTTTGCCATGCATCTGCCTTGCAGCTTCTCCAATTGCAATCAGCTTTCCTGTATTCTTGTCAATTGCAACAATAGAAGGCTCATCTACAACAACCTTGTCATTATGTATTATGATTGTATTGGCTGTCCCAAGGTCAATCGCAATCTCCTGTGTTAAAAATGAAAAAACGCCCATTATATGAGTAATTGTTTATTAGTGTTTAAAATGTCTTATCCCTGTTACCATCATTGTCATGCCATGTTCCCTGCAATAATTTATTGATTCCTGATCCCTTACCGAACCTCCGGGCTGAACAACAGCCACTACTCCTGCCTTATCTGCAATCTCCACACAGTCGGGAAAAGGGAAAAATGCATCAGATGCCATCACAGAGCCTTTAAGGCTGAAGCCAAAGGACACTGCCTTTTCAATTGCCTGTTTCAACGCGTCAACACGTGAGGTCTGTCCTATTCCGCTCGCGCAAAGCTGCCTGTTCCGGGCAAGAACTATTGTATTTGATTTACTGTGTTTTACAATAATGTTTGCAAATACCATATCCTGTACTTCCTGATCAGATGGTTCCCTGTCAGTTACAAGTTTCATGTCTCCGGCAGTTTGTGTGCTCAGATCTCTTTCCTGCCATAATACTCCGTTCAGAAGTGAACGGAAACTGTAAGAAGCCGGAACCGTATCCTTCCTGACAAGAATGATCCTGTTCTTTTTCTGGGTTAAAACAGCAATTGCACCTTCTGAAAAACCGGGGGCTATAATAATCTCGAAGAAAAGCCTGTCGATCTCCTTTGCAACTGTCTCATCAATTTTCCTGTTTGTAGCTATCACTCCTCCGTAAGCTGATACCGGATCACATGCCAGTGCGTCCTTCCAGGCATCTATAAGATTCTCGCGGCTTGCAACTCCACAGGCGTTATTGTGTTTTATGATAACAAACGTATCATCCCTGAATTCATCAATCAGACTAACGGCAGAATCAAGATCAAGCAGATTATTGTATGAAAGTTCCTTGCCGTGAAGCTTTGTAAAGAAATCGTCAGGATTTCCGAAAAACACTCCTTTCTGATGAGGATTTTCACCATATCTGAGCGGATAGGAATCATTTATGCTCTCTCTGAATACAGGAATTTTCTGATCACTGTTGAAGTATTTGAATATCGCAGTATCGTAATGTGATGAGGTCATGAAGGCTCTCGCAGCAAACTGCTTTCTTTGTTCCAGCGTAGTTGATGCGCCCGTTTCCTTAAGTATCTGAAGGAGTTCAGGATACTGCTCCCTGCCTGATACAATAAGTACATCCTTGTGGTTCTTTGCGGCTGCCCTGATAAGCGATATTCCGCCTATATCTATCTTCTCAATAATATCATCTTCATTATCTGTCAATCTGACTGTTTCTTCAAAAGGATAAAGATCGACAATTACAAGGTCGATTTCAGGAATTTTATACTGGGCCAGTTGTTCAAGGTCACCCTTATTTTCCCTTCTCGCCAGAATGCCACCGAAAACACCCGGATGCAGGGTCTTCACTCTTCCTCCAAGTATTGAAGGATAAGTAGTCAGATCCTCAACCTTTTCAGCCTTTAATCCCAGTCCCTCAATAAATGTATAAGTACCTCCGGTGGAGAAGATCCTGACATTCATTTCACCCAGCTTTCTGACTATTTCTTCAAGGCCATCCTTGTAATAGACAGAAATCAAAGCGCTCTTAATAGTTTTAATGCTCATCTGACGATAATTAGGAAATGACATTCTCCTGTATACAGGCGCTCAAAAATAGATATTTTTTTATTAACCTTTACAATATTAATAATGATAATATTCATGAAGCCTTTTTAGTATATTTGGTGCTTCAAACCCTTATAGTGGTACCAAAATGTATTTAAGGCTGCTCAAAGAAGGATTTCTGTTCGCATACAGTTCAATTGTTGTCAACAAGTTAAGGACTTTCCTATCCCTGTTCGGCATTACAATAGGTATATTCTCAATTATATCTGTATTCACAGTGCTCGACTGGATGGAAAAGGCAATTCGTGACAGCATTGCCACTCTCGGCGACAATGTTATTTATGTACAGAAATTTCCATGGTCCTTTGATCCGAACCTTGCCTGGTGGGATATAATTAAATGGCCTGCAATAACCGAGTCGGACTTTGATGCAATTAGCAGCAGGTCAACACGCTCAGCAGCTGTTTGTTACTCAGCATTCCAGTCAAGACAAATAAAATACAGGAATAATGTTGCAAACGATGCGGTTGTATGGGCTGCATCACATGAATTTGAAAGTGTCAGATCATTTGAAATTGAAAAAGGCAGATACTTCTCACCTGAAGAGTCCGCATCAGGAAAGAATGTCGCCATTATCGGTTCAGTACTGGCAGAACGTCTTTTTGAAAAAGCCACTCCGGTAGGAAAGGAGATCTCAATAGCCGGTAACAAAACAACCGTAATAGGGGTATTCAAGAAAGAGGGTAAAGGCGGACTGAGCGATGAAGGAATGGACGAACAGACTCTTGTTCCCATAAATTATGCAAGGAACTTTGTAAACCTGAGAAACAAGAATATCAATTCCAACCTTATAATAAAGGCAAAACCCGGTGTTTCAGTACAGGAACTAAGTGAGGAGACTATTATGGTTCTCAGGGCTGCCCGGAGACTTCAGCCAGATGAAATATCGAATTTTTCAGTCAACCAGGCAAGTCAGCTCATACAGGGCTTTGAAGGTGTATTTGCAGGAATTAATATAGGAGGCTGGGTAATCGGTGGATTTTCAATTCTGGTGGGTGGTTTCGGAATTGCCAATATTATGTTTGTATCAGTAAGGGAAAGGACCAACCAGATAGGAATACAAAAAGCCCTTGGCGCCAAGAAATCATTTATCCTGCAGCAATTCCTTGTTGAATCTATACTGCTCTCGCTTATTGGAGGTATCCTTGGAATAATACTTATCTTCTTTACAACAATTGGTATAAACTATGTCTTCGAACTCGACATAAATCTCACCGCGGCAAATATGATGCTTGCGATTATTATTTCAGGTGTTATCGGAGTTGTTGCAGGTTATGCCCCTGCCAGCTCGGCTGCAAGAATGAATCCTGTTGAAGCTATAGGTTATTCATTTGGTTAACAGCCGTTTTGACTCAATCCAGTTTGTCAGCCTGATGAACTGATCAACAGATAACTGTTCAGGCCTGAGACCAAGTTCAGCATACTCATAATCAGTTAATTCAAAGGCCGCCCTCACTGAGTTGCGCAGGGTCTTCCTCCTTTGATTGAAACAGGCTTTTACAACCCTGAAAAGGAGTTCCTCATTGCAGTCAGGACTTATCCTTTCGAGCCGACTGAGCCTTATTACGCCCGACTTTACTTTCGGGGGAGGTGAAAAAACCTCAGGAGGAACTGTGAAAAGATATTCTGCTTTATAGTATGCCTGAATCAGGACACTCAGGATGCCATAAGTCTTTGATCCCGGACCGGCACAAATCCTTTCGGCAACCTCCTTCTGAAGCATTCCTGTTACTTCAGCAACCTTATTCCTGTTCTCAAGTACCCTGAACAGGATCTGTGTTGATATGTTATAGGGGAAATTACCGGTAACGGCAAGTCTGTCAGAGAAATAACGATCAAGATCCATCTCAAGGAAATCTCCTGTAAGTATGTTCTTCAGATCGGGGAAATGATTGTGAAGATAATCAACCGATTCATGATCAATCTCAACAACCCTGAAATCTCTGAAATTCCTTTGCAGCAGGAATGCAGTCAGGACTCCTGTTCCAGGTCCTATTTCAAGTACAGAATCATAACCTTCACCTGTCAGTGAGGAGGCAATTCTTGCAGCAATACCTTTGTCCCTGAGGAAATGCTGTCCGAGATTTTTCTTTGGCTGTACTCCTTTCATAAAATCATACCTGCAGAAGGTCCCTTCCGAATTTCCTTAGAATTGGCAGCTTAAGCAATTCCAGAAATGATATCACTTTCTTCAGGACATTATAATACAGTAAAACAAACAACAGTGCATTAATAAACCAGATTATTGCCAGATTAAAAATCAGCGTATCTATCTTCATACTGCCAATCTGTTTGAAAGGCGCATAAAACTGTGCCCTCCCCCATTTTGAACCTGGTTCCATGTACACAGGATCTGCCTTCTGGATGAACCTGTCACCGGCATCGTAAATTTTCTGTGTCGACATTCTGTTAAGAACAATGTCAGCCAGTGCTTCATTATAATGGTTCTCCCTCAGTCTGACAAACTCCTCTGAACCGATTACCGATTCAATCTGTTCGTATAGTATATTTCTTTTGTCAGATAACAGCCTGCTTTTATGTCTGAAGGTCCTTCCAAGAGAATCAAGAAAGGTCTTTGACTGGATGAATACCGACTCATTATAACGCTCAGCAGTAAACCCTTCTGTAAGCTTTCCATGGTCCAGGCCGGCTTTATCTGAAAGATCTTTTACATGCCAGGATAGTTTCTCCATAGCCCCGGTAAAATCTTCCCCTTTCCTTCTCTCATTGCTCACAGTTAAATTCTTTTCCGCTATCACCTTCAGATTAGGTATAAGAAATGAAGCATACCAGTCGTACTGACTGATTTCCATATCATACCTGAAGAAAGGCTTCTGGAAACTGTTGCTCCTGAACTGTTCAACACTTGCAGCCTCATAGGCCCATCTTGTAACCATTATATCGCCAATAACAGGAACATATTTCTTACGGCTCAGCGACCAGTGCAGATCATCAAATTTTATCATCGCACCTCCAAGCAGAAGCTGGGGTACAAGGATCAGAGGAATAAGGATGTAAATGCTGACAGCAGTTCTCATGCCTGCTGAGATATTCAGTCCAAGGATATTCCCGAAGCATGCAGTTGAAAAAAGTATGAGCCACTGCTGAAGAAGCATGCCCCGCACCTCCAGAATCAAATTAGCAACAAGAATAAATGTAAGTGTCTGAATTGCAGACAGTGAGAACAGGAAATTGATCTTTGACACAAGGTAGCTTGACCTGCTGAGGTTAAGAAACTTCTCCCTTTCAAGTATCTTCCTGTCACGGAATATTTCCTCAGCGCTTACTGTAAGTCCCATAAAAAGAGCAACTATTATGCCCATGAACATGAAAATAGGATAGTTCCTGTTGTCCATAAGGGTATAAGTGCCATTTTCACTGTATTTTGAAATATATGCCAGAATGAGCGCCAGCAGCGGAGCCTCAAGAATATTTATTATCATATACTGGCTGTCGGCAAATTTCCTTGTAATGTTCCGCTGAATGAAGGTGCGTATCTGTTCTGCTTTACCAGGAACCCTGAAGTTGCTTGGAGGAACACAGGTCTTCTCAGGCCGGTTATCAATGACTGGCATCATCTTTTTCCTGTACCTGTCATACCAGTCCCTGGGGCTGACCTGACGGTCCCTGCCTGGCAAACCTGAAGAATCAATTACCTTTGTCTCAATAATATGCAGGATGTTATCTGTCTCCACATTCCCGCAATTCGGGCATTCACTTTCCGCAGCATTTGCCTGTGATGTTTCTGTTTTAAAGTAAACAAGGGCCTCAACGGGGTCCCCGTCATAGATCATGTAGCCACCCTTATCGAGTACCCATAACCTGTCAAACATCTTGATTATGTCAGAAGAAGGCTGATGAATTATCGCGAACACAAGTTTGCCGTGCAAAGCCTGATTTCTGAGCAGGGTCATGACCTTTTCTGAATCGGAGGATGACAATCCTGAAGTTGGTTCGTCAACAAACAGCAATACCGGTTCGCGCATAAGCTCAAGGCCGATATTTAGCCTTTTCCTCTGGCCTCCGCTGACTTTCTTATTAAGCATATCGCCAACCTGCAGATCACGGATCTCATAAAGGTCGAGATCGTGCAGAACCTTCTCAACTGTGCTTTTAAGTTCCATCTCGTTGAAATCGCCAAAGCACAACCTGGCATTATAATAAAGGTTCTGGTAAACTGTCAGTTCCTCAATGAGCATGTCATCCTGGGGAACAAAACCGATAAGACCTTTAAGCTCCTCAGAATCAGAATTTATGTCATACCCGTTTATATAAAGATTCCCAGATGTCGGGCTTATCTTTCCGTGCAGGATGTTGAACAGTGTCGATTTCCCGACACCGCTGCCTCCCATAATCCCGACAAGGTTTCCCGAATCAATTCTGAAGTTCATTTTCTGAACCCCATTGTCGGAATTCTTGAATTTGTATTCTATGCCATGGCCTTCGAAAGTGACCTTCTGCGAAAATTTCCGGGATGCAAATTTCTTATAGATCCGGGAATAATATATAGGCTCAATACCCTGACCTTTTATATTAACCCCTCTTTCAAGCAGATACGGCCGGCAGGCTATAATATCCCTGCCCTTGAAATAAAGTCCCAGGGGACCGTCGTAAGTAATCAGGAGAGTGCTGGTGCTTTCAATATGCAACACTACAAGATGCCCCTTGAAGCCATTTAACCTGATATGCCTCCACTTATCATAATTACGGTAAACTGACGCCCCGGAATATTTTGGATTTTCGTTTTCAATAATAAGAAGGCAGTCAGGCGACACTTCATCATAGGCCCTGCCAATCATGAAAGCTATTGCGTTGTCATACTCCTTTTTCGAAATGCTGAAAGTCCTTGCAACAATATCAATTATTGTCTTTTCCTGCTCGGAGATCATCCCGTCTTCGAAGGCGAATTCAATCAGCTGCAGAAAGACTATCATCCTCTCCTCAAGAAACAGACCTTTCTTTATCTGCCTGCAGATGTTGGTTATCTGAAAAGATATAAGTGACTCTTCATCAGACAATTCTGCCTTGTCAACACTTTTCAGCTCATTTGAATAGAACTCAAGGTTGTTTTCAAAAAGAGAATAGTATTCTTCCTCAAGTTCCCTGTTCAGGTACCTCCGGAGATAACTGCGCAGAATTTTTTTCCCGCGTGAGGAAATGCCTGTCGGATTTATTGTTGAAACAATAGCGAAGATGTGAATTAATGCAAGCAGTACAGATTCCCTCATTTTGCCTCCGCATAAAAAAAAGACCGCAAAGATCAGATCTTTGCGGTCATATCTGATTTTTCAAATTACTCAACTATTTTAGCCCTCACAGTTGTTATGGCAGCTGTGATATCTTTTATATTCTGGTCGCTCAGACTTGTACCAATACCTGCATAAACAGTTTTAATCGGTTCAAGCTGCTTGACAAAATCACTTACACTTGCATCGTTCATATACGGCTGGGTTATCTCGAGGAACAGATCAAACGATTTTTTCTGTTCGAGAAGAACTTTTGAAATACCTGCTACCTGATATGCTGCCTCAGATACGTGTGTTGTGAGATACATCCCTTCAACCCATGCGCCGCCAACAACAAGCAGTGCAAGCGGCTGCTGGTCATTTTCGGCAAGATATGCATAGGTGTCATTGAAAGCAGTTGTAAGAATTGATACAAGCTGATCCCTGTTGTCAAAATTCTGCTTGATCTTATCGTAAAGCTCCTCGTTGTATATCTTCGACATGTTCAGCTCATTTGCAAGAGACCTGATCGCACTCATATTGTTTATAACCTCCTGCTGCATGTTGTACAGAGTTGCATAACTCAGGTCAGCTCCGTATACTCCGAGATTTACAGCCCTTGTTGTGCTGCTGAAATACTTCTTGACATTGTCTACCGGATTTGATATGCCGATAATAAATCCAACCTCAAGGTCTGTAAGCATCTTTATAACTTCTGCTGATGTAGGCAAAGGGTAAACATTTGATTCAATCTGTTTTTCAATCTGCCCTACCTGATCAAGCTCTTCCTGTTGCTGCTCTTTCTGAGCTGCCCTGTTTTTGCATGAAGTATATGCCATTGAACTAATTATCAGCATAGTTATTATTACGCCTGCAAAAAATTTTTTCATCTTAGGTCTGTTTAAAATTTCTAAATGGGTTCCAAAAAACTGTCGATAAAAATAGTAAATATTCTGAAATAAATATATCTGCATCTTTCTTATTTGAATTACAGCCTGTGTTTTAAACATTACAATTGCTGAATTAACAGTTAATTAAAGGCAACAATATAATACCGCAGCCTTTACAATCGCTGTTTTTTTAATATCTTTGCCAACCGTAAAAGCGGTATTTTCAAGGGATGTGGAATTTCGATGAACCAGTAAACAGGGAAGGAAGCGGCTGTATTAAATATGACCTCCGGAAGGAGACATTCGGTAAAAGTGATGTCATTCCGATGTGGGTTGCCGATATGGATTTCCTTACTCCTGAATTTATTGTGAAAGCCCTCCAGGAAAGGCTGAACCATAATATTTACGGCTACTCACTGAGATCTCCACAATATTACAGCTCAATAATCAGCTGGCATAAAAGGCGCCATAACTGGGCAATAGAAAAAGACTGGATTATCTATACTCCCGGTGTTGTCCCTGCACTTAACATGGCAACCCTGGCATTTACAAATCCCGGCGATTCGGTTATCGTGCAGCCTCCTGTCTATTTCCCCTTCTTTTCTGCTGTGGAATCACATGGAAGAAAGCTTATCTACAACAGGCTTGCTGAAACAGCAGACGGCTGGAGAATGGACTTTGACGCTCTTGAGAAATCAATTGAAAATAGCACAAAGATGCTCATCCTGAGCAATCCTCATAATCCTGTAGGCAGGGCATGGACCCGGGAGGAGCTTGTGAAAATCACAGAAATCTGTCTCAGACACAACTTGCTTATTCTTTCCGATGAAATTCATTGCGACCTTGTTCTGCCGGGTTATACCCATGTCCCGGTGGCTTCATTGTCGCCTGAAACAGCAGAAAGGACAATGACCTGCATCGCTCCAAGCAAAACATTCAACCTTGCAGGTATGTCAACCTCCTCAATTATTATCTCAAATCCTGCACTCAGAAAAGAATTCAGGAAAATAACTGACAGTCTGCATATCTCAAACGGCAATATTTTCGGTTCAGTTGCATCGGAAGCCGCATACACATCAGGAGACCAGTGGCTTGATGAACTTCTGACTTACATCGACGGAAATATTGAATTCACGGTTGATTATCTAGGTAAAATGATTCCGGAAATAATCCCTTCAGTGACTGAAGCTACCTATATGATCTGGCTCGACTGCAGAAAGCTGGGTATGAAGGGAAGTGAACTGATGAATTTCTTTGTAAACAATGCAGGCATCGGTATGAATGAAGGTTCCTCCTTCGGACCGGGAGGAGAAGGTTTCATGAGAATGAACGTGGCAACAACAAGAGCCGTGTTAAAAAGAGCCCTGGAAAATATTGAAAGAGCTGTATCATCAATCAGATAAACAGAACAATAATGGAGAAAAGACTGAAAATAAAACTAACGCTTGAGGATGGTACAGTGTACCAGGGATATTCATTCGGTTCACCTGTTGCTGCAGCCGGAGAGGTTGTTTTCAATACCGCTATGACTGGATATCCTGAGAGTCTTACCGATCCTTCCTACAGAGGACAGATACTCTGCCTTACCTACCCGCTAGTAGGAAACTACGGCGCCCCTGCCCGGAGTGAGGAAAATGACCTGCTGCGTTTCTATGAATCCTCATCAATTCATATTTCAGGACTGATAGTATCTGATTATTCATTTGAATACAGCCACTGGAATGCAGAGGAAAGCCTCGACAGCTGGCTTAAAAGAAACAAGGTTCCGGGAGTTTACGGAATAGATACAAGAGCCCTTACAAAAAGAATCAGGGAAAAGGGAGCAATGCTCGGAAAGCTTGAACCTGAAGGAGAAAGCATAGCCTTTTACGATCCGAATAAGGTTAACCTTGTGGCAGAGGTGAGCACTCCGACAAAAAAAGTCTATGGCTCAGGAAAATACAGGATATTACTCCTCGACTGCGGTGTGAAATTTAATATTATAAGACACCTTCTGAAGAGAGATACCACAATAATAAGAGTTCCCTGGGATTACGATTTCCACAAAGAGGATTTTGACGGACTCTTCCTGTCAAATGGCCCCGGTGATCCAAAGATGTGCACAACTTCAATAGAAAACATAAGGAAATCATATACCGGCAGTAAACCTATCTTCGGTATCTGTCTCGGAAATCAGCTGATGGCTCTTGCTTCAGGCGCTGATACCTATAAACTCAAGTATGGTCACCGAAGCCATAACCAGCCTGTAATACAGGTTGGAACCGACAAGGCCTATATCACTTCACAGAATCACGGTTTTGCTGTTGACAACAAAACCCTGGGCAGTGAATGGGAGCCTTTCTTTGTGAATATCAACGATAATACAAACGAGGGTATGCGGCATAAATCGCTGCCTTTCTTCTCAACCCAGTTCCACCCTGAAGCATCAGGAGGGCCTACTGATAC
>Ga0116154_10003579_pt1 | contig 10912 bp, 5 predicted proteins | sample AD_UKC030_MetaG_FD_89898 | JGI IMG/M metagenome (GOLD analysis project Ga0116154, IMG submission 89898) | Active sludge microbial communities of municipal wastewater-treating anaerobic digesters from USA - AD_UKC030_MetaG | ecosystem: Engineered > Bioreactor > Anaerobic > Digestate | place: USA...
ATCAGATCAGGAAAAATTGGCGGAAAGCCTCTCCGGGGAACCGCCTGAATATTCGATCTTCATGGCCATCGCAAAATCCGTAGGGAAGGATCGCCGCGGGAATACGATTTACAAAAGGGATAAGGAGGGTAGAGAAATCATCCGGCGAGACTTATATAAAAATTATGCCCATTCGACCGTCCTGGATTTCGCCCCTATCGTAGAACCGACCGGCCGCATTGTGAACGATGACCTGCCGGAAATTGCAAGGCTATATTTTGAAAAGTTTAGAGGTAAAGAATGACCAGTTACTCAATGACTCAGGATGCATTCAGTGGCTTGTTTGAGCCGCAGGTAACAGAAGCCTTGTCCTCATATGTGGTGCGCAATTCATTCAGGCTTGATGCGGGAGCATATTCCGCCGGGTCAATGTCAATGCATAATTTTATTAATGCCAATGAACGCCCAACCATAGAGCTTTCAAAAATAGCTAAGATATTTGGCTTTGGTCCCTTTAAGAGGACCTACATTGAGGACTCTGAGTTCGGAATCCCATTATTGTCGAGTTCGGAAATTATGGAAATTGATCCTGATCCGCCGATTTTGGCTAAAGTGGATTGTCCGAAATGGAACCAATATGAGGTGAAGCGCGGCTGGATTATGGTCTCATGCTCGGGGACAATAGGAAATGTAGCGATAGTACCTAAAAAGTGCGATCGATGGGCAATCAGCCAGCATGCTTTGCGCGTAGTAGCAAATACGGGTTATACAGGATTCATCTATACTTTATTAGACTTGCCTTTAATGAAGGCCAAAATTGTATCTACAAAAAGTGGCTCAGTTATTGATGAAATCTATGAGAACGATTTGAAGCGGCTCGTTGTACCTCTGCCTAGTGAGGCCTGCATTCAAGAATTAGATGTTAAAATCAATCAAGTTCTTAATCTGCGTGAAGAAAGTGATGAGCTTCTTACGCAAGCCAACTCCATGCTTCACAAAGTCAATGGCTTGCCGGAATTGCGAAAAGACAAGGTCGATCAATATGACCTGGAAGGAGCTATCGAATCCATTGTCGTTGCTTCTTCAGAGGTGCTCCATAACAACCAGTCCGGTTCGGAATATCGTCTCGATGCCCACTATTACAATCCTCTGGCGCAAGTGGCCATTAAAAATATCAGGCAGTGTAAATCGGATGTGAAAACAATCGGAGATGTGACGGAAAGAGTTTTCATGTGCAATCGTTTCAAGAGGAACTATGTGGATGAGAAATACGGCGTTCCTTTCCTCTCGGGTAAAAACATCATCCAGATTAGGCCGACGGATCTGAAATATATTTCCCTCTCCGAAACATCAGACCTCGATGACCTCAAACTGGAAGCGACATGGACACTGATTACCCGCTCGGGCACGATAGGGAGAACGTGCTTCGTATGGAAAAATTACGAAAATTACGCGGCGACAGAACATATTGTGCGCCTTGTTCCAAACGAAGGGATAATAGATCCCGGCTATCTCTATGCCTTTGTGTCTTCCCCATACGGAAAGCAACAGGTTTTAAAATACAGGCATGGCTCTGTCATCGACGAAGTTACCGATAGTCAGATAAAAAAAGTCCTCATCCCTTTGCCTTCGGAAACGGATCAAAAAACAATCGGTGATCTGGTGCGCACGGCCTATGAAAAACGCGCCGAGGCGATTCGCCTGGAAGATGAGGCGCAACAAATATTGATGGACGCCCTAACCCAATGATTAGACGACAACAGGCTGATCTTTTGCGAGGTTTGTCATGATTGAACTCAATCAGGAAATGTATCATCAGGAGATGGCCCAGGCCGTCTATGAACACTTGCGGGATTTTCTGCTGACTAAAGAGAGGAACCACTGTCAGCGGGTAGAATATCTCCCTCGCGAAGTCATGGTGATGACTTGCAAGAAACTCCTTGAAGACATGGAGTTGAAAGCCCATGACGTGGAAGCCTTTGTCCTGACGGATCAAGTCAGAGAAGTGTACGAGATCGAAAGCGGCGCACTGATCGAAAAAAGAAATCGTGAATCGTTTGGGGTCCTGGTCGCATTCATTCCTCAGGGGTTGCGACTTCCGGCGGAAGATTCCTATGACATCCATACATTCAAGACCTACGATCTGACCGGCGTGCTTCGGGCTCACTGCAAAACGATTCTTGCCGGTTTGCCTGACCCGATTCAATCCATTGCCAGAACGATCATGGATCAATCCGCCGTAAAACGACAATCAGTGGATCGGCAACTGAAATATCACCTGGCGTTGAGGGAAGACGGCACCGGGTGGGAAGAAGCCGGGGCCTACCTCTACCTCGTCGGTCTCATCCCAGACCTGAAGCTGGATGAAGAGGGCGTTGAAACAAGGATCGACCGAAACTATTATTGCGTGGAAGAGGTGAGCAACCCGGATCGCACGATTCTGCAGAGCATCGAAAAATTGGTCACGAAATACGGTCTCAAACCGGAAGAGAACAATCTGGCTCAGAACCTTATTCGCTTTTTCCGAGAGCGGAATGCCACAGAGACGGACAAATGGCTGAAAGAAATCTTGATGGATTCTACCTGGCGGAGCCTATTGTCCTTTGATAAATGGTCGTTCAAGGACATCGCCACAGATAAAATCGAAATCCATCTCCAGCCGCTTGAAGACCCCAAGACCGGGACCTTAGCCAAAGGATTAACCAAAGAAGGCAGCAATCTCGTCGCCAGCACCAGTCCAGCCAACCCCGTCCATATTAAATGGGAAACCAATCCGAGAAATCCCGATGAATTGGGCCATTATCTCATCACTGTCGTCCGGGATACGGACGATGAGAATGCCGAAGAGGAGCTTCTCCGGCGCATTGTCAAAAAAGGGCGGAGCACCCTCAAATTAGGTCTGAAGGATGTCGAATTGGAAGAAGGGGAATCATGCGCCGCGAAAATTGTGATTTACGCCAAAGACAGCGCCGGCCTCACATTGGATAAGGATGAAAGCGAATCCTTCTGGATCGAAAGCGGGGTCAGTATCGATCCTGTCGTCAAAAAGATCAAAAAGATCCGCAATCGCGCCGAAGCGTTTCTATATGCTGCCCATAAGCATCGCAAGCCCATAGAAATAGACAGCGAAAACTGGGAGGAAGGAAATCCAAAACTTTACCGACTGAAACTGAAAAACCGGGATATCTACCGGATTGTGATCAACAGCGTCCTGTATGACATCGAGCGGCGAAACATCACTGATCCCATGAATGGCGGCGCCTGGCGGATCGACGCCAGAAACGTTCCCCTTCTGAAGGCGGCCGACCTTAAGCCTGCTCCGATTGCTGGTCATAACATCCCATCTTTAGCACGTTTTTTTGATGTAAGAAAAAGCCTCTTTCAATCCTTTCAGGAATGCGACGCCTTTGGTGTCGTGGAAACATTAGACCTGCGTGCTTTCAGCTCGCTCATTGAGGATTATGCCACCGCTTATCGAGATATTCTCGACGATGTATGCCGTAGGCTTCAGGCAACAGAGTCGGACGGCGACATCAATAATGTGTTATCTCTATTTCAAACGATCAACCATCTCGATACGGTGCACATCCGTTTGGGTTCTCCGGATGATGAAGGGGATGCGGTGCTCTTATGTCCCACCCACCCCTTGCGCCTCTTGTGGATGTTGCAATATCAGAACCTCCTTTTTTATTGGGCGGATTCTCTAAACGGCCTCACCGAGGAAGAGGCCAACAAGCTTCTGAATCCGGAAAAAATTACCAAAATTACCTCGCTTAATATACCGTCTGCCATTTCCCTGGGGCATGGAGAAATCTTTGTTAACAGTGATAATCTGGACCTTTACTGGAGCATCTTTCCGAAGAGCAATACAAAAGATATCCGCAAATTGAACAGTTATATTTTCAAACTTCTGAATATCAAGGACAGCAATGGCCATATTACAACGATCACGCCAGAGCAGATCGCGGATAAACTATGGCGTTATCTCAAGCACCATCCGTATGTGACCACATTGAAACTGAACATCATCAATCCCGGCGACGGGCTTGTTGTGCTCAACGCGATTCGCCTCTTGCAGGCGGATGATGACTTCAAGGAGATGAACTATGATGTCGCCTTCTATGGAGACATGCGTTACGAAATGATGGGCAATGCCTTTGATCGGCTGACTGAAGAAAACCTGTCTGCCGAAGGCATGGAAAAGGATGTGGATGAAGAATTGCTCCGCCCAAATCCCAATCCGCTCTTCCCCAAGCTCCTCTTCTCCAAGAAAAAGGTGAAAGAAATCGAATGGCCGAACAGCAGCATCAATGAAGGCCATTTGACGATGGTGATCGACCGATTTGCCACCAAGGTTCTTACGCGACCCGTAGGCCAAGGGGTGGGAAGCTTTAGTCTGCATAATCTTCTGGGGGAATATCGAACAACCTTTGACCTGAAGGGCGATATGGCTACATGGTCAAGGAAAATTATTCCAAATCAAAATAGCGAGATCCGAGAAACTGAAAATTGGGCGCGCTTGAGCTTCGAGATCTCTGATCGCATGTCGCGTCTTTCTTCTTGCTTTTTCAATTGGGGAAAAACTTTGAATGAAGTCCCGGCTGTCCAGTTGGAATTGTCTGCTGTGGATAAATATATCATAAACCACGTCCACGAAAATTCCGATTGGGTCTTAACGATTGATCGCAATTTCGGGATCGAATATTTTGACAATCCCCGCAAATCCAGCGGAAACAGTTATCTGATAGACTATACGCCCGAATTTTTGGATGGTGTGGGACATCGGCTGATTGTTTCCACTTATTGGTTGAGCGAAATCGAAGGTCTGATCAGGGACGGCCTGAAGAAAATGGGCATCCCAGGAACAGGCTTTCACGCCGTCCATATTTTGGACATCTTGAAATCCATCTCCGGCAAACTGGCCCTTAAATTGATCAATAATCCCAAAGACGCCAGGGAGATTATCGGTCTTGCCCTGACGAGGCTTATTCTCGAAGAACAGGGCGATTTAGCCCATTCTGTCCTCATTCCCATTGACTCGCACATTTCCCTTTTTACCGAACATAAACGGCAAGTGCATGATGAGACTTTGAGATTGCAACGCTCTGATCTACTCATGGTGGGATTTGACCAGAACGCCATGAAGCTCCGCTTAATCGAAGTAAAGTTCAGAAGCGGTGCCGGCGCTGGAGAAGAATACGGCCTGAAGGAACAGATCGTATCCAAGAACGAAGACACGCAAAAGGTGATTGAGGCCCTGTTCCAGCCCAAAATGGAAAAAGATCGCTTTGATCGAGACATCCAAAATCACGAGCTGGGCCGGTTACTGGATTTCTACCTTGAGCGCTGCATTCGGCATGGGCTTATTCAGGAGAACTCCTCGGATGAACAAACGATTCTGACCGGAATCAGCAAGGTTATTTGCAACGACTTCCATATGGATTTCGAGAAAGCGGGTTACATCTTTAATTTGCAGGGCGTCAGTAAAGCACCGGAGAACTACAAAGGCAATACCATCCATGTCATCGGCAAGGATAAGATCTCACAGTTATTTGATATTGATGAAGATGAGATAGAGCCTCAACAGGAAGAGGCGGGCGAAGCCGTTGCATCAGGGCCGGACACAAAAAAAGACGAAAGGGAAGAGAAGCGTGATGGCGCTTCATCACCCGGCAGTTTTACTCAAACAGAAGAAACGGAAACCATTCGGGTTACGGCTGCGGGCGGTGATGAAGACAAAGAACCGAAAAAAGAAATCGAATCCGAAGCGGGCAAGGAGGCAAAAGCGACCACCCCAGCAGCTCAAAAAACCGACCTACAAATCTATTTAGGAAAGAATAGTGATTCAGGAAAGGCGGTCCATTGGAATCCCTTCTCCCAAGCGCCAAAAAAATTGTCCAACCAGCACATCCTGATTGTAGGAACAACAGGGGCGGGGAAAACGCAGACCGCCAGCGCGTTCATAGACAGCCTCTGCGAACAGAACGTCCCTGCGATCATCTTTGATTTCCAGGGGGAATACATGGACGCGGAATTGAAGGATTCCGGCGGCCAAACCTTCCTGGCGCGAACAAATGCCCGTGTCGTTGATGCATCGGACGGGATCCCGATTAATCCCTTTGAAGTGCCGATGGATAGATTGATGAACAAGAAGCAGAATTATCAAAAAGTCGTGTACCAGGTAGCCGCCAGTCTGAAGAGGATCTTTGGATTGGGTGACATTCAACATGCCGAACTGAGGGATGCCATTAGTCAGGCGTATGCTGTGAAAGGCTTTATTTCCGGCAAGAAAGATACCTGGGAGAATGACCCGCCATCCATAGCAGACGTCTGGTCCATCTTAAAAGAAAAGGAAAAGGTAGGCAGCGCAACGGTGCGCAACCTTAATCTGCGCATTGAGCCGCTCTTCGCTACGGGGATCTTTCAAGATGAAGGAGGCGATCTAACGTTTAACGATATTCTGGGTCATACGACAATTGTTCGCCTTTCCAATTTGGCTACGCCTGAGTTGATGGTTGCCGTCAGTCGCTTCATGCTTCAGAAGATATATTCAGATATGCTGGCGAAAGGGCCGACCAATCAAATTCGAATTTTCGCTGTTATTGATGAAGCCCATAAGTTGTCCTATGACGAAACCCTGACGGAGTTGGTCAGGGAAGCCCGAAAATATGGTGTTGGTTTATTGCTGGCTTCTCAGAGCCCGAAGGATTTTGATCGAGTGGCATTTGATCTCATGGGAACCAAAATCGCATTGCATCTGGAAGGCGAGGACGCCAGAATCATGGCGGATAATTTAGGCGTCATTGACAAAGGTGACCGTGACATCGCCCGAAAAATGATCCTGAAGCAGCCGAATCTTCAGGCGCTTTTACGAAACAACCACCACGAACCCTATATCCAAGTGGATATTGTGCCGTTTTTTAAGAAAACTTGATGGGCCTGAAAAGATTGAGTCATGATTCGAATAAAAAGCGATAAATCACAAAGCGGGGGCAGGAATACGATCTATAGGGATCTTCATTTCGCCATATTGGAAGCATCCAGACCTTTCCAATTCGTTCAACACGTCCGTCGATTTCTTATCGCACAGTTTCACCACATGATTTAAGAGATTCTCGTTCGATCCATCACTCCGCCCATACATCATTGTAAAATTGACCGGCAAGTAAACATTCTTAAAAATCGGCGTCTTCCTGTCGTTGAATCGGATATGATTATCAAGATCGTGGTCTGTTACAAATGCCACCCTTTTGGAGACATTTTGACGATCACGCATGAAACCTTGTATAAGGGCTAACCATCCGAATTTTTCGGCAGGCAACTCTTCAGGACAGTTACGGAATGCGATTATCCCATTCCAAGGAAAATTTACATAATAACTCGTTGGTTCAGCAGACCCGGGTGGTTCTTTTACTTCGCAGTGAACCACAGAAGAAACCGATATCTTCTCTCCATTGATCGTTTTCGTATTTGTGTCAATGCCGATAATGAGATCGAAGGACGATGAAAGGCATCTCATAAGGGTAGCAGTATCTCGAATGACCTTATCTTGAATTCGGGCGATGACCTTTTCCTTCCCCGATTGCCCTTCATATTGGGTCTGAGAATAGGTCACGGCGGGCTGTACGACACGACCATCCGCTGTCAACCCTACAAGCTCCATTTTTTCATGATCGTAGTAGAAACCGCTCAGCGGCTCAGGCGATCCCACCATAACGATTTGTTGCCTTGGTTTTTTATCTAGGCAGCATTTCTTAAATTTCATTCCACTGCCACATGGACAGCGATCATTTCTACCAACGTTGGCCATAGCGGATATATTTCACAGTCATTGAGATATCCATCTTCTGTACATTTTTTTTGATGAAGTGGGAACCGAACTGTGATCAATCATGGCCACGAGTTGCTTAAAAGCGTCTTTACATCGCGCGTAATTCTTTATTCGGATTCCTGCCACTGTATTTGTTTCGGGTAATTCCAACATAACAGCGACTTCAGCAGGTGAAAAATTCTGAATGAGCTTTTTATAATATGGGTAAGCGGCGCGTGAAACACCATAGGCGTTGCCAATCGCACAGGTTAAAATCGTCGTTACGAATTCCTGTTTCGCCGTATTAGGAATAGCCCCTTGATTGGAAATTTGGAATAACCTTTCGGCAAATGGTGGTTCATTGTAGAAGTTATCAAATGCCTGGTGAACACTAAACAATTTTTTACATGCATTGGAAACAAGTGCATGTCGTTCTGCTTCACCAAGCAAACCGAGCAATCCCAAATTTTCAAAGTATAGCTGGGAAGCTTTATGTCGTTTCTCGTCACCTTTGGCTAAGTAGTCCTGGTGCTTATCTATCAACTCGGACTTTATTATTGGTGTGAAATCACTTGCAAAATTACGCGTGATCGAAAGAGCATTTACGCGTGCCTCTTCTGAACTTGCGGGATCGCAGTATATTCCATGCAGCGTCCCAAATAAAAGTTCACGCTGAGCTTCATGGGTATTTTTCAATCGCTGACTCCACTCAGCTCTCTGTTCTTTTGTAAACTTTGAACCTTTTATTGCTGCGATAAAGGCATGAATATCAACACCAACAGGATTATTTTCCTCACCTAAGGCATACTTTGCACACCTGTTTACAAATGCAATAAATTCACTATCGTCGAGCTTTCCAACGGCCGGGTGGGCTGCAGAGAAGTTATTTCTTATGTCTCTACATTGATCTAAAAAGAAATACCCATCCTCTGTTATGAGGTTTAACTTGAGGCATAGATCTAATAACTCAGCATCTTTCAAATCAAGCAGCGCTCTTTCATCGAAATCAGTTTTTTCAATTACCTGCCTAACGACTTTAAGACCAAAGCGTCTCACTTTTTCACGCAGTTCTATGATGGCGGAATTCCATATATAATTAATAGCACTGTCAAATAGTCCAGCCGCAACGGCAACACACATGCATGCAAGATTTTCTTTTCGAAGCTGAGGCGGTATTTTTCTTAAAACGCGAGGCAAGCGTTCCCAAGTAGCTTGGATCTCCTCATCACTCGCTAATATCTCTCTTGGCACACCGAGGGCTTTCGTTAATACATCGAGTGATGGAGTTATGTTTTCAATCACTGCAGGCAAATTTATTTTGGTCATCTTAAATCTCCCTGAAATATGGCTATAGAATTAGATATGTACGATATCTTCCCTCTTCAAATTCAACATATACCCCACCTTGGGCCTGGTGAAGATGAGGGTTTCCAGTTCGCCTATCTCGACGGCGATCTTCCCTGCAATACCTTTCTTGATCTGAGCGATGCAGCGACGCTTGTGGTCGGAGATCTGGCGTTCGTAGGGCTTGTTGGACCCGTCGTACTTCATGGGGCCGGGCCAGAGGCGCCGGTAGATCTCGTCGCGCGCCACGATCTGCTTCGGCTTTTCGGCCAGAATCGCCAGGTAATGGAAGCTGGCCGGTTGCAGCTTGATCGGACAGCCTCGATAGAAAAAGAGTTGCTGCCCTTCGTCCATGAAGATGACCGGCGGATCGGCAATCAATTCCCGCAGGTCCTTGGCATCGGCCAGGCGGGTTCGCAGAGCAGCAAGAAGGATACTATCCCGGAGGATGTCGGCCAGCGGGTGGGGAAAGGAGATGTCGTACGCCGGGGGTGCGGGTAATGGCACAGCCGCCGGAGACTCGATGGACAAAGGCGCGGCTGCCGGAGGCGTCCCTTCCAATCCCGTCTTGTCGTCATGTGGTTTTTCTTCGCTTCGCCCAGAATCTCCTGCCTCGTGGATCTCGGTTGCTGCTGCATGATCTGTCGCTTCTTCCTGTTTCTGATAATCCTTGTGGAAATGTCGGTAGAGCCGCTCGGCCAGATGCTTGGGAAGAAGCCTTTCCAGTTCCGTCAGTGGCAGTTCGGCCACAGCCTCGGGCGTGTCGTAGCCTTCAGCGAGCAAGGTGTTGATGTAGGTTCGGCCCAGGCCCCGAAGGCGGATCTTGGAGAGGGCCAGTCCCTTTTCCGTGACGCCGTAGATCAGCCGCTGAGAAAGTCGCTCGATCCTGGCGATGGCCCGCGGGTCCCAGCGGATCTCTTTGGCCAGGGACGCCAGGGTCTCGGCCAGCCAACTGAAGTCCTCCCCCACCCGCTTGATGGCGCCGCTGAAGACCTCGTAGCTGTTCTCGACCTCCTTCGTCTCCGCATTGGAGATCCACCGGTTCATCATGAGGGCCTTCTTGACGGCCCGCTCCTTCTCTTGGGAGAGCATGCCCGAGATCTTCCAGACGGACTGAAAGATCGGCTTGGTCTCCTCCATGTTGTCGTGGATCGCCTGCTTCAGTTCATAGAGGTAGCCGCCCTGTCCCCGTTCGTTCCGCTTGAGGGGGATATAGACCGGGATCGCATCATGGGACATGGCCAGGAGCATCAGGATTTCAAAGTCGGAGACGTTGCGGGGATCGGCGTTATTGAGGAATTCAAGGAAGAAGACGGCGGTCTCCAGGGCAATCCCCTTGGCGGCGGTGTTCTTTCCCAGGGGCGTGGGGATGAGCCGGTCCTTGGCGGTCTTCTCGATAAGGCCCCATTTGGCGGAAAGGGCGATGGTCTCCTCGATGACCTTGTCGTAGTCGGCGTCGGTCATCTCGGTGTTCCAGAGGGTCCGGCCCGTGAAGGTGTTCTTCAGGAAGGTTTTGATTTCCCCGGCGTCGCGGCAGATCTCCGATGCCACGAGGTTCAGGATATGCCGGTCCATCTCCCTGCGGTTCAGGGCGGGGGTCATCTCCTCGATGGGGCCTTTGACGTAGTGGTCGGTGTAGAACTTGTGATCCACGTAGGAGGCGGTGACGAAGAGCGCCCGGCCGAAGTCAGGGACGAAGCCGTAGCGGGCCACCCGGCCGCCCATGTTCTCGTAGTCGGAAACGAGGATGCGCTCCTTGGAGAGGCTACGCGTATCCCG
>Ga0116154_10003588_pt1 | contig 10887 bp, 7 predicted proteins | sample AD_UKC030_MetaG_FD_89898 | JGI IMG/M metagenome (GOLD analysis project Ga0116154, IMG submission 89898) | Active sludge microbial communities of municipal wastewater-treating anaerobic digesters from USA - AD_UKC030_MetaG | ecosystem: Engineered > Bioreactor > Anaerobic > Digestate | place: USA...
ACGAGGTGGAGGAGGTTCGGGGCGACGAGCCCCTTCGCGAGGAGCGGCGCCGCGAAACTCCCCCATGGGAGCGGGAATCCGGGCGGCACGAACGGGAAGACGAGCGTCGTGAGCGCGACGGCCGCCGTGGACGCGCCGGCGAGAGCCGTGGCGAGAGGGCCCCAGCGGACGAACGCGAGAGGCAGGAGGAGGAACGGCAGCGCCGGGACGAGGTAGCGAGCGCCGACGGTGAAGCCGCCGTGCCAGTCGGGGAAGCCGGAGTAAACGAGGAACAGGGTGACCGGGACGGCGACGAGAGTGGCGCCGGCCCGCAGGCCGAGGCGGCGGAGCGCCGCGGGCGTCGACGCGGCCGCAGCCAAGAGGACGGGCGATAGGACGAAGAGTCCCTTCGAGGAATCGAAGAGGAGCCGGAGGAGGTTCGCGACCGAGGGCCAGCCGACCCCCCAGGCGCCGTGCTCCCGAAGCGAGCGGAACGCCGCGAATCGCTCGTGGCTCACCGGGAGCTCGAAGGGTCCGCCGAACGCGATGGTGTTGAAGCCGAAGAAGAGCGCCGCGGCAGGGAGGGCGCCGAGACAAATTCGTACCGTCCGCGCGACAGGGCGCCGCCAGGCCGCCGCGAGCATCAGAAGTGCGACCGGGACGAGTGCCGGGTAGTCCGAGAGGACGGCCAGCCCGAGGAGCGCACCGGCCGCCACCTCGCGCCTGGGGCTCTCCCGCTGGTCGGGCGGGTAGAGGAGGGCCCATGCGCCGAACAGGGCGAGCGAGACGAGGGCGTGGGCGAAGAGGAGGAGGCCGTAGGCAAAGAGAGGCGTCCCGAAGAGGAGTGCGAGAAGGGAGAGGGCGCAAGCGCCGGGCTCGGCTCCCCGTGCGAGAGCTGCGCGCGCAAAGAGAAGCGAGAGGAGGAGGACCGGAAGCGTCGCGGCGCTCCAGCGCATCGCCGTGACGGCGATACGCATCGAGGCCGGCCCGGGCGGCCCGGCGAAGGGCCGCGCCGCGGCGTAGCCCGGAAGTGCCGCCAGAGTCGCCCCGGGCGCCTTGTTCGGATAGAGGCGGCCGTCCCTCTCCGCGACGTCCTCGAAGCGCGGCCCGAGGTGGGCCGCGACGTCGGGCGCGATCGCGAGGCTCCGCCGGTCGACGAGGGACGCGCCCGCCGCCCACCGCGAAAGCTCGTTCGGCGAGACGAAGTGGGGGAAGACCGGCACGACGAGGAAGGCGAGGAGGGCGAAAAGGCCCGTCACCTTCCACACCCCGGGCCCCGGCGCCGCAGTCGTCATAATCTCCGGATCATGCGCCATGGGAAGCGGGTCGCGGTCGTCATGCCGGCCTACAACGCGGAGAAGACCCTCGAACGGACCTTCGAGGAGGTCCCGAAGGAACGGGTCGACGACATCTTCCTCGTCGACGACGCCTCGCGGGACGGCACGGTCGCCCTCGCGCGGACGATTCCCGGCCTCACGGTCGTCGTCCACCCCGAGAACCGTGGTTACGGCGGGAATCAGAAGACGTGCTACGCGACGGCCCTCGCGAGCGGAGCCGACGTCGTCGTCATGGTCCACCCGGACCACCAGTACGACGCCTCGGTCCTCCACGAGCTGATCGAGCCGATCGCCGAGGGGAAGGTCGACGCGATGTTCGGGAGCCGGATGCTCGGCGGCCGCCCGCTCGAGGGGGGGATGCCGAAGTGGAAGTACCTCGCGAACGTCTTCCTCACGGCGGTCGAGAACGCCACGTTCTACCTCTACCTGACGGAGTACCACTCGGGCCTCCGCGCCTACTCGCGCCGCTACCTCGAGGCGGTGAACCTCGCGGCCTTCTCCGACGACTTCGTCTTCGACACCGAGATCATCGCGGCGGGGATCTGGAAGGGGATGCGGATCCGTGAGATCCCGATCGTGACCCGCTACTTCGACGAGGCCTCGCAGATCGACTTCGTGAGGTCGTGCGTCTACGGCTTCTCGATCCTCGGCGTGATGGTCCGCTACAAGCTCCACAAGTGGGGCTGGCGGAACGACCCGATCTTCAAGTGAGACGACTCCTGCCGGCGGCCGTCGCCGCGCTCGTCCTCCTCGCCGTCGGCCTCGCGAACCTCGACCTCCTCTCCGGCCGTGCGACGCCCTCGTTCCGGGACCTCGCGACGACCCAGCGCCCCGCCCGCGCGCTCGCCGCCTCGCTCGGCGACGCCGCGCTGAACCCGCACGCCTCGTTCGGCCAGACCTTTCGCGGCAACCCGAACCTCGTCCTCGCCTACCCGTTCCCCGCCGCCCCCCGGTGGCTCGGCGTCCACCTCCTGCTCCACGCGGCGCTCGGCGGGTTCGGCTTCCTCCTCTTCCTCCGCCTCCTCGGTCGCTCACCCGAGGCGGCGCTCGCGGGAGCGCTCGCCTTCTCCTTCTCCGGCTTCGCCCTCTCCTGCACCGCCTTCCTGAACTCGGCGACGACGCTCGCCTGGGTCCCGTGGCTCCTCGCCTCGGTCGCCGCGGCCCGGCTCCCGGGGCGTCACGCGCTCCGCCTCGCCCTCCTCGGCTCGGCCGCCTCGGGGGCCCTCCTCGCGCACGCGGGCGAGCCCGCCCTCGGCCTGATCGGGATCCTCCTCGCGCTCGCTTTCGCGCTCTCCGGACCCCGAGGGACACGTCTCCGCGCGTCCGGCGCGCTCGTCGGCGGAGGCGTCTTCGCCCTCCTCGCCTCCGCCCCCTACCTCCTCGACGTCCTCCGCGCGACGGAGACCTCCGCCCGACGCCTCCGCGGCTTCTCGTGGACGGAGTTCTCGGCGGTCGGCTTCCACCCGCTCCGGCTCCTCGAGACCCCCTTCCCGTTCCTCTTCGGCGACCCGTCGCGGGTCCTCTCGGGCGCCTACTGGGGCTACGCCGCGTCGCAGGGGAACCCGCCCTACCTCGCCTCGCTCTCGTTCGGTGTCCTCCCGCTCGCCCTCGCGGCCGCGTTCGCGCTCTGCCCGCGCCGAAGTGAGGGTCGCTTCTGGCTCGGGGCCGCCGGCCTCGCGCTCTTCGTCGCGGCTCTCCCCTGGGTCCCGGGAGCGCGTGCGGCGTACGAGGCGCTCCCGTTCCTCCATTCCGTCCGTTACCCGGTCAAGGCGCTTCTCGTCGCGACGATCGCCGTCGCGGTCCTCGCCGCGCTCGCGGTCGAAAGGCTCCTCCTCGAGGAGGCGCTGCCCCGCTGGCGCTCCCGCGCCGGCCTCGTCCTCCTCGTCCTCGCCGGCTCCTTCGGCCTTGCGGCGGTTGCCTTTCGCGCACGCCCGGAGCTCCCGCGCGGGCTCCTCCTCTCCCTCTGGGACCCCGCGTGGGCCTCCGACCCCGGCGTCGTCCTCGCCCCGGTCCTCGCGCGCCTCCCGCAGCAGGCGGCCTCCTCCGCGGCGCTCCTCCTCGTCGCGGGGCTCCTCCTCGCGCGCGGGCTCGGGGACCTCCGAAGCCGCGTCCTCCTCCTCGCCGCCCTCTCCGCCGAGGGGCTCGCGCAGGCCCGTTTCCACGTCCCGCGCGCCCCCGCGGAGCTCTATGACCGCCCCGCGCCCCTCGTCGCCGCGGCGGCGCGGATCCCGGGCCGCGTCTTCGAGCGGGCCTGGAAGGACATCGACGCGGTGAGGCGCGGCCTGGCAGGTCCGCTCCTTGCCGACGAGCGGCTCGGCTTCGCGCTCGCGCAGACGACGCAAGGGTGGTCGCTCGCGGGCGCGCCGCACGGCCTCCGCTACGCCTGGGACGCCGACCCCGACGGGAGCTACACCCTCCTCGACCGCTATGCCCGGGACGTCGTCCTCTCCCGCGCCTGGCCCGAACGGCTCGAGTGGCTTCGCGCGGCGGGCGTCGGCGCCGTCATCGCGAGCGACGTCCCCCCCGGCCTCGCCGGCCTCGTCCCCGTTTACGTCGAGGGCCGTTTCGGTCCGCCGGCGACTCTCTTCCGGCTCGCGGAGCCGCTGCCGGGCGTCCGCCGCCTCTCGCGGGTCCGGGGGGCCGCCTCCGTGGATGCTGCCGTCGCCGTCGTCGACGCGGCCGAGTTCGACCCGGCCACGGACGGCGTCGTCGCCGGGCGCCCTCCCGCGGGGACCGACGCCGCCGAGGCGGATCCGGCCGCCTCCGCGCGGGTCCTCGCCGAGGGTCCCGACGCTCTCGTCGTCGAGACGGACGGGGCGCGTCCCGGCCTCCTCCTCCTCGACCGCTCGTTCACCCCCGCCGTCCGCGCGACGGCGAACGGGCGGAAGACGACCGTCCACGCGGTCCAGATCAACCTCGTCGGAATCGCCGTTCCCCCCGGCCCCTCCCGCGTCGAGGTCCGCCTCGCCCCCTGAGCGTTCCGGGAGCGGTGCCCCGCCGCTCCCCCCGGGGATGGTGCTCCGCGGACGGTGGTCCCCCGGGGATGGATGCCCCGTGGAGGTGCCCCCCGGGCCAGGTCTGGTGCCACTGGTCTGGTGCCAGGCGTGAAATCGTGTAGTTTTTCTGGTCTGGTGCCAGGCGTGAAATCGTGTAGTTTTCAAAAACTACACGATTTCACGCCTGGCACCCAACTTGTGGCACCCAACTTGAGGGCACCCCGGGTGAAGGCACCGAGGGCGGACGGCACCGTGGGCGGACACCGAAGGCGTTCTGGCGCCGGTTCAGCCGGCGGGCGGCGCCCCGGTGGTGACCGGCAGCGCCCTCCCCGTCACCGAGACCTGCCGCAGGGGCCGGGCGGGAAGCGTCGCCGGCTCGCCGGCGGCGGCCGCCGCCTCCGAGAGCGTCACGAAGGCGACGCCGTCGGCGGCCCAGGCCGCGAGCTGACGCGTGAAGAGGTCCGAGAACGCGCGTCCCCCCTCGATCTCCGTGTGGATCGAGTGGACCGAGACCCCGGGCGCCTCCGCGACCGAACGTCGAAGGTGCTCCACCGTTCCCTCCCGGGCCGCGCCGCGGAAAGCGGCCCAGGCCAGGAGCTCGTCGAGCGTCGGGAGCGTCGAGGGGACCTCGACGAGTCCCGAGGGCGCGCCGCTTTCGCGGAGCGGCCGAAATGGCGGGCCGCCACGCGTGTCGGAGGCGACGCGGATGCCGGCCGCCTCGTAGGCCTCGACGGAGCGCCCGCTCGCGGCCCAGCCCGGCGCGCCGGCGACACTCGCCCGGCGCCCGAGGAGGTCGGCGAAGCGGTCCGCGGCGCGCCGGAACGTGGCGAAGACCTCCTCGCGCTCCATCGTCAGCAGCCGGTCGTGCCAGTCGACGTGGTCCCAGCCGTGGATGCCGCACTCGTGCCCGGCCGCGTCGGCCTCGCGCATCCTCGTGACGGCTTCCTTCCGCCGCCCGATGTCGGGGGCGGGGAGGAGGGTCCCGTAGAGCATCGTCGCCAGGCCGTACGAGGCGCCCGGCGAGGCGCTCATCACCTTCCTCACGAAGCCGCGGCGGAAGACGCGTTTCACGGCCTTCCCGGTCGAGTCGGGCCCGAGCGAGAAGAGGAACGTGGCCCGGGCGCCGTGCCGCGCGAGGAGGTCGAGGAGACGGGGGACCCCCTCGACCGTCCCGCGCAACGTGTCGACGTCGACCTTGAGGGCGAGGCGCGAAGCCGGGACGCTACACCTCGGGTCGCAGCCGGCCGGAGAGGTAGAAGTCGAGCGTCTTCGCGAGGCCGGTCGCGAAGTCGGTCGTCGGCGTCCACCCGAGGCACTCCTTCGCCTTCCGCACCGAGGGGACGCGCGTCGTGATGTCCTGGTAGTTCGCGCCGTAGTACTCCGCCGCCGAGACCTCGACGAGCGTCGCGGCCCGCGCGAGCGGGGCGAACTTCTCGTACGTCCCGACGGCGGCGACGAGCCGCTCGGCGAGCTCCCGGATCGAGAGGTCGGCGGCGGGGTTGCCGAGGTTGAAAATCTGGCCGTCGGCGCAGCCGTTCTCGTTGACGAGGATCTTCATGAGGCCGTCGATCCCGTCCTCGATGTAGGTGAAGCAGCGCCGCTGGCGCCCCCCGTCGACGAGCTTGATCGGGACACCGTAGAGGATGTTGTGGAGGAACTGGGTCAGGACGCGGCTCGAGCCTTCCTTCGGGGCGTCGACGTCGTCCAGGTGCGGCCCGTACCAGTTGAACGGGCGGAAGAGCGTGAAGCGCAGGCCGTTCGCGTTCCCCATCGCCCAGATGACCCGGTCGAGGAGCTGCTTGGAGGCGGAGTAGATCCAGCGCTCCTTGCGGATCGGGCCGTAGACGAGGGGCGAGGCGTCCTCGTCGAAGGCGGCGTCCGGGCACATCCCGTAGACCTCCGAGGTCGACGGGAAGACGACCCGTTTGCCGTACCGGGCCGCCATCTTGACGATCCGGAGGTTCTCCTCGAAGTCGAGCTCGAAGACCGCGAGGGGGTTCTTCACGTACGTCGCCGGAGTCGCGATCGCGACGAGCGGGAGGACGACGTCGCACTTCTTGACGTGATACTCGATCCACTCGCGGTTGATCGCGATGTCCCCCTCGAGGAAGCGGAAGCGCTTCTCGCCGAGGAACTCCTCGATGCGGTCGCTCCCGACGTCGAGGCCGAACACCTGCCAGTCCGTCGTGGTGAGGATCCGCCGCGTCAGGGCGTTTCCGATGAATCCGTTGACTCCGAGGATGAGGACGCGCATCGCGCCTTTCCGGCCGCGTTCAGCCCCGGGCGAGTACCCAGGAACGGAACTCGGCCTCGTTCATGTCGGGCTGCCCCTCGGGGCGCGCCGCGAGGATCTCCACGGGACGGTCGTCGCCGCAATAGACGAGGACGGAACGCTCCGTCATGTCGATCTTGCCCGGGAAGGTGTCGTGCCCGCCGTAGCCGGAGAGGCGGGTCCTCCAGATCGTCACGCGCGGGCCGAAGGAGTCCGTGAACGCCCCGGGCCAGGGCCGCGAAACGGCGCGGACGAGGTCGTGGACCTCCTGCGCCGGCCGGAGCCAGTCGATCAGCCCGTCCTCGGGGCGCCTCGCGCCGAAGTAGGAGCCCTTCGTCAGGTCGAGCGGGATCCGGAGCGCCGTTCCCGCCTTCAGCTTCGGCCAGCTCCGGGCCAGGACCGCCACGGCCGCCTCCGAGACGCGACGCGAGACCGCGAGGGCGTCGTCGTCCGGCCCGATCGGCACCTTCTCCTGGTCGACGAGGTCGCCCGCGTCGGGCTTCTCGGTCATGTAGTGGAGAGAGGCCCCCGTGAACGGGGCCCCCTTCAGGATGGCCCAGTTCACCGGAGCCCGCCCCCGGAACGCCGGGAGGAGGGAGCCGTGCATGTTGAGCGCCCCCTTCGACGGGATCGAGAGGACGCGGGCAGGGATCATCGACCGGAAGTAGAACGAGAAGAGGAAGTCCGGGGCGGCGGCGCGCAGGGCCGCCTCGTCCGCGGCGGCGTCGATCGCGTCGACGAGCTTCACCGGCACGTTCCGGGCGCGGGCGAGCTCGGCGACCGACTCGAACCAGCGCTCCTCGCCGGGAGCGTCGGGATGGGTGTAGACGAACCGGACCGGCTCCCCGGCGTCGAGGAGCCACTTCGTGCATCGATACCCGACGTCGCTATACCCACAGACGACGATTCCGCCCATGACTTACCCCCTTCTCCAATTCGGGGGGTCCGGGGGGTGCAAGGCGAACGCACCCCCCGGGTGGCCGACGATTCCGCTCAAGGCTCCTCCTTCGCCCCGTGCACGCGCCGGACGAGGAAGCGGGGCCGGCCGCGCACCTGCTGGTAGATCCGGCCGACGTACTCGCCGACCATCCCGACGCCCGCCATGATCACCCCCATCACCATGAAGGCGAGAGCGAAAAGAGTGAAGACCCCCTCGACCTCCGACCCGATCACGAGCCGGCGAACGAGGAGGAAGGCGCCGAACCCGACCCCGAAGAGGGCCGTGACGAACCCGAGGGGGCCGAAGAGCTGGAGCGGGACGAGGGAGAAGCCCGTCATCAGGTCGAAGTTCAGCCTCACGAGGCGAAGCAGAGAGTACTTCGACTCCCCTTCCGCTCGCTCCTCGTGGGCGACGTCGATCTCCACGGATCGGCGGGCGTAGAGCTGGGCGAGCGCCGGGATGAACGTCGAGACCTCGTCCGACGCCGTCATCACGTCGACGACGTCCCGGTGGTACCCGCGGAGCATGCAGCCGTAGTCGTTCAGCCGCATCCCGGTCAGGAGGCCGGTCGTCCGGTTCACGATCCGGGAGGCGGCCTTCCGGAAGAGGCTGTCCTTCCGCTTCGAGCGGATCGTCCCGACGACGTCGAAACCCTCGTCCATCTTCCCGACGAGCTTCGGGATCTCCTCGGGGGGATTCTGAAGGTCCGCGTCGAGGGTGATCACGTACTCCCCATCCACCTCGCCGAACGCGGCCATGATCGCCATGTGCTGACCGGCGTTCCGAAGGAGCTCGACGGCCTTCACCCGGCCGGGCCGTTCGGCAACGGCGGCCTTCAGGAGCTCGAGCGAGCCGTCGCGTGAGCCGTCGTCGACGAAGACGACCTCCCACGGCCGTCCGAGCCCCTCGAGGACGGGGACCAGGCGGGGGAGGAGCCGAGGGAGGTTCGCCTCCTCGTTGTAGACGGGGACGACGACGGAGACCTTTCGCGGGACGGTCGGCGGGCTCGTCACAGGACGACGATTCTAGGGGACGTGCGGGGAGGGGTTCGAACGGGTCCCGAACCGGCCGAGAGCGCCCTCCACGGCCTCACGGACGGTTCGAGACGAGGAGGAACTTCCCGTTCGGGCTTCGAGCCAGGACGTGCGGTATCGAGAGGCCGGCCGCCGGGTCCGCGAAGTCGCGCAGGTGGCCGAAGTGGACCACGCACAGGACCCGCGCCGGACCGTGCCACTTCTTCGCGAACTCCTCGTCCGAGAGGTAGAGGCCGCGCTGCCGTGCCTCCTCCTTCCCGAAATCGAGCTCGCTCCAGGGGAGGTCCGCGACCGGCGTGAGCCGCTTCGTGTAGAAGGCCGGCCCCTGCAGGTAGTGCCCCCGCTGGAGCAGGAGGTCGTCCGGCCGGAGCTCCCGCTTCAGAGTCGCCACCAGCGGCCAGGGCGTGATCGAACGGGCGACCGGGGGAAGCGCCAGGACGAGCGCGCCGGAGAAACCGAGCCACGGCAGGACCATTCCGAGGACGAACCGCTCCGTGGAGAGCGCGCGGCGGGTCGCACGGGCGGCCGTCCGGCCCGCGAGGAGGTTCAGGAGGGCGCCGAGAGCCAGCGAGCCGACCGCGACGGCGGCCTGGACCTCCACGCCGTACCGGACCGCGAGCCCCGCTCCGAAGGCGTAGGCGGCCGCGGCTCCCGCCAGCAGGCCGAACAGGAGCCCCGCGGCCCGGCGCTCGGCGCGCAGCGTCGCGCCGCGCTGCCGCGCCCGTTCGAGGCCGAGGGCGAGGAGGACCGCGACGGCGGGCCAGATCGGGAGGAGGTACGGCACGAGCTTGGAGCGCGAGGCCGAGAAGAAGACGAGGACGAGGACCCAGAAGACCTGCAGGTACGCCTCGGCGCCCCGTTCCCTCCACTCGCCGCGGCGAAGCGAGGGGAGCGCGCCCGCGAGGCGCCCCAGGTAGGGCGTCCACGGCACGAGCCCTCCCAGCAGAACGTAAACGAAGAAGAGCGGCTTCGCGGTCCTCCGGTGCCCCGTCTCGAAGTACCTCCGGAAGTGCTCCCCCACGACGTAGAAGTCGAACCACTCGCCGTCCCTTCGGGCCATCGCCACGTGCCACGGGACGACGAGGACCAGGAACAGGAGCAGCGGCCCCGGGGAGAAGAGCTTCGGGACGATCCCCAGGCGTCTCGAGAGGAGGGCCCAGACGAGGATCGCGCCGCCCGGGAGGACCAGGCCGACGAAGCCCTTGAGCATGACGGCCGCCGCGCAGGAGAAGTGAAGGAGGTAGAGCGCGACTCGCGCGCGCGCCCGGTCCCCCGACTGCTCGTGCTCCTGGAACGCGGCGAAGGCGAACGCCGCCGAGGAGAGGGCGAGCGAGAGCGGGCCGTCGATGATGTTCACGCGCCCGAGGGCCACGACGAGGAGGGAGGTCGCCACGACGAGCCCCGCGACGAGGGCCACGCGCTCGCCGTATCGGCGCCTCGCGAAGAGGACCGTCACGAGGACCATCCCGGCGGCCGAGAGCTTCACCGGAAGGCGGGCGGACGCCTCCGACTCTCCGAAGAGAGACATCGAGGCCGCGACGGCCCAGTAATGGAGGGGCGGCTTCTCGTAATAGCGGAATCCGTTCAGCCTCGGCGCGACGAGGTCGCCCGTGGCGAGCATCTCGCGGGGGATCTCCGCGTAGCGCGCCTCGTCCGGCTCGAAGAAGGGCGTGTGCCCCGTCTCCGCGACGAGGACGGCGAGGGCGAGGAGGAGGAGCGCCCAGAGCAGGGCCCGGGACGCCGGCGCGAGCGGCTCGGACCGGAAGCGGCTCCCGCTGGTCAGGTACGCGCCCACGTCGCCCCTCCTTCGACGGTCCAGCTCCGCTCCGGGGCCCAGACGCCCGCCTCCGTCCGCGGCGAGTCGACCCGGAAACGGCAGGCCCCCCGCCAGTAGTCGTAGGGGGTGCCGTTCCGCGCGTGGACCGCGACGTCGACGAGGTAGGTCCCCGGACCCAGGTCGCAGCGCGCCAGCGTGACCCTCACCCTCGCGGCGGCGTCGAATCGGCCGGCCGCGAGGCCGTCGATCTCCGTGTTCGTGCCGTGGACGCAGACGTCCTCCGGCGTGAAGAGCCCGATGCCGAAGACGAAGTCGTCGAGCGGGCGGGCGGGCGTCGCCTCGATCTCGATCGTGACCGGCTCGCCGGTTCGGAAGGCGTAGCGTTCGAGGCCGTCGTCGTCGAGGAGCCTCACGCCGTCGATCGCGGCAGAGCGGTCGCCCCAGCGCCGCGCCCTCTCGGCGGGGGCCGGCTCGGCCTCGCCTCCGGCCGTCGCCTCCGCGCCGGCCGGCGCAGGGGCGGGGGCCGCCGACTCGGCGCGGAGCGCCTCCTGC
>Ga0116154_10003589_pt1 | contig 10886 bp, 10 predicted proteins | sample AD_UKC030_MetaG_FD_89898 | JGI IMG/M metagenome (GOLD analysis project Ga0116154, IMG submission 89898) | Active sludge microbial communities of municipal wastewater-treating anaerobic digesters from USA - AD_UKC030_MetaG | ecosystem: Engineered > Bioreactor > Anaerobic > Digestate | place: USA...
CGTCCACGCAACAACGCAGATGACCCGGCGCCGCCCCGCCCCGGAGGGCTGCGAGGCTTTGGCTCGCTGGCTTCGTTACTCCTCGGTCAGAGACCGCTGCGGGTATCTTCCCTCGTCGAGCCTTGCCAGCGAGCCAAAGCCTCAGCAGCAAAATCGGAATTTATTTTTGCACGGACCCTTAGTACGTGATTCTCCTCCTCGCTTGGGGTAATCTAATCCGCAGAAAACCGGATGATCCATGAGATCCAATAATAAAATCCCAACCCGGAACCGCGTTCTCTTCCAAATTAAAGCCTGTCTAACGATTGCGGTAATCGTCCTATTTTCCATCCTCACGGTTACCGCCGCGGAGCGGCAAACGAACGGAGGGGGCCTGACCACTGCCACCCGGCGCGAGATTACGGAAGATGCATTCGCCAAGCGCGCGGCAGGGATGGTGACCAACCAAAGGCCGAATTCCCTCATCGCATCTCTTGAGTTTGCGCCGCAAGAAGCACGGATCGTGCGACTGGTCATCCGCCGATCGCATGCCGGCGCTCCGTGTCTCGATGAACTCGAAATCTATGGACCTGGCTCGAGCACGAACCTTGCCCATGCAAAGGCAGGCGCTGTGGCCCGCGCGTCTTCACTGCTCTCCGGTTACGCGATCCATGCCGTGCCACACCTCAACGACGGTCTCTATGGCAACGACCATAGTTGGATCGCGGCAACGGACGGCGAGGAATGGGCTCAAATCGAACTCCCCGCGCCCGCCCGACTTTCGAAAATTCTGTTCTCGCGCGATCGGACCGGGCAATTCAACGACCGGCAGGTCCTCGAGGCCGAGGCGCGTCTCTCGATGGACGGGCAATCCTGGCTCACGGTGGCAACATTCAAACGCACCCCCAGCGATCTGCGCCCGGCCATGCCCAAGCTGACGTTTCCCTAGGAGGAACTCCGAGAGCCAACCTGGACGGCAGCGGTCAATTACGCGTTCCTTCGGGAAAAAGAAACCTGGAGCCGGATGGATGCGGCCGATTACCTGTCGCCCCTCGTCAACGATCGTCCGGCCACTCCCGGCGGGCCTGCCTATTGGGGGCGTATAGCGCGCCTGACACCGGCGGAACGCGCGCTTGTCCAATTCAAGGAGATGCTCGATCGATTGTCGGCCTTGGGACTGGACGTCAATCGAGAGCGCGCCGAACTTGCTGATCTGCGCAAGCAGGCCCAAGACCCGGCAATAGTGGCATCGGACGCATTCTATTTGGCGGCGAGACAAGCCAAGCGCAGGCTCTTTTTCCGGGATCCCCGGCTTGCGCCCCTCGATCGGGTTCTCTTTGCGAAGCATCATCCCCTCCAGCCTTCGCACAACTACAGCGAGCACTTGGATTCACTGTTCGCTTCCGGGGGAGGCGTCTATGTGCTGCAAGTCCCACGCGATACCGATGGGCGACTGGATCCCGCGCGCGCCGAGGTGGTGACTCTCTTTGATGGCAGCGCGGGGATTGTCCGGCATCCTATGTCGGACTTCGACGCGCAAACCATTTATTTTGCCTATCGCCCAGACAAGCCCGAGGTGGAAGGCTGGCAGTCCTACTGGCACCTGATGTCGGTCCGCGCCGACGGCACGGGACTTCGCCAACTTACCCGAGGCCCTTTTCATGACTTCGATCCGGTCCCCCTGCCCGACGGCGGGCTGGGATTCATGTCCACACGGTGCGCGGGACGTTACCTTTGTTGGGAACCGCAGGCCTATGTGCTGTATCGGATGCAGCCCGATGGAACCGGCTTGCGCCGCCTTTCCTATGCGAACATCAGCGAATGGGACCCGGTCGTGATGCGCGATGGACGCATTCTCTGGACTCGCTCCGAGTATCTGGACAAAGGGGCCGATTTCGGCCATACGCTCTGGGCGATCCACCCGGATGGCACCCATCCCGAGCTAATCTTCGGCAACAATACCCCTTACTGTTACGGCCACGCCCGCGAAGTACCCGGGAGTCAGGAACTGGTCTGCACGCTAATCTCGCATGGCGACCACCAGGGACCCATCGCGCTGATTAATCCCGGGCAGGGATTGTTCGATACAGCCGCCATTACCAGCATGACCCCCGACACCCGGCCGCAGTATCAAATGGATCGATCGCATCACGAGACTTTTCGTGATCCTGAGGCTATTTCACGCGACCACTTCCTCGTCAGCCACAATCCAGGCCGGCAATCGCATTGGGGCCTGTATGTCATCGATCGCTTCGGCAATCGGGAACTCCTCTATCTCGACCCGATGATCAGCAGCAAACGCCCCTCCCTGCTCCGCGCAATTCCCCGCCCACCGGTCTTGCCCGAGACTCACGATCCAAACCTCGCCCAAAAGGGGCTCGGCCAGTTTATGGTCCAGGACGTCTATGAGGGCTTGGGTTCGGCTGTCGCGCGCGGCCAGGCCAAGTATCTCCAGGTTTCCCAGGAAATGCCCTCACCCCTCCAAACACTGGTTAACGGCGAATACCGCAACTCGCATTCGTCCTTTCAGGACTTTTACGCCACTCCGATTCACCTGGTGAATGGGCCGAGCCAGACCTATGTCACGCGGACCGCCAACGCGCTCCAGCCGCATGCGTTCCGCCAGGGCAGCGCCACGCCATCCCCCAACGGCATGGCCACGGTCACCGAACGCAATGGCTGGCCCAGTTACGTGGCCAAAGCAATCATTGGCACCGCTCGGATTGCCGAGGACGGCTCGGTCAATTTCATCGCCCCGGCCGGCAAGGTCCTCTACTTCCATCTCCTGGATGAAAACTTCAATGAACTCCAACGCATGCGCAGTGTGATTCAACTTCAACCCGGCGAACAACGCAGTTGCATCGGATGCCATGACGCGCGGTCGGCCGCCCCATCGCGCCATGCCGCCCAGGCGTTCAACCGGCCTCCCCAGCCGCTTAACCCTTCACCATGGGGCGCCGAGCCTTTCGACTATGAGCGCATCGTCCAACCCGTCCTGAACGCCCATTGTGTCCCCTGTCACGACGGGCGTTCGGACCCGAAACCCGATCTGCGCGGCACCCGCGATACTCACCGGATCCCAGCTTCCTATCGGTCCTTGATTGCGGGAGGGTGGGTTCATTACTTCGACTGGAGCTATGGCGCGCGGCATTTCAAAGCCGAACCGCTCTCGTTTGGAACTCCCCGGAGCCGGCTGTTCAGCGTGCTCGCCAATCCACAACACCAGATCGTTGCCCTGAAGCCCGAGGACCTGCGCGCACTGAAAGCCTGGATCGACCTGAACTGTCCCCTTTGGCCGGACTATCGCTTTCGAACCGAGCGCCCGTTTTGAACAGCCCCTCTGTTCGAACACTCAAATGGATGTCCACCGTCAATCAGACCCCGTAAAGCTTTTTAATTATGGAAACCAAACTGATCCTCGTCGCAATCGAAAAACCCGAACCCATCAATTTCATCCTCGGTCAGACCCATTTCATCAAGTCGGTCGAGGACATTCATGAGGCACTGGTAACCGCGGTGCCCGGCATCAAGTTCGGATTAGCTTTCTGTGAATCTTCTGGCAAATGCCTGGTGCGCTGGACAGGAACCGATCCGGGCTTGATCGATTTGGCTAAAAAGAATGCTTTAGCCATCGGCGCGGGTCACTGTTTCATCCTTTTCCTCGGAGAAGGCTTTTATCCGGTCAATGTCCTCAACGGAATCAAAATGGTCCCCGAGGTTTGCGGAATATTCTGCGCCACAGCCAATCCCGTCCAAGTGATCATTGCTGAAACCAGCCAGGGCCGCGGGATCCTGGGAGTCGTGGACGGACTCGCCCCAAAGGGAGTGGAAGGCGACGCGGACATCGAATGGCGCAAGAATTTCCTCCGGCAGATTGGCTATAAACTGTAGGGACAATCATTTATCATCCTGCCCGGCCTGGATAGGGTCGGACCGCCTGGGCCGACCGAGCATTGAGCAATCGGTCTAACCCTACGCAAAACCTCTCACGGAGACGCAAAGACACAGAGATCAATGCAATTTTACCTCCGTGTCTCTGAGCCTCTGTGAGAGAATGTTTTTCTTGAACCATCATCCGGCGCGCTCGGCGATCGCGCCCTACCCAGCGTCGGTAGGGTCGGACCGCCCGGGCTGACCAAGTTCTCCCGATGCGTTCTGCTCCTGAGACTCCCCGTCCAGCGCGAAGGTAGGGCTGGACCGCCGGGGCCAGCCGGGCTTGTCTGAAGCACCCCGATCTTGAGTCTCTCCGTCCGGCGCGCCTGGCAGTCGCGCCCTACCCATCGGCGCGCTCGGCGATCGCGCCCTACCTAAATCGCGCCCGACCGTGCATCGTGTGTCCCAAAACAAACCTCGAATGTCCCAGAAGACCGTAGACGAAAACACTCATCCAGCTTATTGAATAAACGCACGATTGCGTGCTGACCGCGACTCCACAGCAACAGTTGAATTTCGCCTTGCCGGCCGCTGAGAGTTACACGATGAAGTACGTCAAGGAGGTGTGCCTGCCACCGGCAAGGCAGCTTTTTATCCGTGAACCGCAAATAAGACGACATAACCGCAAATAGACGCCAATCCACGCGAATCATGGCAGGCCAATACCTCCGCCTTCATTCGCGTCGATTCGCGTTCATTCGCGGTGCGGTTTTCTTGGAACATCTGATGCGCGGTTTGGGAAGCATACAAAGGACTTGCCTGGATCATCGAATCTGTGTTTGCTTCCTTGGTGAACCTCAAAACGGTTCATGAGGAGCGTGGATGAACAAAGCGACTCGCGTGCTGATAGTGGATGATGATCCGGGTATCCTTCGCCTTATTTCCTATCTTTTGCGCGAAGAAGGTTACGAGGTGTGGGAAGCGTCAAACGGCCAGGATGGCCTGCGGATGACCCGAGAGAAATGCCCGGACCTGGTCCTCCTGGATGTCATGATGCCCGATATCAGCGGCATTGATGTCTGCAAACAGATCAAGGCCGATCCCGCCCTACCCGACGTTTTCGTTGTCCTGGTATCCGGCGAGGCCACCACCCCAGGACACAAGATCCTTGGACTCGAAACCGGCGCCGATGATTACATGTCCAAGCCCATGGACATGCGGGAGTTCCTGGCGCGGATCCGGACTATTGTTCGTCTGCGCGACACGACTGCCGCGCTCAGGGCCAGCGAACAACATTACCGGCGATTGGTTGAAATCCTGCCGGACGCCGTCACCTTGATGGATCCCGACGGGCGTCTGATCACGGTCAATCCGCAAGCCATTGGGATGCTGGGATATGCCAATGAGAATGAGTTGGTTGGAAAAAACTTACTTGATTTAACAGATCCAAAAGACCATCAGCGATCCAAGGCGGACCTCGCGTCGGCTCTGGCCAGCGGCATTGTGCGCAACACAGAATACACCGTCCTCCGAAAGAACGGGGAGTCTTTTCCAATTGAAATGAGCGCGGCCGCTGTGACGGATGCCAAGGGAAAACTTGCCGGCCTGGTCTCGGTCGGACGCGACATCACGGAACGCAAACAGGCCGAAAAAGCCCTCCACCAGCATGAAGCCATGCTGCAAAAGATCGTCGACACGGCGATGGACGGTTTCTGGATCGTCGACCTCGAGGGACGATTCATCGATGTCAACGAAGCCTATTGCCGCATGATCGGCTATTCCCGCGAGGAACTTCGGTCCAAGCGGATCAGTGATGTTGAAGCCACCGACCTGTCCCCGACTGACGCGGCTCATCAGATGCACCGCGTGGTCCAAACCGGCATGCACCGGTATGAAACCCGTCATCGCCGCAAAGACGGACGCATCATCAACGTCGAGGTCAGCGCCACTTATCTTGAGCTGGGCGATCGCTATTCGTTCGCTTTTCTTCGTGACATCACGCTGCGGAACAAGGCCGCCGAAGAACTGCGCCGTTTGCCATGGCGGATCATCGAGGCCCAGGAGGCCGAACGCCTCCGCGTCGCCCGCGAGTTGCACGACGGCGTCAATCAGATCATCGCCTCCGCCAAAATGCGGCTGCATGAGGTCACCCAGACCCGCCTGGCCGCCCTCAATCCCTCCACCCGCGAGATCATTGCCCGATGCGAACGCCAACTCGTTCAGGCCCTCGAAGAAAACCGCCGGATCGCGCGCAACCTGCGTCCCAGCGATCTCGATGAACTCGGCCTGGCCGAGGCCTGCCGAAACCTCTGCAAAGAACTCCAGGCCAGGACAAAACTCAAGGTCGATTGCCGGATTTCCCGCCTGAAAAAACGTTTCCCCCCGGACGCCGAGCTCAGCCTCTTTCGCATCATCCAGGAAGCCATTACCAACGCCGAAAAATACGCCCGGGCCACCACCGTCAAATTGCGCATCATCACCCAGGAGAAAGACGCCGTCGTCAAAATTCAGGATGACGGCCACGGATTTGCCGCCGCCCATCCCAAAGCGGACAAACGCAAAGGCCACGGTTTTGGCTTCACCAACATGCGCGAACGCGCCGCATCTCTGGGGGGCACCTGCGAAATCACCTCCAACCCGAAAAAAGGAACCACCGTCACCGTCCGTATCCCCCTGGGACCAGCCGCACCCTAAGGTGGGGCGCGACATGGTAGGGCGTGATCGCCGAGCGCGCCGATGGGTAGGGCGTGACTGCCAGGCGCGCCGGACATAGAGTCTCAAGATCGCAAAGCGGTCGAAATGCACGGCTGGCCCAGCGGTCCAGCCCTACCTGGCGCGACATGGTAGGGCGTGACTGCCAGGCGCGCCGGACGCAAGGACATTAGATCTAGATGCTTCGGAAGAGCTTGGTCGGCCCCGGCGGTCCGACCCTACCCGGGGCGCGCGGGACCTACTGCCGATCCCGCCCATATTGCGGGTGCCGTCGCTGATGTTTCACCACGGTGACTCGTATCCGATCTGAACTCACTGGTCGGAAGTATATGACGTAAGGAAAGCGCTTCATCAAACAACGCCGGAAGTTTCCACTCAAGACCATCCACCTCTCAGGCGTGGCTGCAATCCGCAAGATCTGCCTCTCGAACTCATCGATGAACTCCCGCCCCAGCCCGGGCAATCGATCTTCGTAGTAGTTGCGAACCACATCGAGTTCCCGCTCGACCGCTGGATGGTACTCCACCTTCATTGGCGGAGCTTAGCCATCATCTCCTCGTGGGACACCGCCGAAACCTCGCCGGCCGCGATTTCGCGATCACGCTCAAGCGCCAGGGCCAAAGCGGTCTGATCGTCCATTTCCGCCGATGCTTCATAGGGGGCAGACAGGCTTTCCCACAGCGACTCCGCCAGCAACGCCCGCTCCTTTGGAGGCAACCGTAATGCCTCGGCAGCAATCTGTTCAATACTCATAACTCCACTATAAGCGGAAACTGGAAAGGTGAAAGGAGAAAGGTAAGGTCCCAGTTTTCCAGATAAAAACGCACTACCGGAGACGCGGATTCAAAGTCGGCGTCGGGGATTTTATCGAAGGGCAGGCTCCTGACAATTCCAGCGATTTCGGAACAGTCCCGTGCGACTATCGTACCACACCTGCGTTGCGACCGGGTTTCAGATCCAATCTCCAGGTCCTCCAGCAGACGACGGACCGTGTTCGGACACACGCGCAAACCTAACTGAGCCAAGTCCCGGCTGATCGCCCGCAAGCGTTTGCCCGTCCACAATCCTTGGCGCCCCATCGGATCGCCCGCCGTGTCCTCCTGCAGCAAGGCGCGCAACCGGTTCAAGATTTCGGGCGTTTTTTTCCACGGTCGGCCCAGGCGGTCCGACCCTACCGGGTGGGGCGTGATCGCCGAGCGCGCCGATGGGTAGGGCGTGATCGCCGAGCGCGCCGATGGGTGGGGCGTGATCGCCGAGCGCGCCGGACGCAGAGTCTCAAGAGCGCAAAGCGGTTCGAAATGCACGGCTGGCCCAGCGGTCCGGCCCTACCTGGCGCGCGATGGTAGGGCGTGACTGCCAGGCGCGCCGGACGCAAGGACATTAGATCTAGATGCTTCGGAAGAGCTCGGTCGGCCCAGGCGGTCCGACCCTACCTGGTTCTTTATACCGCGCCGGTCTGGACCCAGCAAACCGCGTGATGAATCAGTTCGTTGTTGCCTTTTAAGTTCAGCTTTTTCCGAATCTGACCGCACTGCGCGGCAACGGCCTTGAGGTCCATTCCCATCTGATGCCCGATGTCCTGGTTGCTTTTACCCCGGCCTAATAACTCCAGGATCTCGAGTTCCGAGTCGGTCAACAGATCAAGCGGCCGAAGCTCGGGCTTCACCGACTTCACCGGCCCCTTCGCGCCACTGGCCAACACCTGTTCGCTCACATAAATATGCCCGCCTAAGACATCGCGGATGGCATGGACAATTTCCTCCGGGTCCTCCTGCTTCATGATATAACCATCGCCGCCCGCTCGCAACACCCGATCGGCATAGATCGCCTCGTCGTGCATCGAAACAACCAGCACCTTGATCTTGCGATTGACTAATCGCAGTTCTTTGATGAAGTCCAGGCCGCTCTTGCCCGGCAATGAAATGTCCACCAGCACCAAATCCGGTTTCAGACGTTCGACCTCCGAGAGGGCGTCCTCGGCGTTATCAGCCTCTCCGCACACTCTCAAGTCCTGCTCGCGGTTGACCACCTCCAGCAGGCCTTCGCGGTATACCGGGTGATCCTCCAAAACATAGACCTTTTTCACCGACTCAGCCATTGCCGCTCGCGCCTGGGACGGCCCCAGCCCCGGATACTCGTGTGGCATCTGTGTCTTCAACGCTTTTCGTGTAGGACCCATGTGGATATTAAAACCTTAGTGTATTGATGCACACACGAAAGTCAATTATTGTCTTTGAGTGAAAATCCGAAAATCGGAAACTACACGGAAGGGACGGAGAAACAGGGGATATAAGACCTGAGACCTGAGACCTAAGACTTGAGACCTACGACCCAAGACGGTTGTGAGGTTTGCGGCTTGGCGGCTTGGCGTGAAAAGAATCTCACGCAAAGGCGCAAAGGCGCAGGGACTTTACCTCACCATTGAGGTAATAGGATTCCACACGCGGGCGAACCCCAGGCCTTCAAAGTCGCCCACGTTAGCCGTGGCAAACTCCGTGACCCCATGTGACTGGAGAGTGCGCGCGAGGCGCAGATCGATGATGCGGCGCCGGGCAAAACCGGGTTGTGCAGTTTCCTGCCAGATACCGTCCATCACATTGGCGTTCTCGACTAACGCCCAACGGGGATGTTTGCGTAACGATTGACATTCGGCAGTAGCGGCAGCCGCTCCGAGCGCGGGAGAAAGAACCGCTGGATTGCGCAAGGCCAAGTAGTATTCCACCAACACAAGCTCGGCAATTACCACATTCGAATTGTCCCGCAAGCCATCCAGAAACGCGGAAGCCTGATTATACCAGGGAGAGTCAGCCACTCTCGCATAAATGAGGATATTGGTATCAATCCCAATCATGCGGGAATCTGGGCCTCAAAGTCGGTCCGAAGGGCGTCTCGCAGGGCACTCGGATCAGATATTAGCAGCTTCCCAGGGATAGGGGGAGGCAGTTGCCATCCCTGACCCGCATTGCTTTTAAAATGCGGGTAAGCTCGGGTAATCACCTCAGCCCCTCGACGAATAACCTCGGCGATACTCCAATCGTGCTCACGAGCAACACGTTGCACATCGCGGTAAAGCGGTTCTGGTAACTGAATCTGAGTCCTTACCATACATCTAAGATTAAGCGATGACACATTGATGTCAAGCCGTAAAGCTCGCAACATCCTTAGGACGTAGGTCTTATGTCTTAATCTTATGTCGTAAGTTTATGTCTCCTGTTCCCTGTTTCCTGTCCCCTTTTCCTCCGCCTTCGCGTGAAATTCCCTCGCGCCCCGGCGAGGATCGGACCGCCCAGGCCGACCGAGCCAGAGGTGGGGCTGGACCGCCGGGCCGACCGCGCGTTTAACGCTACGCAAAACCTCTCACGGAGACGCAAAGACACAGAAAACAATGCGCTTCTGCCTCCGTGTCTCTGCGCCTCTGTGAGAGAAGGTTCTTCTTGAACCATCGTCCGGCGCGAAGGTAGGGCTGGACCGCCCGGGCCAGCCGGGCTTGTCTGAAGCACCCCGCTCCTGAGTCTCTGCGTCCGGCGCGCCTGGCCGTCGCGCCCTACCTAGCGGTGCTCCCATCCGTCGCGTCGCACCTGACCGCCCGAGAGTCCTATGTCTTTGGTCCTACGTCGTATGTCTTATGTCTTATGTCTTATGTCTCCAGGTACGGTGTTCTCTGTGGTTAATAAAGAAAGCGGTTTACTCGTTTTTCTCCGGATTGGGACCAGGTGTTATGATCACAAAGAACATAGGGAGAGAAAAGGTTACTGGTTTTACAGGGTCCGGGCGAGTCGCGTAAGCAAGGCTCGGGGCGCAAGGATTTCAATACCGAAGGGTTTTCCCAATGCCAGCAAGTCCTGATCCCGCGAGACGATGGCATCCGCTTCGGCCGCAAGGGCGCATGCGAGGTAAGGATCGTCATTTGCATCGCGGCTTCGCTGCTTGCCCAGGGGAGCGGGCGTCACCATTTTGACGGTGCGGTAATACCAATCGAGGATCGAAAAAGGAGAATGCCGGGCCTCGAAGCCGATTTCGTCTGCGACCCGCCGCAGTTCCTCAAGAGTTAGGGTCCGTCAAGAAATAAGCTATACATTCGCGGCGAGGGATTGTTCGCTCCGACGAGGAGCGAGCGACGCGCATACCCCCAGTGGGTCTGAAAGGAGCGAGCGACGACGTCGGAGTGAAGAAGCACCGCCGCCCGGAGGGTTGCACTGAAATTGGCCCGGGGCTTCGTTACTCGGTCAGTCGAGTATCGCTGCGGATACACTCCTTCCCTCGTGCCTTGCCCCAGGCCAATTTGAGTGCAACGAATGTATAGCTTATTTCTTGACGGACCC
>Ga0116154_10003604_pt1 | contig 10863 bp, 10 predicted proteins | sample AD_UKC030_MetaG_FD_89898 | JGI IMG/M metagenome (GOLD analysis project Ga0116154, IMG submission 89898) | Active sludge microbial communities of municipal wastewater-treating anaerobic digesters from USA - AD_UKC030_MetaG | ecosystem: Engineered > Bioreactor > Anaerobic > Digestate | place: USA...
CCTGATCGCCGAGGCCTGCCAACTGGCCGGCGAAGAAGTCTCCACCCATGCCGACATCGGCGAATCGCACGACGTCTCCAAGGACGACGCCCTGCTGCTCACCCGCATGGGCCGCGCGTTCTATCTCGACAAGGCCGACGACCCCACCAAGGGCCGCCTCACCGCCGCCGAGGACGACAAGTCCCGCATCAAGCGCCAGGCCGCCGCCATCAAGGCCACGCGCGAGGCGCGGGTCGAGGCCGACCAGGTGGTCACCCCGCAGGACATCGCGGCGCTCGTCGCCAAGGCCGTGGCCGACGCCCTGGCCGCGCAGCCCGCCAAGTAATCCCATGTTCGCGGCCGACCTCCCGCTGTTCCTCGCCGGCCCGCCTGGCGACGACGCCGTGGTCGCCGGCCGCCCCCTGCGCGCCCTGTTCGACGCCGCCTACGCCGACGTCCTCGGCGTGGCCGGCATCGCCCCTGCGCTCACCTGCGCCTCGGCCGACGTCGCCCACGCCGTGCGTGGCAGCGCCGTCGTCGTGCGCGGCGTGGCCTATAGCGTGGTCAACATCCAGCCCGACGGCACCGGCGTCACCGTGCTGATCCTCGAGCGCACCTAAGCCATGGCCCACGTTTTCACCACCGTGCGCGAATGGGCCGCCGCGCAGCTCGCCGGCCTGCCCGGCGTGGCCGCGGTGCTCGAGGACGACCCTTATCCCTTCGGCGCCGATGCGCTGCCCGCCCTGGTGCTGGCCACCTTCGGCCCGCCCGAGCTGCAAAGCGTCGAGCCGCCCCTGCACCTGCGCTGGGACGTGCAGCTCGTCGTCGAGCTGGTGATCAAGGCCAGCGGCACCGGCCAGGCCGCCGCGCTCGATGCACTCACCGGCACCGTGACCGCCGCGCTCGCCGGCACCCGCACCGTGGGCGGCACGCTCGTGACCGTCCTGCCCGCGGACGTCGGCCGCCCCACGCTCGACGCCACCACCGACCAGCCCGTGGCCCGCCGCGAGGTGGTGTTCACCGTCGGGCCGATTTTCACCACCGCCGCCGACTCCGGCGTGCTTGTCTAACCCCTCGCTCGCCAGGAGCAACCATGTCCCGCAAAATCGTCAACGGCACCATCTTTGAAGTCGGCACCACCTACGGCAGCGCCATCACCATCAGCGCGGCCACCAATGCGGCCCAGTGCGTGCTCACGCTCAGCGCCGCGCACGGCGTCACCGTGGGCGACGTGATCGAGATCGTCACCTCCGGCTGGGGCGCCCTCATCGGCCGCGCCTTCCGCGCCGTGGCGGTCGCCACGAACGACGTCACCATCGCCATCGACACCAGCTCCACTGCCAGCTTCCCGGCGGGCCAGGGCGCGGGCACGGCGCGCAAGGTCACCGCCTGGGCGCAGATCCAGCAGGTCAACAGCCCCAGCGTCAGCGGCGGCGAGCAGAACTTCGGCACGGGCCAGTACATCGACCAGAGCGTGGGCTTCGAGTACCCCACGAACAAGAGCCCCATCAAGGTCACCTTCGAGGTCGACGACGACCAGTCGCTCACCTACTGGACCACGCTCAAGGCCGCCCAGGCCAACCTCGCCAACTACGCCCTGCGCATGACCTACCCGGGCAGCGGCGGCGCGGTGGGCACCGGCATCTGGACGTACAGCGCCGCACCCGCGCTGGAGTCCAACAACGTGCAGAAGCGCACCATCAACGTGTCGCTGGCCAACGTCTTCACCGAGTATTGATGTCCGCCGCCGAGCTGGCCGCGCGCCTCGAGGCCGCGCGCCGCTTCACCTTCGAGGTCGCCCCGGGCGTGGAGTTCACCCTGCGCCAGCCCACCGAGCACGAGAGCGCCTGCCTCTACCTCGAGGCCGGCGCCCCCGCCGCCAGCCAGTGGATGCGCTGGCAGCGCCTGCTGCTCGAGCGCGCTGTGGTCGGCTGGCAGGGCCTCACCGAGGCCGACTTCGCCCCGCCCTGCGCGCCGGAGTCCGACGCGCCTCCCGCGCCCGATGCCCCGCCGTCCCCCGCCGTGGCCTTCGACGCCGCGCTGGTGGGCCCGCTGCTCGACGCCCGGCCCGAGTGGTTCAAGGCGCTCGTCGGCGCGCTGCTCGGCCGCATGGCCGCCGCGCGCGCCTCCCGCGAGGCCGCCGCGGGAAACTGAGGGCGTGCCTCGCCTGGCAGCGCGACCAGGATGAGGCACGCCGCTCCCCACCGCTGGGCCTGGGGGCAGGCGCCTTTGCGCCCCGGCCCGCCGCGCTGCCTGACGTCGAGCGCAGCTTCCACGCCTGGCGCTGGTGCGCCGGGTGGCGGCCCGAGCGCCTGCCGCTGTACCTGGCCGTGCACCCCGTGCCCGATCCCGATCTGCTGATCGACCTGCTGCTCGTCCTGCGCGACGAGCTCGAGGCCCCCGCCGATGGCTGACGCCAAGATCATCCTCAGCGCAGAAGACCGCGCCAGCGCCGCGCTCAAGCAGGTGCGCAGCCGCGTCGAAGATCTGCGCGCCGCGCAAGACAAGCTCACCACCGTCACCGGCAGCATCGGCGGCCCGCTGGCCAGCGTGGCCGCGCTGTTCACCGCCGGCGGCCTGGTGGGCGGCATCAAGGCGCTCACCACCAGCCTCGACGACCTCGACGAAGCCGCCCAGGGCATCGGCGTCAGTGCCGTGGCGCTCAGCGAGTTCCGCCTGGCGGCCAGCGAGGCCGGCGTCGACAGCGAGAAGCTCGACAAGGCCGTCACCGGCCTGGCCAACCGCCTGGTCGATGCCGGCAACGGCGGCAAGGAATCGGCCGCCATCTTCGCCTCCATGGGTGTCTCGGTGCGCGCCGCCAATGGCGAGCTCAAGACCACCGAGCAGGTGCTGGCCGAGGTGGCCGACAAGTTCACCACCTACGAAGACGGCGCCCAGAAGACTGCCCTGGCCAGCGCCCTGTTCGGCGAGAAGCTCGGCCGCATTCTCATCCCCTTCTTGAATCAGGGCGCCGACGGGCTGCGCAAGTTCGCGGGCGTCACCGAAGAATCGGTGCGCCAGTCCGCGCTGCTGGCCAAGGAGTTCGACAAGCTCGCCGCCAACAGCGAGGTTTTCAAGAACAAGGTCGCCGGCGGCCTGATCCCGGCGCTCAACCAGCTCATCGCCGCGGGCAACAAGCTGCCGGAGCCCGGCAGCTTCTGGGAGCGGCTGCGCTACCTGGCCAGCGGCCAGGCCGCGCGCGACTTCGCCCGCAACCTGGCCGACGTGCGCGAGCAGGCTGCCCTGTTCGGTACCGTGGAGGGCGGCGCCAGCAGCACCGCGCGCGGCAAGGCGCCGGTCGTCACGCAGCCCAAGGGGCCCGGCAAGGAGCAGAAAGAGCAGATCGACGACGCCTCCCGCTCGCTCGCCCAGTTCATCGACGGCCTCGAAAAAGAGCGCGACAAGCTGCTCGAGATCTCCAACGTCGAGAAGGGCCTGCAGCTGCTGCGCGAGCTGGGCGCCACCGGCCAGATCCCGCAGGTGCGTCAGCTGGTGCTCGAGCAGGCCCGCCTGGCCGACGAGCTCAAGAACGAAGCCGATATGCGCAAGGTCGTGGCCGACGCCATCCGCGACCAGACCCAGGCCGAGAAGCAACTGCGCGACCAGATCCTCGACTTCGCCGGCATCACCGACGACAACCGCAAGCGATCGCAGACCGAGCAGCTCGACAAGATGATCCGCGAGGGCATCCTCACGCCCGAGCAGGCCGAGCGCGCCGTCAAGGGCATCGCCGGCATCCGCGACGAGATGCAAAAGACCCAGGACGTGGCCGAAGAGTTCGCCCTGGTGATGACCAGCGCCGTCAGCGACTGGCTCAAGAACCCGCGCGACTCCAAGTCCTTCTTCAAGGCCCTGGAGGCCGACATCATGCAGCTCATCACCCAGCTGCTGGTGCTCAAGCCCCTGGCCGAGGCCATCAAGGGCACCTTCAGCTCGGGCGACCTCGTGGGCAGCTTCGGCAAGGCGTTCAGCAGCGCAGGCGCGGGCCTGGAGGGCCTGTTCGGCAAGATCGGCAGCCTGTTCGCGGGCGGCTTTGCCGACGGCGGCCTCATCCCGCGCGGCCAGTGGGGCATCGTGGGCGAGCGCGGCCCCGAGCTCGCCTTCGGCGGCGCCAGCGGCATGACCGTGGCCCCGGTGCGCGCGGGCGGATCCTCGCAGGTGATCAACATCACCGTGGCCGGCAACACCACGCGCGAGAGCGCCACGCAGATCGCGGCCGAGGTCTCGCGCGTGCTGGTCCGCGCCAACGCCCGCTACAACTAGCCATGCGCTCGCGCCCCGCCGTCGAGTGCGTGCGCGTGGCTGATCGCCTGTTTCTTGCCCCGGTCGAGGCCTTGCCCGCCACGATCGCCGAGATGACCGAAAGCATGGTCCCGCTCGCCCTGCACCGCTACGCCACGCACGAGCAGGCCGTCGCCGTCTACACGGCGCTGCTCGAAAGCTGCGCCGCCACCGCCCACTAGGCCATGCCCGCCCCCTTCCTTGAAGTCCAATTCCCCGCGCGCATCGGCCTCGAGGCCGAGGGCGGCCCCGGCTACAGCACCTCCGTGGTGACCAGCGTCAGCGGGCGCGAGTCGCGCAACGGCGCGTGGGCGCAGGAGCGTCACGCCTGGACGGTGGGGCACGTGCCCAAGTTGCCGGCCGAGTGGGCGCCGCTGCGCGCCTTCTTCCGCGTGGTCAAGGGCCAGCTGATCGGCTTCCGCTTCAAGGACTGGACCGACTATCAGGTCGCCCTCACCGAGGGCCTGCTGCAGCCGCTCAACGCCGCCGGCGCCCCGGTGGGCACGCCGGGCCTGGGCTACGGCGTGCCGGCCTACCAGCTGCTCAAGCGCTACGCCTTCGACGCCACCACCGACGACCGCGCCATCGCCAAGCCGGTGGCCGGCACCGTGGCCGTGCAGCTGGCCGGCGGCGCGGTCACCTTTGGCGGCGGCGCGGGCCAGATCGCGCTCGACACCACCACCGGCATCGTCACCTTCCAGCCCGCCGCCAGCCAGACGGTCAGCACCGTCACCGTGGGCGCCACCACCCAGGTCACGCTCGCCGCCGCGCTCACCCCGTTGGGCATTGGCGACCGGCTCTACCTCACCGGCCTCACGGGCGCCGACGCCGCGCTGCTCAACAACGCCAGCCACGCCATCAGCGCGGTGGCCGGCGCGGTCTACACGCTCAGCACGAACACCGCCGGCAAGACCATCACCCCGGGCAGCGGGGTGGGGCGGCGCTACCCGCGCGTCACCGACACGCTGGCCTGGTCCGGCGAGTTCGACGTGCCCGCCCGCTTCGATACCGACCGCATGGTGGCGGTGAATGACAGTCGCACCACCGCCGGCCTGCGCATCCGCTGGGAGGCCATCCCCATCGTCGAGATCAGGCCCTAGCCGTGCAGGCCGACCCGCTTGCCACGCCGCGCGCCGCCCAGGTCACGGCCTTCGCGCACGTGTGGACCGTGACCCTCACCAATGGCACGGTGCTGCGCTACACCGACCACGACCGCGACCTCACCGTCGCCGGCCAGGTGTACGTCGCCACCGCCGCGCCCTTCGAGGCCGGCAGCGTGCAAAGCAGCGCCGGGCTGAATGCCGACCAGCTCGAGGTCACCATCGCCGGCCTGCCCGCCGCCGAGCGCGCGCAGATCGACGCCGGCGTCTGGGACGACGCCGCGATCGTGTTCGCCGAGGTCGACTGGTCCAACCCCGCCCTGGGCGTGCGCATCAAGCGCACTGGCTGGCTGGGCCGGGTGATTTACGTCACCGCGGCCGACGGCGGCGCCGTGCGCCTGCAGGTCGAGCTGATGGGCCTGCTCGCGCGCCTGCAGCAGACCGTGCACCAGGTCACCACGCCCACCTGCCGCGCCCGGCTGGGCGACGCGCGCTGCACCGTGGCGCTGGGCCCGCTCACCGTCACCGGCACCCTCACCGCGGCCACCAGCCGCAGCGCGGTGGCCGACAGCGCCCGCGCCGAGGCCGCCGGCACCTATAGCGGCGGCGTGCTCACCTGGACCAGCGGCCTGAATGCAGGCCTCAAGAGCGAGGTCAAGGCGCACACTGCCGGCGGTGCCCTGAGCCTGCTGTTCCCGCTGCCTTACGCCCCCGCGGTGGGCGACGCCTACAGCCTCGTCCCCGGCTGCGACAAGACCATTGCCACCTGCGCCAGCAAGTTCAGCAACGCGCTCAACTTCCGCGGCGAGCCCTGGGTGCCGGGGGCGGATGCCATCGTGCAAGTGGGCGGGGCATGATCGCCGCCGCCGCCGTGGTCGCCGAGGCGCGCGCCTGGCTGGGCACGCGCTGGCAGCACCAGGCCGCGCTCAAGGGCGTGGCGTGCGACTGCGCTGGCCTGGTGCTGGGCGTGGCCCGCGCGCTGGGCCTGGCGGTGCCGCAGTCCGTGCCGCCGTATGACCGCCGGCCCGATGGCGTGATGCTGCGCGAGCTGTGCGAGGCGCACCTGCGCCCGCTGCCGCATGCGGTGTCGCTCGTCACCGGCGAGCTCGTGCCCAGCCCGGGCCAGGTGCTGCTCTTCCGCTTCGACGCCGCGCCCCAGCACCTGGGCATCGTCGGCGACGGCCCCGGCTACCTGACCCTGATCCACGCCCACGCGCCCGATCGCCGCGTCGTGGAGCACCGCCTCGACGACACCTGGCGCGCCCGCCTCGTGGCCGCTTACGCCCTGCCTGGAGTTGCACCTTGGCCCGTCTAGCCGTTGGCGTTGTTGGCGCGGCCGTCGGGTTCGCCATTGGCGGGGGCGTGGGCGCCAGCATCGGCTGGAGCCTGGGCGCCGCCGCGGGCGGCTTCCTGTTCCCCGAGTCTGGCCCCAACGTCGAGGGCGCGCGGCTCGACGACCTGCGCGTCATGGGCAGCAGTTACGGCGTGCCCATCCCCATCGTGTACGGGGCGATGCGCGTGCCGGGTAACGTGGTCTGGGCTGCCAACCTGCGCGAGATCCGCACCGAAGAGGACCTCGGCGGCAAGGGCGGCCCCAGCGCCACGCAGGTGAGCTACAGCTACACCGGCACCTTCGCGGTGGCGGTGTGCGAGGGCCCGGTGGCGGCCATCACCCGCGTCTGGGCCAATGGCCAGTGCGTCTATGACGTGCGCAACCCTGCCAACACCGAGGCCCTGGTGGCCAGCGGCAACTGGGTGGCGGTGAGCGGCATGCGCGTCTACCTGGGCACCGAGAGCCAGCTGCCCGACCCGGCCATCGAGGCCGCGCAGGGCGTAGGCACCACGCCCGCGTTCCGCGGCCTGTGCTACGTGGTGTTCGAGAACATGCCGCTCGAGCAGTTTGGCAACGCGCTTCCGCGCCAGCTCGACTTCGAGGTGGTCACCGGCGTCGGCGCCGACTACCCGCAGCGCGTGCTGCTCACCCCCGCCACGCTGGGCCGCACCTACGCCGCGCCCTGGATCGCGCGCCTGGCCCCGGGTGTGGTGGCCATCACCGACGGCACCGCCAGCCTGGCCGAGCTGCGCAGCCCCTGGGACGGCAGCGCCGCCGGCTCCGAGATCACCACCGCCCCGCCAGCGCTGCCCGACGTGGGCCTGGTGCGCTTTGCAGGCTACGGGCCCGACGCGCGGCCGGTGTACACCCGCGCGGGCGTGATTGGCGCCACCGATGGCGCGCCCCTGGGCCTGCTCGCGGTGGGCGCGGCCGACTCCGCCAACCTGCTCGCCCCGCTGCTGCCAGGCCGCGAGCTTTTTGCCTGCGCCCTGGGCGACCAGGAGCCTACTGCCGTGGTCTTGCACGGTGCCATCGGCGCGCTGTGGCCCGACCAATGGCTCGCCATCGACCTTGAATCCGGCGCGCCGGTGGATGCTGGCTCGATCGACGCCGCACTGACCGCCACCGTCGCCTTCGGCGTGGCGCGCACCGGTACCGCCGCCGTCGATCCCTACGCCCGCGCGCTCGAGCGCGGCAACTGGCGCCGCCAATGGGCCGTGGCGCGCACGAACAACTACTCCGTCGACGCGCAGGTCATCGGGGCCGACAACGTGCTGCGGCTCGAGGCCCGCTTTATCTACGCGGGCAACGAAGCCAACCAGCCGCTGTGGGGCATCAAGGAGGCCCTCACGCCGGGCACCCTCGCCATCGCCGCGGCCGACGGCATCGTGGCAATCGCCGCCGCCGATCTGCTCTGGGTCTACCGCCGCATCACCGGCAGCGCCATCACCGCCCCCACTCTGCCCAGCGTGGTCGCCGGCATCTGCGCCCGTGCGGGGCTCACCGCCGGGCAGATCGACACCACCCTGCTCACCGGCACCGTCGACGGCGTGGCCTACACGCGCGGCGGCAGTGGCCGCAGCATGCTCGACAGCCTGCGCGCCGCGTACTGGTTCGACGCCGTGGAAAGCGGCGACAAGATCCGCTTCGTGCCGCGCGGCGGTGCCCCGGTGGCCGCGCTCACGCTCGACGACCTGGTGGCCGACGACGCCGGCGCCGCCGTGAGCACCGAGCGCGAGCACAGCGACGCGCTGCCCGCCCGCGTGGCCGTGGCCTACGCCGCCGCGGCCAGCGACTACCGCGTGGGCAGCCAGCTCGCGGTGCGCGGCTCGCTCACCGGCGACGCGCTGCGCACCCTCGAGCTGCCCCTGGCCTTGAGCGACGCGCGCGCCGCCCAGGCCGCGCAGGTGGCCCTGGCCGACGCCTGGATGGGCCGCACCGCGCGCACCCTCGCGGTGATGCCCAAGTGGGCGGCACTCGAGCCCACCGACGTGATCGACCTGGCCGACGCCACCCGCAGCGCGCGCCTGCGCGTGGTGCGCAAGGCCGAGGCTCTGGGCGCCGGCATCCGCCTGGAAGTGGTGGACGAAGAGGCCGCGCTGTATTCGCCCAGTGCCACCGCCGGCACCGTGGCCGCCACCGGCAACAGCCCCGCGCTGGCCGGGCCCACCCGCCTCGAGGTGCTGGACCTGCCGCCCCTGCGCGATGCCGACGACAACGCCGGCTATTACGCCGCGCTGGCCGGCTACACCAGCGCCTGGCGCGGCGGCGTGCTGTTCGACAGCCCCGACGGCGCGAGCTTCACCGAGGTGGCCGCCAGCGGCCGCGGCGCAGTGATCGGCGCGGCCGAGACCGCGTTGTCCGACTTTGCCGGCGGCAACGTGTTCGACGAGGCCAGCACCGTCGACGTGGCGGTGGGCCCGGCGGTGACGCTGGCCAGCATCACCCGCGCCCAGGCCCTGGGCGGCGCCAATGCCGCCGTGCTGGGCAGCGAGGTAATCGTCTTTCGCGTGGCCACGCTGCTCTCCGCGGGGCGCTACCGCCTGAGCGGCCTGCTGCGTGGGCGGGTGGGCACCGAGTGGGCCATGGCCGGTCACGCGGCGGGCGAGCGCTTCGTGCTGCTCACTACTGCCTTGGTGGACGTGCCCGCCGGCGTAGCCGACGTGGGCAGCGCCCGCACCCTCAAGGCCGCCAGCGTGGGCGAGCCGCTGGCCAACGCCGCGCCCCGCGCCATGACGCTGGCCGGCGCGCGCCTCAAGCCCTTTGCGCCAGCCCACCTGGCGGCCGCCGTCACCGCCGAGGGCGTGGCCTTGCGCTGGCGCCGCAGCAACCGCCTGGGCTACGCCTGGCGCGACTTCGGTGACGCGCCGCTCAGCGAAACCGCCGAGCTCTATGACCTCGAGCTGCTGGGCGCGGGCGACGTGGTGGTCAAGAGCTGGGCCGACCTGGCCGTCACCGAGCAGGCCGTCAGTTGGCTCGAACTGCGCACCGCCCTGGGCCAGATCCCCGCCAGCCTTACCGCGCGCGCCTACCAGCGCAGCGGCTCCGTGGGGCGCGGCTGGCCGGCGCGGCGCGTGCTGCCCTTGTCGGTGGCCAGCACGGTGCGCAACTGGGACGACCAAAGCCTGGCCAGCCAGACCTTGTTTGGTACCGGCACGCCGCAGCAGCAGATCGCCTCGCTGGGAGGCGGGAACTACTGCCTGCAGCTGCTCAGCGCGGCCGCCACCGACGCCAAGGTGCGCTTCGACTTCGCGCCCAGCGCGGCCAACTTCTGGCTCTTCTGCCGCGTGCGGCTGGGCGGCTCGTGCGACCTGGGCGTGGTGTACCGCACCACCAGCTGGGTCAATGCCAACGACACCTTCGCCTACTTCGCCGGCATCAACCTCACCAGCGTCTATCTGGGGCGCGGCTCCAACAGCGGCGCCGGCAGCTACACCCCCGTGACCAGCACCGCGCGCACGCAGGTGGCCGGCACTTGGTACGAGCTGGCCATTGCAGTGCAGGGCAGCCGCCACCGCGCGTGGATCGACGGCACCCTGGCCTTCGATGTCACCGACGCCACGCACGCCGCCCCGGGGCAGTTTGGCGCTCGCGTCTACGCCAGCGTGGGCAACTGCTACGTCGACGACCTGACCATCATCACCTGAGGCCCTCATGGCAGACAGCACCACCACCCTCGACCTGCTGACCGTGGGCCAGGCAGGCAAAGAGACCACCGCCAACGAGCTGTTCGACGCGGGCAGCCCGGCCACCCTGTTCGGGCGCCGCGCCACCACCTGCACGGGCCTCACCTGGGGCTACTACGGCGGCGACCTCGAGGTCGACGGCGTGCTCACCGCCGTGGCCAACGGCACGCTCACGCTCGCCGCCAGCAGCACGAACTACGTGGAAGCCACCCGCGCAGGCGTGGTGAGCAGCAACACCACCGGCTTCACCGCGGGACGCATTCCGCTCTACACCGTGGTGACCGGCGCCAGCACCGTCACCAGCTACAGCGACCTGCGCGCCCCGTGGCGGCCCGGCTACCTCACGCACGACGTGAGCGTGGCCGTGACCACCGCCGACGTGACGCTCACCGCCGCCCAGGCCCGCGCCCGCTACCTGACCACCACCGGCGTGCTCACCGGCAACCGCGCGGTGATCGTGCCCGACCGCTGGGAGGGCATCGTC
>Ga0116154_10003616_pt1 | contig 10842 bp, 7 predicted proteins | sample AD_UKC030_MetaG_FD_89898 | JGI IMG/M metagenome (GOLD analysis project Ga0116154, IMG submission 89898) | Active sludge microbial communities of municipal wastewater-treating anaerobic digesters from USA - AD_UKC030_MetaG | ecosystem: Engineered > Bioreactor > Anaerobic > Digestate | place: USA...
AGAAGAAAACTTTTGAATTTAACTCTTTCCACGAAGGCGCCTGTGATAAGTGCAGGAGTAATCACGGCAAACATCATCTGAAAAGCGGCGAAAAGTTCATGGGGGATGGTTTTTGCGTAAGCCATGTTCGGCTGGCTGCCGACCCCCTGAAAACCCAGAAAATCCAGTCCGCCGATGAATCCCTTGATGTCGGGACCAAAAGAAAGTGAATAACCGTAAAGCACCCACTGGACCCCGATCAGGGACATGAAAATATAACTCATCGTTAACGTGGATAGAACATTTTTCCGCCGCACCATGCCGCCATAAAAAAACGCCAAAGCGGGCGTCATCAAGAGAACGAGAGAACAACACACTAATATCCAACCTGTATCGCCTGTACTGATTTGAGAACCCATGATGTCGATTTTCCTCCCATTGGTATATCGTGATACCAGACAGCAAAGTTCCTGCCACAATATATTATTGATTAAATACGGGTAGTTCTGTGTTTTGTCATTGGGCTGGCCACCGCATATTTGTGCAGTTTGAAAAATAGTAAAACAAAATTGTATTGAATGTCTAATGGTGTTCAGGCAGAAATCCGGCTGTATTCTGGCAGCTGTTTGTCATGAATGTAGAAATAATAGAACAATATTGTCTGATCGTACATTCTATATTATTTTTAAATACATTAATAATTACAATAACTAATAGATTATTAGTATGTTCGGCATTAACTTTGCTTTCATTCCGGACATTAACCGGAAGGGGGAAATAGCATTTTCCTAAAAAATTTATCCGGGTTTTCAATTTCTGCACTGAGGGGTCGTCTAAAGGCAGGACAACAGGTTCTGGCCCTGTGAATCGAGGTTCGAGTCCTTGCCCCTCAGCCATTTCCTTCATGACGGATCAGAACAGAATTTCATCTTTAGCCATCTTTTTTTATTCTATCTAAAATATGGTTTCTTCTTTGCATTATATCCAAAAGTGACAAAATACCGGTTGAACTTGGTACAATATTGTCACATAATATAAATATAATTTGATCCATCAGGTTTATGAAAAAATTATCCAATTTTTACTGAGGAAATAAAAAGTGAGTATTCACAGTTATGAAGAATTAGCAGCTTTGCACGCGATTGCTAAAATTCTGGCACAGCCGGACGACCTGCATGACCGGTTGGAGAATATCCTGAAGGAAATGAGTATACGGCTTGGGATGCAGCGCGGTATGATTTCACTCTTGGACCGTGAAAGGAAGGAAGCCTGGCTGGATATTGCCCATGACTTCAATATCGACGGGATGGAGGTTACCTACAAACCGGGCGAAGGCATTACCGGAAAAGTGGCGGCGACCGGCCGCCCGATGGCTGTGGCCAATCTTGGCCAGGAAACGCATTTTCTGGATCGTACCGGTGCGCGCCGTCATTTGAATCGCGCAGAGCTTTCCTTTCTTTGTGTTCCAATCATGTACGACGGAGAAGTGATCGGCGTTTTATCTGCGGACAAGGTAGCCAGGGAGGTTGAAAACCTGGATAAAGAACTGGCGATGCTTTCTTCGGTAGCCGAGTTGATGTCTAAGATCGTGCATATTCGGGCACTGGAAGAAGAAAACCGCCGTCTGCGTAAGATTGTTGGCAGTGGTCACTCCCCCTCGATGGACATTATCGGTCATTCCAAAGCCATGCAGGAAGTCTTCGGACTGGTGGCGCAGGTTGCCGATTCCAATACCACGGTTTTGATCACCGGTGAGACAGGGACCGGTAAAGAACTCATTGCCCGGGCCATTCACAATAACTCTCCGCGCAAGGACGGGCCGATGGTGCAGGTCAACTGTGCCGCGATTCCTGATACGCTGATAGAAAGTGAATTGTTCGGCCATGAAAAAGGCGCTTTTACCGGAGCGCTTGCACACCGCCGGGGGCGCTTTGAAGAAGCCAACGGCGGTACCATATTTCTGGATGAGGTCGGCGAACTTTCCGCTGCTGCACAGGTCAAGCTGCTGCGCGTTTTGCAGGAAAAGAGGTTTCAACCGCTGGGGTCCTCACGGGTGGTCAACGTCAATGTACGGATCATTGCCGCCACCAATCGGAATCTGGAACAGGATATTTTGTCCGACCGTTTCCGCGCGGATCTGTTTTATCGTCTGAATGTCTTCCCCATCTATTTGCCGCCGCTTCGTGAACGGGGCAGCGATGTGATTCTTCTGGCGGATCACTTCCTTCTGAAATACAACAAGGAAATGGGAAAGAAGGTCAAAAGAATTTCAACCGCTGCCATTGAAGTTTTTCTGTCCCATAAATGGCCGGGGAATGTCCGCGAACTGGAAAATTGTATGGAGCGGGCGGTATTAATGACCAGGACCGATCAGGTGGACTGTGTGCACCTGCCTCCGTCTTTACAGATCAAAGAAAGAGAAACAGACCGCAAAGATCGCAGCAAGCTTTCTTCCGTTGTTGAAGCGCAGGAGAGAACGCTGATTATCGATGCGCTCACAGAAACGGGCGGCAATCAGACCAAAGCGGCAAAAATGCTGGGTACGACGAAACGTATTATTCAGTACAAGATATCGAAAATGGGCATTGATCCAAAGCATTTCCGTAAAAACAACAAAGATTCCAATGTGTGAGAAACGTTTTTGTCCGTTTGCGGGCTGAAGCTGCGCTTCCTGCCAAAGCGTCATGTAAGCAAGCGGTACAATAATGTTTCATTCTCAAAAAAGATAACAAATTTGTTTGTTTTTTCATAAAATACAGAGCCAAAAAATTTTCATCCATGATATCTTTTTTTTATTTTATTAAATTTTTCATTTCCTGCCTGCTGCTTTATATACACGACAGAGCAAATCATGGAAGCACTTGACAAGACTCAATTCCTCTCTTTCCGGAACTTACCATTATAAACAATCCATATGCGTAAAAGAATAAATCATCACTGACGTGGATGCATTTTCACCTATCCTCCGCCTCTGGCATGACTCTGGCAATCATGAATTCAGGTACGGGTTTATCAGACAGCCCGAGTTCAGGGAGGAATATTTTTTTATGTGTCGTTTGTTTGCCGTCACCAGTAATGAACCACTTTCACCGATGATGGCCATCGATGCCCTTAATGTGATGAAAGAAGGGCATGACGGTTCGGGACTGGGCTTGTTCTTGACAGATCTCGGAGGTGACTTTGAAAAATTTAAAAACGAGCCGATTCTTTCGGGAATCTTTTCCAACGAAGGCATCAAAGCGCTGGACCGTTTCATGATAGATCTGGATTTCATGGTCAAATACAAACTGTCTTTCCGTCCGACAAAGACAAACCCCGCCGGGACCCCCAGGAGAGACAACTATGTCATCCGTGTTTATGAATATCCGGCGGAATGGGAAGGTTTGAGCCCGGAGGAGATTCAATTCCGGCTGATGATGGTGCAACTGCAGCTTCGGGAAATGGGAGCGAAAGACAATTCCATGCTGATCTTCAGCTTCTGGCCGGACATCATCATGATCAAGGAAGTGGGAGACCCTTTAACCGTTGCCCATTATCTGGGATTGGACCGGAAGGAACTTTTGGCGCGAACCATTCTCAGTCAGGGCCGTCAGAATACAAATTATTCAATTGATATTTACGCCTGTCATCCGTTTTTTATCCAGGGGATGGCAACCATGACCAATGGGGAAAACACGGCATTTGTGCCCATTCGTGAATTTCTGATGTCGCGTAATTTTCCGGGCTATACGGGCTACCAGTCCGATTCGGAAGTTTTTACCCACATTCTGCATTACATGCAAAACAAACTGGGTATGGGCATGGAGATGTACAAACACATTATTACACCCCTGAAAGATGAAGAGCTTGACAGACATCCGGACGGAGCGCTGTTGAGAAAGTTGAAACAAAGCTGCCGTCCTTTGATCATCGACGGTCCGAACTGTGTGATCGGCTGTTTGCCCGATAAGTCGATGTTCATGGTACAGGATTCTAAAAAGCTGCGTCCCGGAGTGGTGGGTGGACGTCCGGGCATTTTCGCTTTTTCATCGGAAATGTGCGGACTGGACGCGGCAATCCCGGAGAGAGACATCAACCTGGACGACCAGCCGATGCGATATGAAACCGTCATTGTTCGCCGTGAAAGGCAGGAGATAGAAAAATGGAACCAATGGGACGCCTTACCCCCTCTGCATTGAGCACCAAAGACCTGCCCTGGCAGATTCTCTGGAACAAGGAAAAGTGCACACTGTGCGGAAGCTGCGCGGCTGTCTGTCCCGTGCGGGCCATTGATCTGGGCGTGCACCGGAAACGTACACTTCAGGTGCCGGTTGGCCTGGAAACCAGATCAGGCAACCTTGTTTCCATTTATCACGGGATTGACCAGCGCACAGACCCGGCACACGCCTGCATGGGATGCGGCATGTGTACGATGGTTTGCCCCAATGGAGCTATTGCACCGATGCGCAGTAATGAAATAGACAAGCTGCGTTTTCATATCAATCAAAACGGTGAACCGCGCAGGCGAGGCGGCCGCAGAAACAATCCCGACAGTGTTCTGGATAAAATCAAGTTTGTCCGCATTTCCATGCTGACCGACCCGGCGTTGGATGCGGGGCGCCATGAGTTTGAACTGCGCACATTGCTGGGCAGGGTCCTGCCGCCGGACGAAATGCTGAAAGTCAGCCGTGAGTCCGGCTGGATGCCGCCGGTTCGGGAAATCTATCCACTGGTGATCGGCAGCATGTCTTTCGGCGCTTTGTCTCCGAATATGTGGGAAGGCCTGCAAATGGGTGTGACCTACCTGAATGAAGAACTGGGCATGCCTGTCCGCATCTGCACCGGCGAAGGCGGTTGCCCTCCGAGGCTTTTAAAGTCGCGCTTCATCAAATATGTTATCCTGCAGATCGCCAGCGGCTATTTCGGCTGGGATGAAATTATCCACAGCCTGCCCCAGATGAAGGAAGATCCATGCGCCATTGAAATCAAATACGGCCAGGGAGCCAAGCCCGGCGACGGCGGCCTGCTGATGTGGTATAAAGTCAACAAACTCATCGCCGCGATCCGCGGCGTGCCGCAGGGCATCAGTCTGCCCAGCCCGCCCACGCATCAGACAAAATATTCGATTGAGGAGGCGGTGGCCAAGATGATCCAGTCCATGTCCATGGCCTGGGGATTCCGGGTTCCGGTATATCCGAAAATATCTGCAACGAGTACGGCGATGGCCGTCCTCAACAACTTGACCAGAAACCCCTACGCGGCCGGACTGGCGATCGACGGCGAAGACGGAGGCACAGGAGCTGCATACAATGTATCGATGGATCATATGGGGCATCCCATCGCCAGCAATCTGCGCGACGCATATCTAACCCTGGTCAAACTGGGTAAACAAAACGAGATCCCCCTTTTCGCGGGCGGCGGCGTCGGAAAAAACGGCAATCTGGCCGCCAATGCCGCCGCCTTGATCATGCTGGGCGCAAGCGGCGTACAGACCGGGAAATACGTCATGCAGGCAGCTGCGGGCTGTCTGGGTTCGGAATCCGACCGCTGCAATGTCTGCAATATCGGCGTTTGTCCCAAGGGGATCACCTCGCAGGATCCGCGGCTGGACCGCAGACTGGATCCGGAAAAAGTCGCAGAAAGACTCGTGGATATGTATGTAAGTTTTAATACGGAATTAAAGAAAATCGTCGCTCCGCTGGGACGTTCCACGTCTCTGCCGATCGGTATGTCGGATGCGCTCGGCATTAGTGACGCGGATGCAGCCCGGCGTCTCAATATCAAGTATGTGCTGTAGATCATGAAACAGGGAAGCAACATGACCAAAAGAGATTCGATTAAAATTGACGGACTGGAAAATAACATCCGTGTTGAATCGCGGATCATGGAAGAGCGTATTCAGAAAGCCGTGGAAGCCGGGTATCGGCAAATTGAAGTAACGGCCTATGGCCAACACGGCATAGGTGGACGTCTGTGGAAATCCGGCGAAAAACAAATTAAAGTCGATGTGCTGGGTACTTCCGGCCAGCGCCTGGGTTCGATGGGATTTGCCAATACGGTTATCGAAGTGTTTGGTCCTGCTTCCGATGATATTGGTTGGCTGAATGCCGGAGCTGAAATTATTGTGCATGGCGATGCGACCAACGGTGTGGCCAATGCCATGGCGCAGGGCAGGATCTATATTGACGGTGATATTGGCGCACGCGGAATGACCATGACCAAGCACAACCCCCGATTTGAAGCGCCCCAACTCTGGGTGTTCGGGAAGGTGGGAGATTCGTTTGCCGAATTTATGGCGGGCGGCATAGCGGTTGTCTGCGGAGCAGGTGCTGAAAAAAATAAAAATGTGCTGGGCTACCGTCCCTGTGTCGGGATGGTGGGCGGCAAGATTTTTTTCCGGGGGATGCAGGAAAATTACAGCCGGGCCGATGCAAAACTATTGACCGATCTTCCCGAAGAGGAATGGCAGTGGCTGCAAACCAATATGAAACGATTTTTGCAGGCTGTCGGAAAACAGTATTTATTTGATCAACTGACTTCACATCGCAAAGAGTGGAATCTTCTGGTGGCCAGAAAGCCCTCCGAAAAACTTGCGCGTGATGTCCGCCCGATGGCCCGTTTCAGAGAAGAGATATGGGACGGTGAACTGGGGAAAGGCGGTGTGATCGGGGATTTGTCGAGCCTGGATCGTTCGCCCATCGGTCTTTTACCGACTGGCGGGCTCAGGCGCTTTGTTCCTGTATGGGCCAATGAAAAATATCTTCCCCCTGTCAGTCCGCGTGTCCAACCGGCATCCCGGTGCAGAAGAGATGGGAACTGATCCGTCAGGGGAAAATCGATGAAGCGGTCGATCTGGCCCTGCAATATACGCCTTTTCCGGCAACGGTTTGCGGTTATCTTTGCCCGAACCTCTGTATGCAGAACTGTACACGCCGCCGGGTGAGCCTTCCGGCCATCGATATCAGGGTTTTGGGAAAAGCTTCGCTTTCGGCGAAAACACCGGCTCGTCTTCCTGGTACCGTTAAAAAGATTGCCGTGATCGGAGGCGGCGCAGCGGGATTATCCGTAGCCTGGCAGTTATGGATGAAAGGCCATGAACCCGTGATCATCGAAGGGAGAAAAAAACTGGGCGGCAAAATCACGGATTCCATTCCCCAAAGCCGTATTCCTGCTGACGTGGTGGAGCATGAAATCAACCGGCTGGCCAAATCTATCCGTAAAATGCAGTTGGGAAAGCCTTTAACAAAGGAACGGTTTTTGAAGCTGAAACAGGAAAATGACTATTTGGTCATTGCCACGGGGGCCGTGAAACCCAGGAAATTGAATGTTCCCGGCATGGAAAAAGCGCTGACCGCTCTGGAGTTTTTGCAGCAAAGCAAACTGGATTGCGTCACGGTGGGTCAAAAGGTGGTAATTATCGGTGCCGGAAATGTCGGATGCGATGCGGCAACGGAGGCTTTTCGTCTGGGAGCGCAAAGCGTCACGCTCATCGACATTCAGCCGCCGGCCTCTTTTGGGATAGAAAGAGAACATGCCGAAGCGGCGGGGGCAAAATTTTTATGGCCGCGTTTTACAAAAGCAGTGACGGATGAAGGGGTAGAATTGACGGATGGAGAACTGCTGCCGGCGGAAACCGTCATTGTTGCTGTGGGTGACATGCCGGATCTGTCCTTTCTGCCGGATGAAATCCGTACAGAGAAAAATTTTATCACGGTGGATGAAACATACGCAACCAGTGATCCTCAGGTTTATGCGATCGGTGATGTGGTTCGTCCCGGTCTGCTGACCGACGCCATTGGCGCCGGGCGCATTGCGGCACGTACCATTGACGGCCTTTTGAGAGGTGCGTCGGAAACCTATGACAAGCTGCCGGCCATTCAATATGAGCGGGTCAAGCTTCAGTATTTCGATTCCCGCATGGGAGAATTCACCGACACGTCGTCCTGTGCAAACAGCTGCGCTTCATGCGGTGCCTGCCGGGACTGCGGCATGTGCGAAGAAATTTGTCCACAAAATGCCATTACCCGCAAAGAGACGGCCGGCGGAGGTTTTGAATATATTGTCAATGATGAAAAGTGTATCGGCTGCGGTTTCTGTGCAGGAGCCTGCCCAACCGGCGTTTGGGAAATCATGGAGAATGAACCTGTTGAATAAAACATTATTTGAGTACATGGAAAGGATGGAGACGTTATGAAAAAATTAAACCCGATTCTGGCAGCGGAAAGACAATATGTAATCGAAAAAGAAAAGTTTGTCCCCGTATCGCAATATTTTGGAGAGGATACCTTCAACAATAAGGTAATGAAGGAGAAACTTCCCAAAGATACCTTCAGGAAATTAATGGAGGCAATTAATGAAGATAAAATGCTGGATGCCGAAACAGCGAATATTGTCGCTCATGCAATGAAGGAGTGGGCACTCGACAAGGGTGCAACACATTTTGCACACTGGTTTCAACCGATGACAGGAATCACGGCTGAAAAACATGACGCATTTGCCGATCCCTGCGGACCCGGCGCTGTGATCGAACGGTTTTCCGGAAAGCAGCTGGTGCAGGGTGAACCGGATGCATCTTCTTTCCCCTCCGGCGGTATCCGTGCAACATTTGAGGCTCGCGGTTATACGGCCTGGGATATGTCTTCCCCCGCTTTTATCAAGCGCAACGGCATTTCCACGACGCTGTGCATTCCCACGGCTTTCATTTCCTATACCGGTCAGGTCCTGGATAAGAAAACGCCGCTGCTGCGCTCCATCCGCGCACTCAGCAACAGTGCCGTCAAAATGCTTAAACTGCTGGGTGCTAAAAACGTGAAAAAGGTCCATTCCAATCTGGGACCGGAGCAGGAGTATTTCCTGATAGATATGGATTATTATTATAAGCGCCAGGATCTGGTACTGGGCGGTAGGACCGTAGTCGGCGCACCTCCCGCCAAGGGGCAGGAACTGGAAGATCAGTATTTCGGAAGCATCAAAGAAAGAATATCTTCCTATATGCACGATGTGGAAGAAGAGCTTTTCAAGCTTGGCATCCCTGCCAAAACACGTCACAATGAGGTTGCGCCAAGCCAATACGAAATTGCCCCTGTTTATGAAGAAGCCAACCTTGCCGTGGATCACAACCAGCTGGTCATGGACACCCTTAAATATGTTGCCAAGAAGCACCGTCTGGCGGCCCTGCTGCATGAAAAACCTTTCGCCAAGATTAACGGCTCGGGCAAGCATGTGAACTGGTCACTCTCCGATGATAACGGCAATAATCTCCTTAATCCGGGGAGTACGCCACAGGACAATATTCATTTTCTGGTATTTTTGATCGCTACCGTGCGTTCCGTCTACAAGCATGCGGATATTCTGCGTGCAGCGGTGGCCTCGTATGGCAATGATCACCGTCTGGGCGCCAATGAAGCCCCTCCGGCCATCATCTCCGTATTTCTGGGCGAACAGCTGACCCGTATTTTGTCCAATATTGAAAAAGGCACAGTGACCAAGGCAACCAAGGAGGAAATCATTGATCTTGGGATTTCCTCTCTGCCTCAGGTCAGCAAGGACAATACCGACCGCAACCGAACATCTCCCTTTGCCTTTACCGGCAACAAATTTGAGTTCCGGGCGGTTGGTTCGTCGCAAAATATTGCTTCGCCGGCCCTGGCGATCAATACGATGGTGGCCGAAAGCCTGGACGAACTGGCCGAGAAAATATCAGCCCGAAAGACAAAAAACATTAATCAGGCGGTCTTTGACGTTTTAAAAAGCGAGATCAAGTTGATTAAGCCGATTCTCTTCAACGGCGACAACTATACGAGAGAATGGGAAGTCGAAGCGAAGAAAAGGGGCCTGCCTAACGAAAAAACAACGCCCGGCGCACTAAAAGCATTAATTACCGACAAGGCGTTGAAGCTTTTCGAGAAATATGAAGTACTTTCTAACGTGGAGCTTAAATCGAGATACCTGATTCATGTCGAACGCTACATTAAGGATTTGGAAATAGAAGTCAACTGCCTCAACAACATCTGCATGACGCAGGTGATTCCGGCTGCCGTGGCTTACCAGAAGAAACTGGCGAAGGCGATTATCGATACAAAAGAAGTTCTGGGCTCTTCCGCAATGGTATCGTCTGAGAAAGACCATTTAAAGAAAATTCTGGATTTGATCAATGATATCTATGCTACCAATAAAGATATCCAAAAAAAGGTAGAAGCTGCCTCTGACGTTCATGATGAGCCCGGTAAGGCGGAAATGCTCGGCAGTAAGGTGAAGCCGAAGATGGATGAGCTTCGTGAATATGTCGACGCCCTGGAAAATATCGTAGATGACGAAACATGGCCCCTGCCGAAGTTTTGGGAGATGCTGTTTATCAGCTGATGATCCATATGCCCCTGATTCGAAAAGATTGTAAAGCCCTGCTTGTCCTGGAAGATGGAAGTGTCTTTGATGGTTTCGTCTTTGCAGGCACGGGCGAGGCCCTTGGGGAAGTTGTCTTTAACACGGGCATGACCGGTTACCAGGAAGTGATTACGGATCCTTCCTATAAAGGACAGATTGTCGCCATGACCTATCCGCTTGTCGGCAACTATGGCATCAATGATGAAGACATGGAATCGGCGGGCATTCACCTGGAAGGATTTATTGTCAAAGAGTATCAACCTCACCCCAGCAACTGGCGAATGAAAAAAAGTCTGAAATCATTCCTGGAAGAAAGAGGCAAAATCGGGATCGAAGGCATAGATACGCGTGCTCTGACGAGACACTTGCGGCTGTCCGGTTCGATGAAGGGGATGATATCCACAAGATCTACAGACATTCATGAATTACTGGAGATGGTAAGGGCATACCCCGGGCTTGTCGGGCGAGACCTGGTGCGCGAGGTTTCCTGCCGGAAACCCT
>Ga0116154_10003618_pt1 | contig 10839 bp, 9 predicted proteins | sample AD_UKC030_MetaG_FD_89898 | JGI IMG/M metagenome (GOLD analysis project Ga0116154, IMG submission 89898) | Active sludge microbial communities of municipal wastewater-treating anaerobic digesters from USA - AD_UKC030_MetaG | ecosystem: Engineered > Bioreactor > Anaerobic > Digestate | place: USA...
GGTCGTATGTCTCGGGCGGGGACGTCCCCAGCTCAATTTGATCCGTCTTTGAGGGGAAAACATGGATATCCAGCTCCAGGAATTGCTCGAGAAGATCAAGCGCGAGGGCGTCGAGTCCGCGCGCGCAGAGGCCGCGAGGATCGTCGCCGAGGGCGAGGCGGCCGCCCGCGCCCGCGTCGAGGAGGCCGGCCGCGAGGCCAAGGCCATCGTGGAGAAGGCCAAGGCCGAGGCGGCGCGCGCCGAGGAGTCGGGCAGGGCGGCGCTGGCCCAGGCCTCCCGGGACCTCCTCCTCGCCTTCAGGGGAAACCTGGAGGGCATCCTCGCGAAGGCCGCGTCGACGGAGACGAAGGCCGCCTACGGTCCCGAGGTCCTGGCCGAGGCCATCCCCGCCGCCGTGAAGGCCCTGGCCGCCGGCGGCTCGGAGAGCGGCCTCGCCGTCCTCCTTCCGCCCCAGGAGCTCCGCAAGCTCGAGGGCCGCTTCGCGGGCCTCCTCTCCGAGGAGCTCAAGAAGGGCGTCGAGCTCAAGCCCTACGCCGACCTGGACGCGGGCTTCCGCATCGCGGAGAGGGGCGGCGCGGCCTACTACGACTTCTCGGCGGAGGCCCTGGCCGAGCTCTTCGCGAAGCACCTCAACGCGCGCCTCGCCGAGACCCTGCGGAGCGCGGCGAAGGGGATGTGAGGCCGTGAGCCGATACTACTACTTCGCGGCGACCCTCCCGAGCCTCCAGTTCGGAGCTCCGCCGCCGATGTCGAGCGGGGAGTACCTCGCCCGGGCCAAGGCCCAGCTCTCGGAGGCCGACTTCGCGGCCCTCGAGGCCGCCGTCCTCGCCTCGGGCCCCGAGGGGGCGCCGGTAGAGGCGACGGGCAGGGACGAGCTCCTCGCGGAATACTACGCGTGGGAGCGCTCGGCGCGGAACGAGCTCGCCCGCCTCAGGGCCAAGAGGCTCGGCCGCCAGGCGGAGGCCTACCTCCGGCCCGCCAGGCCCGGAGCCGAGGCGGGCGCCCGCGACGAGTCCGCCTTCCGCGCGGCCCAGGCCGCCTTCCAGGCGGAGACCCCGCTGGAGGGCGAGCTCAGCCTGGAGCGCGCCAGGTGGGCCCGCCTGGAGGAGCTCGCCTCCCTCAAGACCTTCGACCTGGCCAGGCTCGCGGCCTACCGCCTCGAGCTCGAGGTCCTCGAGCGGCTCGCCCTCCTCAAGGCCGAGCGCGGAGAGGCCGGATACAGAGACACCTACGCCGCCGTTCTCGGGCAGGCGCAAACATCCGAAGAGACCGGAGAGTCACGATGACGAAGACCACGGGAACGGTGACCGGCGTCAACGGCAACATGGTTGGCGTCCGCGTTCAGGGCGCCGTGTCCATGAACGAAGTCGCCTATATACGCGTCGAGGAGAAACGGCTCAAGAGCGAGGTCATCCGCGTGCGCGGCGACGTCGTCCAGGTGCAGGTGTTCGAGATCACGAAGGGCATCAGGGTCGGCGACCCGGTGGAGTTCACGGGAGAGATGCTCTCCGTGGAGCTCGGGCCCGGCCTCCTCGGCCAGATCTACGACGGACTCCAGAACCCCCTGCCCCTCGTCGCGGAGAAGACGGGCAACTTCCTGGAGCCGGGCGTCTACCTCGACGCCCTTCCGCGGGACCGCGAGTGGGCCTTCACGCCCGCCGCCAGGCCCGGCGACAAGGTCCAGCGCGGCGACCTCCTCGGCACCGTGCCGGAGGGCTCCTTCACGCACCGGATCATGGTGCCCTTCGACCTGTACGGGACCTACGCCGTGAAGAGCGTCCGCCCCGCGGGCTCCTACCGGATCGACGAGCCCCTCGTGGAGCTCGAGGACGGCAAGGGCAACAGCCTCTCCGTCTCCATGATGTTCCGCTGGCCCGTCAAGCGCGCGGTCGACTGCTACGCGGAGCGCCTCCGCCCCGTCCAGCCCATGGTGACGAAGAACCGCATCATCGACACCTTCTTCCCCGTCGCCAAGGGCGGGACCTACTGCATCCCCGGCCCCTTCGGCGCCGGCAAGACGGTGCTCCAGCAGGTGACGAGCCGCAACGCGGACGTCGACATCGTCATCATCGCCGCCTGCGGCGAGCGCGCCGGCGAGGTCGTCGAGACCCTGAAGGAGTTCCCCGAGCTCCTCGACCCCCGCACCGGGCGCTCCCTCATGGAGCGGACGATCATCATCTGCAACACCTCCTCCATGCCCGTCGCCTCCCGCGAGGCCTCGGTCTACACCGCGGTGACCCTCGCCGAGTACTACCGGCAGATGGGACTCGACGTCCTACTCCTCGCCGACTCGACCTCCCGCTGGGCCCAGGCCATGCGCGAGATGTCCGGCCGCCTGGAGGAGATCCCCGGCGAGGAGGCCTTCCCCGCCTACCTCGAGTCCGTCATCGCGAACTTCTACGAGCGCGCGGGCATCGTGCGCCTCCGGGACGGGAAGACCGGCTCCGTCACGATCGGCGGCACCGTCTCCCCCGCGGGCGGCAACTTCGAGGAGCCCGTCACGCAGGCGACCCTCAAGGTCGTCGGCGCCTTCCACGGCCTTTCCCGCGAGCGCTCCGACGCCCGCAAGTACCCCGCCATCCACCCCCTCGAGTCCTGGTCCAAGTACAAGGGCATCATCGAGAACCCCGTCGTCGACTACGGCCGCGAGTTCCTCTTCAAGAGCTCCGAGGTCGCCGCGATGATGAAGGTCGTCGGCGAGGAGGGCACCTCCCTGGACGACTACGTCGTCTACCAGAAGGGCGAGCTCCTGGACGCGGTCTACCTCCAGCAGAACTCCTTCGACCCGGTCGACGCCTCCGTGGCCCCCGAGCGGCAGAAGCGCAGCTACTCCCTCGTCCTCGACATCCTCTCCTCCGAGATCCAGGCCAAGGACAAGGAGGACGCCCGCCAGTTCTTCTACGGCCTCCGCCAGAAGTTCCTCGACCTGAACGGCGCCGAGTACAAGGGCGAGCGCTACCTCGCGGTCGAGTCCGAGATACGCGGCCTCGTCGACGGCCGCCGGAAGGCCCGCGACGCCCGCGGCGCCCGCCTCATGGAAAGCCTGGAGTAAGCGATGAACAAGGTATATTCCCGCATCGAGTCCATCACGGGCAACGTCATCTCGGTGAAGGCCGAGGGGATCCGCTACGGCGAGCTCGCCGAGGTCGCGAGCCGCTTCGGCACCTCCCTCGCCGAGGTCATCCGCCTGGACGAGGGCCTCGTCTCCCTCCAGGTCTTCGCGGGCGGCCGCGGCGTCTCCACGGGCGACGAGGTCCGCTTCCTCGGCCACCCGATGCGCGTGAGCTTCTCCGACGACCTCATGGGCCGCATCTTCGACGGCGCGGGCGAGCCCCGCGACGCGGGCCCCCTCCTCTCGGAGAACCTCATCACGATCGCCGGCCCGTCGGTCAACCCCGCGAAGCGCATCATCCCCCGCGAGATGATCCGCACGGGCGTCCCGATGATCGACCTCTTCAACACCCTCGTGAAGAGCCAGAAGCTCCCGATCTTCTCCGTCTCCGGCGAGCCCTACAACCAGCTCCTGGCCCGCATCGCCATGCAGGCCGAGGTCGACATCATCATCCTGGGCGGCATGGGCCTCAAGTACGACGACTACCTCTACTTCAAGGACGCCCTGGAGGAGGGCGGCGCCCTCCAGAAGACGATCATGTTCGTCCACACGGCGGCCGACCCCGTCGTCGAGTGCCTCCAGGTGCCCGACATCTCCCTGGCCGTCGCGGAGCGCTTCGCCCTCAAGGGAAAGAACGTCCTCGTCCTCCTCACCGACATGACGAACTTCGCCGACGCGATGAAGGAGATCGCCATCACCCAGGAGCAGGTCCCCTCGAACCGCGGCTATCCCGGCGACCTCTACTCCCAGCTCGCGGCCCGCTACGAGAAGGCCGTCGACTTCTCCGACGCCGGCTCCATCACCATCCTCGCCGTCACGACCATGCCCGGCGACGACGTCACCCACCCGGTGCCGGACAACACGGGCTACATCACCGAGGGCCAGTACTACCTGAAGGGCGGCCGCATCGAGCCCTTCGGCTCCCTCTCCCGCCTCAAGCAGCAGGTCAACGGCAAGACCCGCGCCGACCACCGCGCCATCATGGACGGCATGATCAAGCTCTACGCCTCCTACAAGGACAGCCTGGAGAAGAAGTCCATGGGCTTCCAGATGTCGGCCTGGGACAAGAAGCTCCTCAAGTACGGAGAGGCCTTCGAGCGCGAGATGATGGACCTCTCGGTCAACGTCCCCCTGGAGAAGGCCCTGGACAAGGGTTGGGAGATCCTGGCCGACTGCTTCGAGCCACGGGAGACGGCCCTGCGGACCGAGCTCATCGAGAAGTTCTGGCCCAAGCGGACCGCGTAAAAGGGGCCCGCGAGGCTAAACGATGGCCAAGATCAAGCTGACCAAGAACGAGCTCAAGAAGCAGAAGGACGCGCTGAAGATGTACAAGCGCTACCTCCCGACGCTCCAGCTCAAGAAACAGCAGCTCCAGATGGAGATCCGCGGCATCGAGGCGAGGCGGCGCGAGCTCGAGGAGGCGAAGGCCGAGCTCGACCGAGGCTTCCGCGCCTGGATCGGCGTCTTCGGCGAGGCCGAGGCCGCCTACGGCGCCGACGGCAGGCCCCTCATGACGGTCACCGCCGTGCGCACCGCCGAGGGCAACATCGCCGGCGTCGAGATACCGGTCTTCGAGGGGGCGGACTTCGCCTTCGCGGAGTACGACCTCTTCCGCGTGCCGCTCTGGGTCGACTCGGCCCTGGAGCGGATGAAGCAGGTCCTCCTCCTCGACCTCGAGGCCCGCGTCCTCGACACGCAGATCGAGCGGCTCGCGGCCGAGCTCCGCACGACGACCCAGCGCGTCAACCTCTTCGAGAAGGTGAAGATCCCCGAGACCCTGGACGACATCAAGCGCATCCGGATCTACCTTGGGGACCAGCAGACGGCCCAGGTCGTCCGCGGCAAGATAGCCAAGCGCAAGGTCGTCGCGGCCGCGCCGGCCGCCGGGAGCGCCTCATGATAGCGCCCATGAAGAAGGTCCACCTCGTCGTCCTGGAGCGGGAGAAGGCACAGGCCCTCTCCGAGCTCGGGAAACTCGGCGTCGTGCACCTGGAGCCCCTCGCGGGCAAGGGCGCCGATTTCGAGAAGGCCGGCCGCTCCCTGGCCGAGGTGGAGCGCGCCGTCGCCATCCTCTCCTCGATCAAGGTCCCCGAGCCCAAGAAGGGCGGCAAGGCGAAGGAGGGCAAGGCGCCGGCCTCGGCCCCCGCCGCGGTGTCGGATGCTGGCCTCCGCGAGGCAGGCCTCGCGGCCGCCGCGCGCTGCTCTGCCCTCGTGGACGAGCAGAAGGCCGCCCAGGACGAGGGCCTCGCCCTCGTCCGGGAGCTCGAGCGCGTCCAGGCCTGGGGCGACTTCGAGCCCGGCCTCGCCGCCGAGCTCAAGGCCGCGGGCCTGGGGCTCCGCCTCTATGAGGGGCCGCTCGCCAGGCTCGCCTCCCTCCCCGAGGGCCTCGAGTACCTCCGCCTCGCCGCGCCCCGCGGCCGGGCCAGGATAGCCGTCGTCGAAAGGGGCGGCTCGCCGGCCCTGCCCGCGGAATTCGCCGAATTCGCCCTGCCCGCTGAGTCGCCCGCGGCCCTGCGCGAGGGCGTCGCCCGCGCCGAGGCCCGGAAGGCCGCCGCCGAGGCGGGCCTCGCCTCCCTCGCGCCTTCCTTGCCCGCCCTGCAGGCGGCCAAGGCCTGGCTCTCCGAAGCCCTTCTCTTCGAGCAGGCGCGGTCGGGCATGGGAGCCGAGGAGGGCCTCGCCTTCCTTTCCGGATTCGCGCCGGAGCGCGAGCTCCCCGCCCTGAAGGCCGCCGCGGCCAGCCATGGCTGGGCCCTGCTCTCGGACGACCCCGCGCCAGAGGAGGCGCCGCCGAGCAAGGTGGAAAACGGCCCCTTCGTGCGCATGATCGCCCCCGTCTTCGACTTCCTGGGGACGGTGCCGAACTACCGCGAGTACGACATCTCGGGGCTGTTCCTCTTCTTCTTCTGCTTCTTCTTCGCGATGATCTTCGGCGACGCGGGCTACGGCTCCATCCTCCTGGCCGCGGGGCTCTTCGCCGCGCTCAAGGCCAGGAAGGCCCAGGGCAAGGTGCCCGACCCGATCCGCCTCCTCCTCCTCCTCGCGGCCAGCACGGTGGCCTGGGGCGTGATGACGGCCAGCTGGTTCGGCATGCCGCCGGAGAGGCTCCCCGCCGTCTTGCGGGCCGTCGACATCTACTGGATCTCCAACGAGAACCCGGCCTCTGGCGACAACGTGAAGATGCTCTGCTTCCTCATCGGGACGGTCCAGCTCGTCGTGGCCCATCTCAAGAACATCAAGCGGGACATAGGCTCGCTCAAGTTCCTGGCCCAGATCGGCCAGCTCTCCATGGTCGCGGGCATGCTCTTCCTGGTCCTGAACCTCGTCATCAGCTCCGAGCGCTTCCCCCTCCCGACCTGGGCCCTCTACCTCGTCGCGGGCGGCTTCGGCCTCAACTTTGTCTTCGCGAGCTACGACGGGTCCAAGGGCCTCGTGAAGGGCATCGTGGGCGGCGTCGTCTCCAGCCTTGCGAACATCGTCTCGGTCTTCCTGGGGGTGGTCAACGTCTTCGCGGACATCGTGTCCTACATCCGGCTCTGGGCGGTCGGCCTCGCGGGCATCGCGATCAGCCAGACGGTCAACAACATGGCCGGCCCGATGCTCGGCAGCCTCATCATGTTCGGGGCGGGGGTCCTCCTCCTCGTCTTCGGCCACGGCCTCAACATCATGATGAGCGTCCTCTCCGTCATCGTCCACGGCGTGCGGCTCAACATGCTCGAGTTCTCCGGCCACCTGGGCATGGAGTGGTCGGGCTACAAGTACGAACCTTTCAGGGCCACGGCGCCCGAAGAACGACTAAAGGGATAAGGAAAGGAGACCAGCATGAATATCGGTATGATCGGCGTCGCGGCGGTCCTCGGCCTCTCGGCCATCGGCTCGGCCATCGGCGCGGGCATCGCGGGCCAGGCGGCCATCGGCGCGTGGAAGAGGAACTACATGGCGAACAAGCCCGCCTCCTTCCTCCTCGTCGTCTTCGCGGGCGCCCCCCTCACCCAGACCATCTACGGCTTCATCCTCCTCCAGAGGATGCTCGCCTCCACGAAGGATCCCCTCCTCCTCCTGGGCGCCGGCATCATCGGCGGCGCGGCGATGGGCATGTCCGCCATCGCCCAGGGCAAGGCCTCCGCCTCCTCCTGCGACGCCTTCGGCGAGACCGGCAAGGGCTTCGGCCAGTACATCACCGTCGTCGGCCTCTGCGAGACGGTCGCCCTCTTCGTGATGGCCTTCACCTTCGGCGCCATCTAGGCTTTTCGGCTCCGAGGAAGCGGCTGCACCGAGGGGCGGCCGCTTCGTTTTCCGCGGATCGCCGCGGCCCCCGAAAGCGGCCCCGCGTTCCGCGCCGGCGCCGCGGCCGCGCGCCGGCCGCCGGCCCGGCGGCAACTCCCCCCGCGTACGACGGCCGCGCCGACAGCGCTCGCGCCGTCTTGAACGGCCAGCCTGAGACGGCCTTGCGCGCGGGGGCCGGCCTTAAGACCGCTTCCACTCTGGCCGCCGGCCGCGCTAGAATGGCCCCATGCCCAGCACTCGTTCAGTCAAGGCCAAGGGCCTCATCATCGGCGGGGGCTTCCCCGTCTCCATCCAGACCATGTGGAAGGAGCCCCTCCGCGCGGACGGGCTCGAGGCGGCGGCCGCGAGGATAGCCTCCCTCGCCGAGCTTGGCTGCGACGTCCTCCGCTTCGCCGTGCCGGACCTGGACGCGGCGGAGGTCCTGGGCAGGCTCGCCGCCATGACGGAGATGCCCCTCGTCGCCGACATCCACTTCGACTGGCGCATAGCGCTGGCCTGCCTGGACCATCCCATAGCCAAGATCCGCATCAATCCCGGCAACATAGGCGAGCGCTGGAAGGTCGAGGAGGTCGCGAGGAAGGCCGCCGGCCAGGGCGTCCCCATCCGCATCGGCGTCAACGGCGGCTCCTTGCCCCAGGACCTGCGGGCCCGGATCGACCGCGGCGAGCTGGACCGGGCCGGCGCCCTCGTGGAGGCCGCCGAGCGGGAGGTCGCCGCCTTCGAAGAGCTCGGCTTCGCCGCCCTCGTCGTCTCGATGAAGGCGAGCTCCGTGGAGGAGACCCTGGAGGTCAACCGCCGCTTCGCGAAGCTCCGCGACTATCCCCTCCACCTGGGCGTCACCGAGGCGGGGCCCCTCATCCCGGGCATCGTGAGGAACACGGCCGCCCTCGTGCCCCTCCTCAAGGAAGGGATAGGCGACACCATCCGCGTCTCCATCTCCGACACGATGGAGAGCGAGGTCGCGGCCGGCCGCGAGATCCTCGCGGCGGCGGGGCTGGGGAGGGAGGGCGTCACCCTCGTGTCCTGCCCCCGCTGCGCCAGGGCCGGCTTCGACACCCACGCCTTCACGGCCAAGTGGGCAAGCCGGCTCTACGCGATGAAGAAGAGGGCCACGGTGGCGGTGATGGGCTGCGTCGTGAACGGCCCCGGCGAGGCGCGACACGCGGACTTGGGCATCACCGGAGCGGGCGACAAGGTCGTGATCTTCAGGAAGGGAAAGATAGCGCGCACGATATCCCGCGAAGAAGCCGATACTGTATTCGAAGAGGAGCTTCGCGCGCTCGAATGAAACAGCACCGCCCGCCGATGTCGCAAGCCTTCGCCCTCGCCGCCTCGGCCCTGCTCTGCGCCGCCGCCCCGTCCGCGGCAGCCCAGTCCGCCGCCCCGCGGGCGGCCGCCCTGTCAGCGGCGCCCCAGGCGGCCGCCGCCTCCGGCCCGGGCGGAGTCTCCCGCGCGGCCGCCGGCGCCGACGAGTCCTGGCTCCGCTTCCAGTCGGGGAAGCGCCTCTTCGAGGAGCGCCGCTTCGGCGAGGCGCTCAACGCCTTCGAGGACGCCGCCGCCTTGAGGCGCGACCGCTTCGCCTGGGCCCAGGGCCGCCTGGACGGCGTCCTTTCGGGCGAGGAGGCCAGGGCCGCCAAGGACTATCTTCCGGCCCTCGTGGACAGTCTGGCCAAGCGCGACCTCATCGAGCGGGACTACGCCCAGGTGAAGAAGGCCTCGGGAGGCTCCTTGAGGCGGGAGGCCGAGCTCCTGCGGCAGCGGCGGCTCTCCGACGGCTTCGCCGGCTTCCTCGACGCCCTCGTCCTCGTCCTCGACCACCGTCCCGCCGAGTCCCTGGGCGGCTCCATCGCGAAGCTCCGCTCGGCGGCCGCCGAGCTCTCCTCCTATCCGGAGGCCGAGTACTGGATCGGCCGGGTCTACCTAGCCGAGGGGGAGCTCCGCCTCGCCGAGCTCCAGTTCCGCAAGGCCTACGACCAGCGCGAGTCCCTGGACATACCCGAGGACCGCTTCCAGATCCTCGACGCCCTGGCCGGCGTCTACCGCGACGGCGGCAAGTGGCGGGACTACGAGGAGAGCCTCAAGGAGATCGTCGCGGCAGACCCAGCCTTCTCCGAGAAGAGCCGCTTCTTCCGCGACGCGATGGAGCGCAGCGTCCGGCGGGACGGGATCGACAAGTTCATGACCCTCTACCGCGTCGAGGGCGGCGCCTGGACCAAGGCCGGCGCCGAGCTCGGGAGCTTCTACCTCGCGAACGGCCGGCCCCAGGCCCTGGTCCACTTGGCCCTGGCGGCGAACGGCCTCCTGGCCCGCTGCATCGAGCGGGTGCGGGAGCGCGAGCCTTCCTACGCCTATACGAGCCTCCGGGAGCTCCTCGGGAGGATCGACGCCGACCGCGAGCTCCGGCGCTACGCAGAGGAGGCCAAGCTCTACCGCTGCCTCTACGAGCTAGGCGAGGCCCTCGCGGCCGAAGGCGAGAGAGATTCCGCCCGGGGCATCTGGGCGGCGCTCGCGGGTCGCGATACGGCCGCTCCCTGGGACAGGCGCTCGGCGGAGGCCCTGGCCCGAGCCTTCCGCTAGAGGGTCCCGGCGGCGCCGCGTGGCCGCCTTTGGCTTCGTCCAGCGGCGCCTAGCAGAGGTCTGGAACGGGCACGCGGCGGTCTGGCGTCGCCAAGCGGCGTCCTCTCGGCGGCCTATCGCAGGCCCTTCTCCAGGGCGCGGAGCGCGACAGCCTCGGGCGTCTCGACCAGGGCGACCGAGCATTCTTCCTTGTACAGCACGAGCCTCAGGCTTCCCGGAAGGCCCTTTTTGTCGCGGCGCATGGCCGCGAGGAGGGCCTCGGGCTCTATTCCGGAATAGCTCGTCTCGAAGCCGTAGGCCTCGATGAGGGAGCGGGCCTCGGCGGCGGCCTCGGGATCGGAGAGGCCGAGCTCCAGGCCCGCGTCCAGGGCGCGGGCCATGCCCCAGGCGACTGCCTCGCCGTGGAGGATGTCGGGTCGCAGGGCCTCCAGGGCGTGGGCGAAGGTGTGGCCGAAGTTGAGGCGGAGGCGGTCGCCGCGGTCGTAGGGGTCGCGCTCGCAGAGCGAGGCCTTCGCGAGGACACATCTCCTCACCGTCTCGTCCAGGAGGGCCGGGTCGCGCGAACCGAAGTCGGCCACGCGCTCGGCAAGGAGGCTCCTCACCTTGGGGGCGGCGACCAGGCCCGTGCGGAGGACCTCCGCGAGGCCCGAGCGGTACTCGCGCTCGGGGAGGCTCGCGAGGAAGGGCGTGTGGATCCGCACCTCGTCGGCCGCGTAGAAGGTCCCGGCCAGGTTCCGGACGCCCGCCAGGTCGACCGCGGCCTTGCCGCCCAGGGCGGCGTCGGCCATCGCGACGAGGCTCGTCGGCGCGAGGACGAGGCGGGAGCCGCGCATGTAGAGGGAGGCGGCGAAGGCCGCCAGGTCGCA
>Ga0116154_10003629_pt1 | contig 10819 bp, 11 predicted proteins | sample AD_UKC030_MetaG_FD_89898 | JGI IMG/M metagenome (GOLD analysis project Ga0116154, IMG submission 89898) | Active sludge microbial communities of municipal wastewater-treating anaerobic digesters from USA - AD_UKC030_MetaG | ecosystem: Engineered > Bioreactor > Anaerobic > Digestate | place: USA...
TCAAGGTCGTGACGCGTTTGGCGAGGAAGAACAACGGAATACCGCCGATGACCCAGAAGATGATCGACAGCAGGCGCGCCACGACCATGCTTTCCTGCCCGATCAAGCGATAGATGAACGCGACCAGGTACTCCATAACGGGCGGTTCGATCTGCGGCTCGCTCTTACCGGTTTCAATAGCAAACTGACGGGTTTCCGGCGGGATGGCGTTTGTGACAGGGGTGTCCATCTGGTAATACAGTCCGCGGGTCATGATGTAAGAATGCAGCTGGCGAGTGACCGCGAAATCAAGCGGAAGATCATCCAGGTCGATCAGGCGGATGCCCAGACCGGCCAGCAGGAAAATGACCAGCAGGATTACAACCATCGGCTTGGAAGGTTTTAAGAATAATGCGCTTTCGTTCGCCCGTTTTTCAGGCATGCGTCACCTCGTTGCAGGTCATTTTGTTTTAAAACGATACTTCCGGCGGGAAAGGTATCCAGCCTTCAAACGGTCAAGTCCCAACGGTGAAAGGAGCGCGAATAGAATGCGATACCAATCACCCACCGCGGCTGCTGGGTGGCTGCGCAGGCTGCGCCAGTACGCTTGCAGCGACTTCTTGTAATCCTGCGCGTCGAACAGGTAGAACGCGTTCAGACGTTCAGCCCCGGCTTTGATTCTGCGGTAATCCTGTTGAAGTATATCCTTAAGCCGTGGTTCGGTGGCCATCCACTCAACAATGCGCAATGCTTCCGTTCCAAATTCAGCCGCGTGCGCCAGGTTCTTGCTGGCAGCATGGTAATGCTCGCCTGCCCATAGTTGCGGGATGTATTTCATACCCGCGTGCATGGCAAGCCGCAGCCAAAGCTGATGGTCAAGCAGGAAATGATAATCCGGATCCAGGTAACCGGCGGCTTCCAGCACCTGCCGGCGCATGAAAACGGTCGGTTGACCGATGATCCTGAATTCCATCAAGCCTTTCAATCCCCAATCCCCGTAGGTAAGGATATTGGTCACCTCACCGGCTGAATTCACCACCTGCAGGTCGCCATGCACGAAACCGACCCCTGGATTGACTCGCAGGGCTTGAACCGCGCCGCTGATCGAACCGGGGAGGTAGAAATCGTCCGAATTGAGCCACGCGACGATCTCTCCGCTAGCCCGCCGCAGTCCCTTGTTGATCCCATCCGCCTGCCCGTTGTCTTTTTCTGATACCCACCAGTTGATGCGGTCAGCGTACTTTTTGATGATCTCGACGCTGCCATCAGTGGATGCACCGTCGACCACCAGGTACTCGATGCGCGGGTAATCCTGTTCGAGCACCGAGCGGATGGTTTTTTCAAGGAAAGGCGCTTGATTGAATGAGGGGGTAACTATGGTGACAACAGGTAGGTCGTTCATGCCATGATCGAATCGTAATCTACTTTGGGAAAGACGGTCAGTTTTCCACCCACCGTGGCATCCAGGATCTCGCGGCCGTCTTTTAAGTAAGCTTCCTTTGCCATGTGGTACGCGATCTCCGAAGTTTCCAGATCCGGGAGCTGCCAACGGAAGCCCTGACCGAAGTACCCCGGATGGAAATGATTGGGATCATCCCCGGTTGAGATTACTGTTGTATTTGGTGTGCCCTTGGTGGTGAAGTTATGGTCCACGCCGATCAGGATGGCCTGTTTAAAGCCCATGAAGTAAGCCAGTTGCATGGCCACGAAGGTGACGGTGGCACCTTCCCAAAGTCGGCCTGTGGCATCGCCGCTGAAACGCGGCTTGATATATGAAGTGTAGAGGTAATGCAGGTTGGGCGCGGGTTGGATATGCTTGCGTCCGCGCCAGGATACAAAGGTTGGGATGGGCAACTTGCGCAGGTCTTCGGCACATTGTTCGATCACCAGGTCATTCACAGTGAGCAGCAGCGAGGTGGTAAAGCCCAGGTCCGAGAAAGCCATGTAAAAGCGGTTCATTCCGATGGTAAAGACGTTCTTCAGTTTGCTGAGATCTGTGTTCTTTAGGCTGGGACCGTTGCCGATGATGACGCATCGTTCGCCCTGGTGGGTATTGCGCAGCGCTTCCAATTTACGAATGGAATCCACCCGCCATGGATGCAGACGCGCCTGCGGGTATTCCGCGGCAATTTCCAGGTTATCTCGCACGCTTCGGTAAGCATCGAGCAGCGGCGCGGGAAGTTTGTTTTTAATACTCGCGCGCATCTTCTACTCTGTGCTCAAACGGGCGGTAGCACCGCCGTCGACGACTAGCGCCTGGCCGGTCATGAAGGAGGATTGCGTATTATCCGCCAGGAAGTAGACCGCCCTCGCGATCTCTTCGGGCTGACCGATTCGGCCGTTAACCGTTTTGCGCGCCAGGTTATCCAACCGATCGTTGATACTCGGTCCGCTTACATGCCCGCGGTCAAGCCCGCTGCGCAGCATGGGGGTATCTACAGCGCCTGGCAGTACCGCGTTGACGCGGATATTCTCATGCGCGAACTCGATGGCCATCGCCCTGGTTAACGCCAGAATGCCTCCCTTACTGGCAGCGTAGGCGGCAATATTGGCTGAGGTTTGAATGGCGTGCACAGAGGACATGTTGACGATCGCGCTTTCCTTCGCCTCAACCAGCATAGAGTGGAAGTAACGCGCTGAAAGGTAGACCGGCCGCAGGTTGGAGGCGATCACCATATCCCATTCGTCCACGTTGGTCTCCACCAGCGGTTTCGCGATCTGCACCGCGGCGTTGTTGACCAGCGCGTTCAGGTAAGGTGTAAACGCGGCGACTTTGTGGTAGATAGTGGAAAACTCCTCCGCGCGCGAGATATCAGCTCTAATAAATAATCCAGAAACCGGAAAACCATCGCCAAAGTCATTCTTGTCAATGCCGATCACGCGCCAGCCTTGCCTGGCAAAGTGAGCCACGCACGCCTTGCCAATGCCGCCGGCGCTGCCGGTGATGAGCACAAATTTATCCTGTTCGGTCATTATGAGATCCTTTCTATGCCCGGTTCTTCCAATCGTCCAGACCAACCGGGTCGATATCTAACCCGAGGAGTAAGTTGCGAATGGTGTTCCAATGCACATTTTCCCAGGCGGCCGGGCTGGAGTTGGAATTGTGCGGTGCCAGCATGACGTTGTCCATTGTCAGAAGCGGTGAGCCCAACGGGATCGGCTCGTCTTCAAAGACATCCAGAGCCGCTCCGGCGATCTGTTTATCAACCAGCGCCCTCACCAGGTCTTTTTCGTCCACGATCGGTCCGCGGGCGGTGTTGATCAGCACCGCGCCGGGTTTCATTTGCGCCAAAAATGTTGCGTTGATCAGGTGACGGGAGGTCGGGTTCAGGTCGGCGTTCACACTGATAAAATCAGAGCGCTGCGCCAGCTCACTGAGCGACACACTTTGCACCTTGTATTCGCTGAGAAAGTCCGTGGGGATGGGAAGGATGTCGTTGCCCAACAGCGTCATCCCGAAGGCGCTGGCGCGCCGCAACACAGCCTTGCCGATATTTCCCACTCCGATCACTCCCAGCGTGGATTCAGACAGTGAGCGGCCGGGGATCTTCTTCCATTCGCCTGATTTGATGGCGCGGTCCATCCAGGGTTGTTTGCGGGCGAAGGCGAGGATATAACCCATTACGCTGTCTGCTACCGGCAGGGTAAAGGCATTGGATGTGTTTTTGATCTGCACACCCAGGCGGGCGCACGCGGCGTGGTCGATGGAATCGGTTCCCGTGCCCCACTTTGATATGACTCTCAGACGCGGAGTGCAGGCTTGCAGCACCCGCTCGGTGAAGCGGTCATCCCCGCAGATCACGCCGTCAAATTGACCGGAATAAGTGAGCAGGTCGGCTTCTTCCAGGCGCTCGTTCACGGTTGGTGTGATCACCTCGAGACCGTAGTGCTGCAACACAGGCAGGAAGCGGTCTAAAAATGGGAGCATGTACGGAGCAGATAGAAGTATGACTGGCATGGGTTAACCTGTAAATTGGCGAATTTTGATTATTATAACCTTCAAACTAACTGGCGCATTTGGGGCATTATTTGTGCTCGCACGAGCAGTTGAGGCCTCCCAACAATATGCTGTAGATCCATCGATCAGGACTTGCGCGACTGCAGGATCAGGTCGACCAGTTTAAAGTCGATCTCCTCATCAATATCCCACGATTCATCTGGATCCGTCTCGAACAGGATGGGCGTGTCACCGATGCGTGTGCCGTGCCTGGCAAGGGTCGCAGCGGAGAACAGATAGATGCAGGAATTCTCCTCGTACACTGGCGGCAGGTCCTGCGTCTGAATTAGAACGCGCGGATCATGATTGATGGCATTACCGGTCTGGTCATATAGGCGGGTTTGCAGACGCGTGACCGAGAATAGCGAGTCACGCGCCGGGTACTCCGCCAGGAAGCGGTCGATCGCTGAGGATAGCGTTGACGTTCTCAACAGCGGGTTGGTGGAATGGGTTTGCAGGTAAAAGTCAGCCGGAGCCTGCTTGATGTCGTACTGCAGGATTCTGTTCATGGAGATATCATCTGCGCGCAATTCAGTTGGACGATCGATAATCTTCACCATCGGGTAGGAGTCACGCAACCCGGCGATGATGACGGGGCTGTCGGTATCCACTACGATCTCGCTCACCTGTGGGACCGCGAGCAGGGTGGTGATGATGTGCTGGTAGAGCGGCTTTCCGTCCAGCAGGCGGAAGTTCTTCTGTGGTACGCGTTGAGAATGGTGGCGCATGGGTACCAGCGCGACGATCCTGGGTTTGATGGGTTCAGGCATCGACAAATCTCCTGTATGGTTCTCAGTCTGCTTCATCCGCCTGTAATGACGGACATCAAGTGCAGGTGTTCGCCATCTTTGATCGGTTCGCTCATGACCATGGCGGGATTGGTATAATCGCCGTCAATAATGAACATGTTCGAACTCAGGAATGTTTCCCCATCAGCGGCGATCAATACTCCAATGAGTTGCGGGTATTGTTTTCCCAGATTGCGGATCACATCCTGGTAGGTGGCCATTTCCGGCAGGCTCAACGTTGTTTTAGTCGTGCCGGTGATCGATTTTGACAAACCGGTAAATTCAACAGTAATGGTGGGCATTTTTTATCCTTTATCCACTTTACGTCAATTATACTGAATCGGATCTACGTCCCGGCGGCCGGGTTGCTTGGATACCAGAGCCGGATCGCGCGGATAATAAAACGCCTTCTTGAGCTGCCATGTCAGCGGTCCAGACTGGCGGTACCCCTGGTAAGTGCCATAGAACTGCCGCCAGCGAAAACCGATGATCTTGCGCCAGTTGGCGAATAGGTTTCCGGCCTGTCTGGCGGCTTTCCAGTCGCTCGCCGTGTTCTGGAAGAAGAGCTGGAATAGATCCCTGGCTTTAAAGGTCTCATGCGGATAGATGCGTTTGAATGCCATAGCCTCACGTTTGTAACGATTGTAAATGCCAGCGAGGCTTTCATTATGCACGTGGATCACTTCCGCTTCAGCCACATAAGAGATCCCGTAACCCTGTTCCTGAACCCACTTACCCCATTCAAGATCTTCCAGGCCGGGCAGCGTTTCATCGTAAGGGTGTTTTTCCCAAAGTTCTCGGCGGATGGCAGCATTGGCGTTGTTGCAGAAAGGATGCGTTTGCCGTGTTGTTGAGACCTCAGGGTACCAATGCTGAAAGATCTGGTGCTCTGAAAAATGTGTTGTGGCTGCCCCGCGCTGCTTGCCGTAGGCGAGACCGACCGTGTCCTCTTCAAAGGCGTCCACAAGACGTTCCAGCCAATCCGGGTAGACCGGGTAGACGTGCGCGCTGGCCATAACAACCAGGGGCGCAATGGCGTGGGCGATACCCATGTTGAGCGAGCGCCCAAACGTGAATGCCTCCGGTGCGATCTCCACGATCTCCACAGGGTAATTGCCGGCCACTTTCCTTGTGCCATCGGTTGATCCGGAATCAACCAGGATGATCTGAACTTCACGTACACTTTGCTCCAGAATGCCCTGAAGCAGGCGGCCGATGTGTTTTTCTTCGTTAAATGCGCGGATAATGATCGAGCAGCGGGGAGGTGTCATGTCAGGTTCGTGAAGTCTCCCTCGTGTATGATTCCATCGAGCAGGCTTTGGATTGTGGGAGATCGCTCGGGTTTGAGCTGATCCAACGGGAAATCCTTCAACTTCACGTATCCCTTCCATACGCGGTCATCTTCTACAAAATCGCCAAACTCGAGCGAAGTGGCGTACAGTTGATAGTACAGGAATCGACGCGCGTTGTGCCTGAAATGGGGTGGAATTTCAATTATGTCTGTTGCCAGCAATTTTTCGAGCAGCTGATTGTACTCATCCGCTGAAGCCGGGTAAAAAGACGTCTCCAGCTGAGTGAAGCGCGCTTTACCGCCCGCCAGGACCGGTTTCCCCAGCAGCGTGGCCTCCAGCCCGATGGTGGAGTTGTAAACCATCACAAGATGCGAGCGATGGATCAATTCATAAGAATTGACGAATTCACTGGCTTCGTAAAAGACCACGTTGGGCAGGGTTAGGATGCCGCTCTTTTTTACCCAATCCGCCACACTCTCGCGGCTTTCCTTGCCTGGCCGGCACTCGTCCGGATGGGCGCGGATGACAAATAGTATGTTGGGATGCGCCGCGGCGACCGCCTGCACGTTATCCAGCCACGCGAACATATGCGGGAAGAGGGTGTTGGCGTGCACCTGGCTGGTGTCGAATATGACATTGGTGAAGACCGGAACGATGCGTTCAAACTCAACCGCCTTGCTGAGAAAGTCAGGGCCAAGCGGCTTGATCTCCGGCCAGAAGCGCACACCCGCCATCGAAAAATCACCCTTGAAGCGGGAGGACAGGTAATCATCCAGGCGCCGGTTCATCGCTTCATCCAGCTCGAAGTCCGCATCGATCTGCATCGGGTAGGCGGTAGCCTCACCGGTGGTGAAGAAAGCAGTGTACGGGCGTAAGCCGACCTCGTGCGTGACCACACGGATATTGTGCTGCAGGCAGGCGTAGCGCGCAGCTGCTTCAGGGTAGAACATTCCGTTGAACAGGACCACCGCCTGTGGGTTCTCTTTTTGGATCAAAACAGAAAACTGGTTGTACACGTTCCAGGCGGATAGGATGTAAGAGCGGAAGAACGCTCGGTTGCGCGGCGTATCTTCGATGGTGAGCCGGCGCAACATCCAGCGCAGCGAGTTCAACGCCCAAAAGCCCAGTGGCGTTCCGGAATATTGATAAGTTTCCATCTCGCCAACTGTCAGGTCAGCGAGCTGTTGTTCCAGTTCCGGGTAAGAACGCGGCTCAAACCAGCGCGTGTCCAGGTCTTTGAACACCGTACGGCTCTGCCGGGTGCAACGTTCGCAAGGCGGCAGTTGTTCGTAATCATCCCGCTTGCTCCCCAGCACGCAACGCTGCAACCCGCTATTGCACACGAATTGGATCACCGGCACACCAGCCAGCCTGACCGCAAGTGCGGTAAGCAGGGAATACGCCGCGTTCTGGCTCATGGCCTGCAGGCGGGTGGAAGCGTTGAAGAATACGACCGGCCTGGTTTCTTTTACGGGATCGGCATGCGACAATACATCATGGATCAAGCGCTGCCAGCGTTGATTGCTTTTGTTATGCGTCCAACGTTGCCGCAGTCCGTTGATCACCCTTTGCTGCGTCAGTTTCAATCTTGTATCCGCCTTAACTTTCTTAATGAGGAGATCTCGGATTCGTAAACCTTTTTCACTCCATCACCCACCGCGGCTTCGGTTACCCTTATGTATTTGACCAGTTTTTCAAAGCCGCCCGGTTCCACGGAGGCCGCCTGGTCGGAGCCCCACAGGGCGCGGTCAAGCGTTATGTGGCGTTCGATCATGCAGGCGCCCAGTCCAACCGCAACAGCTGAAGTGACCAGACCTACCTCGTGACCGGAATACCCGATAGGACAGTTGAACATATCCCGCAGGGTATGGATCATGCGCAAGTTCAGTTCATAAGGGTCACACGGATAAGCGCTGGTGGCATGGGTGATGACCAGGTTTTCTTCGCCAATGAGGTTGACCGCTGACTTGATCTGATCCAATGTGGACATGCCCGTGGAGAGGATCAACGGTCTGCCGGTTTTGCGCAGGTGTTTTAGGAGATTGCTATCTGTGAGAGAAGCTGAAGGAACCTTGTAAGCGATGGGATTATACTTTTCCAGGAAGTCGACTGAAGGCTCATCCCAAACGGATGCGAACCAGTCCATGCCGATCTCGCGGGCGTAGCGGTCGATCTCATCGTACTCTTTTTCCGTCAGTTCAACCTTGTAGCGGTAATCAATGTAGGAAATGTAGCCCCAGGGGGTCTCGCGCATCTGATTTCTCTGATCGGGTGGCACGCACAATTCAGGTGTGCGTTTCTGGAATTTCACGGCGTCGACTCCGGCGTGTTTGCCCGCCTGTATGAGTTCCTTGGCGATACCCAGGTCACCGTTGTGATTGATACCGATCTCCGCGACGATGTAAGCCGGATGACCATCCCCGACCCATTTGTTGCCGATCTTTACTTCTCTTGCCATGATCATGCTCCTATCAGAAAGCGTTATTGTTGATAATGTTGCAACAGGATGTCGCAAAAATCGCGCACCGCGCCTTTGCCGCCCTTGCGGGTCAGCACCAGGTCAGCGTGCCTTTTGACGATCGCTTCGGCATCAGCGGGTGCGACCGCGTAACCGGCGATCTCCATGCAGCCGATATCATTGACATCGTTCCCGATGAAAACAATTTCTTCCGCAGGAATTCCCTTTTCACGGATCACCTTGCGCAGCACAGAAGGTTTGTCGTCAATGCCCTGGAAGTATTCCAGTTTGAGTTTTTTACAACGGGCAGCCACTACCGGGTTGACCTCGGTGGAGATCACCATAAAGTCGATCGGCAGGGTTTCGCGCACCAGTCTTAAACCCATGCTGTCACCACGCGAAGAGGACACCTGCTCATTTCCCTGCTCATCGATGTGCACCAGGTTGTCGGTCAATACGCCGTCAAAATCCATCACCACCAGGCTGGTCTTGGCCGGCAACTTGCGCCGCCGGCTGGCGGGATCGACCATGTCCAGGTCGCCATTGCGCACCAGCCACTCATAACGCAGCCAGTCAAACGGTGTGTCAATATCGACCGTGTAGCGCGGGTCGATCTCGTAGGGGAGGATGGAGTCTCCGCTCATTGAGTTCTTCTCAAGGATGACCTGTGGACGGATCACGTCAATGTGACCGGTCTGCCAGTAGGTGGGCGGCAGCACCTGGCGCGGCGCGTTGTAGGGTTCCTTCACCCCCGGCAATGTCAATAGAGGCGTCATCGGCTCGTCTTTACCGTTCAACCGCCACATCTTGTAGGGGTTCTGACCGCTGGGCACAACACCGCGGACGCTGTCAACCGTGGGATTACGCTGAAGCAGCGAGACCGCTTCTTCCACGCAATTGCGCGGACGGATGGGGGAGGTGGGACGCAGCTGGATCACCAGGTCCGGAGTGTAGTTTTCCTGTTGTTTTAGCCAGGTGAGCGCGTGCTGGAAAACCGGCAGGTCGGTGGTCTTATCCTGGGCCAGTTCAGCCGGACGCAGGAAGGGGGTTTCAGCCCCCCACGCGCGCGCAACCTCGGCGATCTCTTCATCATCTGTCGAAACGATCACGCGGGTGACACTGCCGGCCTGCAGCCCTGCCGCGATGCTGTAACTGATCAGCGGATAACCGGCGAACAGCTTGATATTCTTGTGCGGAATTCCCTTTGAGCCGCCGCGCGCGGGAATGATCGCGAGAACTTCGGCTGGTTTTACCATGCTGTCCAGCCTCCGTCGACGATCACATTCCCGCCGGTCATGTAGGAGGACGCGTCTGAGGCGAGGAAAAGCAGCGCGCCGTTCATCTCGTCCTTGTGCGCCATGCGGCCGATAACAGTGCGCGCAGAATAATTGCGCACAAATTCGTCATCGTGGTTATTGAACACTCCGCCCGGGGTGAGCGCGTTCACGCGGATCTCGCTTCCCGCGTAATAGGTGGCCAGGTACTTGGTAAATCCCAGGATCCCGGCTTTGGTGACGGTGTAATAGACCGGTTTGTACACTTTCGGTTTTCCGGGTTTATCGTAAATGCGTTGATCCGGCCCGCCCAGACCGTATGTGGAACAAATGTTGATGATAGAACCTTTGCGCTGTTTGATCATTTGCTGCACGACCGCCTGAGAGATGAGGAACGGACCGGTCAGATTCACGTTCAGGGCATCCTGCCAGGATTGCAGGGGGTAGGTCTCGAAAGCGTTGCTGCTGTCCTGCGCGTGCTCCGGATCGAACTTGGGGTCGAGAGCGGCGCTGTTCACCAGCACATCGATACGGCCGGTGCGGGTCACAATTTCCTCCACCACCACAGAAACGCTCGCGGGGTCAGTCACGTCCAGCTGGATACCGCGGATATCCAACTCCGAGCCTTTCAGTTCATCTGCCACAGTTGCAGCAGCAGCGCCGTTGAGGTCAGCGGCATAAACCACCGCACCTGCCTGGGCAAGCGTGAGGCAGAACTCCTTTCCCAATAGGCCGGCGCCGCCGGTCACCAGGGCAGTTTTTTCTTTCAACGAGAACTTCTCGAATATTTCTGACATGATTCCTCCGCAAGACCCTAAAATTTTACCAGACATCCATCACGTGCTGCCCGGTGCACCGCGTTGGTGAGCTCAAGCGTGGCAATCCCGTCCTCCAGTGTGCACTGTGACGTTGCGCTTTTCTTCGCAATGCGCAGGAAATGCGCCATTTCTGCCAGGAAGAGATGATTGCGCTCAAAACCGGCCGGCGGCAGATGTTCTTCCCATACGCTGGTGGCTGGATCATATCGCGCA
>Ga0116154_10003634_pt1 | contig 10812 bp, 9 predicted proteins | sample AD_UKC030_MetaG_FD_89898 | JGI IMG/M metagenome (GOLD analysis project Ga0116154, IMG submission 89898) | Active sludge microbial communities of municipal wastewater-treating anaerobic digesters from USA - AD_UKC030_MetaG | ecosystem: Engineered > Bioreactor > Anaerobic > Digestate | place: USA...
AGCTGGATTTATATCCGCTGCAGCCGAACTGGCATTTCAGGCGGACCCATTCCGCGGTCGCGATGCTTGATGACTCAATTATTTTCGCCTCGGGCGCGCCCAGGTCATGCGCCTTCCTGACGAACCGCGCAAATTTCGATGCCTTTGCCATGCATTCGAACCGTTAAATTATTTCAATCCCGCCGAGCGCATACGCTTGGTGAGGACGTTCTTCGTCGCCTCGAGCAGCATGTCAATGGCCTGGTCGCCCGTAAAACTTTCGCCCTGGACCTCCCTGGAATAGGCGTTTTCAACGCCCGGGCTGCTCAAGCTTCTGCCATCGGGAGTGAAAACCTCAAACCTCAGAACCATGTATCCCCTGTTCGTATAGACCGGCTGCGTGACATACAATCCGCTCGTCTTCGTCCCGGTTACACCGCCGTTGAACGATGCCTTTACATACGCGTCTGCGCCCATCTTCCTGAGCGTATCGGCCAGGAGCGCGCGTTTCTCTTTGCTGTCGGAAGCCTGGCTTACGAGCCTGCTTGCGGCTTCGGTGTCCGGCGCCTTCTGATCGGTCTGAGGATTCGTGTCCGAGAACCTGGAAGGTTCGGTCTTCCGTTCCTCCTCCTTGCGCTGTCTCGCGAGCATCTCCGTCTGTTCCTTGAGCGCCGAATCGTCCTCGGGCGCGCTCTCTATCCGGCTTTTCGCATCACCCATCGCGGCCGCGAACCTGGCCCGTATTTTTGCCGCCGCTTCGGGATTCGTTTTTTCCATCTCTTTCAGTTTCGGCTCCATCTTGGCAAGCGCCTCCCTCATCTTTTCCTGCTGCCCGGTCAACGCCTCATCCTTCGATGGCCTTTCGTTTTTTCTCTCCGCCTTTTGATTTTCCGGTTTGTCAACCAGTGAATCGCATGCCTTCTCCAGCTCGACCTGGTCCACGACCTTGATCCCGCCGGCATTGAGGTGACGGACCAGATCCTCCATCGCCCGCCGCACGAAATATTTCGGATTGCACCAGACGGCTTTGCCGTTCAACTCCCCCAGGCCCAGGCCCCCGGCGCTACCCTTTGGAGCGCTCAGATCCGAGAGAAACTGCTCATATTGACACTCAACGATAGCGACTTTCTTCACACCGGTGAGATCGCCCGCAAAAGAAACACCCTGGATCAGAAACACGCACGTCATAAAGGAGACACACGAGACCGAAACGATTCTTTTCATATGACTACTCCGGTTTAGAATGATCTTCTATTATAAACGCAAAAACGCGGTGAATGCAAGATTTTTTGATTTTCAGTGTAGATGCAGGTCAATCGAATAAAGATAATCACACAGATGCTGCAGAGAGGCTGTACGGACAGCGTGTAATCCGAATCCATACTGCTTGACAAAAAGCTCCGGTTTTGTATTTTATTCAGTAGCCGAACAAACATATACGACAGATTTGATGCAAAACTCCGTTTTGCGATGGCAGGAAGGCCCCGAATGAGCAAAAATGACGCATTCCCATTCAGGAAACCCATGAAAAAACTACATCTTTGCAGTCTCATGATCGGAACGGCCGTTCTTCTTTTTACCAGCACCGCATACGCCGAACATGTGTTCCTGAAAAACGGCGCGATCATAAAGGGTACGGTCACCGGGGAAACCGCCGACGAGCTGACCCTCGATCTACAGAACGGCGCCGTGAAAACATACCAGCAGAAAGACATCATACGAGTCCTGTACACCGAGCTGTACTTGGGCGTGCAGTACGTACGTCTCGTCGACGGAAAGGTCATCCAGGCCTACATGGTCGATGAAGACCAGAACAGCTATACTTTCAGAAAAAACCTGTACTCCCCCGAGGAATTCAAGATACCCAGGGCGGACGTGCTTTTCATCGCGCGCAACAACCCGAACAAGCTCGCAGGAAAGGCGGATTACACGTCGGCCGAGCTCACCTGGCTGCCGCCAATGGGAGAGGTGAAGGAATACCGCATATACGTGAAGGAGAAATTCGGCGCATACCCTAAAAAGCCGGCAGGGACAACGACCGGGACCCGTTACACGGTAAAAGACCTTAAAAGCTGCACTGAATACCGCATGATTGTGACCGCCGTGAACGAAAAAGGCAAGGAGTCCCTGCCCAGCAACGAGATTGAACTGGAGACCATCAACTACGCGCCTGACGCACCGGGCAGGCCGCGCCACATCATTGCGGCCGACCGCGGCAAGGGCCTTGTGGATGTAGACGTGGCATGGCCGGCAGCCGCGGACCGCGACGGGACGGTTGCCGCGTACAACGTGTATTTGAAAAAAGCGAAAGACCGGGAATTCTCCCGCGCCGCCCGAATCGCAGCCCCGGCAAAGGCGGTCGAACCCGGGGAGATAAGCCATACATTCAAGGGGATCGCAGACAAAACAGAGTATGTCATGGCGGTTACGGCACTTGATGCCAAAAACGCCGAATCCGATAAAAGCGCGCTTCTGAATTTTTCAACGCGCAACACCCCGCCCAATCCGCCGAGACAGGTGAATAAAACCAGAGAGCTGTCGGCCGGCGGCAGAAAAGTCGACATCAGGCTTTCCTGGAACGAGGCGAGTGACCCTGACGGCAGAGTGCTGAAATACCGCGTGTACCGGAAAGCGGCGCGCAATGTCAGGCTCGGTGAAACCGCTGACACAGTATTCACGGCCAAAAACATCGACGCGGCCGAAAACCCGGACTTCATCGTTACCGCGATCGACAACCGCGGCGCGGAATCCGAAGCGTACGCATTAAAAAAACTGGTCAGTCCCGGCGTGAACCTGCTCGCGCGCACAATCTTCCTGTGTCCGCTGGGCGATTTCGCCGACATGTACGACGCCGCAGCGGGCGCGGCCGTGTTCTTCTCGTTCGATTCGTTTGCAGCGCACGGCCTGGCCCTGGGCATCGAAACCGGATACTGGAAGCTCATGCCCGGCCACGAGCTCATCGGGTCATCGTACATGGTGCCGGTGCTCGCCGAAATTTCGTATTCATTCGACATCACGAGGTTTTTCAGGATCGGGATGTACGCCTCGGGAGGCGGCGCGTATTCGAGCGTGACCCACGCGAAAAAATACATGCCGGTGTACGATGTCACGCGCGAAACCGAAACTTCTTTCGACGGGATCGTTTCTGGAGGCCTCCTGTGCGAATTCGTGATCAAAAGCCGCCTTGTCGTTGACGTGAAAATTGGATATCTTGCAATACTGGAAGCAGAGCCCATGCACTGCATGATTTTCGGCGCGGGCATCGGGTACCGGTTCGACATGCCGGGAAGATAACCCCCTCCCGGCCTCCCCCTTGGCAAGGGGGAGGAGGTTGAACGAAGCGAAACCGGTGGGGGTCTCTCCTCCGACCGGCCTCAATCGATTGCTTTTTCAACATCGTGTTGGCAATCGATACGGCGGCATCCGTGCCGCCAGCCCCTTGGTAAGGGGGAGGAGTTATAATAAAAAGTACTTTTGAGTAATTTAAAATAGTATGACTGCAATATTTAACAGAAGTTCTGAACGCGAAAAAAGATCTTTACTGCGTAATAATATGACCGGGTCAGAAAAAAAACTCTGGAATCAAATCAGAAATAAAAAATTAAATGGTGTCAGATTCCGACGTCAGTACAGTATAGGCCCCTATATAGTTGATTTTTTTGCCACACAACATAAACTTGCCATCGAAGTAGACGGAGCGATTCATTTAAACAGGGAATCGATCGAATATGATGCATTCAGAGATGAATATTTAAAATCCATGGGCATCAAGGTTCTGCGTTTCTCCAATGAAAAAATTGAACAGGATATCGATAGAACTTTAGAAATGATCAAACTTCACTTGAAATAGCACGACTCCCGTCTCCCCCTTGGCAAGGGGGAGACGGCCGAGCAAAGCGAGGCCAGAGGGGGTCTCTCCTCCGACCGGGACAAGGGATAATGAAAATGAAAAAATTATTATTACTTTTTGCAATAGCAGCTTCTGTTTTTTCGATCTCGTGCGATGGCGTGTTTGACGACCTGCATGGCAGGATCAATCCGGGCGATCAAAATGACTTTTATGTTGCGCCGGACGGTAACGACAACCACCCGGGCTGGAAGGCATATCCGATGGCTACAATCGGCAGGGCCATTGAAAAGGCGACTGCCGGGGACAGAATACATGTCATGGCCGGCACATATAACGAGTCGGTAACGCTCAAGGACGGGGTTTCCCTTTACGGCAGCTACGAAAATTTTGACAACGTATTATCACCCGCTTCAAGGAATGTGATCGCTCACCCGAGCAGAATAATCGCAGCAAGCACTACCGGAGGCATTTACGCATCAGGAGCCATAACACAGGATATCGTTGTTGATTCGTTTGAGATACAGGGACGTGATTCAACAACAACAAGCACGAACGCTCTTGCCTTTACAAATTCTGGCACTGTAATCGCAATAACTGTCAGGCGTTGTAAAATAATCAGCGGAAACACGGGATCACAATACACTAACGGAATAGTAATTACAGGATCACGCGTTACACTGATCAACAATATAATCATAATTGTTCCTGACGGCTCGACATCAAATGGCAATGGCATTGTTATTCAAGATTCAATCGTAGATATCTTTAACAACACTATCGATTACGGCGCCATCCCAAATTACTGGTACGGCATTAAAATGCCCGACACAAACACAACGGGTACAATACGCATAATCAATAACGTGATCAACGCCGCATATGCAGCAAATAAAACCAGTGCCATTTTGCAGGACACATTTGATCCGAGGCCCGTGATATCAGATGTACGCAATAACAATATCGTTCTTTCCGGAAATGGTTCTCATTTCGTATATGAGTCAAACGGCCAGTATCAGACCGTGGCTAACATGGAAACTTTTCTTGGCACAGCAGCCAGCGGCAATATTCCCGGTTATCCCGCTGCCGGCGATAACCCCTTCTTAAACAGGCCGGACGATTATCAGCTCGATCCAGACTCACCGGCAGCTTCGGCAGGCCAGAACCTGTACAGTGAAGGCATTACCGTAGACATTGTCGGCAACCTCAGGCCAGCAGAGCCCGACCCATGGTCAATCGGCGCGTACCAGTACCAGGAGTGATGATATCTCCCCGGAAGACTGCTATCCCCTCTTCTTCCCCACCTTCGCTTTCTTCGCCTTTGCCGGCGCCGATCCCTTTGTCGTGTGGATATAATAGCTCACCCCGACATTGAACATGAAGCGTCCGAAGATATTCTCGTCGTCTTCCACGGGGCCCATGTTGGGCACCATGGCGTTGAACATCCCGCAGACCGTAAGCTGGTCTATGACCTCGTACTCGAGCCCTGCCGAAACATCCATGGCGAACGCGAGCCTGCTGTACCATCCGGTGTCCTCAAACTCGACCCGGTACACGGTGCAGCCCATGCCCAGGCCGAGATACATCTTGAACCTTTTCACCGGCGCAAAATAATACCTCGCACCCAGCATGAACGGCGCAATATCCATCACCGCGTCCTCGATGACGTCCTCATACAGGCCCATATACTTGTGGTCGAAATAAATCCTCTCCCACAGGAACCGGTAGGTGATCGAAAGCCTGTCGATCACGAAAAACTGGATCTCGGGCTGAGTCCCGAGTCCGAACGCGATGTCCCTGCTCTGGTAAAACGGCGTGGCGCAGCCGAACCCGAGATAGGCCCCGAAGGCGAGATCGTATTTTTGAGCCGTTTCGGCCCTTGCCCCGCCGGCCGTGGCCAGTAAAATAAATGCCGTGATAATTGTAGAGATAATAACTGCGGAACGCTTCATCCTGACCTCCGGGCCTGATCTGCTGCCGTAAACGATATATACGCCAAAAACCGGCAAATAAATAATTATCAACCCGGTCATACACGAAAAAATGCAAGACTTTTTAGGATTTGACGGCATAAAAGTATTCAATTCCCCCCGTTTTGTCCTTTTTAGCAATCCGGTGGTCTCATGCCCCGGTAGAATTGCCGGGAATATCGGTTTTCAGGCGGATTCGAATCAATGCCTCCGGTTCCTGCATGATCATGATCCGGGAATGTTCACCCGTGTTTCACGTACCGCGCAATCATGGCATTTCGCATGTCGATAATTGCACTTTTATCGGCGAATTCCAATTTGTTATTGCGCATTGCACGATAGTATGTTATCGATTGTCATTCCCGGAAAGAAAACAGGACTAATATACACTATCATGCACTGCCTGAAAAAAGGGATAATGCCCGTCTTTATTCTTGCTGCTGTTTTTCTGTCCGGCGATCGCTCTCCTCTTTTCTCGAACATCGTAATCGATAAATCGTTGAAAGAGAAAGTAATCGGACTCGATCTTGAGTATCTATGTGACAACGGGGGACTCCTCAGCCTTTCTGACGTCATGAGCTCGGGCCTTCGGCAAAAATGGCTGAAGTCAAGAACAGAGACTCGGGCCTTCGGCAAAAATGGCTGAAGTCAAGAACAGAGACTCTGGGCTTCGGCTTTACGGATTCGGTATACTGGGTGCGATTCACCGCAACGAACCCGACTGCCGAAGACCTGGATTTCATCCTCGTGCAGAATTATCCGCTTATAAATCACCTGAAACTTTTCTCTCCCGGCACTGACGGCAAATTCACTTCCATTGAAGTCGGCCGCGTGAAGCCGTTTGATGCGCGCCCGATCAGGAACCGGAAATTCGCCATCCCGCTCTCAATAAAGGCCGGATCGGAACTGACGTACTATGTGCGCCAGGAAACGACCAGCTCCATGAATATCGTGCTGAGCGTATGGTCGCCTGAATCCTTCGCCGATGCGGCAATGAGCGAATACCAGTTGCTTATGCTGTATTACGGCATCATCGCGGTAATGTTCATATACAATCTCTGTCTTTTCATGTTTATCAGGAAGCTTGAATATCTTTACTATCCCCTCTTTATCCTTTTCTTTCTCCTGTTCATCATGGGCCAGAACGGCACCGCTTTCCAGTACCTCTGGCCGAATTATCCATCATGGGGAATTTACTTCATCCCGTTCTCCCTGTGCCTGCTCGTGATCTTCGCGTTCCTGTTCACCGATGCATTTCTTGACCTGAAAAAAAACAACACCAGGCAAAGCAGGATCCTGGTCCGTTTGATTTTACCTGCGGTATTCATCGTTACTGCTCTGTGCCTCTTCCTGCCCTACCGGTACGCCATGATTATTTCGGCCGTGACCGCGGGCCTGTCGGTATGCTACGGCATTTACATCGGAATGCTTCTTTTCATTCAGAAAGTACGCAATGCATATTTCTATGTCATCTCGTGGTTCCTTTTCCTGTTCGGCGCCAATCTTTACATACTGATGACTTTCGGCGTGCTCCAGACCAGTTTCATGACCAACTGGTCGCTCCAGATAGGGTCAGCCTTCCAGGTTGTGCTCCTGTCGATCGCGCTCGCCGACAGGATCAACATAATGAAAAAAGATCTTGCAGTGCTGAACACGCGCCTGGAGGAGAAGGTCAGGGAAAGAACGGCCGAGCTCAACGCTGCGGTTGAAGAGCTCGAAACCACCAACGGGCTGCTTGTAGACGCCCAGATCGAGCTCTGGGGCGAGATGAAGCTTGCCCGGAAGATCCAGACGGTGCTGCTTCCCGACAATCCCCAGATACCCGGGTATGAGATACTGGCCTTCATGTCGACCGCCGATGACGTGGGCGGGGATTATTACGACATCATCAACGCCGAGGGAATGGACTGGGTGGCCATAGGGGACGTTTCCGGGCACGGCGTATCAGCCGGCCTCGTGATGATGATGGTCCAGACCGCGGTGCGGGTGGCGCTGGAGCGCGAACCCGGCATCTCCCCCTCGGACCTTCTGGAGCTGGTGAACTCCGCCATATCTGAAAACATCAAAAAGCTCGATGAAGACAAGTACATGACAATAACTGTTCTCGCTGCGCACCGTGACGGGAAATTCATGTTTTCGGGCCTCCACCAGGACATTCTCATATACAGGGCGGAGACCCGGATTGTCGAGAAGGTCAACACCGAGGGAATCTGGATCGGAGTCATGGGCGACATCCGGAAGCCGTCAGGCGATCATGTGATCGAGATGCATCCCGGAGACACCCTGTTTCTGTATACAGACGGTATAACGGAAGCATGGGAAAAAGGCACGACCAGGGACAACCGGGACCCGGACCGGCATATGTTCGGGGAGGACAGGCTTGTCGGCATCCTTGAAAGAACCGGAGAGAAGATACCTGGCGAAATAAAAGGCGAAGTGATGAAGGCGCTTGAGAATTACCAGTGCGACGACGACGTCACCATGGTGGTCATAAGAAGATTGTAGGTTTTTATTACTGCGGGGCTGCGCCCCCGCACCGCCTCGGATTATTACACCAGCTTCCTGATGGCCTCGATCTGCTTCATGACCTCGGCGCGCGAGGTGCCGCCGGGCGAAAGCTTGCGCTCGGTCGATTTCTCCGGGTTCAACACGTCTGCGATATCGTCCTCGAACACGGGCGAGAATTCCCGAAGCGCCTTCGCATCCATCGAAAAGAAATCCGCGCCGGTCTGCTCGCAGTGGCGCACGATGCTTCCCACGATCTCGTGCGAGTTCCTGAACGGCACGCCCTTGCGGGCGAGGTAATCGGCAAGGTCGGTAGCGGTCGAGAAATTACGGTACACGGCCTCTTTCATCCGCCCCGCGTTGAACGTTATTCCCGTGAGCATTTCGATCATCCCCTCGAGGGAGAGCTTCACGGTGTCGACCGAATCGAAGAGCGGCTCCTTGTCCTCCTGCATGTCGCGGTTGTACGTCATCGGAAGCCCTTTGAGCAGGGTGAACAACGACACCAGGTTGCCGAGCAGGCGGCCCGACTTGCCGCGTATGAGCTCGGCCACGTCGGGGTTGCGCTTCTGGGGCATGATCGACGAACCGGTGGTCACTCCGTCGGCGAGCCTTATGTATGCGAACTCGGACGTGCTCCACAGCACGAGTTCCTCGCAAAACCGTGAGAGGTGCGTCCCGAGAACAGCGGCGAAGTAGAGAAAATCGAGCACGAAGTCACGGTCGCTCACGGCATCCATCGAGTTGGGAACGATGCCGGTAAACCCGAGCTCTTCACGCAGAAACTCCCTGTCGGTTGGATAGTTGAGGCCGGCCAGGGCTCCTGAACCCAGCGGAAGCGACATGGCCGCGTCCCGTGCGGCCGCGAGCCTTTTCATGTCGCGCAAGAGCTGCCATGCGTACGCAAGCAGGTGATGGGAAAGCCGCACGGGCTGCGCCACCTGCATGTGGGTGTATCCGGGCAGTATGGCCTCGGCATTTTTTTCCGCGAGGCCGGCAATCATCGAAACCAGCCGCTTCAGGAGCTCCTCGATCTCCCCGGCCTCGTCCCGTATATAAAGCCGAACATCGAGCGCAACCTGGTCGTTGCGCGACCGGGCCGTGTGTAGCTTGCGCCCGGCGTCGCCGATCCCCTCGGTGAGCACGGCCTCGATGTTCATGTGGATGTCTTCGCGCGAGGTCTTGAACTCGAACGACCCGGCCTCGATCTCGCGCATGATTTCCCCGAGGCCCTTTACTATGGCCGCGAGCTCGCCGTCGTTCAGGATGCCGATCCTATTCAGCATGCGCGCGTGCGCGACCGACCCCCTGATGTCCTGCCGGTAGAGCCGCGAATCGTACTGTATGGATGAGGATATCTTTTCGGTGACAGAGGAGGAACCCTCCGAGAACCGTCCGCCCCAGAGTTTCTTTTCTTTCTTTCCGCCCATGTCATTCCCCGCCGCCGGTAGTTATCGCCTCGATCAGGAGGTCCAGGTAGCCGCCGAGGTCCCCCATGGCCGGGAGAATTTCGTATTCGAGGATGTCGGACAGGCTGATGATGTCGTTGTTCTCGAGTATGATTATCGTCTCGTTGAGCAGGTCATGGAGCATTCCGTTTTTCTGCTCGAGGGTTACCCCGCTCAGGGAAAGAGCTCCCGGATCGATCGAAAACACCGGGACCGACTGATAGCAGGTCCTGGTGAAGCGGTACACGAAATCGATGAACCTGTCCATGCCGTTCGATCCTTCGTTGTCCTTTCCAGTCTGAAAGGCTATGGCCGTCTTTTCGATGTTCTCGAGCGCTCCGGGCAGGTCGTCCTTGAGCGTTTTAAGAGACTGGATTATGGCGTCGGGAGAATCGATGCTCTGCACGATCAGCCTTTTCATCTCGTCACTCATGAGCAGGAACCTGAACATGTCCTTCAGGTCGCCGAAAAGCTTCTCCCCGCTTTGCAGGTAGCCCGCCCCGTCCCCTCCGAGCGCCGCTTTTTTCAGCCCATCCCTGAAGGCCGCGAGCTCGCCGAGGTAATCCGCGACAAGCCTGTCCTTGACCTTGAATGAACCGGAATCTATGGCAAGGAGTGAAAAAACAGCGAACAAGACCTCTATGATCCAGTCGATCCCGGCCGAGAGATCATCGATGTTGCCCCTGTCGTCCGGTCTTTCCCGGCTCGCTGAAATGAACGAGCTGACCCTGTCGCAATAGCGCATGCCTTCGTCAATCGTCGTGAAAACGACATCGGCCCTGGATCGCACGATGCAGTTTATCATCGACACTCCTTCGAGCGCAAGGTCAGGGAGATCGTCGATGAAAAACCGCTCATCGTCGACATGGACCTCGGTGAACACCAGCTCCCGGTCCCTTGCCCATTGCGCGACCGAATCAACGATGTCCGAAATCTTTTTCTCGCCCTCGAGTTCGAAATCAACCGGATAATTGTTTATACATACTTCCACGCCTTACCTCTCCTTATTTGTCTGCCTGTTCCCCCGTCTGCTGCTTGAGCCAGTTCTGCTGTGCCTTTGAAC
>Ga0116154_10003638_pt1 | contig 10802 bp, 4 predicted proteins | sample AD_UKC030_MetaG_FD_89898 | JGI IMG/M metagenome (GOLD analysis project Ga0116154, IMG submission 89898) | Active sludge microbial communities of municipal wastewater-treating anaerobic digesters from USA - AD_UKC030_MetaG | ecosystem: Engineered > Bioreactor > Anaerobic > Digestate | place: USA...
CATTTTCACCCTTGCCATAAGGCCCTGGGCAAAAACTTTTCCAACCCTGCCGACTGTTGCAGGAACGCCAAGGACAGCAACTGCATCAGTAAGGTCTTTTTCAATGAGTTCATAGACCTCGGCTACGGTTCCCCTGCCTTTAAGCTGTGAAGCATCACTCACTTCATACAGCGGAACACCCGGACTAGCACCATTGTCTCTTGTATAAGGAACACAGAATATCTGCACAAGGTTGAAATAGGCAAGAGCCCTGACTGTCTTTACCTCACCCAGAAATGCTGCCGCACCTTCGGTATCAAACGGAAGGTCTGCATTTATTGCACCGTTGCAGTTTTCAATAACAGCATAGAAAAGGGTCCAGTTCTGGGCCGGACTCGATCGTGTTGTTGAAGCCGTTGAGGCCAGCCATGTATAATTGAATGGCTGCAAAATGTAGTTCCAGTTGTTTGCCTGTGCAATGAATACATCATCACCTCTAAGGTCGTTTGACACGGGCACCCATGTTCCAAGCAGTCTTGATTCTGTAATAAGGTCATAAATGCCGTATAGAGCAGCCATTGCATTCTGCGGTGAACTGAATGCCGCATTCTCGTCTATCTGGTTTGTCGGGTAGAGCTCAAGGAATTCTTCCTTGCAGCCGGTCAGAAAGACTCCCGCCAGTATAATTGCCAATATTGTCTTTTTCATTTTCAATCCCTTTTAATATTAGAAACTAAGGCTAAGGCCCAAGGTTACTGTCCTGACGTTAGGCACTTCCGTGGTGGTTATTAGACCACTCAATCCCTGCTCAGGGTCATTGCCCTTGAACTTGGTGAATACAAGCACGTTGTCACCGTTCACAAATACTGATGCACCACTTATGCCTGATTTACCAAGCAATTTTTTGGGGAGATCATATGACAGGCTGACATTTCTGAGACGCAGGAATGACGCATCTTCAAGAAAGCGGCTAGACTGGTAGTTTGACCGTGAAGAGTTGTTATAGACATACCTCGGTACATCAGTTTCGTCACCCGGCTGCTGCCATGAGTCAAGAACCTCCTTGTTGAGCTGACGGCCATAACTCTCACCGTCATGCATAGTCGTCTGCATCAGATTGTTGTAAATCTTGCCGCCAACACTCCAGTAGAACTGGAATGAGAAGTTGAGGTTATCGAAGAAGGTGAAGGTGTTTGTAAGCGAACCGAAGAAGTCAGGAATTGACTGTCCGAGTTCGTACCTGTCAGCTTCATTGTAGTCTTTGGTAGTTTCTCTTTCGCCGGTTGGCTCGCCTTCCGTGTCAAGGATATCTTTGTACCACATAGCTTCACCGGTTTGGGAATCAACGCCGGCATACTCCTGAATGTACCATGTGTACAGGCTGTTGCCCACAACCCATCTCTTGGTGCCTGAAATAATCTCTTCCTGTGAGAGTGCGGTGATCTCATTCTTATAGGTCGAAATATTGAAGTCAGTCAGCCATATGAAATTGGGATTGGCAACGTTGGTTGTGTGAAGCTCGGCTTCAATACCCCTGTTGCGCAATCCTCCGATATTTGAAAGGATAGAAGTGAAGCCCGTTGAGGGTGGAAGAGGCTTGTCCATGAGAAGATCATCGGAGAGCCTGTTGAACCATTCTACAGTACCGTTTACATTCTTAAATAATCTGAACTCGAGAGCCACGTTTGTGGTTACGTTCTTTTCCCATCCGAGATCATAGTTCGGAAGGCGGTTATGCACCATGCCGACATAATAGTCATAGTTGTAACCGAGCCCGTATGTAGGAAGATAAGCGTACGGCGGAACAGCCTGGTTACCGTTTGTACCGTAACCAACCCTGATCTTGAGGTCATCAAGCCAGCTGATATTTGCAAGGAAATCTTCCTGGCTAAGCCTCCATGAGCCGGAAACTGAATAGAAATTCCCCCACCTTACTCTCGGACCAAATCTTGAGGAACCGTCACGACGGTAGGATCCCTGAATGTAATACTTGTCCATATAGTCAAGCATAACCCTGCTGAAGTATGATATCATTGAGGTTTCAGTGGTTCCTGATCCATAGCCGAACGGGGCAGATGCAATGTCAAGCTCATCGGAGAATGGAACATCAAAGCCTCTCGCGGATACGTTTGCATTTTTCAGAATGTATTTCTCAGTCTCATAGCCACCCAGCAGGTTGAAGTGCAACGCTGAGATCTTCTTGTCGTAAGAAAGTGTGGTTGAGGTGAAGAGGGTGCGGGCATCGCTTGTTGTCTTTTCAGAGCTTCCCTGATATGCTTTTCCGTCACCATGATAAGGGTTACGGAAGAAATCAGTATTTGTATAGTCAATCCTGCCGTTGGCTTTGGTGTCGAAGACGAGACCTTCAAGAATCTTCCAGTTGAAGTTCAGCGACTGAGACACAGTGGTCTTTCTGTTGCCTCGGGGGTCAAGAATTGTCTGGGCAATTGGGTTATAGTCCTTTGAAACAAGGTTGTTCCAGTTGTATGCCAGGTTCCCGTCATCGCCAACAACAGGCTGAAAGTCAGCATCCAGTTCATAAAGAGGAACGTTGTTGGGATAGGTGTATGCAGCATATCCTGTTCCGGAGCCATTGGTTATGTCATTCACTGTATTTCCCTCAGAGTACCTCAGGTTGGAGGTTGTTCCTACCTTGATTCTCTTGTTGACCTGGGTCTCCAGTGAGATGTAGCCGAGAGCCCTTGTGACCTCGTCAGGAATTGTGATTGCCTTTTGTTTATAATAGGTCCCCGAGAAATAGAACTTGGTTCTCTCATCGCCGCCCTGAGCCGTCAGGTTATGTTCAGCGATCTTGCCCACCCTGTGTGCAAGGTCGTACCAGCTCTCATCAAACATCAGGTCTGCATTCTGAACAAGGTTACCGGAGTCATCAAAGGGCTGTGCAACGTTGAAGGGGTTCTTCCCTGCAAGCAGCACGAGGTTTCTGTGGGCATAATTTGCCGGCGACGTATAATCATCATCTGTGCCGTAAAGGTCTTCACCAAGATCGGTAGCATAATTAAACAACCCCTCCCATGATTTCTGCATGAATTCAGATGCGTTGAGCATCTCAAACCTATTGGTGGTTTTTGTTGAAAAACTTTGCTTGCCGCGATAAGTAAACACAGTTTTACCTGCCTGACCTTTCTTTGTTGTAACGAGGATCACGCCGTTGGCAGCACGGGAGCCGTAGAGTGATGACGCAGCAGCGTCTTTCAGTACTGTAACCGTTTCAATGTCGTTAAGATTAGGTACGGTTCCGCCAGCAATGCCGTCAACAACCCAGAGGGGTGATGATGATGCTGTAATTGAACCGGTCCCCCTGATCCTGATTATGGGTTCGGAATCCGATGCACCGTTGGCGTTGACAACATGAACTCCGGTGGCATTGGCCTGAAGAGCTTTTACAACTGAGGTGGTCGGGGTGGAGATAAGCTTGTCACCCCTGACAACTGATGCTGCACCGGTGTATGACTCCTTCTTCGTAACACCATAGGCTACAACAACAATCTCATCAACTCCCAGCAGATCCGGGTCGAGGACCACATCATAAATTGACTGCGTGCCAACCACAAATTCCTTGGTCCGCAGACCAACATACCTCACCTCAATTGTTGCTCCTTCCGGAGCTGAGATGTTAAAACCTCCATTGACATCTGTCGTCACCCCTGTCGTGGTCCCTTTGATAAGCACTGTCGCTCCAATTACCGGCAGATTGTCCTCAGAACTGAGGACTGTCCCGGTAATTGTTTTCTGGGCTTGTACAAGGAATGAGGAGATGCCAAAAACGAAAACAAGCAAAAGTAGTCTTCTCATAGCTTTTTGAATTGGTTAGTATAATAACTGGTTTAAAGGGTTAAGAGCAATGACCTGTTTGTTAAACAGAAAAGTAAAATTATACATTTTTTTATTCCGCTGTTGATAAAAAACACATCGAACATCCCTTGTTTTAAATAATTTTGTTCCCGTCGGACCCGGAGTTCCTCGAAATAGCCTCTATTATGTCTTCATTTGTTCACTTACACGTACATACACAATATTCAATCCTTGACGGTGCATCATCCGTCAAGTCACTTCTGCGCCGGGCAAAAGATCTGGGGATGGAGGCTCTTGCAATCACTGACCACGGAAACATGTTCGGCGTCAAGGAATTCCATGATGCCGCATCCGCCGCATCCGTCAAACCGATAATAGGATGTGAGATATACGTTGCCCGCACCAGCCTTGAAGACAAGACATCCGTCGAAGACCGGTCCGGTGATCACCTCATACTGCTTGCAAAAAACAAGACCGGATACCATAACCTTGTCAAGCTCGTATCACAGGCCTGGATCAGGGGATTCTACTACAAACCCAGGATCGACAAGCAGCTTCTCCGCGCGCACAGCGAAGGGCTGATAGCCTCTTCAGCATGCATCGCCGGCGAAGCGGCACAGGAGATCCTCTCCGGCAACATGCGCACAGCTGAGGAGGCCATCCTCTCATACAAGGAGATCTTCGGGGATGACTATTACCTCGAAGTACAGCGCCACGAAACAACCGACCCGACATCTGACACCACGGTCTTTCCTATGCAGCAAAGAGTGATAGCCGCATACCGCGAGCTGGCTGCAAAGAACAATATAAAGATAATCGCCTCGAACGACGTGCACTTCATAATGCAGGACGAGGCCGAGGCTCATGACAGGCTCATCTGTCTCAACACCGGGAAAGACATCGATGATCCCAAACGGCTTCGCTATACAAAACAGGAGTACCTGAAGAGCGGCGAGGAGATGCAGGCGATATTCGCGGACATGCCCGAAGCCGTGAGCAACACGCTCGAAATAGCCGCCAAGGTGGAGTATTACAAGCTCAACAGCGAACCCATCATGCCGGATTTTTCAATGCCGCCTGAATTTTCAGACAAGGATGAGTACCTGAGGCACCTGACAATGAAGGGGGCAGCTGAGAGATGGGAGACAATCTCCCCTGAACTTCAGGCACGGATCGACTTCGAGCTGTCAGTAATTAAAAACATGGGCTTCCCGGGATACTTCCTGATAGTACAGGATTTTCTCAGGGCGGCACGCGAAATGGGCGTATGGGTAGGCCCGGGGAGGGGCTCAGCCGCGGGCAGCGTGGTTGCATATGCGCTCCGGATCACCGATATTGACCCTATTAAGTATAACCTCCTGTTCGAGAGGTTCCTCAACCCTGACCGCATATCGATGCCTGATATTGACATCGACTTCGATGAGGACGGACGCGAGAAGGTGCTGCGGTACGTGGTTGAGAAGTACGGACATGACCGGGTGGCGCACATAATCACCTTCGGCACAATGGCTGCCAAGATGGCTATCAGGGATGTGGCCAGAGTTCAGAAACTGCCTCTGCCGGAAGCCATCAGGCTGACCAAGCTTGTGCCGGATAAGCCCGGCACCACCCTGGCCTCAGCCTACGAGGAAGTTCCTGAACTGCTGAAAGAGAAGGATTCAAAAGAGCCGCTTGTGGCCCAGACACTCAAGTTTGCAGAGGTACTCGAGGGAAGCATCAGGCAGACCGGGGTGCATGCCTGCGGCATCATAATCACCAGGGATGACCTGTGTGAATACATACCCATCTGTACGGCAAAGGATACAAACCTCTACGTGACCCAGTACGAGGGCAACCATGTTGAGTCCGTAGGCCTTCTCAAGATGGACTTCCTGGGGCTGAAGACGCTCTCCATCATGAAGGACGCCGTCGAAAACATCAGGAAATCAAAGGGTGTCACAATCGATCTCCAGACCCTGGAACTAGAGGACAAACGCACCTATGAGCTCTTCAGCAACGGCGAGACAACAGGTGTGTTCCAGTTTGAATCGGTGGGGATGAAGCGCTACCTCCGCGAGCTGAAGCCAAACCACTTCGGAGACCTGATAGCCATGAACGCCCTCTACCGTCCCGGGCCGATGGACTACATACCTCAGTACATCAGGCGCAAACACGGAAAGGATAAGATTATCTACGAGGTGCCTGCCATGGAAAAATTCCTTAAGGAAACGTACGGCATCACGGTCTATCAGGAGCAGGTGATGCTTCTCTCACAGGAGCTGGGCGGATTCACAAAGGGCCAGGCCGACTCGCTTCGCAAGGCGATGGGCAAGAAGAAGCGTGACATCATGGACCGCATGAAGGAGCAGTTCATCGAAGGCTGCCGGGTGAACGGCTATGACCAGAATACAATAAACAAGATCTGGACCGACTGGGAGTCATTTGCCGAATACGCATTCAATAAATCGCACTCCACCTGCTACGCACTCATCGCCTACCAGACAGGATATCTCAAGGCGAACTACCCCGCGGAGTTCATGGCGGCAGTGCTGAGCCGTAATATCAGTGACATAAAGAAGATCACTGTAATGATGGAAGAGACCCGGCGCATGGGGATTGAAGTGCTGGGACCTGATGTGAATGAGAGTCTCCTTCAGTTCACTGTAAACCGCAGCGGGAATATCAGGTTCGGCCTCGGGGCAATCAAGGGGGTAGGCGAGAATGCCGTCCTCCACCTGATAGAAGAGCGTGAGAAAAACGGGCCATTCAAGGATATATGGGACCTGGCCGAGAGGGCGAACCTCAACACTGTAAACAAGAAGATGCTGGAGGCGATGGTCGTTTCGGGAGCCCTTGACGGACTGCCGGGCATGACCCGTGCCCAGTACTTCGCCGCCGACGGCAAAGGCTCAAGCTTCCTCGAGAGCCTCATCCGCTACGGCACCAACGTGAAGAACATAAAAAACAGCAGCCAGCAGTCGCTCTTCGGTGACACCGGCGGGTTTGAAATGGTGCGACCGGAGCCGGCGCCATGCTCTGACTGGACCAAGCTTGAAAGGCTTAACAAGGAGAAACAGGTGATTGGCATTTATCTCTCGTCACACCCGCTTGACGACTTCAAACTGGAGATCAACACCTTCTGTAATGCCACCCTGGCAGACCTGCAGAATCTCAGTGAATTTGCAAACCGCGATGTCTGCGTTGCAGGCATCGTCACAGACACACGCAGCGGTGTGACGAAAAACGGCAAGCCATTCGGCGGATTCACCCTCCAGGATTATTCAGACTCATTCTCTTTCCTGCTGTTCGACAAGGATTATGTTGCTTTCAGCAATTATTTCAGGAATGATTACCAGCTGCTCGTCAAGGGCAGGGTGCAGGGAAGACACTTCAATCCCGACGAGCTCGAATTTAAAATAAAGGAAATCCACCTTCTTACAGCGGTCCGGGAAGATCTCATCAATTCAATAACAATCAAACTCAAGCCGGAGCTTATAAACACGGAGTTCATAAAGAACCTTAAATCAATCATCACCGAGAACCCCGGGAACAAATCGCTTAAATTCCTGTTGATAGACCATGACAACAGGATTACGATCCCGCTATTCTCCCGCAGCATCAAGGCAGGCATTACTGATGAGCTGATAGGATGGCTGGAGGATAATCCGGAACTCGATTTTAAGGTAAATTAAATGCAACGGCTCTGTAAAACCGGTTGATTTTCGTAAGTTTGAATAGGAGAAGTTAAACAATCAAGGAAAAATATAAAACTATGGCACAACAAGTTAACGACAGCAATTTTGATGAGGTTGTATTGAAGTCTGACAAACCCGTTATCGTGGATTTCTGGGCTGAATGGTGCGGACCCTGCAGGATGATCGCCCCGTACATTGAGCAGATAGGTGAAGCCTACAAGGACAAGGCGCTTGTCGTTAAGTGTGATGTGGACAGCTCGCCGGATGTGGCCCGGAGGTTCAGCATAAGGAATATCCCTACGGTGCTCTACTTCAAGGGCGGTGAGGTTGTTGACAAGCAGGTGGGTGCAGCTGCCCGCTCAGCTTTCGAGGCCAAGCTTACCCCGTTACTCTGATCAGCGGATGAAAGTCTGTGTTTTTGCCGCCTCCAGCAGCCGCATCGATGATGCTTACAAGAAGGCTGCGGAAGAGCTGGGAAATGCCTTTGCACGTGAACGCGTGGACGCAGTTTACGGAGGGGGCGGAATCGGCCTGATGGGGATCTTCGCGGATGCGCTCATGGCAAAGGGTGGCTCCGTAACAGGTGTCATACCGGGATTCATGATGAAGGAGGGATGGGGACATGACGGGGTGAAGGATATGATTGTCACATCCGACATGTCAGAGCGAAAGAAGACTATCTTCGCAATGTCAGACGCTGCTGTGGCGCTGCCCGGCGGCGTGGGAACACTGGAGGAACTGACTGAGGTCATAACCCTCAAGCAGCTGGGCCAGTTCAACAAGCCGATAATCATTATTAATGTAAACGGTTTCTATGACCACCTGATAGAGTTCTTTGACCATATGGTCAGGGGGCACTTCATGAGGCTGGAACACAAGGACATCTGGCAGATAGTGACATCTGCCGATGAGGTGGTGCCCGCCATACTCAACTACACCGGCTGGCACGCTGATCCGAAAGTGATAGCGAGGATCTGATTCAGGGTACCCTGGTTCCTATAAAGAGGATGTCATCCACCTGGGAGAGATTGCCCATCCACTCCCTGATTGCCCTCTCAAGACGCCGTTTCTGCTGATCAACGGGAAGATTGTAAATCTCCGCCAGCAGAGCCCTGATAGCTATTGTCTTAAACTTTTTCTCCTGCTCTCCTCCGAACTGGTCGGCAAAGCCGTCCGTGAAGATGTAAAGCATGTCTCCGGGCTTAACATCTATCCGCTTGTTTGTGAAACTCTTCCTTGCCTGACCGTCGATCATACCTATGGGGTACCGGTCAGCCCTGTAGATTGTCACCTTTCCGTCGCGGACATGATAGAGAGGCTGGTAAGCGCCTGCATATTCAACCGTGTGTTCAAGAATATCATATGAGATGAGTGATATGTCCATCCCGTCACGTACCGCTTTTTCGCTTCGCTGCAGCAGGGAATGAACCACCTCGATGTTCAGATGGTCAAGTATGTCTGAAGGCCTCGTTATACCGCTCTCCCTGACTATTTTGTTGAGTGAGTTGTGACCGATGATTGACATGAAGGCTCCGGGCACGCCGTGACCTGTGCAGTCTACAGCCGCAATATACTGCCTGAAGCCGCTGTCATGCATCCAGTAAAAATCGCCGCTGACGATATCCTTGGGCATGAACAGGACGAAGGTGTCATTGAAATAGTTCTCCGGCGGCATCATCGCCGCCTGTATCCTCTCGGCATACCTGATGCTGGCGGTGGTGTCGCGGTTCTTCTCCTCCAGCTCCAGGCTCTTGCTGACAACCTCGGCAGTCCTCTCTTCGACTTTTGCTTCAAGGTGCTCCTTCTCCCTGCGCAGTGTTCTCTCCCGTATTGTGATGAAAAGATAAATCGCAGCCGCAAGGGCAGTGACACAGAGTATTATGAACCATGAAGTTGCGTACACCGGCCCCCTGATCGAGAAAGAGAGTCTGGCCGGCACCTCGTTCCAATAGCCGTAGTTGTTCGATGCCCTTACCATGAATGTGTACCTGCCGGGACTGAGTGATGAGTAGGAAGCCCTGCTCTGATCGGTCGTGATCCACTCCTTGTCGGCCCCCTCAAGCATGAACTGGTACCTCACCGCCCCGGGATTTACCAGGCAGATGCTCAAAAAATCAAATATGATCCGGTTCTGGGTATGCATCAGCCGTATCCCGTCATGCATCGGGAAGATCTCATAATTGACAAGTGTCCTCCAGATGTGTGTGGCAGGCTCTGTCACAACCGGTGGCAGCCTGGACGGGGTGAGCCTGATGGCGCCGTTGGAGGTCCCGAACCACAGGTCGCCCATGTCATCGGCAAATGAGGCTCCGGGCCTTGTCTCGATACCGGTGAAGCCATTCTTCTCATTGAATGACGAAATCCTTCCCGTGTTGCTGTCGAACCTGTTTAATCCCAGGTTGGTGCCGATGAACAGGTTGCCCGATCTGTCCGGCTGCAGCAGGTTAACTGAATTCATCAGCAGGCCGTCACTCTCGGAAAGCTTCTTGATTACTGCATCGTTCTTCAGCCCGTAAAGCCCGTCAATTGTGCCCACCCAGATTAAACCGTCAGGTGTCTCGGTGATGGCTGTAGGATGAACATCAGTTCTGAAAGTGACAGATGTAAATGTGTTGCTCCCGGGGATATGCTTCGTGAGCCCGTTGCGCTCTTCGGTGCCGATCCATAGACAACCCCTGCTGTCACAGAAGAGTGATGTTATATTATTGCCGGTAAGACCGTTGATCTGTGTAAATGTCTGGCTCTCCTTGAGTCTCACATCCCACATGATGAGTGCACGGTCTGTGCCGATCCAGAGGTTGCCCTTCTGGTCTGTTGTGATGGCGCCGATCCTCAGAGAGCGGAGGCTGGCGTTAAGATCGAGATCATAACGGTAGGTCTTCTCGGCAAGGTCGTACCTGTAGATCTCATCGCCCGAGGTGGCTATCCAGACATTGCCGTTTTCATCGGGCCTTACTATGTTTATCTGGATACCATCCAGGGCCGGCGGGAACCCGGTCAGCCGTATGCGGTCCTCCTCCTTCAGGGCGGGATTGTACATGGCCAGGCCCTTCCCGGTGCCGAACCAGAATCTTCCTTCCGGATCCTGGGCAAGCGTGAAGACATCGTTTGAAGGGAGGAACTGAGGGGCTGAGTAAGAGGTGAAGTGATCTCCCTTGTAAATGAAAAGGCCGGCATCACGGTCTGCTATAAGGATGTTCTTTTCCTTATCCTCTATCATGCAGAGGATATGCTGCGCGATCAGCCCGTTTGCAGGGTTGAAGACCTGGGTCCCCTCCGGTGAGAATACAGTTATCCCTCCCCTGCTCTCCCAGTCTTCCATTGTTGCCACCC
>Ga0116154_10003639_pt1 | contig 10801 bp, 13 predicted proteins | sample AD_UKC030_MetaG_FD_89898 | JGI IMG/M metagenome (GOLD analysis project Ga0116154, IMG submission 89898) | Active sludge microbial communities of municipal wastewater-treating anaerobic digesters from USA - AD_UKC030_MetaG | ecosystem: Engineered > Bioreactor > Anaerobic > Digestate | place: USA...
AACATAGATTTACGGAGTGAAAAATGGCAAAAATTGCATGTCCAAAATGGAATGCAAAAAAGTGAATTCGCTTGGGAATGGAATACACTGACGCTCCAGGGGCTTCGCCCCGCCGCTATGGCGCCCCAATTGCGATAGTGCTGTATTACCTGTATCGGGATTTGGGTAATTCAGAGGTATCGCATGCGCCCCCGCCCCCAATGGGGGCAGGGCTGGCGCAAGGGGGGCTGATGATTGCTTGAGATTGTTAGGTGCTAAACTGGTAGATTACCCTTAATCATTTAATAATACCAGCAGCCGTACTGGAAGTTTTCTTTTTTCTTGTTTTGAACCCGAGTCACCAGTACTAACTCCAGAACGTGCATAACCGAAAATTAGGCATGCTGGTGCTGGAATCCACAGTCCAATTCCAACGTACCACAAACCTATGGAGAATAACCAAAGGCCGCCGGTTATCAGGATAACGCCAATAATCAGCAAAATCAAGGGATCTATCGGCATTGAAGTATCCTCTCTTTCCGTTCAAATCTACTTCTGAAGGCGAACATATAGGGGTATAAACCTCATATGAGTTTATATAAAAAGGGGGCTCATTGCGCATCTTCGGCCAGATGCTCCTGCAAGGGGATCCAAAATTATTGAAACCAGAATGAAAAAAACACAGCCTCCGGGAAAATATTTGAATTGTAATGCACAATCTCGACATACACAGATTTGGTGGAGGGACAGATATTCCAAAAACGAATACGTCTGGAAAAAAAACAGGAAGTTCAACCGGTTCGGTGACCGGGACCGAGATCAGGGAACAGCAGGAAACCTTCGATCTGGACAGACAAAAACTCGAACTCGAAAAAGAGCGTGCAAGCCTGCAATCCGATATCGATAAACAACGGGCTGAGGCCGAACGAGACCTTTTCAAAGCAACCATTGAGCGGGATCGTACGCAGGCAACAAGCATGCTTGAGCAACTGAAAATCCAGGGTGAATTATTTGCAAAGATCCTCCCCCAGCCTGCTACGAAGTCTCCGAAAGGGAAGATCGAATCAGGTGCAAATTCCGGGTATGTTTCCGAACTTGTCAGTTATCATGCGATTAAACGCGTATCCTCAGATATCGCCCGGGGCATCGGAACCGCTGTTGGACTGGGAAACGATGTCAGGATCATGATTGTGGGCAGCATGGATTACGCAAAGGGTGATATTCCATTTATCGAGGTCACATCGCAATTATCGGTCTTTGATGTGCGCTGCAGGAAGCAGGTTGCCACAAACAAGGAACTCATAGACCTTGTCATACAGAAGGAGGGACTGGAGGGGGACGAGAAAACACCCCCGACAAAAACCGGGACCACACGGCTGGCCTCCCTTGCAGCATCTCCCCTATTCCTCCCCGCGGTTATCGCCCCAGGGACTGTTTTGCCAACTATACCAGGTATTGCCGGAACTGCGGCAGACATAGCAGGGCACTCCAGTCCCGTTCACTCATTCGATGGCCAGACCATTGGCTTAAAAACCCAGAGTCTGATCGCGGCCGTGGCAGGTTCACTGCGGTCAGAGAAACGGTACGTGTATGTCTATAATTTCTATTCAATGGATACGACAGGGCCCCAGTCGAAGCTGATGAATATGTATGCCGGCACCCTCGACTGTTCCAGCAGGCTGGCACAATCACGAAACAGGTTACAGTATTTCATCACCAAAAAAACCGGACTCCTGGCTGAACTGAAGATATCCCTGAAAAAACTGGGAGAAGAAGACGCCATAGCAGAAAAACAACAGGCTATGGCAAACCTCAAAGAAGAGATCAAATATGAGACCGCCTGGCTTGACCGGGCCAGGATGGAAATCCTTGCTTCGGATGCAATCCATACGGAACAGGGTACATTTATAAAAAATATTACAACCGCAGACGCTACCCAGCCGGCTTCAAAACTGGCGCAGGCAGTTTTCCGTGAAAAAGTCCACGAGCTCGGTATCACTCACCTTCTCTTTGTAGGAGTCCTTTCCAGCGGAGGAGAGTCGGTCACCAGAAAATGGCTTTTTGGGACCGGGACCACCAGTTATTTGGGAGGAGCTGTTGCCGGCTATGTGCTCGCAAGGGTTGAGGGGGATATACTGGCATCCGATATCCTGCCTGCCTTGTACAGCTTCGGGTTTGACCCGGCAGATCAGCGAAATTCCCCGCTGAAACAGATAAGGTTCGAGAAACAGGAACCAAAGAAGTAATTTTTTTCTGCTCTGTAGAAAAACCCTATTCAGGTTGTATGATCTCTCCCCCCTTGCGCCAAGCCCGCCCTGTGGGGGCGGGGGCGCGTTGTGGTATCTCAGCATGAGATGTTCAGGAAAATTCAACTTATCTGTGAACAGGTGCGGTACTATCCTGATGGTTGCCATAGCGGCTGGGGCAGAGCCCCCAAAAGCGTGAAGCTTTTCTAAATGATTTCTATTGAGTCATTTTTTCAAACATTTTTAAGGGATGTACGTACCCTGCATTCCCTCACCAGGATACCGGCTTTGAAGGGGGGTTTCCTTGCCAGAGTTTTTATCTTTTTAAATGAATCTCTCTTGCGTTACCATGAAAAAGTCCCGCTATGTCGACCTGAAAGCCATCGCTGCCAAGGCGATGGAGAAGTACGGATTCCTTCCAAGATTTCCGGATCCCGTTCTGCAGGAAGTCAATGCTCTCACTGACAAAGCATCTTCATATAAGGGAAAGCCAACCAATGACCTGCGTCCACTTCTGTGGTCATCAATCGATAATATCGATTCAATGGACCTCGACCAGCTGGAATACTGCGAACGAGGCACGGATGGGGAGATCCAGGTCATGGTGGCGGTGGCTGATGTTGATGTTTATGTCCCCATACGGTCCCAGGCCGACAGGTATGCAGTCCATAATGGAACTTCGATCTATACCGGCATTGTGACTTTTCCCATGCTCCCGGACCAACTCTCAAAAAATATTTCCTCTCTCCTGCCGGGCCAGGACCGCCTCGCGGTGGTAGCCAGGTATACCATCCTCCCCGACGGGAGTATCGACCCGGGCGACGTGTTTCGCGCCATCGTACGCAACAAGGCAAAACTCGTGTATGAGGATCTTGGAGAATGGCTTGACGGAACCGGGCCCATACCCCCCCTTGTCCAAGATATTCCAGGTCTCAAGGACCAGATCCTGTTGCAGGCTGAAGGGGCCCGCATGCTCCGGAAAAAACGGATGGTACAGGGTGCGCTCGATCTCGAAACGATTGAACCACAACCGGTATTAGATGGTGATACGGTCCGGGACCTTATAGTCGTGAAACCCAATATGGCGCGAAAGGTGATCGAGGAGTTCATGGTAGCGGCCAACAGAACCATGGTTTCCTTTCTTGGAGTGGCGGGCATACCCATGATCCAGCGGGTCGTGCGAGTACCAAAATACTGGGACGAGATCGTATTAACCGCCGCATCATATGGAGAGAAATTGCCCTCATCGCCGGATGTAAAGGCGCTGGCATCCTTCCTCAAGAAACAGCAGATCGCAGATCCTGAACGGTTCCCTGACCTGTCGCTCACCATTATCAAGCTCCTCGGGCCAGGAGAGTATATGCCCCTTGAACCCGGTGCACCGCCAACCGGCCATTTCTCGATGGCGATCACAGATTATACCCACGGCACAGCACCAAACCGTCGGTATGTTGATATCATCAACCAAAGGCTCCTGAAATCCGTGATTGATAAAACCCCAAACCCCTATACTCTTGATGAGCTGGAAGATCGTGCATTCTGGCTTTCCGATCGGGAAAAAGGATCCAAGAAAGTGGAGAGGTTCATGCGAAAGGCAGCAGCGGCTGTGTTGCTGCAGGACAGGATTGGCGAGATATTTGATGCGCTGGTCACCGGTGCCTCTGAAAAAGGTACCTATGTCAGGCTGATTAATCCCCCGGCCGAAGGGAGGGTGGTACAGGGAGAACGAGGAGTATGGGTTGGCCAGAACGTGAAGGTACGTCTTCTGAAGACCGACCCCTATAACGGTTTCATCGACTTTGAACGTGTCGGGGCAAAGAGAAGGTAGGAAACAGTACTATTCCGGTAACACCCGGGTCCTGTCATTGCCTGATCAACATTCAGAGCTTCAGCCATCGCTCCCGTAAAGAATGATACAGGAAGGAGGACCCGTGACGGAACCGGCAGGAGTTGATCTGAATAAATCAGAACAGATCTTACCAACGGAACCACATGATAAACTATAAATGTACCTTCTTTTGATTATCAGATATGCAAAATCAACACGCATTTCTGGTAATTGCCCTGCTCGCTATTCTTCTTACCTTTGCCGGGTGTTCGCAAGCGCAAAATGCACCGGTTACACCCCAGGGAACCGTTACCGCAGTTACACAGACTGCACCTGCAACTTCAGCGGGACCAGACCTTGTTGTTTCCCCTACAGACAGCATCATTGAAGCAAACCGGGTCAATGTCAACGTGGAGAAAGATTATCTGGGGAATGTTATCGTAACATTCCAGGGAGGAAGCGGACTTCAGCAGGTGAACAGGATCGATGTTACCCTGAACCGGGCGGATGGTCAGGTTAAAACGGCAGTAGTAGGAATAAGAGTGGACGATTCCGTAACGCTGGAAGGAACGAAAAATACGGACCGCGTCATGGTGTACGTCGCAATGAAGGATGGAAGAACCTACAAGATCATCGATTCCCTGATCCCCTTCAAGCCGCGCCCGTAATAAGGATCCCCATTCTTTTTTACCTGCAATCTCTGCATGTCTGGTTCCAGGTATGTTCTTCTATCTGGATATTCCGTAAAAAACAGCACCAAGAACTTATTATAACAGCAAGCATTGACATGATTTCAATGATCTTGAATCGGATATCGTTAAGACCGGCCTTGATCTGTTGCACCATTCTGTTTCTGGCCCAGGGAGTCGTGGCATTTTCCGTTGGTTCCATATCAGTAGATCCTTCAGGTAACCTGTACCCGGGGAATCCTGTCATTGTTAACTATACGGTTTACGCAGCATCGGGCGCAGCATTTCCTACCTATAATGACCTGCAGTTTATCACTGAACTTGATGACCCGCAATGGATGTACTCGATTGCGGTAAACGGGGCAAAAAATACCCGGCCCGTAACGGGCGGCCGTACCGTTACCATCAGCGGTTTTGAACTGGGGTACAGAAATCAGGATGATGTTGTCGTGTTTGTGTCGCTTCATGGAATAATCCCGGCAGGTGCGGTACGGGGAACCAACAAGACGCTGGTAAAGATCCAGGAACTCGATGCAAGAGGATATTCGATAGCTTCATCCATCGTGAATGTCAACCACCTCGTTGGCGAACCAACCCCTCCCCCGACACCGGCATACGGGACCATCACTGTTTTATCGTCACCACCCGGCGCGGATATTTACATTGACAATGTATACAAAGGGCTTTCACCAGCAACATTTACCGGAGTTCCTAATGGCAATCATGTTGTCCTGATGAGGCTGGACGGGTACCCGGATCTCACAAAAAGTGTAACCGTAAATGGAGAAGACCAGACTCTGTCTGGCACGCTTGGTCAACAGTCTGGTTCTCCAATAGCAGCTTCTTCGCCCGGTCAGACACCGCCTGCCGGTTCAGGATCCCCGGTACCGGTAACCACATCGCAATCACGGGGGTATGGTTCATTATCCATTACCACATCACCACCAGGAGCACTGGTATACGTTGATGGAGCAATGATGGGAGTGGCCCCGACAACGATACCCATGCTAACGGAGGGACCCCATTCCATAACACTCGTGATGGACGGGTACCATGACCTTAAAACAACTATTACCATCAATGCTGGTACAACATCTGAATACATTACCGGGCTTTCGAAAACAACACAAACACCCGGGTTCGCAGCAGGTATTGCTGTCATTTCAATAGGTGTATTGTTCCTGTACCGAAAAATCAAAGAATGATTTTTTCATAAGGACCTGCTCACTATTTCGTACCGGCCCTTTACACTCTTTTACATCCATACTTCCTGAGAAGGGTGATCCGGCACCGGATATCTTCCGGACCCTCAACACCCTGTGGCTCCTGCCAGTCCATTAAACCCATGATTCCCCGGCCCAGCTGTGATTCGGCAATGACAACCTTCGCCGCGTTTGCTGTAGCACAGTAGATAGTGCAAACTTCATTGGGGTTCTTGATCGTGGTAAGGACATTGATTGGATAGCATTCCCGCAGAAACAGGATAAATGAGTACCCTGCACTGATAACTTTCGCATTATCGTGTTGCCAGCTTCTGCTTCTCATCCAGGATTGCCGAGACCATATCGATAACCCCTGGATACTTGTTTTCCTGCAGAACATCTATTGTAACATCAATGGATTTCCGGTCGCCGCGGACAATCCTGGCAAGGTCGTTGAGTTCCGCCTCATCGATTACACCATCAGCAGCAATGACAGTGATGGCAGAGAGCACGAGGGCGGATTTTGGCGTGAGCGTTGCAGTCTTTCCGGTTAATGTGTCAAATATTCCCATAATTCACTTTTTTGGTTCCTGGTATTCTGAACAGGGGAGTAGATAGGATTTGCGGCACCATTTTAATAAGAAAAAAAGATGTTCCCTATGCATTAATTAACGGTCATTGCACAATTACCTGAATAACAACCCTTTCATGATACTATGTCACCCGACGATCCCCGTACAGGAACCTGCTCCTCCATACACGAATCAGACATCCTCCGGAGGTTATTTACCCGCCCGCTCTTTTTAAGCCTGACCATCGGCGTCCCGTTTTGCATCTTTAAGCTGCTGTTTGGCTTCACACTCGTCCGGATTGGTGCGGGATCATCTGTACTTCTCTATACGGGGGGATGGCTGGTAATTGGTTGGGCGCTGGCTGATTTGGTCATGAACCTTGGCCGTGAACTGTTCGATATCATTGACCGCCCTGCTCCGTTTGAGTACTGTACGATAGCGCAGATCGGCAGCTTTTTTTCAATGACCATGGTCTTTCTCTCCCTCGACACCCTGCTCACCTTTACCATTATCTGCACAATGCTCTGGTCTGGCTGGATCACCACCCTTAGTACCGATGAGAAGTATCTGTGGTATGCAGCAACAACACTGAACCTGATCAGCCTGTCCATCGTAGTGCTGTACAATGAGATCCGGACATTGCGATAAAATCCAGTTTTTCTTTAGGGGTGACGTTTTCCGGACATTTTGTTGGGGCAGACCCGATGCATTCTGCAATGGTGATAAGATCAGAGTTATCATGAACGGAATATCCATAAAAAATCCTGAAAAAAGGCGAATCATTGCCGGCTTCCCCACCGGCTCATAGCGTTCCTTTAGGGCCATACCGTTCTGTTTAAAAAAGATGATAGTATCCTGACCTACACTTCACTATTTTCTGTTATTGTTCGATCAAAGCGATGGTCATTACGACCGGCATTATGACTGAAAAGGCGGCGGCGAGGAAAGAATCCGTCCTGAACTTTTTGTATCAAAGCATTGTTTCTTAACCTCAGGCAGCATTGATAATACCACAGTCGTAAAAAACTGTACGAGAAATCAACTATGTTTGGATCCAACAATTTTGGCGGTTCGAGAAATTTCGGCGGCCCAAGAGACTCAGGCCCACGTGAGATGACAAAAGTCACCTGTTCAGACTGTGGGAAAGAATGCGAAGTGCCGTTTAAACCAACAGAAGGCCGCCCGGTCTATTGCCGCGACTGCCTTCCGAAGCACCGGAAACCCCGGTTCTAAACTTTTTTTTATTTATTTCCCGGGCATTTTCCTGGGGATTTTTGCCTGATAAAGAAACCGTTTTCAGGTAATGTATGCCATTTTCCGTGAGAAACCGGATACACCTGCGGATTTTATAAAAATAAGGGTATAGTTTCATTTTAACCACCAGCCCAAAATCGAAATCATGACGTGAAATCTGCCTGAGATGGAGCTCCAAGATTTTGATTAAAAAAAAGTATTCCAAGCGCACTCGAGACAATGATAACGCTCCAGGGGCTTCGCCCCGCCGCTATGGCGCCCCGGTTGCGATTACATGGCATCCCCAAATCGACGTCAATTGATGCAGGAGGAATCACATGCGCCATGAGCCCCCTTGGGGGCGGGCTGGCGCGAGGGGGTCGATATTCGAGTAAAAAATTTGTGGCTAAATTGCTACTATACCCAAAATAATTTGCTGGTGAAAATTTCCTGATAAAAATCCTGATGCTCATTTGTACTTCGCCCTCCCGTGGGCGGGACATTTGGGAGGATGACCTAAGAGGGAAAATCGTGGCACTGCACCCCCTCCCCCCACGGACAACACCTTCATGCAGGGAGGGGTCGAATATCACGTGGAAAAAGGATTTCTGCAGATCGAAAAACTGTATCCAGTAACCACGGTGAAAAATATCCTCTCATCCACCACGTGCGATGCCCTCCCGGGAATCCGGCAGGCCCTCCGGGCATCGAATTATTTTGCGTCCTCCCCGAGGGCTTCCCGGCTGCGCATCTGATACAGGACCATCGGATCCATCTCCTTGTAAGTATCCTTCCCGGTCCGCATGATGACATTCGCAACACCGCTGTTGACAATCATCTTGGAGCAGAGAAAACAGGGCCATATCTGGGTTGTTTCGTCCGTTTCAACATCAAAACCTGCAAGATAGAGTGTACATCCCCGTGCGTGTTTCCCGGCCTGCAAAAGAGCGTTCATCTCGGCGTGGACACTCCGGCATCGCTCGTAGTTGGATCCGGAAGGTATATTGTGATCTTTTCTCCAGCAGCGGTTCAGCTCTGTACAATCCATCTGTTTTCGTGGAGCCCCCGTATACCCGGTTGACACGATGGTGTTGAACTCGTCCACGATGATTGCACCAAAGTTCCTCCTTAGGCAGGTTCCCTGGTGAGCGCACCGCGTTGCGAGATCGAGAAAGTAGTGCTGCCTGTTCGTCCGCATGAGGAAAACTATGGAATAGCCCGGTATTTAAGCGGTAGGTTACAGTATGAAAAGGCAGCACTTTCACGGAGCACAACCTTCACGATCTTAATATCCACGATGTTTCTATTCTCTGATATGAGCTATGACCGAAATCGCCCTTGTTGAAGTCCCTGCCATGAACGTGCTCGGGAGAAAGAAGAAGGGAACCTATGCTCTTATTCCGGAACTTCTGATGAACGTTTTTACCGTTGTCCAAAAGAAAAAGGCAGCCATAGCGGACCGCCGCTCTTTCTGTGCCATGAGACCTCTCCTGCGGCAGTTCTGGAAGCAAATGAAAAAAGGGACCGCAGAGATCGAAGTGGCAGGGCCGGTCAATGAACCGGTCAAGGGCACAAAGGAGATCAAGGCGTACGTGCTTCCCGGGGGGACGGATGGCACATGTCGTCCATAAAGGACCATACGAGACCTGCGAACCGACCTACCTCGCACTCTTTGCGTGGATTGAGGAGAACGGCCTGGCGATCTGCAGCCCTATCCGGGAGATGTACCCCAATGATCCCCGGGTTGTCCCCCCAAAGGATATCATTACGGATATCTATGTACCAGTCCGATAATATCCCTGATTGATGAAAACGGCGGGGAAAACCGGCCGCCAGGTTACCCGGATATCTGAAGCCATAACCAGACCATTAGGAGTATATGAAGAATGAAAAAAACAGGCACAAGGAAAAATTTCACATTACGGATCTTGTGCCTGGATCCCACCATCCCGGCCAGGGAGCCTGCCGGAGCGAGTGATGCAAGAAGCAAAAGCGAGTTTTCAGAGATCCTTCCCATCCTCACCTTTGCCCTGAGCTTGTCCCAAAGAAAAACAGCGAGCGCCAGGATATTGAGGCCGGCATATATTACCAACGCCGTATGAAGTGACTGGACGGCCATGATCGTGTCAACCCTCAGGTTTTTGATTACTCTTTCAGACGGAAGTGCCAGCGGCAGAACATTTCCTTTGGATGGGGGTCCGGCGGGGCAAATTCGCATTCAATGCAGATCCGGGGATCGATCTCGCGTGCAAAACCGGTGAATTCCGCCCGGTGCATCTCACGGCAGACATACTCCCCCTCTCCCCGCCGCAGCCGGGCTTCCTGCGTAGGGCAGGAAGGTACCTCGATGACCACCTCACCGCCCTTTTCGATGATGGTGTAACCAACTATCATGGCCCATGGAAAATGACGAAGTGCCCGCACAAACCCGGTAAGGCCCTTTTCTGTTATCCCGAACCTGCGGACGATCTCCTTCGCCGCCATACCGGCAACTCTCCCCCAGACCTTCTCATTGACCTGTTCCGCAACCGGCTGCCCGTACTGGTCACTGATATTGATAAACCAGAACGCATCCACCACACGATAATGCCAGAGAAGGAACTCAAGATAACGGTGTTTGTCTTTGTTTCCCATCCGGTCAAAGATCTCAAGGTTCATTTCTCTCATTCGGGATCCCCTTTCAGCATGGGTATACCACTTCCATGATTGCCCGGCTTGTGGATTTGTCAGAACGGACTTAAAATAATCACTCTATCCGAGTTTATTGACGGTTCTCTTTGCTGCATACGCATCAAAAGGATTAGATCCATTTCCCGACAATCGGGATATCTGTGGGAAGACCGTAATTCAAACGGCGATCTACGGTCCCGTCAATCCCGTAATTCAGGATCCACTGGCCGGACCGGAATACCCCGATATCCGTTGTCCCGTCACTATTGAAGTCACCGGCTACCGGGATATCCGTTGCAAGACCGTAATTCAACCGGCGATCTATTGTCGCGTCAATCCCGTAATCCAGGATCCACTGGCCGGACCGGAATACCCCGATATC
>Ga0116154_10003642_pt1 | contig 10797 bp, 12 predicted proteins | sample AD_UKC030_MetaG_FD_89898 | JGI IMG/M metagenome (GOLD analysis project Ga0116154, IMG submission 89898) | Active sludge microbial communities of municipal wastewater-treating anaerobic digesters from USA - AD_UKC030_MetaG | ecosystem: Engineered > Bioreactor > Anaerobic > Digestate | place: USA...
GGGGCAGCCCCGCTCGTGCGCGCAGGTCCCGGGAAGGCTGCACTCCGTGATCGCGAGCGGCCCTTCGAGCGCCTCGATGATCGCGGCGACCGGAATCTCCTCCGGCGCTCTCGAAAGCGCGTAGCCCCCCTTCGTCCCGCGCTGGGAGACGAGGAGGCCCGCCTTCAGCAGCGTCTTCAGCAGCTTCACGACGGTCGGCTGCGGGATGCCCGTCCGGACGGACAGCTCCCGCGCGCTGATCCCGAGCGCCGGCTCGTGCGCGAACGTCGTCAGGAGGACGACCCCGTAATCGGTGAGCTTGTTCATCCGGATCATGTCGGGTGCTTCCTGCCGCCGCCCCAATCGAGACGCATGCTCAATTAGGACCTCTCCAGTACTGTATTTCCGGAACCCGGGGGTGTCAAGCGCGGCAGAGCCGAGAAGACGGGGCGGAAAGCAGAGTGCCCCGGCTCCTTTCGGCGCCGGGGCACGAGATCCGGAGCGAGGGCTCCGTCAGGACAGCTTGAACGAGACGGTGGCCGTGAGGAAGACCTTCACGGGCTTCCCCTTCTTCGTGGCCGGCCTGTAGGTCCACTTCTTCACGGCTTCGAGCGCCGATTCCGTCAACATCGGATCGGGCGATTCGACCGCCCTCACCTTCGTGACGATCCCCTTCTCGCTGATGACGGCTTCGACGATCACGCGGCCCTGGATCCGGTTCTTCCGCGCCTCCTCGGGGTAGGTCGGCGGGACGTTGCTGACGACGACCGGCTCCGTCACGTCGCCCCCGACCTTCAGCACGTCGCCGTCGTCGGCTCCCTCCGCGACGCCGCCGCGGACGCCTCCGGCGACCCCCCCGGCCACCCCTCCCGGGACGCCCCCGGAAACGCCCTCCCGGACGGCGTCCGACGGCGAGGCGGCGGACGAGGCGGCGGGCTCCGCCCCGGAATCGCCCTCGGAGCGTCCGAACGGGACGGCGGCGGCCCCCGCGGCGCCGACGAGGAGGAGGAGGACCGCCGCGGCGGTCGTGGCGAGGGCGAGGTTCCTGCGTGACATGGGGACCTCCTTTGCGAGATGGGCCACCCTTCGAAGAAGGTGGCTCCGCGAGTGGAAGGGGAGAGCCCCCGACGGAGCCTCCTGCGCGAACTGCGCGAGGCGGGCGAGCGCGCGAAGGTAGGAGCGACGATCGCCGGTGGAACGGACGACGTCCCCGTCGATCGCCTGCTCGCGCGCGAGCGAGATGCCCGAGAGGAGTTTCCAGGCGGCCGGCTGAGACCAGAAGAGCGCCCGCGCGAGCTCCTCGAGGAGGACGGCCCGGGAGTCGCGGCGTTTCACGTGCAGGAGCTCGTGGCAGGCGACGGCCTCCTGCTCGGCGGCCTCGAGAGCGTCGAAGCGCTCCGGGAGGATCACGGCCGGGCGGCGCCAGCCGATCGCGAGGGGCGAGGCGACCTCGGACGACACGAGGAGCTCGGCGGTCGCGCCGACGCGCGCCGCCGCGGAGACGACCGAAGCCGGGACCGGGGAGAGCGGGCGCGCGCTGCGGCGAAGCGCCCGGAGGCGCAGGAGCCCCGCTCCGAGCCAGCCGAGGCGAAGGAACGCGCCCGCGGCGAGCGCGGCGAGGACGACCGTCTCGAGGGAGGGAGCGCCCGGCGCCGCGGCGCGCTCGTCGGGGACGACGAGGGAGAACGCCGTGCGGACGTTGGAGTCTCCCGTCCCGCCCCCGCGGGGCGCCGGCTGGACGAGGGGGAGGGCGAGGGCCGCGATGAGCGCCGCCTGCGCGACCCGCAGCCGTGTCGCCGGGTCGCGCAGCCGGACCGCCGCGGGGATGACGAGCGCGGCGCCGAGGAGAAGGCCCGCCTGCAGCCACCAGCAGGCGAGGTCGGCGAGGAGCGGCGTCATCGGTCCTCCTGCTCCGCGAGCCGCACGATCTCGTCGAGCTCGCGCTTCGACAGCTTCCGGTCCTTCAGGAGCGCGAGGACGAGCGGCCCTGCGGAGCCGCGGAAGACCCGCTCCACGAAGTCGTCCAGCATCCGCGAGACGACGCGCCCCTTCGGGTGGGCGGGCCGGTAGACGAAGGCCCGCCCCGACTCCTCCCGCTTCAGGTGACCCTTCTTGGCGAGGAGGCCGAGCACCGTCATGACGGTCGTGTAGGCGACGGGGCGCCGCGACGCGAGGACGTCGTGGACCTGCCGCACCGTCGCCTCCCCGCGCTCCCAGACGACGTGCATGATCTCCAGCTCGGCTTCCGTGAGGGGCGTCGGTACGGGTCGCATAGTACTAAAAACTTAGTACTACGCGCTTCGGATGTCAAGGGCTGCTCTTCCGAGCCTGGCCCGAGGGAAACCCGGCGGGTCCGCTCCCGTATCCTGAAGGCATGGCCGTCGCCACGAGGTCCCCGTCCTGAACGTCGCCCTCGAGGTCTCCGGTCTCCGGAAGGCGTACGGCGCCGTCGAGGCCGTCGCAGCCGTTTCGTTCCGCGTCGCCGGAGGGACGATCGTCGGCCTCCTCGGGCCGAACGGGGCCGGCAAGACGACGACCGTCTCGATCGTCTGCGGTCTCGTCCCTCCCGACGCGGGAGAGGTGAAGGTCGGGGGCGTCGCCCTTGCGGGGGACACGGACCCGGCGAAGGGGCGTCTCGGCCTCGTGCCGCAGGAGCCGGCGCTCTACGAGGAGCTGACGGCCGAGGACAACCTCCGGTTCTTCGGGGCGCTCCAGGGGATGGAGGGGGACCGCCTCGCCTCGCGGATCGACGACGTCCTGCGGCTCACCGGGCTCCTCGACCGCCGCCGGGACCGCGTGAAGGTCTACAGCGGCGGAATGAAGCGGCGCCTGAACCTCGCGGCCGGGCTGCTCCACGACCCCGAGGTCCTCCTCCTCGACGAGCCGACGGTCGGCGTCGATCCCCAGAGCCGGAACGCGATCTTCGAGAGCCTCGAGGCGCTCCGGGACGCCGGGAAGGCGATCCTCTACACGACGCACTACATGGAGGAGGCCGAACGGCTCTGCGACCGCATCGTCATCGTCGACCGCGGCCGGGTCGTGGCCGAGGGGACGAGGAGCGAGCTCGGCGCGCTCCTGCCGGGCAACGGCGCTCGCGATCTCGACGACGAGGCTCGCGCCGCCCTCGCCCTCCTCGCCGCGCGGGGGATCGCCGTTCCCGGAGCGGGCGGCGGGACGCCGCGGCTCGAGGAGGTCTTTCTCCACCTGACGGGCCACGCCCTGAGGGACGAGCGGTGAGACAGGTCTCCGCGATCGTCGTCCACGAGCTGAAGCTCTTCTTCTCGGACCGGCGATCCGTCGTCGTCGGGATCGTGACGCCGATCCTCCTGGCGACGTTCTTCGGCTTCCTCTTCTCGGGCGCGGGGCGGCAGGACGCGGCGAAGATCCCGGTCCTCGTCGCCGACGCGGACGGCAGCGCCGTGTCGCGCGCGATCGTGGCGGGCCTCGCGGCCGACGCTCTCCTCTCCGTGAGCCCGGCGACCGCGGAGGATGCGCGGCGGGCCGTGCGAAGCGGGAAGGCCGCCGCGGGGGTCGTACTGCCGAAGGGCTTCGGCGTGGGCGCCGTGCAGGCGTTCTTCGGCGCCGCGGCGGCGCCCGAGATCGTCCTCCTCGTCGACCCCTCGCGCGCGACGGAAGCGGGCCTCGTGCGGGGACTCCTCGCCGAGAAGGTCTTCCGCGAATCGTCGCGGGAGGCTTTCGGCGGAGCGACGGGGACGACGGTCCTCCAGGAGAGCCTGGGCGCGCTCGAGGCCGATCCGTCGCCTCCGACGGACGAGCGTCAGGCGTTGAAGGACCTGCTGCGCGACGTGACGCGCTGGCAGGGGGCGGCGAAGGGCGGAACGGCCGGGGGCGGCACGGCGGGCGGGCCGGGAACGGCGGTCCCCTTCACGCTGAAGGAAGAGCCGGTCACCGCGCGCCCGGGGGTGACGTACAACAGCTACGCACACTCCTTCGCCGGGATGGGGATCCAGTTCCTCCTCTTCGTCGCTCTCGACTTCGGCATCGCCTTCCTATTGGAGCGTCGAGGCGGGATCTGGAAACGGCTCCGGGCCGCCCCGCTCTCCCGCTCGTCGCTCCTCCTCGGGAAGGCGGTCGCCGGCGCGCTCGTGGGCCTCGTCTCGGTGGGGGCGACGTTCGCCTTCGGCATTGTGGTCCTCGGGGTCCGGGTCGAGGGGAGCGTTTCGGGCTTCGTCCTCCTCCTTCTCGCGTCGGCGCTGATGGCCTCCTCGTTCGGCCTCCTCCTCGCGGCCCTGGGAAGGACGCCCGGGGCCACGCGCGGCCTCGCGATCCTCGCCGTCCTCCTCCTCGTCATGCTCGGCGGCGGCTGGGTCCCGGCCTTCGTCTTTCCGGCGTGGCTGCAGAAGGTGACGCTCGTCCTGCCGACGCGCTGGGCGATCGACGGCCTCGATGCGGTGACGTGGCGCGGCGCCGGCCTCGTGGCCGGCGCCCTTCCGGCCGTCGCCGTCCTCCTCGGCTACACGGTCCTGTTCCTCCTCGTCGCGCGCCTGCGCTTCCGCTGGACCGACGGGTAACCCGCACGTTCCGGCGCCTTCCGGACCGGGTCGCCCCGGGGAGGCCCCCGCATCGGGCGCCCCGCATCGGTGCCAACCCCGAATCGGTGCCCCCCCCCGAATCGGTGCCAGGCGTGAAATCGTGTATTGTCTCTGACAATACACGATTTCACGCCTGGCACCAAACACAGGCGCCAGACCCGGGGAACCGGACCGCCGGAGTCTGGGATCGTGGCCGACAGGGCGGATCCCTCCTCTTCGCCCGCCGGCGGCGCGATCTCCTCGGGTGTGCGGGTCCTCAGCGGAGACGGAACGTGAGCGTGACGCGGAGGACGACGGAGACCGGGTGGGTGCCGACGCGCGCCGGGGCGTAGCGCCAGCGCGAGATGGCCTCGACGGCGAGCCGCTCGAGGAGGGGGTGCGCGTCGTTCTCGACGACGACGTCGACGACCCGGCCGTCGGCGGCGATCGTCGCCGAGAGGACGACGACGCCCGAGGCGCGGGTGAGCCGGGCCGCCTCGCTGTACGGCGGGGCCGGGGTCTCCAGCGGCACGGGGAGGACGAGGTCTGGCGGGAGCGCTCCGCCGCGCGCGTCGTAGGGCGCATCGCCGCCACCCGTCCCGGGACCGGCGCCGTCCCCCGGCGAACCCGAGGCCCCGTCGTCGACGCCGCCGGGGACTCCTGCCCCGCCGCCCGCCTCGTACGGCGTCTCGGCAGGGAGCTCGTCCGGGACGCTCCCCGGCTGCACCGTCGTCCGGAGAGGTTGATCCGCGGTCCCGGGACGGGCCGCTGCGGGAACGCCGCCTCCGCGGAGCGCCCCGCCGGAGCGGACGGGCGCCGGACGGTCGCGCAGGTCGACGGTCCGCTTCTCGCGGAGTACCGACAGGTCGGGCTGCGTCACGGCCCAGACCTCGCCGCGCCAGCCGGGGACGTCGGGGAAGAGAAGGAGCGGCCCGAATCCGAGGACCGAGAAGGCCGTCACGTGGACTCCGATCGACGCGAGAAGCGCGGGACGGGGCCGGTCGGGGGGCGTCGCGGGCTGGAGCATCGTCGTCCTCCTCCGTCGTTTCCCGGTGAGACCCGGAGCAGGGCGCGGAGTTCCCGGACCCCCGCGGGCGCACTGCGCCGAGCCCGGCGCCCCGGGTCTCGGCTATCGTCCGGGCGCCATGGAGCTCTCCCTCACGACACCCGCGCTCCTCTTCCCCGCGGTCTCGCTCCTCCTCCTCGCCTACACGAACCGCTTCCTCGCGCTCGCCAGCCTCGTGCGGAGCCTCCACACGAGATACCGCGAGCAGCCCGACGCGCTCATCCTGCGGCAGATCGACAACCTGAGGTACAGGATCCACCTGATCCAGGCGATGCAGGCGACGGGCGTCTCGAGCCTCCTCGTCTGCGTCGTCTGCATGTTCGTCCTCTTCTTCGGGAAGGTCGTCCTCGGGAAGTTCCTCTTCGCGGGCAGCCTCGTGCTGATGATCGCTTCGCTCGGCCTCTCGGTGAGGGAGATCCAGGTCTCCGTGAAGGCGCTCGACCTCCACCTCCACGACCTCGAGGAGCGCCCCTGACGGACCGGCGGATCCTGACCCGTCCGTTCGTCCTCGTCGTCCTCTCGACGGCCGTCCTCTTCTTCGGCTTCTACTTCCTCATCCCGGTCCTCCCGCCGTACGCGGCCGCGCGCGGCGCCTCGAAGGGCGAGGTCGGCCTCGTCGTCGGCCTCGCGTCGATGACGGCCCTCGCCACGCGCGCCGCGTTCGCTCGCGCCCTCGACCGGAAGGGGCGGCGACCCTTCGCTCTCGGCGGACTCGCGCTCTTCGCGGCGGCGACGGCGCTCCTCCCGCTCGCCGGGTCGCTCGTGCCGCTGCTCCTCGTGCGGGGCGTGCAGGGGATCGGCTGGGGCCTCGCGACGACGGCGATCGCGTCCCTCGTCGCGGACCTCGCCCCGGCCGAGCGGCGCGGAGAGGCGATCGGCGTCTGGGGCCTCGCGCCGACGGTGGCGATGGCGCTCGGCCCCGCGGCGGGCGGGACGCTGTCGCGACTCGGAGGACCCGCGACCGCGTTCCTCGGGACGGCGCTCCTCTTCCTGCTGGCCCTCGGCCTTCTCCTGCCCGTCGCGGAGCCGCGCCACGCGGCGGGGCAGGCCCGCACGGCGAGTCTCCCGGCCGGCGCGCTCCTGCCGTGCGCGGTGCTCTTCCTGTCCTCTCTGTCGTACGGCGCCATCCTGGCCTTCGTCCCGGTCGAGCTCGGCCCCAGGAGGACCGGGGCCTACTTCCTCCTCTACGCGGTGTCGATCCTCGTGGTCCGGCCGTTCGCAGGCCGCCTCTCGGACCGGCACGGGCGGGTCGCCGTCGCGGTCCCCGGCCTCCTCCTCGGAGCCGCCGGCGTCGTCGGGACGGGCCTCGCGCGCGGGCCGCTCTCCCTCGCGGCCGCGGCCGTCCTCTACGGCGCCGGGATGGCGGGCCTCTCCTTCCCGGCCCTCGTCGCCTGGACCGTCGACCTCGCCGGGGAGGCGCGGGGAACGGCGATGGCGGCGTTCTACGGCGCGTACGACCTGGCCATCGCGCTCGGCGCGTTCGCCCTCGGCGCGCTCTACGAGAGGCACGGCTTCGCGGCGCTCAACCTGGCCGGCGCGGCGGGGGTGGTCGCCGCCTCGCTCCTCGCGCTCGCGTTCTCCGGAGCCGCGGGACGGCGCCGTCCGGATATCGGGAATCCGGAGCCCCCTCGCGCGCGTTAGCGCTTCTGATGAACGTCTCCCGTCTCGCCCTCGTCGTCGCCGCCCTCCTCGTCCTGACCGGCATCGGCGGCTACGCCGCGTTCCAGAGCCCGACGGCCCTCATCCCGGTCGGGTTCGGAGTCCTCCTCGGAGCCTGCGGGCTCGTCGCGCGCAAGGAGAGCCTCCGCAAGCACGCGATGCACGCGGCCGCCGCGGTGGCGCTCCTCGGCTTCGTCCCGTCGGCCCCCGGCCTGCTCGGGCTGCCGGCGCTCCTGGCCGGCGAGGCCCAGCGGCCCGCCGCCGTCGTCCTCCGGAGCGTGATGGCGCTCCTCCTCCTCGGGTTCCTCGTCGCCGCGGTCCGGTCGTTCGTGGCGGCGCGGAGGGCGCGCCCGGCCGGGGAGAGCTGAGACGGCCGTTCCCGCGCGCGGCGGAGAAATGGGGTAGCGTTCCGGGCGTGAGGCTCGCGAGCGCGACCCTCGACTCTCCGGTCGGGCGGCTCCTCGCCGTCGTCTGGGACGGGCGGCTCTGCACGCTGACGTTCGACGCCGACGCGGCCTCGACCCGGGAGCATCTCCTCGCCCGCTTCGGGACCGACCTCTTCCCGGCCCACCGCGACCCCGCCGGCGTCTGCATGCGGCTCAGGGCCTACTTCCGGGGAGAGCTCGAGGCGCTCGACGACGTGGAGGTCGATCTGGCCGGGACGCCGTTCCAGGAGAAGGTGTGGGCGGAGCTCCGCCGCATCCGGCCGGGGTCGACGCGCTCCTACGCCGACGTGGCGTCCGCCGTCGGCGAGCCGAAGGCGCTGCGGGCGGTCGGGATGGCCGCGGCGCGCAACCCGGCGGTCCTCGTCGTCCCGTGCCACCGGGTCGTCGCGAGCGACGGGAGCCTCCACGGCTTCTCGGGAGGGATCGAGCGGAAGCGCTGGCTCCTCGTCCACGAGGGGGCTCTCCTCGCCTGAGGCGGAGGCGTGCACGGCGACGGTAGAATCCGCCGCTCGAACGCCCGAGAGCAGGAGACACGACCGATGAAGACGACCCTCCGCACGACCCTCGCCGCCGCCCTCCTCGCGGCCCTAGCCGCCACGCCCGCCGCCGCCGCCACGAAGTACGGCAAGGGGGTCTCCGAGGCGACCCCCGTGAGGCTCTCCGAGCTGATGGCGAAGCCCGACGCGTACGTCGGGAAGGTCGTGAAGGTGGAAGGGCTCATCACCGAGGTCTGCGCGAAGCGCGGCTGCTGGATCGACGTCGCCGGCGACGTGGAGTTCCAGAAGATCCGGATCAAGGTCGAGGACGGCGTCATCGTCTTTCCGATGACCGACAAGGGGAAGAAGGTCGTCGCCGAGGGGACGTTCAAGAAGACGGAGCTGACGAAGGAGCAGGCGATCGCGAAGGCGAAGCACGAGTGCGAGGAGAAGGGGACGAAGTTCGACCCGGCCTCCGTGACCGGCCCGGCGACCGTCTACCAGATCCAGGGGACCGGCGCCGTCGTCGACTGAGCGCTCCGCCTTGAACTGGCGGAAGCTCAACAACGTCCTCCACCGCGACCTCGGCTACCTCGCGGCGGGGCTGACGCTCGTCTACGCGATCTCGGGCGTGGCGCTGAACCACCGGCACCAGTGGAACCCGAGCTGGAAGCTCGTCGTCGAGGAACGGACGTTCGCCCCCGTGCCGGTCTCGGACCGCGAGACGATGGCGGCGGCGCTCGTCGAGCGCCTGGGGCTGCCCGGGCCGCCGAAGTCGTCGTTCCGCTCCGCGCCCCACCTCGTCGAGCTCTTCTACGAGGGGTGGAGCGTGAAGGCCGACGCGACGGCGGGGACGGCGACGATCGAGCGTCCGCGCGGCCGCTTCGCGCTCCGCGAGATGAACTTCCTCCACCTGAACGAGCCGAAGGGGCTCTGGACCTGGGCGGCCGACGCCTACGCGGTCGTGCTCGGCTTCCTCGCCGTCACGGGCCTCTTCGTCCTGAAGGGGAAGAACGGCCTCGCGGGGCGGGGCAAGTGGCTGGCCGGCCTCGGCGTCCTCCTGCCGATCCTCGCGCTCTTCCTCCTCCTCTGGCGCCCGGGCGACTCCGGGCCGCGCGGGGAGGGCGAGGGGAACGGAGGGGGGCGCCACCGCGGGGACGGGCGCGCGGAGGCCGGGCCGGAGCGCTGAGCTACGCAGCCGGCCCGGCGCCGGCCCGCGCGAGCGCCTCTTCCACGGCGTCGGCCGGCTCCACGACGCCCCAGCCCTGCTGGTCGACGGGGACGTGCGGCAGCCGCCGCGCCGTCGACACCAGGATCGACTTGACCTCGTGCGGGCGGAGGTCGGGGTTCGCCTCGAGCATCTGGGCCGCCAGCGAGGAGACGATCGGCGCCGCGAAGCTCGTCCCGTCGACGTGCTTGTAGGCCCCGCTGATGACGTTGCCGTCGCGCAGCTTCGCCTCCACGAGCTGCCGAAGGAGCGGCGGCGCGAGGTGTCGGGCCGCGTCGAGCGCCGGGTCGACGCCCGCGTGCGCTTCGAGGATGACGTCCAGCTCGTCGTCGCGCGACGTGGCGAGGTGGACGTGGAGCGACGCTTCGGCGGACGTCGGGGTGCCGGGGAGGATCGGCGCCGCCACCCAGATCGCGGGGGCGATCACCTCGGGCTTCTGGAGCCCGTCGACGGTCGGGCCCCAGCTGCCGTGGTAGATGTCGTGCCCGGCGCGATGGAGGTGGTTGCCGTCGTCGAGGCCGCCCACCGTCAGGACGGACGGCGCCGAGGCGGGCGGGAGGACGGGGTGGCCCGGCGTGAGCCCCAGGTTCCCGACGGCCGCGACGACGAGGATTCCCGAGCGGGTCGCCTTCTCGGCGGCCTGCGAGAGGTCGTCGTGGAGGTACGACGCTTCGTAGTCCCCCCCGCAGGAGACGTTCGCGATCCGGATGCCGTAGCGCGCGCGGTTCCGCACGACCCACTCGAGGCCGCGGCGGAGGTTCTCGTGCGTGATGCGCCGGGCCGTTCCCACCTTCACGAGGACGACGTTCGACTCCGAGGCGAGGCCGCGGTAGAGGCCGTCGGAGAGGGTGCCGTTCCCGCAGGCGACGACGGAGGTCATCATCCCGTGCCAGCTCGACTCGTCGGGGCGGAGGAGCCGCGGATAGGCGGCGCGCGGGTCGGTGACGTCGACGTAGCGGAGGATCCGTTGCCGGGGCTGGACGAGGTCGGGGTGCGCGTAGAACCCGGCGTCGAGGAAAGCGATCGTCACGCCCCGGCCGCGGAACCTCTCGTCCGCGCCGAGCCGCACGGGCGTCGGGAGGATCGGCCCCGGGTCTCGGGGCGCCGGGACGCCGAAGGGCGGGCGATCGGGAGGCGGCACGCTCCGGAGACGCTAGCAGGTTGCCGGAGAAATGGGAGGGGTCGCGTCGCGCGGGACGGGCCCGAGGTCCATCGCGGGTGATAGAGTTCCCGCCGAGAGCCCGTCGTCGTTCCGGCCCGATCACCCTCGCGGGAGGGAAGATGCCGCAGCACTTCCGCGCGCTCGCGCTCGACTACGACGGCACGCTGACGTCGACCGGGCGTCTCGACGAGACGGTCCTCGCCGCGCTCCGCACCCTTCGGCAGGAGCGGATGAAGCTGGTCCTCGTCA
>Ga0116154_10003647_pt1 | contig 10783 bp, 11 predicted proteins | sample AD_UKC030_MetaG_FD_89898 | JGI IMG/M metagenome (GOLD analysis project Ga0116154, IMG submission 89898) | Active sludge microbial communities of municipal wastewater-treating anaerobic digesters from USA - AD_UKC030_MetaG | ecosystem: Engineered > Bioreactor > Anaerobic > Digestate | place: USA...
CGGGGTCGGCGCGGCCCTCCTCGCCCGGGCCGTCGCGCGGGCCAGGGCCCGCGGCATGGACGAGATCGAGGTCGGCGTCGAGCGGGAGAACGAGGGCGCGCGCCGCTTCTACGCGCGCCACGGGATCTCCGAGGAGTACCTCCTCCTCGGCATGGAGCTGTAGCGCGGCGTCTCCGAGGCGCCGTCCCCGAGGCGGCGCGCCGGGCGCTTCGGATAGCCCCCAACGCCGCGCGGCGGGCGGCCAGGCCCGCGCGGCGGGCGGGAACCCTCAGCGCCTGGCCCTGGCCCTGATGGCGAGGACGCCGGCCCCGAGGGCCAGGGCCGCGAAAGCCCAGGTCTTGAAAAGGGGCGCCGCCGCGGCCGCCAGGCACGAGCCCGCGAAGAGGAGCCGCGCCGCCTCCACGGCGGAGGCGAAGGGCAGGATCCTCCCGATCGCGGCGAAGAAGCCGCCCGCCGCCGCGGGATCGAAGTAGAGGCCGCCAAAGACGCCGACCGCGGTGACCAGGGCCGAGCCCAGGCCCGCGATCTGGTTCTCCGTGCAGAGCGCGCCCAGGCAGAGGCCCAGGCCGACGAAGCCGAGGGCCGCGGGGAGGAGGGCCGCCGCGGAGGCCGCGGCCCCCGCGCCCAGGGGCGCGCCGAAGGCGGCGCCGACCGCGTAGCAGGCGGCGGCCTGCAGCGCCGCGACCGGCAGGAAGGGCAGGGCGTAGGCCAGGGCGAAGTCCCGCGGCTCGAGGGGCGTCGCGAGGAGTCGGCCGAAGAGGCCGCCCGAGCGGTCCCGCGCGAGGAGCATGGCCGAGAACATGACGAGCATCGCGAAGCTGAAGACCGCGTAGGCCGGCGTCATGGGCCCGATGCGGAAAAGGGGCGCGGGCACGCTCCTTCCGAGCGCCGCGAAAAGGGTGAGGAGGGCGCAGGGCATCGCCGCGCCGAGTCCCGCGCTCAAGGGATCCCTCAGTATCTCCGCGAGGTTCCGCCTCGCGAGCGACAGCCACCTCATGCCTCTCCTCCCTTTCCGATCGCGGCGAGGTAGGCCTCGCCGATGCTCGCCTCTCCGACGGAGAAGCCCCTGGGGACGGCCCCAGCCGCCCGCGCCCGGTCCAGGAGGGCCAGGCCGGCGGCCTCGCCGCCCTCGAGCTCGAGCCTTGCGCCCGAGGCCCGGAGGCCGGGGAAGGCGCCTGCGAGGGCCGCGGCGAGCCGCGCAGCCTCCTCCTCGCCCGAGAGCTCGAGGCGGACGCGTCCGCCTCCCCCCGCGCGGCGCCGCATGCCCGCCGGGCTGTCCTCAAGGACAACCTTCCCGTCCACGACGACGGCGACGCGGTCGGCCAGGGCCTCGGCCTCCTCCAGGTAGTGCGTCGTGAGGATCACGGTCTTCTCGCCCTTCGTCGACGCGATGACGCGCCAGAGCTCGGCGCGGGCCTCCGGGTCCAGGCCCAGGCTCGGCTCGTCCAGGAAGAGGAGGGGCGGATCGGCGACCAGGGCCATCGCGATGGAGAGGCGGCGCGTGAGACCGCCCGAGAGCGCGGAGGCCCGGTCGCGGGCCCGGTCCTCCAGGCCGAGGGCGCGGAGGCAGGCCTCCGCGCGGACCTTCGCGTCCCGGCCGCGAAGGCCGTAGGCGCCCGCGACCAGGAGGAGGTTCTCCATCGCGGAGAGCCTCCCCGCGACCGCGTTCTCCTGCGGCGAGAGGCCGACGAGGGCGCGGACCGCCCGGGCCTCCTTCCGCGCGTCGCGTCCCAGGACCTCGACGCTGCCCGAGTCCGGCCGCGCCAGGGCGGCGAGGATCCGCACCGTCGTCGTCTTGCCCGCGCCGTTGGGCCCCAGGATGCCGAAGACTCCGCCCCGCGGGATCGACAGGTCGAGGCCGCGCAGCGCCCTTCTCGACCCGAAGCTCTTCTCCAGGCCGCGCGCCTCCACGGCCGCGCCCAGCTTGCCTTCCATGTCAGCTCCTTCCGGGCCCGCTTGCGCCCGACGCGGCGAATCTAGCCCGGGCGGCTCCGGCGGGCCCATGGGAATTAGCTACCGGACGGCGCCCAAGGGCCTGGTAGTTTCGTACCAAAAGCCCGGAAATCCGGAGCTTGCGCGGCCGCGGCCCGCGTCGTAGGATCTCCCCCGTGCAGCACCTCGCCCTCGCCGCCACGCTCGCCGCCTTCGGGACGGGACTCGCCGTCCTCGGCCTCTTCCTCGGCCTGTACCGAGCGGGCCGCTCGCCCCTCGTCCGCTCCTACCTCGTCTATCTCGCCTGCGGCCTCTTCCAGCTCCTTGCCGGCCTCGCCGGGCTCTACGCCTCCGCGGCCGGCCTGGCCCCCGACCCCGACGCCCTCTCCCGCGCGTACTATTTCTCCGAGGTCCTCGCCTCGGGGATCCTGGCCTACGCCGCGCCGCGCTTCTTCCTCGAGTTCGCCGACCTGCCCTTCCGGGGCGGGCCCAGGAGGGCGGCCATCGGCCTCGCGGCGGCGACCCTCGCCTCCTCGCCCCTCGCCCTGGTGGAGGGCGGCGCGCCCTTCCTCCGCTTCGTCCCGCCCAGCCTCGGCCTTCTCTCCTTCCTGGGCCTCATGCTCTACAGCCAGTACCGCCTGATCCGCGCCTACAGGGGCGTGGAGGACCGCCTGGGACGGATCGGCATCCCCGCGATCCTCGCCTACAACGCCTTCTGCCTGGCCGCCGGAACGATCGACTCGGGCCTCTCCTCCGCCCAGCTGGCCGCCGGGGCCTGGCCCTACGGCGCCCTATTAAGGCCGGCCACGTATCTCGCCTGGTACCTCCTCTCCCTGGCCTGGGCCGCGCGCTACGAGGCCTCCGGCGCCCTCGCCTCGGGCGCCTCGGGGCCGACCGACCGCGAGCGCGCCCTGGCCCTGGGCCTCACCGGGCGCGAGTTCGAGCTCGCCTCCCTCCTTTCGACGGGAGCGGCGAACAAGGAGATCGCGGCCGCCCTGGGCCTCTCCGCCAACACGGTGAGGAACCACGTACACAACATGTTCGAGAAGACCGGCGCCCGGAACCGCGTCGAGCTCGTGCGCCTCCTGTCCGGCGACGCCGCGTCGGCGGGCCGCGGCTGATCCGCCGAGCAGCCTCCCCGGGCCGCGGTTGATCCGCCGAGCCGCCTCCCCGGGCAGCGGCTGAGCTCCGGCGCGCCTTCCGGCGCTTCCGCGCGCGCGGAACCGCGCCTCCCGAGCGCGCCCCCGCAGGCGCCCCGTGCGCGCCGCCATGCGCGGGAAATGTCGAGTACAGCCGATAAGTCCCCATGCGGCGCCGTTGCGCGGCGCGCGGCGAGGGTCGATACTCGCCTCATGGACAAAGGAAGCCTCCGCGCCTGCGCCCTCACGGCCGCGACGCTCGCCCTCTGCCTCCTCGCCGCCTGCGTCCCTTCGGATTCCGGCGGCGCCGCCGCTGCGGCGGGCTCGCCGGCCCGCGAGGGCGCGCCCGGAACCCCGGCCGCGCCCGGAGCCCCCGCCGCGCCGCCGCTCCTCCCGGAGATGGTCCGCGCGGAGGCGGGCGCCTTCGTGATGGGGAGCGAGGACGGGGCCGCGGACGAGCGGCCGGCGCACCGCGTCCGCATCGCGCGTGACCTCCTCGTCGCCGTCCGCAAGGTCACCGCGGAGGAGTACGACCGCTTCTGCGACGAGACGGGCCGCGCCAGGCCCAAGTCGCGCCTCGGCTTCGACGGGCCCCGCCTCCCCGCGATCGGCGTCGACTGGTACGACGCCGTCGCCTACTGCGACTGGCTGAGCCGCCTGCACGGCCTTGCGCCCTGCTATTCGGGCGAGGGGCTCAAGACGGCCTGCGACTTCGGGGCCTCGGGCTACCGCCTGCCGACGGAGGCCGAGTGGGAGTGGGCCGCGCGCGGCGGCCGCCTCTCCAAGGGCTTCCGCTGGGCGGGGAGCGACGACCCCCTGGCGGTGGCATGGTTCGGCGAGAACTCGCAAGGCGCGATGCGCGAAGTCGGCCTCCTTGGGCCCAACGAGCTCGGCCTCTACGACATGTCGGGGAACCTCTACGAGTGGTGCTGGGATTTCTACGGCCGGGACTACTACGCGGCCTCCCCGGAGATTGATCCTGAGGGGCCGCCTCCCGGGCGCCCCGCGACGCCGCGCGGGCCCGAGCATTCCCGGCGCGCGGGAAGCTGGAGGGAAGGCCGCGAGTCGGTCCGCGTCGCCTTCCGGAGCCTCGACAACGCCGGCTACCCGGGCGACAACGGCTTCAGGCTCTTCAGGACGGCGCCTTCGGAGTAGCCCGGGCGGATCGAGTCTGGCCGCCTTCCGTCAGGCTCCGCGCCGCGACCCGCTGCACTGCACCGAGCCGCGACGCGCCGCCGCGCCACTGCAGCGCCACGCTGACCCGCGCGCTGACCCGCGCGTTGACCCGCGCGCGAGCCGGCCTTCAGGCTCCCGGCCTCTTGAAACTCGACCTGAGGAGCCGGGCGAGCTCCTTGAGCGCGGGCCCTTGGGCGCCGGGGAGCCTGAGCTCGTCCAGGGCGTCGCGGCGCTCGCGCTCGAGCCAGGCGCCCAGGGCCCTCGCGGCCTCGAGGTCGTCGGGATGGCCGTGGGCCAGGCGCACCAGGGAGAGCATCTCCTCCTTGGTGAACATGACGGAGGCGTCGCCCGCCTCCACGTAGTAGCTCGAGCCGGACTCCGAGCGGACCAGGGCCAGGCCGCCCGCCGCCCCCGGCGCGACGCCGCGCCGTTCGGCCGCGCGGCGCTGGCGCTCGGCCCGCGAGGCCTCCAGGGCCTCCGCCTCCATGTTGTAGAGGTGTACCTCGGCCTGCTCGAGGAGGAAGGCGAGGCCCTCCGCGTCCAGCCGCGGCAGGAGGGCGTGGAGATCCTTGAGGAGGAGGGCCTTCTCCTCGGCTTCGGCCTTCTCGGCCTTCGAGGCCTTGGCCGAGTTGGCTTTGCCGGTTGTCTTGGCCGAGGCGGTCTTGCCGGCGGCCTTGGCGACAGGTTTGGCGGCCGACTTGGCGATAGCCGGCTTCGCCTTGGCGGCCTTGGGCTTCGCGGAGGCCGCCGGCTTCCTCGCGGCGGCGGCCGGGGCGGCCTTGGTGCCGGCGGCCTTGGCCGCCGCCCCTGTCGTCTTAGGCGCCTCGGGGGCGGCCAGGGCGGCCAGGGGCCGCCGGGCCCTCGCCTCCTCGACCGCGACCTTCACGTATTCCTCGCGGACGGCCTGGGCCAGGTTGTCCATGAAGAGCCTGTCGCCCGCCGCCTTCTTTTTCGCCGCCATCCTGCCAGCCCCCTCCAGGGACGCGCGCCCGCGCGGCGCCGGCCCTCCCCATACTATAGCGCCGGATCGGCCGCCGCGCGCCTCGCGCCGCGGCGGTTTTTCCGCGGCCGGCCCGGCCGGCCCGCTAGCCGAAGGACGCCGCTGCGGTGGAGAATGGCGGCGGAGGTTCCCGCCCATGCCGCTCCCCGCCCAAGCGCCGCTCGACATCCTCGGCCTCACCCGCGCGGGCTTCGAAGCCGCCGCGGGCCTGGGCGCGGGCCGCTCGCGCGCCCTGGGCGCCCTCTACAAGGAGGCCTTCGCGACGGGGCGCTTCGGGCCCGAGTCGACCGGCATTTCGGCCGAGGCGGCCGCCTCCCTGGCCTCCCGCTTCCGCGTCGGCCTCTTAAAGCCCCTTCGCGTCGTCGAGGAGGAAGGGCCGCTGGGCGTCACCGCGAAGGCCCTCCTCGAGCTCGGGGACGGCGGGACCGTCGAGTGCGTCCGCATACCCGTCGCCTCGGGCGGCGCGGCGACCCTCTGCCTCTCGACCCAAGTCGGCTGCCGCATGGGCTGCGCCTTCTGCGAGACGGGGAAGCGAGGCCTTTCGCGGGACCTCCGCGCGGCGGAGATCGTCGCGGAGCTCGTCACGGCCCGCGTCCTCCTCGGCTGGAACATCCGCAACCTGGTGTTCATGGGCATGGGCGAGCCCCTGGACAATTTCGAGGAGCTGGCCGCGGCCCTCGCCGTCCTCCTCGACCCCGCCGGCGCGGCCTTCTCCCAGGAGCGCGTCACCGTCTGCACGGTCGGCCTGCCCGAGGGCATCGCGCGGCTCAAGGCCCTGGGCCTGAAGCGCCTCAACCTCTCCGTGAGCCTCAACGCCCCCGACGACGGGATCCGCTCGGCCCTCATGCCCGCGAACCGGGGCGCCGGCCTGGACCGCCTGGCGGAGGCCCTGGCGGCCTATCCCCAGCGGAGGAACTTCGCCCTCGCGGTCAACTACTGCCTCATCCCCGGCCTGAACGACGGGCCGGGCGCCCCGGAGGGCGTCGCCGCCTTCCTGGCCAAGGCGGCCCAGCCCGGCCGGGCCCTCGTCAACCTCATCCCCTACAATCCCGGCTCCGCGCCCCTCGGCCCCGCCCCGACCGAGGCGGAGGTCGAGGCCTTCGAGGCGCGTCTCCGCGCCCTGGGCGTCCAGGTGAAGCTCCGCGCGCCCCGCGGCCGGGGCCTCATGGCGGCCTGCGGCCAGCTGGGCGGCGCGGAAGGAGGCGGGGAATGACGAGGGAGGAGCTCCTCCGCCCGCTCTAGCCGATCTTCCGGTTGACGTAGCCCGAGAGGTCGAGGGGCGTCGGGTGGTACTCGCGCCCCATGAGGGGGCTCGAGATGAGGAAGTCGGCGCTGGAGCGGTTGCAGGCCATCGGCACGTCGTAGAGGACGGCGATCCTGAGCAGGGCCTTCACGTCCACGTCGTGGGGCTGGGGCGACATGGGATCCCAGAAGAAGACCACGGCGTCGATCTTGCCCTCCGCGATGAGGGCGCCCAGCTGCTGGTCCCCGCCCAGGGGGCCCGACTTGAGGCGCGTCAGGCTGAAGCCGTGGGGGAGGACGCCGCCGTTCTTCGCGGCGATCGCCTCCTCCACGAGGCGGCCCGTCGTCCCCGTGCAGACCAGGCGATGCTTGGAGAGCGTGTGCCAGTTGTACTCGACCCACTCGATGAGGGCGCGCTTCATGTTGTCGTGCGCTACCAGGGCTATGGTCTTGCTCTTGTCCATGGCTCCATCCTCGCGCCCCGGGCCCGGCCGTGGCAAGGCCCCCGGCCCGAGGCCGCCTAGCTGACAAGCCCCTGCGCGCCGCCGCTCCCGCGGCCCGGCCGCCGCGAGTCCAGGCCGGGCCCGGCTCGGCCGGCGCCGCTGGCCCGGCTGCGGACCTGCGTCGCGAGTCCAAGGCCCGCGCGGCCCCCCGGATCCGGCCGCGGACCTGCGCCCCAAGTCCAGGCCGGGCTCACCTCCCCGGGGAGGCCGCTCCCTCCACCTCGAGGAGGCGCTTCTTGCGCCAGACGCCGCCGCCGTAGCCCCCCAGGCCCCCGTCGGCGCCGATGACGCGGTGGCAGGGCACCAGGATGGCGACACGGTTCATCCCGTTCGCCCGCGCGACGGCCCGGGTCGCGGCGGGATCGCCTATCGCGCGTGCCAGCTCCGCGTAGGAGCGGGTCTGGCCCCAGGGGATCTCCCGCAGGGCGGCCCAGACCCGCTCCTGGAAGGGCGTGCCCGGCTCGAAGACGGGCACTTCGAAGGAGCGGCGCTTCCCGGCGAAGTACTCGGCGAGCTCCGCGGCCAGGCGCTCCAGGTGGGGGTGGGCGCCCGGCAGGGCGGGGAGGCCGATCCTCGCTGAGAGGATCTTCGCCTGGGCCTCGAGCATGCGGCGGTCGGAGAATTCGAGGAGGCAGACGCCGCGGTCGGTCGCGGCGGCCACCATGGGGCCGAGCGGCGTGTCGATCCAGGAAAGGCGGATGAAGTCGGCGAGCTTGCCCGCGGCCGCGTCGGTGTCCGCCGGGATGGCCGCCGCGCCTGCTGTCCCGGAGGCGCCCGCCCGCGCGCCGCCGCCCGCCTTCGCGGCGCCGCCCGCCTTCGCGGCGCCGCCCGCCTTCGCCGCCCCGGGCGGGGCGCCGAAGAGCCGCGCGAAGGCCTCGCGGAAGCCCGAGTGCGAGTCGTAGCCCGAGTCGAAGACGGCGTCGTCGATGGAGCCGCCCTCCTTGATCGCCTCGAAGGCGGCGGCCAGGCGCCGCGCCCGCTGGTAGGCCTGGAAGCTGAGGCCGAAGCGGGCCTGGAAGCGCCGCCTCACCGTCGCGGGGTCCAGGCCCTCGGCGCGGAGCTCCGCGTCGCGGATCCGCGCGCGGGGATCCGCCTCGACCCGCTCCACTAGCGCGCCGAGCCAGGGCGGATCGCCCGAGCCCGAGAGGGGCGAGCAGCGCTTGCAGGGCCGGTAGCCGGCGAAGAGGGCCTCCGCGGCGGTCGCGTAGTAGCGGACGTTCCCGGGCAGGGGCTTCCTGGCCGGACAGGAGGGACGGCAGAAGATGCCGGTCGTAGAGACGGCGGCGTAGAAGAGGCCGTCGTAGGCCTCGTCCCGGCTCCGGAACGCCTTGTCCATTTCCTCGAAGGGGGGCAGCTCGCTCATCTGTGGCCTCCTTCCCTACTCTAGCGGCGGAGGCCGCGGCTTCGCCACCGGAAAAGCGACGCGGAATCCCGCGCCGCGACGGGCGTCGCGGCGGCCGGCCCGGCCTCGCGCGGCCGGCCTCGTTCCGCCAGGCCCGCGCCTACCGAAGGGACTCGAGGACGGCCGAGAGCTCGGCGAGGATCATCGCCGTCGCTCCCCAGACCTTGCGTCCTCCCAGGCCGAAGAAGGGCACGAGGAAGGGCCTGCCTCCGAAGAGCCGCTCCTCCTCGCCCCGGGCCTCGGGCTCGAGGAGGCGGCTAAGCGGCGCCTCGAAGAGCTCCGCCACCTCAGCCGGCTCGGGCCTGAAGGCGGGCCTTCGGGGAAGGAGGGCGACATAGGGCCGCACCTCGTAGCCGCTCGGCGGGACGCGGAGGGGCGAGAGCGCGCCGAGCAGGGCGGGCCGGGCGGCCTCGGCCTCGAGGCCGAGCTCCTCCCGCGCCTCGCGGAAGGCGGCCTCCTCGCCGGTCTCGTCCGCCTCAAGGGCTCCCCCGGGGAGGCCGACCTCGCCGCGGTGGCGCCCGACTTCGGTGCTCCTCTCGATGAGGGGGAAGAGGAGGGGGCCGGCCCCGGCGAGGGGGTCGGCCGCCGCGAGCCGGCCCGCCCCTGGACGCGACCCGGCCCCGGCGGGCGGACCGCCTCCGGGATAGAGGAGGACGAGGACCGCCGCCTGGCGCCAGCCATCCCGCCCCTCGGGCTCCTCGGGCAGGCCCAGGCGATAGGCGGGCAGCATGAGGTCCTGGGCGGAGCGGCCCGGGAGGGGGCGGGAGAGGGCCTCCCGCAGCGCCTCGGCGAGTCCGCCTAGGCCCGGGCTCGCCGCTTTCTCGCTGTCCCTCATGCCTCGAGTATACCGCGCGGGGTCGAGTCCCTGAAGCCTGGAGCGGCTTCTTGATGGAAGGCGCGGCCCTTGAAGGGCGGGCGCGGCCTGGGCTAGGCTCGAGGCATGAACAGACCCCATCCCGGCATGCGCCACAACGCCGTCAGGGCGAGCACGGCCCGGCTCCTCTCCTATGTCAGGGGACTGGGCTGGGCCCTTGTCCTCCTCCTCGTCGCGGGCGGCGGCCTGGCCCTCGTCCAGGCCTACTTCCACCCCTTCGACATCGTCATCGAGAAGGCCGACGAGAGCCTCGCCGCCATCGACACGACCTTCTCCGCGAACGCCGTGGCCGGGGTCTCCATCGGGACCCTCGTCCTCATCGCCGCGGCGATCGCCCTGCCCCTCATGCGGAAGGGCGTGCGGGTGCGCCAGTACTTCGTCTCCTTCTGGCGGGGCCTCGTCTCCGCGGCGATCTTCCTCGCCACGGACAAGCTCTACCGCTACGTCCAGTCCCTGGGCGTCCTCTACTTCAGCGCCACCCTGGCCCTCTTCCTCGCGGCGACCATCGTCCTCGTGGAGATCGTCGCCCGCGCGGGCAGGATCGAGGAGGAGGCCGAGCGCCGGACGGAGTTCCTGGCCTCCATCGTCTCCGGCCTCGTCTTCGGTCTCCTCGTCCAGCTCGGCGAGTACCTCTTCGGCCTCCTCACGAAGGCGCTGGGACTGTAGCCCTCGCGGTGACGGGCCGCCGCGCTCCGCGCCGACGCGCCGGCGACTCGGCGCGGCCGCGGGCCCGGTCCGGCCCGATGGGCCGAATCGCCGGCCCCCGCGTCCCGAATCGCCGCGATCCTCCAGTCCGTTCCGGCCCATCCTCCTTCCCGCGCCGCGGCAAAGAAGCCGCGGCCTACAGGAGGACCAGCGTCATGGACGGAACGTTGATGGTGTCGCGCATAGGAACGGCCCGCGTCGAGGGGGGCGAGCATCTCGTCGAGCTTCTCCCCGAGTACCGCGAGGGGCTCCGGGGGCTCGAAGGCTTCGGCTGGGTCCAGCTGCTCTGGTGGGCCGACCGCGCGCCCGAGGAGGGCCGGGACTTCCTGGTCTGGCCCTCGCCCTACAAGGGCGGGCCCGAGGAGCTCGGCGTCTTCGCGAGCCGCTCGCCGATCCGGCCGAACCCGCTCTGCCTGAGCGCCGCGGCCCTTCTCGGGATCGAGCCCGCCCGCGGCCTCCTGCGCTTCGCCTGGTTCGACCTGGAGCCGGGCACCCCGATCCTCGACCTCAAGCCCTATCATCCCTCGGCGGACCGGGTCGAGTCTCCGCGGACCCCGGCCTGGTGCGCGGCCTGGCCGCGCTCCGTGGAGGCCTCCGCGGACTTCGACTGGTCGGCCGTCTTCAACTTCTAGGAGCGCGGCCCGCCCCGCGGCTTCCGCCGGCGCTTTACCCGGCGGGCTTCGCAGGCGATACTTTCGGGCCATGGGAAGCAACGCCGAGCTCGTCAGGGAAGTGATGGCCTGGGCCGAGGAGCGGCTCCACGAGGAGCTCTCCGTGCCGATCCTCGCGGCCAGGGCGGGCTACTCGATC
>Ga0116154_10003649_pt1 | contig 10776 bp, 6 predicted proteins | sample AD_UKC030_MetaG_FD_89898 | JGI IMG/M metagenome (GOLD analysis project Ga0116154, IMG submission 89898) | Active sludge microbial communities of municipal wastewater-treating anaerobic digesters from USA - AD_UKC030_MetaG | ecosystem: Engineered > Bioreactor > Anaerobic > Digestate | place: USA...
GCCCCGGACGGGACGGGCCTGATCCTCGGTCCGTCACACCGGATGCAGTCGGACATCCCCATGGAAAACGTCGTGGCGATGCTCGAAGCGTTTCCAGCAAGCTCGGACCGCTCATGAAAGGCCTTAACATTCAACAGTTTAATGCGCGCGGGGACCATGAACCGGTCTGTAGCCGCCGACGTGAGTCGGCGCTGATTCCTGCCTTTGACGGAGCGAGATGGCGCGGACTCATCCCGCGATGCGGGACGGCTACGGAACCACGGCTCATGAGAAGATGTTGTCTGGATGAAGGACCGATGAGATTCGTCATCCGCTCCATCAGCATCGCGTTCCATGCGTTGGCTCGCACGAGCCACGCCGCGACGATCACCCTTGTCCACCGGACGCGTGGACTGCTTGGCTGCCCTGCATTGGGCGCCGAACAACGACCATGACCATCGCTCCTGATCGCAGCGGCGAGATCACCCGCTGCTTCCGACAACGTTTTGCCGGCGCTCCCACCCACTGGTGCCGCGCGCCCGGGCGCGTGGACCTGATGGGCAGCCACACCGATTACAACCTCGGCTACGTGCTCACTCTGTCCATCGACCGCGACACCTGGATCGCCGCGCGCCCCCGGACTGACCGCGTGGTGCGGCTTTGGTCGGAGAATCTCAGAGCTGAGAGCACGTTCCGCCTCGACGCCATTGCGGCCCAAGCCGGCCGACGCTGGAGCAACTATGTGCGGGGCGTGGCCAAGGTGTTGCGGGGAGAGGGCCTTGCGCTCACGGGCTTCGACGGCGTCATCCACAGCACGGTGCCGATGAGCAGCGGGCTGAGTTCTTCGGCGGCGCTCGAATGCGCCACCGCCACGACCTTCGAGGCCCTGGGCGGGTGGAAGCTCGATCCCGTGACGAAGGCCTTGCTCTGCCAGCAGGCGGAGAACCATTTCGTGGGCGTCAACTGCGGCATCCTCGATCAGTACACCTCCTGTGTGGGCCGGGAAGGCTGCGCCCTGTTGCTCGATTGCCGGGACTTGTCGAGCCGGCCCGTCAGGCTGGCCGAGCGCATTCAGATCGTGATTTGCGACACGAAGTCGAAACGCCAACTGGCGGGTTCCGAGTATGGCCTGCGCCGCGCCCAGTGCGAGGAAGGAGCGCGTCGACTCGGCCTGCGCGCGCTGCGGGAGATTTCAGTGGAGGAGTTGCACCGGCGCGAACAGGAGTTGCCGGCCGAGGTCGCCAAGCGCTGCCGCTTCATCGTCGAGGAGAATCAGCGTGTGCTCGGACTGGCGGCCGCGTTGCCGGCGTTCGACCGCGCGGCCATCCGCGAACTCACGGCCGCTTCGTTCCGGGGCGCGTGCGAGTTGTACGAAATCGGCGCGCCCGCCATGCACGTCATGATGCAAGCGATGCTCGCCGCTCCCGGAGTCATTGGCGCACGACAGGCCGGAGCGGGCTTCGGCGGCTGCATGGTGGCGTTTGTCGAGAAAGGCAGCGCGGATGCTTTCGCGGTCTTCGTGCGCAAGCACTATTTCGCCGCCACGGAAACCGAGCCCGAAATCTATGCGGTGAAGGCTGCCGCGGGCGCGGGAGTGATGGCAGAACCATGAAATGTCAAAACCATGCCCAGACCTCTATGATCCTGCCGCTTCACCGTTTGGCCAGCGCGCTGTTGATGTCTCTTGCCGTTTCAGCATTCGCCTCCGATCACTTGCGTCCGCCCGCCGTGCCGCTGGTGACCCACGATCCGTACTTCAGCATCTGGTCGCAGTCAAGGTGAGATCCAAGGATCAACCGATTCTTCAGAAAAAGGGAGACGATCTTCGAATCGACTGGGGCTGTCTCTATGTCGCGGCCGAGAGGACCAGTGCGGAACTCGTTGTTGCCTCGTTCCAGACTTGCCGAGAGACCTTCGTTTCCGGCGGCTCGCTGCCCGAAGCGATGGACCGGCGGATGCCCCGCGCCGCCAGCGACGACACACCTGTGGCCGCGTTTGCCTTCGATCTCGGCAAGACCTCCCAGCACCGCACACGCTACCTCATGCTGGCCTACGACGACGCAAAGAAGTATCGCGCAATCGCGCAGGACTACGCCGCCAGGTGGCAGGACCTCGCCAGGGGCGATGGCCGCACCCTGCTTGCCTACGGCCAGCCCGACACCTGGGCGATGAAACACAACCTGATCTGGGACCACGTGCTCGGGCTGAACCTCTTCCCGCAGTCCATCGGCGACGCCGAGATCGCCTGGTATCTCAAGGTGCAGAAGACAAGCCCGGCAAGAACCTCATGGCCGTTCGCGCCAGCCAAACCTGGGGCGGGCAGAGCATCGATGTGGGACTGGCCGAGGATGACACGCCGCCGACCGGCCTCGACTTCCAAGGGGATTCGCGCCATCCTCGCCGCAACCGATCATGAAGAGCCGTCCGAAAGTGGGAGCCGTGGGCGAACAGAAGTTCGTCGTGGAAGCCAAGCATGCCATCGATTTCGCCGACGGCGGAATGCCGCCAGTGCTGTGCACGCCGTGGCTGATTTGGTTCCTGGAACACGCCGCGCGCGAGGCCGTCCTCCCCTGCCTCGAGGCCGGCGAGAGCACCGTCGGTCTGGAGATCGAGGTGCGTCATGTCGCGCCGACCCCCTTGGGCCACACCGTCACCTGTGCGGCTCGCGTGATCCATGTGGACGGGGCGCGCATCACCTTCCAGGTCGAGGCCCATGACCAGACGGAGCTTATCGCCCGGGGCGTGCACCGGCTCCAGGTGATCCGCGTGGCCGGCTTCGCCAAACGGGTCGAGCAGAAGGCCGTTTCCCGGTGATGCGACCGCACTCAACACTGCACTCTCAACTCCCCCTTCCGCATGACTTCCTTCCATTCGTTGTTTCCCGAACTCGCCATGCGCGAGGTGCGTTGCCTGCACTTCGGACCGGGGCAGAGTCTGCCAGCGGGCGAGTACATCTACCTGGAATTCTATTGTGAAGATCTCGATTGCGATTGCCGGCGGATGTTCCTTCAGGTGATCTCACCCAACGAGTCCGGTCGAGTACTCGCCTCGATCAACTACGGCTGGGAGAAAGAGTCGTTCTATCGGAAGCGCATGCCCTATGATCCGGAGGCTGCACCCGCCTTGGTCAAGGGCGAGTTGGACCCCATCAACGAGCAGTCCGAGTTTGCCGAGCTTCTGCTGAAGGCGTTTCAGCAATTCGTGCTGGACGAGACATATCGGTTGCGCGTGCGCCGACACCACCGGCTGTTCCGGGAGGAACTGGCACGCCGGGCGAAGGCGGCTTCGGCCGATTCTGCCGCAGGGAACGCCGCGGCAAGCGATGGCGACGGCGCCGCCGAAAGCAAGCAGGACCCATAGAGACACCCGAACAGGATCCGCCTCAGCCACCCGTCGGCGAGGATGCCGCCACCGCGCGCAATCGAGGCGTGGGTGAGAGACAACATCGCCCGGGCCCGCGCGGTCGCTGCCGTCCAGGCCCTGGCTCCCGTGGCACTGCGCGATCCGCACCCCCAGGCCCAGCAATACGCGCTGAAGGCCCTTAAGCTCTGTGGCGCGGCCGCCCGCCACCATTCACCTTCCTGCCGCGGCCGGCAAGACCGCCTGCCTGGACATCGCCATCTGGGCGCTCGCGGCCCAGGCCGACCGGCCCCGCGGCCAGCGCTGCGCCGCCCGACGCATCTGGTTCGTCGTGGACCGCCGCATCCAGGTCGGCAGGGGCACCAACTGCAAAGTGAACTTCACCCCAGCCCAGTCCCTTTGACCAACTGCCCTCAACCCGAACCTGACCATGCGCACCACTCACGTCGGCGGCTACAGACCGGTTCATGGTCCCCGCGCGCATTAATCCGTCGAATGTCATCGCTTCCCGTGAGCCGTGGGGGTAATCGGCGAGAGAGGATTACGATTACGATTACGAGCGGGGAACTTTGGTTCATGATCCCCTTTTGCATTCAACCGATGAATGTCATCGCTTCCCCATGAATCCGAACACGGAAAGCGGCGCTGACGCGGATGCACCGACCTGCCGCCAATCACGGCGACACGAGTCGATAGAACCGCACGCTCGCTCCGGGATGGACGGGGTCGATGATCTCGATCGTCCGCGCCTCCGGTTCAGGGGGCACCGCTACAGCGACTTGCCATGGACCGCTCAGGGTGTCGGCGGACGCCATCAGCCGATAGGGCTGGGCGGCACGAGCCTCGAAGCGCACGACCAGTTGGCCCGCCCGAATGCTCGCCGAGGCGATCAGCGGTTGGACGAATTCGGGTTGGCCAGGCGAACCGCCCATGCCCGGGCTGGCCCGCCAATTGCCCGGCTCCGCCGGGTCTCCCCATGGACCGATGTTCTCGAGCGACCGGCCCGAGCCATCCGCCTCGAATGGCCAGGCGCCCTCGTCGTCGTAGGCAAACCCCTGGATCACGAATCCGTACCGGTCGATGAGGCGCAGGGTCTCGCCGGCGTTGTCGAGCGCGCCGGTGTAGTTGCCGGCGACAGGCAGACTCGCGCCGTAACGGTACCGCGCGGCGTCGGCGTCGCGTGTGACCACCACACGCCCTCCGGCGGGCAGGGTCCGGATGGCCGAATCGGTGAAATCGAACCGGACACCGTCATCCAAACGCACCCCTTCGAGAGAGACCTCGTCCGGACCAAGGTTCGCGATTTCGATGAACTCGAACAGATCGGCGTCGCCAAAGCCGGCCTGGATCTCGACCGGCGTCGGGGGGGCGGGGTGATACATGATCTCCGTGATGCGGAGCGCGACGCGCTGGGGGTTGTCGTTCGCCGTGGTGCTGACGTTGATGGCGTCCTGGCCCACGATTTCGCCGCGGCGGTTGAAGGCTTCGAGGGCGATGCGGTTGAGTCCGGTCGCCAACGGAACGGCAACCTGCCAGCGGGCGGCGTCCCGCCAGGAGAGGGGCAGCGGCGCCGATTGGCCGGCGAGTCGGATCTCGCGCACGTCGATCCAGGCGCGGCCTTCGAGTTGAACCGAGAGGTTGGTGACTGTGAAGTCGGCGCCGCCGTTGCTGGTGATGGCGAAGGGAATGGCCGCGGGCAGCCGGCTGCGCACGTACTGACTGCGGGTGCGCACACGATCGAGCGCCGAGCCGTAGTCTTCGCCCGCCACGGCGCCGTAGTGGGCGACCCACGGAGCCATCGCATCGGCCTGGAAGGCGGTTTCCATCAGGTCGAGGAGGTGTCCATAGAAGCGACGCATGTAGACGGGCCGGCTGATAATGCGGGAGAGGTTGCCGTCGCCCCAGAGCGGCGCCGTGGCTTCGAGTGCAAAGAGGAAATCCCAGTCGTATGGCAGGGCGAGCACCCGCTGATCGGCGGGGCGGACGTAGAAATTGAGGTTGTGCGGATTGCCTTGCGTGTAGGTGTCGCCGATGCCGAACAGCGAGAGCAGCGCGAATACGCGCATCCACTCGTCCACATCCAGGACGTCCGGCACGGCACGTTCGAGGGCGGTGCCACTCAGGCTGAAGGCTCTGGCCAGGGCGATGTAGGGGGCATAGTCGTCACGGGCCCGGTTATTGCGGATCATGGTGGACCAACGGTATTGCTCGGGGTCCTCGCCTAGATCCACGATGTCGTAGTTGGCGACCCAGTCGATGGGGAATGGGAGCTTGACGCCTTGGGGCGAGCCGTCCTCGGTGGCGACGGCGACGCGGATGCCTTCCATATTGAACAGGGTGCCCGCGGCGCCGTCCTCGTATTGCGAGTCGAGGTAGATGTCATTGTAGTGCGCCAGCGACATCCGGGCCGGGCCGGCGTTGCCGGGGCGATGCGAGAAGAGGTGGACGATGTCGTCGTACATGCCGGGGACGCCGGACTGGTTCTGGACGTGCTTGGCGATGATCTCCTGGATGACGCGCCGTTTGAGCTGAACCGTGCGATGAACGCCCCGGAACAGGCGATCGGCGGGGAACCGGACATTGTAGGCGGCGGCATCGGGGTTGTTGCGGCTGTACATGCTGCCGTGCAGATGCACACCGCAGTCGTAGAAGATCTCACGCCCGTCCCACACGACGGTCGCTCCGAGCCGATCGTCGCTCATCATGTTCCGGAAATCGTCGAGCAGGCGGCCATCGCGCGCCGCAAGGATCAGGTGGAACGACCGCCGTTTGGAGCCCGGACTTCGATTGTCCACCCGGATCAGGGCCCGCGAATCAGGGCCCGCCGAGGGGCAGTACGAGACCGCGCCGCGCCCGTCGCGTCCCTCGACATAGAACTGGATCACGGCGCCCGACACCGCTTGCGCCGGCAGCGAGGATGTGAAAACGGCGGGCGTATCAGGCACATCCGCAAGTTCACCCGATTCGCGGCCCATCGGCGCCTCGAACCAGGGGCCCTCATTGATGGCGTAATGCAGGGTCAGGGAATCGACTCGATCGGGGTCCTGGGCAGTGACGCGGATGCCGATGGCCTGGCCGGTGCGGGGAACGGGCGGGTCGTGGGTCAGGCCCGCGTAGGTGGGGCCCAGGTTGGCGGACGCCACCGAGTTTGGTTGTCCCGGCGTGCCCCAGACATCCGGTTGCGCCAGGATGATCGTGCGGGCGACGCGGTTGTAGTAGAGCTCGACATGGAGTTGCGGCGAACCTCGAAGCCACTTGGCATCGAAGGCGATCGCATACTCGCGTCCGGCAACGACCGGCACGACGGCGCCGCCGGACATGAGCGTCGATTCGATCTGGTTGTGGAGGTAACCGCGAGCGTCGGTGGCGACCAGGTCGAGCAGCAGATTGCCAGGGCGCTCGACGTCCGCCTCGACTCGCGAATGGGAATGGTTGCCCAAAAGACGCCACGTCGCGACGCCGTCGGCGAAAGTGCCATTCTCGAGCAGGAGGCGGGCGGCGCCGTGGGGATCCTCGATCACCGCGATGTTGTCCAACAGGCATTCGCCGTCATCGAGCAAGCCCAGCCTCAGCTCGGAGAAACCGTGCAACGGCGGGCCAAACACGGGCTCGACGGCCCGGGCGATCACAGTGTAGCGCTGCCACGAGGCCCGCGATGCGGTGTCGCTGGCCGCCCACGCGGCTGCCGACGCGTTGTCCGCCCGGGCGTCCGCCAGTTCAAGGCTCGATCCGCCCCCGTCGGCTTCTGCCGGCCACGGACGATCGTCTCCGTAACGGACGGCGTCCACGGGATTGCCCGCGTCGTCCCGCACCGCGACGCAATCCGAACGGCGAGACAGGCGTCGGCTGAAATCGCCGACCACGTGCAGGCCCGGATGCCGTGCCCGGAAGGCTGCGGCATTGCTGGCCACGACTAGCAGTTCGCCGGGCCCAAGCACGCAATCGTGCGGAAAAGCATAGTCGACCGCGTCGCTCAAGCGCCAGCCCGCCAGGTCGAGCGCGCGATCCGAGCGGTTGAGAAGCTCGATCCATTGCTCGTCGTTTTCCGCGTAGGGGATGCCGGGCTGACGGTAGGTCGGTGGGGCGTGATAGAAGATCTCGTTGATCACGATCTCGTCGTGGAGGCTAAAGACGTTGGCGCTCCCCGGCGTGAGCGCGGAGGGGATGAGAAACGGTTCATCCGCGCCGGGACTGGCGCGGGCTTGCGGTTCGAACGCGACGCGCGCGGCGTCGGCCAACAGCGATCCGTCCGCGCTCGACAGGAAGAGGCGGTCGCCCTCGCGCACGGTCGGAGCGTCTGGCGGCAGGGAGGCGATCTCGAACTCGCCCGGATCGAGAACGCGGTTGGCGAGCGGGACGATCCCGCTCCGCGAGGCGATCAGACGGTAGCCCGACAGGGCAATCGGGGCGGAGCCGGCGTTCCGCAGTTCGCACCAGAACGGCGATGCATCCGCGGCGGGGAACTCGCTGAAGACCAGGCCGGGCGCGTCGGACGGAATCGCGCCCCGCCGTGCCACCATCTCGGTCTGAGCAAGAAACGTGTCGTCCTCGACCGCACGATTCAGGCCCTGGAGGGCCAGCACGTTGAGGCCGGGGCGCAGGAGGCCGATCTGGGCGGAGAGGTCAATCGCCTCAGGCACGGCGGATTCGCCCGGCGTGCGCCCGGCGGTTGCGGCGGAATCCCATTCGATCGTGTCCGGGGCGTTGCGGCGCGCGACTTCGACGCCATTGAGCCAGGCGACGACACCGTCGTTGTAGCGCAGGCGGAGCACGAGTTGATCGTAGAAAACGCCAGCGGACTTGGTGAAGGGCAACCGCAGCCAGACGCTGCTGTTCCGACCCCACATCGAGTCCGTGAGGTCGGTGGCAAACAAGCCCTCGAGCCCGCCTGCGTTCATCGGGGAACCGCCAGCGGCGACGGTGGCGATCTGGGCAGCGGGGATGGCGGTGTGCCAGATGGCGATCTCATCCAGCCAGCCGTCCATGAAGTGGGGTGTGTGCCCCGAATTGCAGCCGAGCATCCAACGGTCTCCCGCCTCCCACAGCGACCCGATCCGATCGGGAGTCCCTTCCTCGATCCCATCGACGAAAAGGCGCATGAACCCGCCGTTCTCGGCCGTGGCTGCGACATGGTACCAACGTCCCGGTTCGGCGACTGTGCGTCCGGTGACCAGGTTCCATCCGCCATCGTAGGTGTAGTGTTCGAACTGTCCGGAGCTGTTCAGTCGGAGCTGATGGGACCAGTGGGTCGTCGGGCCCGCCTCGGATGTCAGCACGAGGAGACTGCACGACCTGACCGCGGCGAGCTTGACCCCGAGACAAAGCGTGTAGGCGCTCGGGACGACCGGTTCGGGCATCGTGACCGAGTCGTTAAGACCGTCCAAGCGCATGGACGCATTCGAGTCGGCGGCCAGCGGCGGACGGTCAGCGACGAAAGCGGGGCTGCTTTGCGCCTGGCCATCGAGGGCGTCGCCGGCGACATCGCGAAAGTCCTTCTCGAGTGGGTAGAACCGGGCGGGACGCGTCATCGGTGGCGTGTTCGACCGATCGAAGCCGAAGCCGTTCGTGCCCGCTGACCATGCGGCGTCATCGTGCTCGGGCGCGGTCCAGCTCACGCCCGCGCCGGGCACGCCCGGCACCATCCACCGGCCCCGCGCGGTCGGACCGATCAGCGCATCGACCACCGGCTCGTCCTCGGGGCCGAGGTCGGGGAAGTTGACGCCTCCGGGCGTGCCTCCGACTTGACGGCTTGCCCGCCAGTTCTCGGGCGGACTGCTGGGCGAACCGGGACGGCGTTTCGCCAGGGACGCGCCCGAGCCATCGGCGCCGACGGGCCACGGCGGGCGGTCGCCGTAGGCCAGATCGTCCATGACGCGGCCGTTGAGGTTGCTCAGGACCAGTCGTTCCCCTTCGTTGGCGAGCGATCCGGTGAACGGCCCCAGAACCGAGTCCAAACCCGTGGCCGCGTGCAGTGCCGCAGGATCCGCAGCGATCACCACCACCGCCCCGCCGCGGATCACGGCGCCCGGAGGAAAGCGATACGCCACGCCGCCCCCGATCGTCCAGGCAGAGAGGTCGACGTCGACGGACATCTGGTTGTGCAGTTCGATCCACTCGACGCGCGAGCCGTCGTCGGACGGGTGGTACATGACCTCGTTGAACGTGACGACGCAATCGGCGGCTGTGGTCGAGTTGGAATAGCCGGACGGCTGAGCGGTTCCGGTCTCGAAACACAAGGGCAGGAGAAGCCAGGCCAGGGCGCTGGCCAGCGAGGCGCAGTTGCCGCGCGGGGGGAGGCGATCCCGGTGGAGCGCGACCCGACGTGGCGGCGGGAGGAGCGGCACGCTCGCGCGCGGTGTCATCGTGGCTTTACAATGGGCGAGGACCGACCCCAGTTCAAGCCCCCCGATCATCGGCTGAGTCCTTCGATCCATAAGTCCGCTGACGAGCTGATGGCCTTAGGATTCAGTGCCGACTGAGCAGTGCTTGATGTTTGTCGGTGTTCTGTCGCCCGTGAGGGAACCGGGCCTGCACCGGATGGAGACTCTCTCGCTGCAGGCCGCGTGCCCCCACGCGGCGAGAGGACAGACATCGGTGCAGGCGCCGGGTCAGGGGACCCGGCCTACAAGCCGATGATGCCCATTCTGTAGGCCGCGTGCCCCCACGCGGCGAGAGGACAGACATCGGTGCAGGCGCCGGGTCAGGGGACCCGGCCTACAAGCCGATGATGCCCATTCTGTAGGCCGCGTGCCCCCACGCGGCGCAAACTCGATTCCCACCGACATCCTCCAGATCGACTGCGACGGTTTCTCACGCGAAAACTTTTGCTTTGCCGGGCCGGCTGACGCGGGTAGACTGTCTGCGTACTTCCCACATATGGCACACGCCGGGCCGAGGGTATCGGATTTCCGGAGCGTGTTTGTTTTGGGGAATGAACCTCCCAGCAAAAAGTCGAGCCGGTCTATGAGGAACCAATCACTTACCATCTCGTTGTCACTCTTGCGCCGATGGGCCTTGGCGGTATGCGGCCTGGGTCTGTTCCTGGTCGCCATGCCCACATCCCACGCGGCAACTGTCGGCGCCTTCACCGGAGGCGATCCCGGAGAGGGCCTTGATTTGCAGGGCTACTTCACGTACGCCGTCAATGTCGGCCCGAGCGGCTTCGGCGGGCGGGTTGGCGACGCGGTCTTCACGGGGGACAACACAACCGGAGTCAGCATCAGCGCCGTCAACGAGATTGACGCCTGGCACACGGCGGCCTATGGGAAGACGGCGAATGACAAGAACCTCGAATTCGTCATGCGCTCGATTCGCTGGAGCGCACCGCCCGACCTGGTCACCGTGCGCCTCGCCGTCGAGACCGGTGTCCAGTACAAGCTTCAACTGTTGTTTGCCGACAACTCGGCCAACCGCGGCTATGACGTCTATGTCGAGGGC
>Ga0116154_10003672_pt1 | contig 10720 bp, 11 predicted proteins | sample AD_UKC030_MetaG_FD_89898 | JGI IMG/M metagenome (GOLD analysis project Ga0116154, IMG submission 89898) | Active sludge microbial communities of municipal wastewater-treating anaerobic digesters from USA - AD_UKC030_MetaG | ecosystem: Engineered > Bioreactor > Anaerobic > Digestate | place: USA...
CCGCTGGCGACTTCTTTTTCAGGGGCGTAGACCAGCATCGGCTTGTTCTTGGCATAGGCGCCGCCGAGCAGTGCGCAGGCGGCGGCAATCTTGTCCGAGGCGCCGTGGTAGAAGAAAACCTGGGTCAATTGAGCTTGCCCGCGCGTTGCAGCAGATAGTGGGTGAGCAGCGGCACGGGGCGGCCGGTTGCCCCCTTGTCGGTGCCGGACTTCCAGGCGGTGCCGGCAATGTCGAGATGCGCCCAGCTGAACTTCTTGGTAAAGCGCGACAGGAAGCAGGCGGCGGTGATGGCGCCGCCCATGCGGCCACCGATGTTGCCCATGTCGGCGAAGGGGCTCTTCAGCTGTTCCTGGTAGTCGTCCCACAGCGGCATGTGCCAGGCGCGATCGTGCGCTTCGTTGCCGGCATCGAGGAGGTCGCGCGCCAACCCGTCCTTGTTGGCGAACAGGCCGCTGGCAATGGCGCCAAGCGCGACGACGCAGGCGCCGGTCAGGGTTGCCACGTCGATCACGGTATCCGGTTCGAAGCGTTCGGCGTAAGTCAGGGCGTCGCACAGGATCAGGCGACCCTCGGCATCGGTATTGAGAATCTCGATGGTCTGGCCTGACATCGAGGTGACGATATCGCCAGGACGGCTGGCATTGCCCCCCGGCATGTTCTCGGTGGCGGGGACGATGACAGTCAGGTTGATCGGCAGGGCCATGCGGGCAACGGCCTTCATGGTGCCGAGAACGCTTGCGGCGCCGCACATGTCGTATTTCATCTCGTCCATTTCGGCCGCGGGCTTGAGAGAGATGCCGCCGGTGTCAAAAGTGACCCCCTTGCCGACCAGGACGATCGGCTTTTCGCCGGTCTTGGCGCCCTTGTAGGTCAGCACGATGAGTTTGGGCGGTTGATGGGCGCCACGCGCGACCGACAGCAGCGAGTGCATGCCGAGCTTTTCCATTTGCGGGCGGTCGAGGATTTCGCAGCCCAGCTTGAATTCCTTGGCCAGCGCCTGCGCCTGCCCGGCAAGATAGGTGGGGTGACAGACGTTGGGCGGCAGATTGCCGAGATCCTTGGTCAGCGCGGTTCCCTCGGCAATCGCAAGGCCTTGGGCGAGCGCTTCTTCGGCTACCGCCAGTTCATTGCGCCGGGCAACGCCGAGCGTCAGCTTGCGCAACGGGCGGCGGACGTCGTTCTTCTTGCTTTTGAACTGCTCGAAGCGGTAGGTGGCATCCAGCGCAATCATCGCGGTCTGGCGCACCCGCCAGGCAAGGCTGCGCCTCCTCACCGGAATTTCGGTCAGGAAGATCGAGGCATCGAAGGCGCCGGTTTCGTTCAGTGTCTTGACGGCGGTGCGCACGGCGGCGCCGAACTCCTTCTCGTGAAACTCCTTCTCCTTGCCGAGGCCGATCAACAGAATACGGTCGCTCAGGGTACCCGGGACGTTGTGCAGAAGCAGTGTGCTGCCGGCCTTGCCTTCCATGTCGCCACGCCGGACGATGTCGGAAATATAGCCTTTGGCGGCCTTGTCCAGCAGTTCGGCGGCAAGCGTGAGCTTTCTCGTCTCGAAAACCCCGACCACGACGCAGGCGCTGCGCTGCTTCTCCGGGCTACCGCTTTTTATGCTAAATTCCACAGGCTGCTCCAGTTCATGGAAATATCAGTATCCGTGGGATTATCCACGCATTTTTTTGGTTTCGTCAAAGCATGATATTCGAGCGCGCCGCCCGGCGCGAGTTCGCTCAGGCAGCCGCCGGCATCAGTGTCGCCTTGCTGGCCATCCTGACCTCCACGCAGTTGATCCGCCTGCTAAAGGATGCAGCCGGCGGGCGCATCGCACCCGAAGCGGTGGCCTCGCTGCTGGGTTTCGCGGCATTGAATTTCATGCCCATCCTGCTTTCGCTGACCTTGTTCGTTTCGATCCTGCTGACGCTGTCCCGCGTTTACCGCGATTCGGAGATGGTGGTCTGGATTTCCTGCGGCCAGCCGCTGACGGCGTGGATTCGTCCGGTGCTCAAGTTTGCCTTGCCGATCGTGCTGGCGATTGCCGTGCTGTCGGGTTTTCTGTCGCCCTGGGCAAATTACAACACGGCCGAATACAAGCAGCGGCTCGCCGCGCGCAGCGACGTATCGCAAGTTTCGCCTGGGGCATTCCGCGAAGCCAAGCGCGGTCAACGGGTGTTTTTCGTCGAATCCGTCGCCGACGATGCTTCACGTGTCGGCAATGTCTTTGTGGCGTCGATGCAGGAAGGCAAACTCGGTGTCGTGATGTCCGATACTGGCTATCAGGAAATTGCACCCAACGGCGACAAGTTCGTGGTCCTGGAAAATGGACGGCGCTATGAAGTGGAACCGGGAACGCCGAAATTCAAGGTCATGGAGTTCGAACGCTATAAAGTCCGTACCGAAGATGGCGAGGCCAAGCCGTCGGATCGGTCGCCGAATCGTCTGCCGATCACCGAACTGGTAATGGAGACGAGCAACCAGGCGCGCGGCGAGTTGCTGTGGCGGATCGGCATGCCGGTCTCGGCGATCATTCTCGCCCTGATGGCGATTCCTTTGTCCTACGCCAATCCGCGTGCCGGGCGCTCGGCCAACATGCTGATCGCCATCCTTGTCTATGCCATCTACAGCAACATGATCTCGGTCAGCCAAGCCTGGGTGGCGCAAGGCAAGCTGTCGTTCGGGGTTGGCGTGTGGGCTGCGCATGCGCTTATGCTGCTGCCCCTGTTGCTGCTGTTCTACAAGCGGACCGTCGTGCGCATGCCGTGGCAGCGGGGGCGTGCCTGATGTTCCGCCTGCGTCTTTACCAGCGCTATCTCATGCGCGAAACCTTCGCCGCCATTTTCCTCGTGCTTGCGGCATTCCTTGCGCTTTTCAGCTTTTTCGACCTGATCAACGAACTGCGCAGTGTCGGCAAGGGTGGATATCAACTGGGCCATGCCGTGGTTTTCGTGGCCCTGAGCCTGCCCGGGATGATCTACGAGTTAATCCCCATCGCGGTGCTGATCGGCAGTCTGTATGCGTTGTCGACATTGGCGCGGCACTCGGAGATTACTGTTCTCCGCGCTTCCGGACTGGCGACGCGCGACCTGCTGATGACGCTGTTCCGGGTTGCCGGCCTGCTCGCCTTGCTGACCATGCTGGTCGGCGAGGGTCTGGTGCCGTTTTCCGAACGCATGGGTCAGGAACTGCGGATCAAGGCGCTGAGCAACGTCATCGCCCAAGGTTTCGAAACGGGTCTTTGGGTCAAGGACGGGCGCAATTTCATCAATATTCGCAAGGCCACGCCCGATGCCCGGCTGCATGGGCTGCGCATCTATAAATTCGATCAAGCGAATGCGCTGGAATCGGTGACTGATGTCGAGGAGGCCGAGTTCCAGCCGCCGGAACGCTGGCTGCTCAAGGTTGTCGTGCGCACCGTGCTCGCCGGTGATACGGCACGGGTCGAGCGCGTCGAAACTGCCGAGTGGCAGTCGGCGATAACCCCGGATTTACTGTCGGTTCTGATGGTCTCGCCGGAGCGCATGTCTTTGCCGGGCTTGATCAACTACACGCAGCACCTTTCCGACAACCGTCAAAAGACCGAGCGTTACGAGATCGCAATCTGGAAAAAGCTGGTTTATCCGCTGGCGGCTTTCGTCATGGTGGCGCTGGCTCTGCCCTTCGGCTACTCGCATAACCGGGTGGGGGGCGTGAGCCTCAAGATCTTCGCCGGGGTCATGCTGGGTATTCTGTTCTACGCCCTGAACGGCCTGTTTTCGAACCTCGGCGTGATCAATTCGTGGCCGCCTTTCGCCAGCGCAACGGCACCTTCAGCCATGTTCCTGCTGGCCGCGATCGGGATGCTGTGGTGGGTGGAGCGTCGCTGAGGCAACGCGTCGTTCATTTCTTGGTGGTGAAAACGATGCGGGTGCCGGCGATCCGGTCGTGCAGGAACTGCCGGTCCTTGTCGAAAAGCGCCCAGAGGATGCCCGCTCCGCACAACAATATGCTCGGCCACGCGGCCAGATAACGCAGGACTGCCTGCAACGGACGCAGGTTTCCGCCGTCTTCACTGACCAGGAGCAGCTTCCACGTTTTCATCGGTAGCGTCTGTCCTCCGCTCAGCCAGAACCACACGAAATAAAGCATCAGCAATACCAGCACATGCAGCCAAAGCAGTTTGCCGGATACTGCCAACCCGAACGCATTGAGCACGATCTGGGGCAGGAGAAATCCGATCAGCAGTACGGCAAAGACGACCAAGCTTTCATAGAGCATGCTCGTTAGACGCCGAGTGATGCCGGGTGTTACTTCCCGCATCAATTCTTGCCGGGCTCGGTCGCTGGCTGGGCGGCAGGCGCCGTTTCAGTGTCTGCGGCCACTTGTTCCTGTGCTGCCGGCGCTGGTTCGACAACCGGCGGTGGCGCCAGCAGTTGCGATGACTTGCCTTCCTGCCTCACCCGCTGCTTTTCCTCATGTGGCAGATTCGAATACGCTTCCCATTTCTGCTTGACTGCCTGCTTCTGCTCGGAAGGGAGCTGATTGAACTCCTTGTAGGTATCCCTGATCTTGGCGCGCTGTTCGGGGGTCAGAGTCGCCCACTCGCGCATGCGGTCCTGCACGCGCCGCTGCTCTTCCGGTTTCATGGCGGGATAGCGCTCGGCAATGCCCAGCCACTTCTTGCGGCGAATATTGTCGAGTTTGTCCCATTCCGCCGCGAGCGGCGCCAGAATGGCTTGTTGTTGCGTGCTTAGAAGGCTCCAGCCGGGTTGTGGCGGGGTGCCTATGAATGCGGTGGTGGGCGGCTCGGCGGCAAGCGGTCCGGACAGCGCCAGACTGAGAATTACTCCGCCGATGTATCGTCTTTTAACCATTCGAAGAAGTCGTTATCCAGAAAGGCCTCGGGGGGCAGATCATCGGCAAGCAGCGCACTGTCCACTTCTTCAAGTGCCGTAATGTAGTTCACGCTGTCCAGATAGAAAGAAATCCACATGCCCAGCAGCAACGCCAAGACGGCAAGTATTTGCCGCATGTGGCGGTTGTCCGTTGTGAAACGGAAGCGGGATGCGTTGTGGCCCGCCAACACCATCTGCGGCACTGCTAGCTTCTGGCGCGACAGCGCCAGATGGCGAGCAGCCTCCAGACGTCGCGCGGAGGCCGGGGAAATGTCTTTCAATCCGTGGTTCAGCGCCTGCCGAACTCGCAATGCATAACGTTCTTCGTTCATAGCTTTATACCTCTTGCCGACAGGGCGGTTGCCAGCGCGTGGGTTGCGCGCGAACAATGGGTCTTGACACTGCCTTCTGAGCAGCCCATCGCCGCTGCGGTCTCAGCGACGTCCATGTCTTCCCAATAACGCATGAGGAAGGCTTCCCGTTGACGCGCCGGCAATTTTTTAATTTCGTCGTCGATGGCCGTAAGGGTCTCTGCCTGCAGGAGCTTGCTTTCCGGGGTGAGGGGACCATGCGGCCCCTCGTCGGCGGCGAGTGTCTCCAGCGGGTCGTGGTCTTCCTCGCCATCGGGCGAAAAGGCGGACAACACGGTAGTCCACATCGAACGGACCTTGCTGCGCCGGTAAAAGTCGCGAATCGTATTCTGCAGGATACGCTGAAAAAGCATGGGAAACTCTTCGGCCGGACGGTCGCCGTATTTTTCCGCTAGCTTGAGCATGCTGTCCTGAACGATGTCGAGCGCCCCTTCCTCCTCGCGCACGGCGAACATCGCCTGTTTGAACGCCCGGCGCTCAACGGATTCAAGAAAGAAAGCCAGTTCATTGGATGAGGCCAGGTTCGTGTCTTTCGGGAAAAGGCCTTAAGAAGCCTGTGGTTATGCTGTAACGCCTTGACCGAAGAGGGTCACTGCTTTAAGGTTACACGTTTTTCAGGCAACAGCTTTATTGGGCTAAAGAATGATGATCAGCGGTGCGGAAATTGTAATCAGGTGCCTGCAGGAAGAAAAGGTCGAATGTGTTTTCGGTTACCCGGGCGGGTCCGTGCTGCACATTTATGACGCGCTCTTCAAGCAGGATCAAGTCAAGCACGTGTTGGTCCGTCACGAGCAGGCGGCGGTACATGCGGCGGATGCCTACTCGCGCTCGTCGCAAAAGGTGGGTGTTGCGCTAGTGACTTCGGGGCCGGGCGTGACCAATACCGTAACCGGTATCGCTACTGCCTACATGGACTCGATTCCGATGGTGGTCATCACCGGCCAGGTGCCGACCCAGTACATCGGTCAGGATGCCTTCCAGGAATGTGACACGGTCGGCATTACCCGTCCCTGCGTCAAGCACAACTTCCTGGTCAAGGATGTAAATGATTTGGCGGTGACGCTGAAGAAGGCCTTCCACATTGCGGGAACCGGGCGTCCCGGTCCGGTCGTGGTCGATATTCCGAAGGATGTCACCGCTCAGGTGTGCCAGTTCGAGTATCCGAAGTCCATCCAGATGCGCTCTTACAACCCTGTGGTCAAGGGGCATCTCGGCCAGATCAAGAAGGCCGTGCAGATGCTTCAGGAAGCGAAGCGCCCGATCATTTACACCGGTGGCGGGGTCATTCTCTCCGATGCGGCACCCCAGTTGACCGAACTTGCGCACAAGTTGAACTTCCCGGTCACCAACACGCTGATGGGCCTGGGCGCCTATCCGGCCACCGATCGGCAGTTCGTGGGCATGCTGGGCATGCATGGCACTTACGAAGCCAACAACGCGATGCACTACGCGGATGTGATCCTGGCGATCGGCGCCCGTTTCGATGACCGCGTGATCGGCAACCCCGAGCATTTCGGCGAGGAAAAGCGCCGCGTCATCCATATCGACATCGATCCGTCGTCGATCTCGAAGCGCGTCAAGGTCGATGTGCCCATCGTCGGCAGTGTGGCTGATGTGCTCGACGAAATGCTCAAGCTGGTCGCCGGCGGCTTTACGGCCGATCCGGAAGTGGCCAACTGGTGGAAACAGATCGACGAATGGCGCGGTCGTGACAGTCTGCGCTACAAGCAGGATCAGTTGATCATGCCGCAGTACGTCATCGAAAAGCTTTATGAGGTGACTGGCGGCGATGCATTCATCACCTCGGACGTCGGTCAGCACCAGATGTTTGCCGCGCAGTATTACAAATTCGACAAGCCGCGTCGCTGGATCAACTCCGGCGGACTGGGAACCATGGGCGTCGGCCTGCCCTATGGCATGGGCGTCCTGCTTGCCCACCCGGGCGCGCCGGTCGCCTGCGTGACGGGCGAAGGATCGATCCAGATGTGTATCCAGGAATTGTCTACCTGCAAGCAATATGGTTTGCCGATCAAGATCATCAATCTCAACAATGGCATGCTCGGCATGGTCCGGCAGTGGCAGGAAATGTTCTATTCCAAGCGCTACTCGCAGTCTTATGTCACCTCGCTGCCCGATTTCGTCAAGCTGGCGGAATCCTACGGGCACGTCGGTATGCGCATCGAAAGGCCGGAAGATGTCGAGCCGGCGTTGCGCAAGGCGTTCACCGAGCACAAGGACGATCTGGTCTTCATGGATTTCATCATCGATCCGGCAGCCAACGTCTTCCCGATGGTGGCGGCCGGCAAGGGCCTGACCGAAATGATCCTCGCTGAAGATCTGTAAGCGGGGGAGGAAAAATGAACATGCGACATATCATTTCCATCCTGATCGAAAACGAATCGGGTGCGCTTTCCCGTGTGGCCGGGCTGTTTTCGGCGCGCGGCTACAACATCGAATCGCTGACCGTGGCGCCGACGGAGGATCCCTCGCTGTCCCGGATGACCATTCTGACCCGGGGTTCCGACGAGGTGCTTGAGCAGATTACCAAGCAGCTCAACAAGCTGGTGGATGTCGTCAAGGTGGTCGATCTTTCCGAGGCCGCGCATGTCGAACGCGAACTGATGCTGATCAAGGTTCGCGCCACCGGCAAGGACCGCGAGGAGATGAAACGCATGGCTGATATCTTCCGTGGCCGTATCATAGACGTCACCGAATCAACCTATGTCATCGAGTTGACCGGCGCCAGTGCCAAGCTCGACTCCTTCATCGCCGCGCTCGATGCCGGCCTGATTCTCGAAACCGTCCGTACCGGTGTCTGCGGAATCGGTCGCGGCGATCGTGTTCTTAAAGTCTGACTATCTGCAACCAAAGAGGATTTCATGAAAGTTTATTACGACAAGGATGCCGATCTCTCGCTGATCAAGGGCAAGAAGATCACCATCGTTGGTTACGGCTCCCAGGGCCACGCCCACGCACAAAACCTTAAGGATTCCGGTTGCAAGGTCACCGTTGGCCTGCGCAAGGGTGGCGTTTCCTGGAAGAAGGCCGAAGCGGCCGGCCTCAAGGTCGAGGAAATTTCCAAGGCCGTCAAGGGCGCCGATGTGGTCATGATGCTGTTGCCGGACGAAAACATCCCGCAGGTGTACAACGAGGAAGTCAGGCCGAACCTGAAAAAGGGCGCCGCCCTGGCCTTCGCGCATGGCTTCAACGTGCATTACAACCAGGTTGTGCCGCGCGAGGATGTCGACGTGATCATGGTTGCGCCGAAAGGCCCGGGCCACACCGTGCGCTCCGAGTACCTGAAGGGCGGTGGCGTGCCCTCGCTGATCGCCGTCTATCAGGACAAGACCGGCAAGGCCAAGGACATCGCCCTCTCTTACGCGGCGGCCAATGGCGGCACCAAGGGTGGCGTCATCGAGACCAACTTCCGCGAAGAAACCGAGACCGATCTCTTCGGCGAACAGGCTGTACTCTGCGGTGGTGCCGTGGAACTGGTCAAGATGGGCTTCGAAACCCTGACCGAAGCCGGATATGCGCCGGAAATGGCCTATTTCGAGTGCCTCCACGAGTTGAAGCTGATTGTCGACCTGATGTACGAAGGCGGCATCGCCAACATGAACTATTCGATTTCCAACAATGCCGAGTTCGGCGAGTACGTCACCGGTGGCGAGGTCATCAACGAGCAGTCGCGTGCCGCCATGCGCAATGCCCTGAAGCGTATCCAGAACGGCGATTACGCCAAGATGTTCATCCTCGAGGGGCGCACCAACTACCCGGCGATGACTGCACGTCGGCGCCTGAATGCGGTGCATCCGATCGAGACGGTCGGTGAAAAGCTGCGTGACATGATGCCGTGGATCAAGAAGAACAAGCTGGTCGACCAGACCAGAAACTGATCCTGAATCCTGTCAGGCACGGCGCCAATCATGGTGCTTGCGCCTGACGATACAGCCTTCGCTCCGGGCGGTGCGGGATACCGCACCGCCCTTTCTCATTGCGGAAAGCGCCGCTGGTGAAAAGGTGTATCCTTTTCGCCTGCCTTGACCAAACTGTCACAACAATGATCGAACGCAAGCCACGCAAGACGCTGTTCAATCCGGAACTCAAGCGCCGCGGCATTTATGTGCTGCCCAATCTATTTACGACGGCGGCGCTGTTTGCCGGATTCTTCGCCATCGTTCAGGCGATGCAGGGCGATTTCGAGCGCGCGGCGATGGCGATTTTCATCGCCATGGTGCTCGATGGCCTGGATGGGCGGGTGGCGCGCATGACCAATACCCAGTCGGCCTTCGGAGCGGAGTACGATTCGCTTTCGGATATGGTCAGTTTCGGCGCGGCGCCGGCGCTGGTCATTTATGAATGGGCGCTGCGTGACCTCGGACGCCTGGGCTGGATCGCCGCGTTCATCTACTGCGCTGGCGCGGCGTTGCGTCTGGCGCGCTTCAACACCACCCTGGAAGTCATGGACAAGCGCTATTTCCAGGGCTTGCCGTCGCCCGCCGCGGCGGCCTTGGTAGCCGGCCTGGTCTGGGTGATGATCACCAGCGGGATTTCCGGCAACGACGTGCGCTGGCTGGCCTGCCTGCTGACCCTCTTTGCCGGTATCACGATGATTTCCAATGTTCGCTACTACAGTTTCAAGGACGTCAACCTGAAGAAGAGCGTGCCGTTCTTCGTGATCGCCGCCATTGCAATGGGTTTTGCGCTGGTGGCCTACAGTCCCGAGATCGCCCTGTTCGGGTTCTTCGTCATTTACGGTTTGTCCGGCTATGCGCTGGCCGCGGTCGGCATGTTCAAGCGCAAAAGCCTTTGACGCTTCGGAGCAGAAAATGAAACAGCATCTGGTGATTTTCGACACGACCCTGCGCGACGGAGAGCAGAGTCCGGGTGCGTCAATGACCAAGGAAGAGAAGATCCGCGTTGCCCGTCAGCTCGAAAAGATGCGCGTCGATGTGATCGAGGCGGGCTTCGCCGCCGCTTCTCCCGGTGATTTCGAGGCCATCCAGGCAATCGCCCAAGCGATCAAGGATTCCACCGTCTGTTCGCTGGCGCGTGCCAACGAGAATGACATTCGTCGGGCGGGCGAGGCAATCAGGTCGGCGAATTCAGGCCGTATTCACACCTTCATCGCAACTTCGCCGATCCACATGGAAAAGAAGTTGCGCATGACTCCGGATCAGGTCGTCGAGCAGGCGGTCAAGGCTATCGGCTGGGCCCGGGAGTACACCGACGACGTCGAGTTTTCGGCCGAGGATGCCGGGCGCTCGGACGTCGATTTCCTGGTCCGGGTCTTCGACGCGGTGATCAAGGCCGGGGCGACGACGATCAATGTGCCGGATACCGTGGGTTACAACATCCCCGTCCAGTACGCCGAATTGGTAGGCCGCCTGATCGAGCGCGTGCCAGACTCGGACAAGGTGGTCTGGTCGGTTCATTGTCATAACGATCTCGGCCTGGCGGTTTCCAATTCGCTGGCGGCGGTGC
>Ga0116154_10003682_pt1 | contig 10707 bp, 12 predicted proteins | sample AD_UKC030_MetaG_FD_89898 | JGI IMG/M metagenome (GOLD analysis project Ga0116154, IMG submission 89898) | Active sludge microbial communities of municipal wastewater-treating anaerobic digesters from USA - AD_UKC030_MetaG | ecosystem: Engineered > Bioreactor > Anaerobic > Digestate | place: USA...
AACCACAAACCCTGCGCCTGGACCCGGAAATGCGCGTCTGGCGCCGCCTTGAACCCAGCCAGTTACCGCCCATCCTGCGCCAGTGGATGGCGGCCAGCAAACCGCAATTGGTGAACGTGGCGCGTTCGTCCGAAGCCATTGCTGCGGTCAACCAGCTTTCGGAGCGATTTTTCGAAGCCAAACCCGCGCCGCTTGCCGTCGCCCAACTGAGCGCCGCCCTGAACGGCACCAATCCCGTTTTGCTCGCCGGCACGCATGCCGAAATTGATCAGGCTCTGCGCAGTGCTGGCCTGCCAGCCCGCCCGGCCAGCCTGGCTGGACAAGGCTCGGCGCAGGTGTGGACGGTGGCCGGGAAATCTTCTCTGCTAGCCATCATCTCCGGCCAGGATGCCGCGGCGCTCAACGCCCTGCAACGCGGCCTGCCGCACTACGGCGGGCAGAGCTGGCTGATTTTTGAACAAGGGCGCGCCATCAACAAAGGCATCTGGCCGGCCAGTACCCCTGAAATCAAGGTGGCCAGCACCGCACCCAAGGATAAAAAATGAAATGCATCCTCACACTCACCACCCTGCTTGTTCCACTGCTCTGGACGGGAAACCTGATGGCTACTGAAGAACCCAAATTTGAATCGCTGCGCACGGAAGGCAAGGTCGAAATCCGCCGCTACGTGCCCGTGATCGTGGCTGAAACCTTTGTCGATGGCGATATGGATACGGCCTCCAGCCGTGGATTTCAGCTCATTGCCGGCTATATTTTTGGCAAGAATGAACGGATCGCAATGACCGCGCCGGTGGTTGCCGAACCGCAAGGCAGCGCCGAGAAAATCGCCATGACAGTCCCGGTCAGCATCGAACCGCAAAATGCCGATGACAGCACAATGGCCGGCGCCCAGCGCTGGCGCATCCATTTCGTGATGCCCAGCCAATACACCCTTGCGACCCTGCCCAAACCGCTCAACCCGCAAGTCCAATTGCGCGAAATTCCGGCCAAAACCTTTGCCGCATTGACCTACTCCGGCATCAACACTGAAAGCACGGCGCAGGAAAAAACCGACGAGTTGCTCAACTGGCTAAAAACACAAAATATCGAAACCATCGGCAATCCCCAGCTCGCTCGCTATAACCCGCCCTGGACGCTGCCTTTTTTACGCCGCAACGAGATATTGCAAGAGATCAAGGCGAGTTAGACCCGTCAGCAAAACCCCATGCCTCAGCGACTCGAATTCGAACCGACAATGGCTGCCGCCCTTGCGCGCATTGATGCAATCCAGCCCACAAGCTACGCTCGCACGCGAAATCATCTCGATGGCGCAGTAACTCGCCTGGCGCCCTACCTGACACACGGGTTTGTTCAGGTGCCGCAGGTGATCGACCGGCTGTCGCAGCGCTGTCAATTGGCGCCCCAGGACAAGATCGTCTTTGAGCTGGCCTGGCGCGATTACAACGCCGAGAATGTCGAGCGCTATGCCCCGCAGTGGTCCAGCCTCGGCACCGTGCTTGACACCGGCTATGACGCGCTCGACCAGCTTGCCCGTCTGGGAGGTGTGGCTGATGCACCCGTGGGTGCTGGGGGATGTGCCCACGGGCAGGGTGATCGGCTGGATCGAGCCGGGTTTCCATGAACGTTTTGCCTGGAGCGAAACGCGCTGGCAGTTTGTGCTGGGTCGCATGCGTGCCGTATGCACAGGAATCATTGTCGGCGACGCGAGGGTACCGCGTCAGCGGTTTGGCAATGCGCGGCTGATGACAATGCAGACATTTAACCCGGGCTATGCCCAGGCAATCGCCGACGCCAGCATCGTGACCAAGACGGTGCCGAGGCAATTCGATGACCCGCCGAGCCACATGCCCTCCTTTTCGCGCTTCTGGCAGCACGTGGTGCCGAAAGTCGAGATGGTCAGGGCTTGAAAAACTGATCAGTAATTGCGCCCGAGGTTGATTTTCGGGGTACCTGAACCTGAATCAATTCTCCTTGGCACCGATCAGGTCTCGATAGGCGTGCCACGTCGCATGCCCCGCAATGGGTGCGGTATAAACCAGCGCGAGAAAACCGGTGGCGAAACCGATCCCGATCAAGGCAACCAACAGTGCCGCCCAGATGACCATTGGCCCAGGGTTTCTGGCGACAACCGAAAGACTGATCAACATGGCGCTGATCGCATCTTTACCCTGGTCAAACATCAATGGCACGGCAACTACACTGGTGGCGAAGATGAAGCTGGCGAATAGCGCGCCAACAAGCAAATAGCTGACAACAAACTCAACATTGTTGAATGACAAAAGTTCGTTCAGGAAATCGGTCGCCGTGGGCAGTCCGGTGTCGTACAGAACTGCAAAGATCACCATGGATGCACGCGCCCAGATCAGCCCCACGACGCCAACGACCAGCGCGAAAATCGAAAGGTTGGACATATTGCCGCGCCAGCAACTCAAGGTGGGCAACAGATGCGGTTCTTCGCCGCGCTCTCGTTGGCGTGAAAGCGCATACAGACCAATTGCAATCAAGGGGCCGGCCAGCATGAAGGCACCCATCGCAGTCATCGTTAGCCAGTAAGCAGCCCCGTAGAAAAATGCCACGGTCCATCCCATCAGTGCAAATGCGACGCCGTAGAACATGCTGGAAAACTGGCAGCTCAATAAGTCGCGGGTACCCTTCCTGACCCATGTGAAAGGTGCCAGCAATCCAGCCTTGTTAACAACGGGAAATTGTTGAAACAGATCCGGGGTGCTTGCGCCAAGGGTGTCGAGTTTTTTGTTCATATAACCTTCTGAGAACTTTGCTTTCGGCCAGCTTTTACATGCCGAAGTATTTTGCTTATTGTCTAGGACAAAAAACAAGTAAAAATAGTTTCAGGACCAGCAGGGTTTTTTGCATCGCGAATCGCCTTGGGCTACTTCATGCATTGCCAAGTCCTTGACTGAGCAATTCATCAAGGAAAGCCTGGGCTGGCAGGGAGAGAATCTTGCTGCGCAGGTGCACCACGTTCCACGCCTGCTTAAGCGGGAATCCGTCGACATTCAAAATGGCCAAACCATCCCGCTCAAGATCATTGCCCAGCGCATGGCGTGAAAGTACCGACAAGCCCATGCCACTGGCGACCAGATCGCGAATTGCCTCGTTACTCGCTAGTGCCAGGCGAACTTTCAGCGGGGTTTTGCTTTCACGCATATGCTCATCAATTACATGGCGTGACCCGGAACCCAGTTCGCGCAAAAGAAATGGCTCGCTGGCCAATTCCTGTAGGGAAACCTGCTTGCCAACAGCCCAATGCGCCGCCGGGGCGACGACGACATACTCGTTATCAAGAAAGGGCCGGCCGATGATATCCAGGTCATCGGGTGGGTAGGACATCACATAGAGATCGTCCTGATTATTGCGCAGGCGCTCGACAATTTTTTCGCGGTTGGCAATCTCCAGTTCGATATCGATCTCGGGGTATCGCTTGCAGAAGGCGCCCAGCATGCGTGGCAGAAAATATTTGGCAGTAGTGACCAGAGCGACGCGCAATTTGCCGCGTTTCATGCCCTTCAATTCATCGATTGCCGACTCAAATCGATTCCAGATGTCATCCAGGCTGCGCATTGTTTTAAGCAATTCCTCGCCGGCCGAAGTCAGCGCTATATCGCGCCCTGTTTGCTCAAAAAGGGGCAGGCCGATAGTGTCAGAAATTTGCCGAACCTGAATTGAAACAGCAGGTTGTGTCAGGTGCAACGCATCTGCCGCCTTCGTAAAGCTGTTTAGCCGCGAAACCGTAGCAAAGGTTTCCAGTTGGCGAAAAGTGATGCGACGACGTGGCATATAAGTCCAGACAAATTTAAATTGGCAAATTATTTAGTTGGATTTTATATATTTCGTCAACGATAGGGGTGTTATATCTCGAAGGAAGATGGGCTGACCAACGCCCATCGACTTCCCATAGCGTGCTGCAAATGGCCCGGCCGGCGCTTACATGACCACTCCTGCTCCATGAGAGATTTATTGAACAGATCATAAGTTTTATTAAATGGTTTTTGATAATTTGTTTAATTGGATTAAATGTACCGGCGCATTCATAGTGCTTCCGTCCTTGCAACAAAGGGACGAAATCGAAACACCAATTCAAACCTGAGGAGATTCATCATGCGTCATTACCCTTCCGACAGCCCCGAAGCGATGGGCCGCCTTGTTGCGCTGACCCTGATGGCGGACGGTGCTATCGATGCCAGCGAATTAAAACTGCTCGATAACAAGGCAACCATTTGCCGCCTGGGATTGAACGAAGCACATTTTGACAAGCTGATCCACGAGTTGTGCGATGACATGCTGAGCAGTGCCTACCGAAACCCGGCCGGACAGCTGGAGCTTGACGCGCCAAGTATTGACCATCTGCTGGCTGAAGTTAAACACCCTGTTCTGCAAAAACAGGTGTTGCGCATGATGCTCGATATCGTCAATGCTGACCGTAAACTTTCCGGTGGCGAGGCGGTTTTAGTAGCCGAGGCGATGAAATTCTGGGCGATTGACCTCTATGAGGTTTCGGATTCCTTTACGCCCAGGGCTCACTTGCGGGCATAGCGCCATAACCAACACGCCTATGCTTGATGGTTGAGAATCTCCGGGTTTCTTGAGACTGGAGAAAAGGCAAGGGGGAGTAGCTCTCCGCCGCGGCGTCGTCAGCACGGAATAATGCTTTTATTCCCGGCGTCACGGGTGATTCTGGTAACAGAGTCGCGAGCAAGACCTTTGCAGCGCCCCACAAATGCAGAACCTTCTGATATGTGAAATTGTCTGGCGCTGGATAGCGGTCTAACTCATAAACGGAGCCCACAATGACTACAGCAGATGCATGCCTTGATGCCGGAGACTGGCGATCTCACCTGGCAGCCAAACTCGATTTGCCGGTGATTCAGCATGTACTGATCGGACTGATTCTGATCAATGCGATCATTCTCGGCATGGAAACCAGCTCGTCCCTGATGACGGCATGGGGGCCGTGGCTGATGATGGCGGACAAGGCCATTCTCGCCATCTTCGTCATCGAAATCGCACTGCGCCTGATGGCGCATCGGTTGGCCTATTTCCGCGATCCATGGAACGTATTTGATTTTTCCGTAGTGGCCATCGCCTTGCTGCCAGCCTCCGGGCCTTTGGCCGTGTTGCGGGCACTGCGTGTACTTCGGGTGCTACGCCTGATTACCCTGGTACCAAGTATGAAGCGGGTGGTTGGTGGCTTGCTTTCTGCATTGCCCGGCCTTGGTTCAGTGGCGGCAATCATTGGCCTGATTTTCTATGTCTCGGCCGTCATCGCCACCAAGTTGTTCGGTGCAGCTTTCCCGCTGTGGTTCGGCACACTGGGCGACAGCGCCTTTACCTTGTTTCAGGTCATGACGCTTGAAAGCTGGGCGATGGGTATCGTGCGCCCGGTGATGGAGGTTTTCCCGCAAGCATGGGTATTTTTCCTGATTTTCATTCTGGCCTCCACTTTCACCTTGCTTAACCTTTTCATCGCGGTCATCGTCAATGCAATTCAGCAGGAACAACAGGGCGATGGGGGGCGATCAATCGAAAGCGAACTGGCGAGATTGCATACCGAGATTACCCGCCTGCGCGAGGATCTCGCACGCGGTGATGCTCGCATCCCGGAAACCGGAAAAACTTGACGGCCCGACGGATACTCGCTGCTGTGGCTTGGCTTGTCGGGTCGGCCGCAATCCTGATCGCTGCGGCCACTCTGCTCTGCCCGGGTGGTCGGTGCCGACTGCCGCAGATCGATACGGCAGGGCTGGCATTGGTGAATGGCTGGCGGACAAATGGACTCGATACATTTTTCAGCGCCATCACTTGGTTCGGATCGCTTTGGGTGCTATTGCCCCTGGCTGTTTTGATCGCCTGGACTCAATCATGGCGCTCAAGTTTGCGAGCCAGCGCTTTTGTACCCTTGAGCCTGCTCCTGGCAACGGCGCTAGCTAACATCACCAAGATCATCGTCGAGCGTTCCCGCCCCGATATTTTTTCGGCCCCCATCCCGCTTCCCGAGGACTGGAGTTTTCCGAGCGCGCACGCAATGCAAGTGACAGCATTCTTTTTGGCCGTATTGCTTTTGTCCAAAGACAAATATTTTATTTCCGCCGCCACAGGTGCCACGCTCATCATCCTGCTGGTTGGTAGCTCACGCCTCTACTTGCAGGTCCATTTTCCGACGGACGTCATTTTCGGCATCATTGCGGCCATTGGTTGCGTCATGGCTGCACGGCAACTGACGGTTGTGCAAAGGAAGATTTCATGAGGCACAAGTTTCTTGGCATCGGCGAGCCGGGCTATCACCCGCTGCGCAAGCTGCGGACTGTTTTTTCGGGCCTGCGCTATGCCGTCATTTACGACTGGTCAGTTACCTACAAGTTAGTCCTGTCCGCGCTCATACTGCTCGCTGCCTTTTCGGTGCGTGCCTGGGTGGATTTTCTGGTCATCCTTCTTGCCACTGCCTTCGTCGTTTTTGCCGAAATGATTAATAGTGCGATCGAGGCACTATGCGATTTCGTCGAGGATCGCCACAACGAAAAAATCAAGGTGATCAAGGATATGGCTGCGGCAGCAGTGGGTATTTCAATGTTCGCCTGGCTGGTGGTCATCGTGGTTGAAGTTGGGCAACTGCTGCAACGTTAAAACTCATGTGATTACGTGCTTGGTATGCCGCTACGTTCCCGCAGCGCCACTGCCTGAGGTGCTGGTTGATGTCGAACGCGGTCACCGGACGCCGTCCTTTTGGCGGCGCTGTCGAACACGCAACCAGTGTCAGGGCGGATACCGGGGCGAGGATGGCTGGGCGGATGGAACACTTGAGCAAACTTCCGGAAGGCATTTCAGGAAAAAACCGGAACGGCGCAGCGCTTTTGTTGTCCTAGACAAACAAGAGGCGCAATGAAGATGATAAGTGGAATTTCCATAACGCCAAGCAATCAACATCTTCGTTCGGTACGAAAGCCATCCAATCAGGAGCCCACATGAACAAAATTGCACTGGTTACCGGTGCCGCTGGCGGCGTCGGACGTGCCGTGGTGGCCCGGCTTGCCGCGCAGGGTTGGCAACTGATCGTTACCAGCCGCCAGGCTAAACACCTGACGGCTGCTTTCGGCGACCAGCATCTGCAAGTGGCGGCAGATTGTTCGACGGTGGCCGGTGCCCAACAGATTCTGCAGGTGGCCAAGGAGCACGAGATGCTGCCCACCGCGCTGGCCCATTGTGTCGGCAATATTCGCCTCGGCGCCATGCATCGCATGAGCGAGGCGGATTTCAACGATTGCCTGAGCGCCAATCTGATCAGCGCCTTCCATACCCTGGCGGCCTTCGTCGGTGCCCTGCGCGAGGCACGTAGCCCCGGTGCTGCCGTGCTGGTTTCGTCCGCCGCAGCGCGCATTGGCACACCCAACCACGAAGCCGTTGCCGCCGCCAAGGCCGGGCTGGAGGGCCTGGTTCGTGGCGCCGCCGCCAGCTATGCCGCCAACGCCATCCGCATCAATGCCGTGGCGCCCGGCATCATGGAGACGCCCGCTTCGGCCGGCGTCATCGCCAGCCCGGCGGCCCGCGAAGCGGCGGCCCGGCAGTACCCGCTGCCTGGCATCGGCTCGGCGGATGAACTGGCGGAGTTGATGGTCTGGCTGCTGTCCGATTCGGCTGCCCGCGTCACCGGGCAGGTCTGGTCGCTCGACGGCGGCTTCTCCAGCATCCGCCCCTTGGTCAAGTGAGTTTCATCATGGCTGCCGAAAATACTGCGTTGCCCCGTGCCGTCGCCTGGCTCGGCTACAGCGGCCTGATCCCCTTTCTGGTTCTGGCGCCGGCCAGCTTGCTCGATCAGCATCATGGCGCGGTGTGGAGCGATGCGCTCTACGCCTACGGGGCAATCATCCTGAGCTTCGTCGGCGCGCTGCACTGGGGGCTGGCGATGAGCCTGCCCGAACTCTCCGAACGCCAGCGCTCGGCGTGGTTTGCGTGGAGCGTCGTGCCGGCCTTGATCGCCTGGCCGGCTGTTCTCTTTTCGTCTCTGGTTGCCGCGCCGCTGCTGGTTGTCGGCTTCATTGCCCACTACCTGCAGGATCGGCGACTGGCCGGCCAGGCGAGATTACCGGGCTGGTATCTGCCGCTCCGTCTGCACCTGACCTGCGTCGCCGTCGTCAGTCTGATAGCAGGCGTTTTTTCATTCCGTATTTAACTACGGAGAATACTTGGAGGTCGCACCATGAACCTGTTCAATCGTTTGCCCGGTTTCTCCCCTACACCGGCCGGCAAGGAGCGTGTCGTCCTCCGTTTGCTTCCCCGGGTATTTCTGATCGGCTCGCTGCTGCTTGCCGTCCCCTCGCTATTGGCCCGGCTGATCGCCGGCCCGGAAGATGCGCTAGCCATCATGACCACCGACATTTACGTCATCAGCCTGATCATCCTGCACTGGACGGTAGTGTTTACCGTCGGCATTGCCGCCTTCATCATCATGATGATGAAAGGGCCGGCATACGTCGCCGACGCCTATCCGCTGAACGAAGCGGAAACGCTGGATGAAGGGAAAAAATGGAAACCGGCAAACGAAAAGCCGCATGGCCGTTGAGCGGGTAACCCAGTCGTCGGCCGTTCCCGACGGTCGCTGGTCGCGCCTGGCCCGGCTAGGCTCGCTGGCCGGCGGCGTGGCCAGCAACATGCTGGCGGAGGGCGCACGGCAGTTTGCCCAGGGCAAGCGGCCAAAAATGCATCAACTGCTGCTGACACCGGCCAACGCGCGCCGCGTGGCCGATCAACTGGCGCAACTGCGCGGCGCGGCGATGAAGGTCGGGCAGCTGCTGTCGATGGATACCGGCGAACTCTTGCCGCCGGAACTAGCCGAAATCCTCTCCCGGCTGCGCGCCGATGCCATCCCGATGCCGATGAGCCAGGTCGTCGCCGCCCTTGACACCAACTGGGGCGAAGGCTGGGATCGGCATTTCGAGCGCTTCTCCTTCACCCCGATGGCGGCGGCCTCGATTGGCCAGGTGCATTTTGGGCAACGCAAGGATGGACGAAAAGTCGCGGTCAAAATCCAGTACCCCGGCATCCGCCGCAGTATCGACAGCGATGTCGATAACGTTGCCACGCTGCTCCGAGTTTCCGGCCTGCTGCCGAAGTCGCTGGACATCAAGCCGCTGCTCGACGAAGCAAAAAAACAGTTGCACGACGAGGCCGACTACCGCCGCGAAGGCGCCTGCATGATGCAGTTTTCCAGCCTGCTGGCCGACGCCGACGAGTTCATGGTGCCGGAAATGCACGCCGATCTGACGACGGAAAACATCCTGGCCATGACGCGCCTCGACGGCGATGCGGTGGAGACCCTGTGCCACCTGCCGCAAGCCGAACGCGACCGCATCGTCAGCCAGCTTTTCCGCCTGCTGTTTCGCGAAATATTCGAATTCCGACTGATCCAGACCGACCCGAATTTTGCCAATTATCGCTACGCCACAGCATCGCAACAGCTCATCCTGCTCGACTTCGGCGCCACCCGCGCCTACCCGGCGGCAATGGTCGACAGCTATCGGCATCTGATGACCTGCGCCATGCGCAACGACCGGCTGGGCATGAACGAAGCGGCGATGGCCATCGGCTATTTTCAGCAGGACATCAAGGAAAGCCAGCGCCAGGCGGTGCTCGACATTTTTGCGCTGGCTTGCGAACCACTCGGCCACATCGGCGAATACGACTTTGGCCGCTCCGACCTCGGCGTCCGCATCCGCGACGCCGGCATGGTGCTCGGCATGGATCGCGATTTCTGGCACACCCCGCCAGCTGACGCGCTCTTCCTGCATCGCAAGCTGGGCGGGCTCTATTTGCTGGCGGCGAAACTTAAGGCACGGTTGGATGTGAACGGCCTGGCGGGAAGCCTGCTCGGACTGGAAACAACGGTCACCGAAGCTTAGGGCTGCTTGCTGCGGTCAACTGGGAAAAACGGCCAAAATTGAAATCACGCCCATGGTTGCCGTAATTTCAAAACCGCTCAGTTGGTCAAACTTTCCGCTTTGACAGCCTTTCCGTCGATCTTGCCGCTCGGATAGCTCAAAAATCAAAGCAGCCGAGCGCGAATTAGATCGAAGAGTCGCTGCCCGACTGCTTTCTCTAATCCCGACAGGGCGCCTTGATTAGCCTGCGGTTCGGAAAAAGCCTACGGTTGTCCCATCGGCCAACATTGGCCACGCTGTTCAGAACTGCTTGACCTCGATATTCAGCGTCTGAATCCGGTAGGCGATCTGGCGCGGGGTCATGCCCAGGATGCGAGCGGCTTTGGCTTGCACCCAGCCGGCCTGTTCCAGCGCGGCGATGACGCGTTCCTTTTCGGAGAGATTGGGGTCGTCGATATCGAGCGGCTCGGAAATCGGCCCTGAAACGGGGTTGACCGCAACAGGCGCTGCAACACTGCGCTGGGGGCGGGGTGGCGTGCGTTCGCGGCTGCTGGGGAAACGGATCAGGTCGACATCGATCTTGCCGTCTTCGGAAAGCACGGCGGCACGCTCCAGGCAGTTTTCCAGTTCGCGCACGTTGCCCGGCCATTCGTGGCTGGCCAGCCGGCGCTGCGCCATGTCGGTCAGGCTCAACTTGCGCTTCTGGTCGTTGCCGATCTTGGTCAGCAGGTGGCGGGCGATTTCCGGGATGTCTTCGATGCGCTCGCGCAGCGGCGGCAGGAAGATCGGCATGACGTTGAGGCGGTAGAACAAATCC
>Ga0116154_10003684_pt1 | contig 10706 bp, 9 predicted proteins | sample AD_UKC030_MetaG_FD_89898 | JGI IMG/M metagenome (GOLD analysis project Ga0116154, IMG submission 89898) | Active sludge microbial communities of municipal wastewater-treating anaerobic digesters from USA - AD_UKC030_MetaG | ecosystem: Engineered > Bioreactor > Anaerobic > Digestate | place: USA...
GCCACGCCCGTCCTCGCCCTCATCCTCCTCGCCCTGCTCTGGTTCCCCTCCGGCTTCGTGCCCATCTTCGCGGCCTTCCTCATGGCCTTCCCCGTGATGGAGGCCAGCGCCGAGGAGGGGAGCAGGGCGGCCGACCCGCGGCTCCTCGAGATGGCTGCCCTCTTCCGCGTGCCCCGCCGTGAGGTCCTCCTCCGCGTCAGGCTGCCCTCCGCCGCGGGCCACCTCCTCGCGGGGGCCCGGAGCTCCCTGGGCATCTCCTGGAAGGCCGTCGTCGCCGGCGAGGTCCTGAGCCAGCCCCTGCGCGCCCTCGGCACCGGCATGCAGGACGCGCGGGTCCTCCTGGAGACGGGGAGCGTCTTCGCCTGGGCCTCGGCCTCGATCCTCCTGTGCGGCCTCACCGAGTGGCTCTTCGGCATCGCGGCCAGGAAGGCGTCGCGCCGTGGCCTTTGAGCTCGACGGGATAAGCGCCGGCTACGGCGAGGGCCCCGTACTCGATCGCATAACGCTCCGCTTCGAGCCGCGATCGGTCACCGTCGTGCTCGGGCCCTCGGGCTGCGGCAAGACGACCCTGCTCAACGTGATCGCCGGCCTCAAGCGCCCCTCCTCGGGCGAGCGGAGGGGCTTCGAGGGGACGAGCTTCTCCTACGCTTTCCAGGATCCCCGGCTCCTGCCCTGGGAGAGCGCGCGGGAGAACATCGCCTTCGCCCTCTCCGGGGCCCTGGGGCGGCCCGAGGCCCTCGCGCGGGCCGACCGCTTCCTCGCGGCCGCGGGCCTGGCCGAGCGCGCGGGCTCCGTGCCCGCGCGGCTCTCCGGCGGGATGCGGCAGCGCCTCTCCCTCGCCCGGGCCTTCGCCTTCCCCTCCGAGCTGCTGCTCCTCGACGAGGCCTTCAAGGCGGTGGACCTCAAGACCAAGCTCGAGCTGATGGACGCCTTCCTCGGCCTCCAGGCCGAGGAGCGCCGAACCGTCGTGGCGGTGACCCACGACGTCGAGGAGGCGGCCTACCTCGCCGACCGGGCGGTCGTCCTCTCCTCGAGGCCGGCCCGGGTCATCGCGGACTTCCCGATCGAGGTCCCCCGCGGCGAGCGCTCCCTAGGCTCGGCCGCCACCATGGAGGCGGAGGCCCGCCTCTATCGCCTCGCCCTCGGCTAGGGCAGGGACTTACTGGGGCTCGGCGCGGGGGTCCTCGCCCCCTCCCGGGAGGCCGGCCGAGGCCGCGGGGACGGCGCCCCTGCGCGCGAGGGCCAGGGCGACCGCGGCCGTGAGCTGGGGCTCCGTGAAGGGCTTGGCCAGGAAGTCCCCGAGCCGGCCGGGACCCTCGCCCAGGGCCTCGCTCCGCTCCGGCTGCCCCGACACGACGAGGACCTCGATCCCCGGCACGATGGACTTCACCCGCCTCGCGAGGGTGTAGCCGTCCATGAGGGGCATGACCGCGTCCGTGACCAGGAGATCGACGGAGGGGCCGTAGCTCTCCGCCAGGAGGATGGCCTCGCCCGCGTTGGCCGCCACGAGGAGGCGGTAGCCCCGCCGGGCGAGCTGCCGGGAGACGAGGGAGCGGAGGGACTCGTCGTCGTCGACGACGAGTATCGTGGCGCCCGAGGAAGCCGGGAGGGAGGCGCAGCCCTCCTCCCGGTCGGCCTTCCGGGACTCGCTCCCCGAGGCCGCGGCCAGGGGCAGCCAGACGGAGAAGGTCGATCCCTCTCCCGGCGCGGAGGCCACGCCCACCGCCCCGCCCGACTGCTTGGCTATCCCGTAGACCGTCGAGAGCCCGAGCCCGGTGCCCCGCTCCTTGGGCTTGGTGGTGAAGAAGGGCTCGAAGATCCGGTCGAGGAGCTCGGGCGCGATCCCCATGCCCGTATCGCGCAGCTCGAGGACGGCGTAGTCGCCCGGTGCGATGGTGTCGAGGCCCACCGAGCGGGGAGCCTCGAGCCGCGCCGTCCTCGTCGTTACGAGGATCGAGCCCCCGCAGGGCATGGCGTCGCGCGCGTTGACGGCGAGGTTCAGGAGGATCTGCTCGAGCTGAACGGGGTCGGAGAGGACGTAGGGGGCCTCGGGCGCCAGGTCGAGGCGGAGGCTGACGTCGTCGGAGAGGAGGCGGCCGAGCATCTTCTCGGTATCCTGGATCAGGGCGTTGAGGTCGACCGCTTTGAGCGTGGCGGGTTGGCGGCGGGAGAAGGCGAGGAGCTGCCGCGTCAGGTTCGAGGCTCGGGCGGCGGCCTTCTTGATGCCCTCGAGATCCTCCCGCGCCTCGCCGGAAGCCGGGAGCTCCTCGCCCAGGAGGTTCGCGTAGCCGAGCACCGCGGTGAGGATGTTGTTGAAGTCGTGGGCTATGCCGCCGGCGAGGCGGCCGATCGCCTCCATCTTCTGGGCCTGGAGGAGGCGCTCCTCGAGGCGGCGCCGCTCGGTCGTGTCGGTGAGCTCGCCCTGGATGCCCGCGACGTTCCCGTCCTGGTCGAGGATGAGGGCCGCGTTGGCCAGGACGAGGATCTCGCGGCCGTCGACCGACTTGAGCCCGAGCTCGGCGAGCTCGAGGCGGCGGGCGGCGAAGAGCCCGGCGCGGAAGCTGTCCCAGGCCGTCCGGTCGCGGAAGAGGCTCTCGAGCGGGGGAGCCCCGCCCCCGGGGAGCTCGCCGACGAGGCGGAGGAAGGCGGGATTGGCGTCGGTGACCCGTCCCTCGACGTCGGCGAGGAAGTTGCCCGAGATGCCCTCGTTGAAGAGGCGGCGGAAGCGCTCCTCGCTCTCGCGCAGGCGCTCCTCCATCGCCGCCCGGTAGAGGGCGATCTCGATGGCGGTGCGGAGCTCGCGCTCCTCGAAGGGCTTGAGGATGTAGCCGAAGGGCTGGGTGAGCTTGGCCCGCGCCACCGTCTCGTCGTCGGCGTAGGCGGTCAGGAGGACGATGGGCGTGCGCCTGCGTTCATGCACGATCCGAGCGGTCTCGACGCCGTCGAGCTTGCCGCGGATCTTGATGTCCATGAGGATGAGGTCGGGCGCGAGGGAGTCCAGCCGCTCGAGGAGCTCCTCGCCCGAGGAGAAGACGCCCGCCACGCCGTAGCCGGAGCGCTCGAGGAAGCTGCGTATGTCGAGGGCGACGATGTACTCGTCCTCGACGACGACTATTCCGGGCACGACTCCCCTCCGATCCTACCTAGCCGGGGGAAAGCCGAAGCGCTCGAGCTCGGCCTCGATCTTCTCCCGGTCGAGGGGCTTCACGAGGTAGCTCGTCGCGGCCCCGTCGTAGTAGGCCTCGATGACGTTCTTCGGGTCCTCGAGGACCGAGGTCATGATCACCTTCGCCTCGCCCGTCGGCTTGACGCCGACCTCGCGCTCGTAGGCCCGCAGCCGCTTCAAGGCCTCCTGCCCGTCCATCTTAGGCATCATGATGTCCATGAAGACGATATCGTAGGGCTTGGACTCCTCCCAGGCGAGGCGGAAGGCCTCGACCGCCTCCTCGCCATCGACCACCACGTCCACATCGCCGTAGCTCTCGAGCAGCTTCTGCATCATCCGGCGGCTGCCGAAATCGTCCTCGACTACTAATATGCGCATATCCCCTCCCGCTACCTAGCGCTGAAGCCTCGTCTTGGCCGCCTCGCGGACCCGCTCGGCGAGGCGGCCCAGCTCCGCGAGGTCGCCCTTCCGCGCGAGGATGAGGGCCGAGAGGGCCATGCGCGCCCCTTCCTGGTCCCCCGCCTCGCCCAGCTCGTCCCGTATCGCCTTGAGGCCGCGCTCGCTCGCCTCCGCCCGATCCCCCGCGGCGCTGCGCCCTATATGCTCGGCGAGCTTCTCCAGGAGGCCCGCGAGGGCCGAGCCGGCCTTGGCCGCCTTGGGCGGCTCGGGCTCCGCCGCCGCGGGCATGGCGCCGCGCTCGAGCTCGTCGAGGGCGGCTGAGAGCCCGTCCGCCCGTATCGGCATGGGAACGAAGGCCAAGCCCGCGCAGGCGGAGAGCCGTGAGCGCAGGCCCCCGCCGAAGCGCGAGGCGACGAGCAGGCGGCCCGCGAGGCTGCCTATGCCCTCCTGGTCGTGGACGCCCGCTAAGGCACGCTCGTCGGCGAGGACGAGCTCGTCCCCGCCGGCCGCCTCGGCCGAGGCGGCGAAGCGGGCGGAGGCGCCGAGGCTGGCCAGGGCCTCGGCCGCCGAGGCCTCCGACCGCTGGTCGAAGCCGAGGACGAGGACCTCCCTGCCCTCGAGGCGGGGCGCCCGCGGGGGCGCCGGCTCCGCTCCCGCGGCGAAGGGGACGCGCAGCTCGAAGCGGCTGCCCTTTCCGCGGGCGCTCTCCACCCGCACCGAGCCCCCGAGGAGCTCGACGTTGCGCTTCACGATGGAAAGCCCGAGCCCCGTCCCGCCCGCGCGCCTGGTCGTGGAGGCATCGAGCTGGGTGAAGCGCTCGAAGGCGCTCTCGATCCTGTCCGGGGCGATGCCGATGCCCGTGTCCGTCACCGAGAAGAGGAGCTCGAGCCTCCCCTCGCCCCCGGGAGTCGGCTCGGGGCCCGGCCCGGCGGCCTCGACGGCAAAGGAGATCGAGCCTGAGTCGGTGAACTTGACGGCGTTGTCGATGAGGTTGAGCAGGGCGTGCCTGAGGAGCTCCGAATCCCCGAGGAGCGAGTCGGGGAGGGATGGGTCGCGGCGGTAGTAGGCCTCGAGGCCCTTGGTATAGGCCTCCACGGCCAGGGCGTCCACGCAGTCGCCCGCGATCTCGTCGAGGGAGAAGGGGGCCGGCGAGAGGGCCATGCGGCCGGCCTCGAGCCTGGTGTAGTCGAGGACCGAGTCGATCAGGGCGAGGAGGGACTTGGAGCTGCCGAGGGCCATGGCGAGGAGCTCCCGCTGCTCGGCGTCGACGGCCTTGTCCATGGCGAGCTCGGTGAAGCCGATGATGCTGTTCAGGGGGGTCTTGAGCTCGTGGCTCATGTTCCCGAGGAACTCCCCCTTGAGGCGGTTCGCCTCCTCCGCGAGGTCCTTGGCGCGCAGCATGGAGAGCTCGTACTGGTGCTTGTAGAGGGCGAGCTCGATGGCGATGCGGAGCTCGCGCTCGTGGAAGGGCTTGACGACGTAGCCGTAGGGGCTCGCGAGCTTGGCCCGCTCGAGGGTCTTCTCGTCGGTGAAGGCGGTGACGAAGACGACCGGGGCCCGGGTCTTCTCCCTGAGCTCCCGCGCGGCGTCGATCCCGTCGACCCCGCCCTTGAGCTTGATGTCCATGAGGACGAGGTCGGGGCCGAGGGCGACGGTCCGCTCGACCGCCCGGCTCCCCGTGTCCACGACGTCGAGGACCGAGTAGCCCATCGCCTCGAGGCGCATGCGCATGTCGAGGGCGACGATATTCTCGTCCTCGACGATGAGGATTCCCTTGCCGGTCACCGCGGCTCCGTCGACGCGCGCTCGGCCTCCGCCTTGAATGCCTCGTCGATGTCGATGACGACGATGAAGCGCCCTCCCCGCTCGCCGATCCCGGCGATCAGCGCGTCGTCGAGGCGGTTGCCGAGGCGGGGCGGCCGCTCTATGCGGGAGGGATCGAGGTCGATGACCTCGCGGACCGAGTCCGCCAGCACCCCCACGACCTGGTCCTCCCCCGCGTAGCGGATATGGAGGACGATGACGCTCGAGAGCTCGGCGGTCGAGCGGCCCGCGGAGAAGCGGGTCTTCAGGTCGGCCACCGGGATGACCGAGCCCCGGTAGTTGATGACGCCGCGGAGATGGGCGGGGGCCTTGGGAACCCGCGTGATCGGGGCCGACTCGAGCACCACCTCGACCCGCTCGACCTCGACGGCGTACTCCTCGCCGTCGAGCTCGAAGGCCAGGTACCTTCCGCTTGCTTCCCCGTTCATCACGGCCTTCTCATTCCGCGACCTTGCGCACGATGCCCAGGAGCTTGTCCGCGTTGAAGGGCTTGACGATCCAGCCGGTGGCGCCGGCCTCCTTGCCCTCGTTCATCTTGGAGCCCTGGGACTCGGTGGTCAGCACGAGGATGGGGGTGAACTTGAACTTGGCGATCTGCCGGGCCTTGCGGATGAAGCCGATGCCGTCGAGGTTGGGCATGTTGACGTCGGTGATGATGAGGTCGACGGCGTCCATCTTCTCGAGCGCGGCCAGGCCCTCGAGGCCGTCGGAGGCCTCGACGGTCTCGTAGCCCTCCTGCTTGAGGATGAAGGAGATGCTCTGCCGTATGGCCGCCGAATCGTCGACTATCAGGATTTTCTTTGGCATCGATCGCTCCTTGCGTATCTAGACGCGCCCTTCAACGGGCGCGGCGCTGCACTTCCTGGGCGATCGCGCCCAGGCCCAGTACCATGTCGACCCCGCCGAGCTTGATGGCCTCGTTGGGCATCCCGAAGACGACGCAGGAAGCCTCGTCCTGCGCGATCGTATAGGCGCCGGCGTCGTGGAGCTCCTTCATGCCCCGGGAGCCGTCGTCGCCCATGCCGGTCATGATGACGCCCACCGCGTTCCGCGCCGCGTAGCGGGCGGCCGACCGGAACAGCACGTCTACGCTCGGCCTGTGCCGGCAGACCAGGGGCCCCTCCTTCACCTCGACATAATAGCGCGCGCCCGAGCGCTTGAGGAGGGTGTGCCGGTTGCCCGGGGCTATGAGGGCGCGGCCGCGGATCACGGTATCGTTGTCCTCGGCCTCCTTGACGTTGATGCGGCACAGCCCGTCCAGGCGCATGGCGAAGGCGGCGGTGAAGTGCTCGGGCATGTGCTGCACGATGACGATGCCGGGCGCGTCCTCGGGGAAGGCCTCGAGGAACTCCTTGAGGGCCTCGGTGCCGCCCGTGGATGCGCCCACGACGACGACCTTCTCGGTCGTCTCCACGAAGACGTGGCCGGAGTCGGGCTTGGGGAGCATGACGTCGGCGGTCAGCTTGGGTGCGACCTCGGGGATCGGGGCCCGCTCCCGGGGCTTGCCGAGCTTGCGCCGGCTCAGGTCGGCGGCCTTGACCGCGTCGCAGATCCGCATCCGCGATTCCTCGAGGAACTGCTTCGTGCCGAGCTTGGGCTTCTGGATGATCTCCACCGCGCCGTACTCGAGGGCCCGCATGGCGTTCTCCGATCCCTCCTCGGTCTTGCTCGAGCAGACGACCACGGGGACGGGATCCTTCTCCATGACGCCGCGGAGGAAGGTCAGGCCGTCCATCCGGGGCATCTCGACGTCGGTGATGATGACGTCGGGCTTGTCGGACTCCATGCGCTTGAGCGCGAAGATGGGATCGGCTGCCGTCCCCATGACCTCGATCTCCGAGTCGGAGTCGAGTATCTCCTTGAGCGTCTGGCGGACGACGGCGGAATCGTCCACGATCAGCACCCGTATGGCTTTCGGCATCCTCACCCCCGCTCGGCTAGGTACGGCAATAGATCGTGGGCGCGACGTTCCGCAGGGGGACGTCCATCCCGGTGAGCGTCTCCGAGTGCCCGAGCACCAGCCAGCCGCCGGGACGCACGTGGCGGCAGAGCTTGCCGAGGATCTGCTCCTGTATCTTGCGCTCGAAATAGATGATGACGTTGCGGCAGAAGACCACGTCGAAATCCTCGGCGGCGGGATAGCGGTCGTCCATGAAGTTGATGCGGGCGAAGGAGAGGCGCGAGCGGAGCTCAGGCTTCATGCGGACGAGCTGGGCCTGGGGGTCCTTGCCCCTGAGCATGTACTTGCGCTTGAAGCTCATGGGCACGACCTCGGCCTTCTCCGCCGCGTAGACCCCCTCCTTGGCCTTGCCGAGGACCTGGGTGGAGAGGTCGCTCGCGAAGATCCGGTAGTTGAAGCGGGGCTCCTTGTCGCGGTGCTCCTCGAGGACCATGGCGATGGTGTAGGGCTCCTCCCCCGTCGAGCAGCCGGCGGACCAGACGTTGAAGGGCTTGGCGATGCCGGAGCCGAAGCGGCGCTCGGCCTCGGGCACGATGGACTCGAGGAGGTAGTCGAAATGGTCGGCCTCGCGGAAGAAGTCGGTCTTGTTGGTCGTGACCGCGTCGATCATGTTGATGAGCTCCGACTCCCGGCCCTGGGGCGAGAAGACGAAGTCGACGTATTCGCCGAAGCCCGAGAGCTTGAAGTGCCGCACGCGCTTCTGCAGACGGGACTCGAGCATGACCCGCTTCGTGTCCGGCATGCGGATGCCGAGCTCGCTCTCGATGTATTTCGCGAGCCGGGAGAAGTCCGCCTGGGAGAGAGTGGCCGAGGCGGGCACCGGCCTGAGGAGCTCCTCGTCCTTTCCGTTCGCCATGCTAGGCCCCCGCGGCCGAATTCCGCCGCAGCCCCTCGCGCTGGACCACCTGCGCGAGCCGGTTCACGTCGAGGATCAGAGCGACCCTGCCGTCGCCGAGGATCGTCGCCCCCGAGACGCCCTCGACGTCCTTGTACATGCGGCCGAGGGGCTTGATGACCGTCTGGTAGTCCCCGACGACCTGGTCCACGATGAAGCCCACCCGCGAGTCCTGGGCCGCCGCGATGACGATCTGCTGGATCGAGGGCTCCTCGCCGCCGGACTCGAAGAAGGTGCGCAGGTCGACGTAGGGCACGAGCTCGTCGCGGTAGCTGATGATCTTGCGCTCCCCCTTGGCGGCGAGCTCCTCCTTGGGTATCTCGATGCAGCCGTCGACGGAGGAGAGGGGCACGACGTAGAACTCCTTGTCGATGCGCACGAGGAGGCCCTCGATGATGGCCAGGGTGAGGGGGATCTTGAGGGTGACCGTCATGCCCTTGCCGGCCTCGGAGGCGAGCTGGACGGAGCCGCCGAGGGAGTCGATCTCCCGCTTCACGACGTCCATGCCCACCCCGCGGCCGGAGACCTGGGTCACGACCTTGGCCGTGGAGAAGCCCGGCGCGAAGATGAGCTGGTAGGCCTCGGCGTCGGAGAGGTCCTGGCCGGGGGAGACGATGCCCCGCTCGATGGCCTTGGCGAGGATGGCGTCCCGGTCCAGGCCCTTGCCGTCGTCGGAGACCTGGATGAGGACGTAGGCCCCCGAATGCCGCGCCGCCAGGAGGATATGGCCCGCTCGGGGCTTGCCCGCGGCCTCGCGCTTGGCCGGCAGCTCGATCCCGTGGTCGAGGGAGTTGCGGATGATGTGGACGAGGGGATCGCCGAGCTTCTCGATGACCGTCTTGTCCAGCTCGGTCTCGGCCCCCTCGGTGAGGAGCTCTGCCTCCTTGCCCAGCTCGAGGGAGAGGTCGCGCACGACGCGGCGGAACTTGTTGAAGGTCGAGCCGATGGGGAGCATGCGGATCGACATGGTGTTGTCGCGGAGCTGGGAGATCAGGCGCTCGTACTGCTCAGCTATGGAGGAGAGGGGCCCGTCCTTGAGGTCGAAGGAGGTGCGCGAGAGCCGGGCCTGGAGGGTGACGAGCTCGCCGACGAGGTCGACGAGGGCGTCGAGCTTGTCGCTCGCGACGCGGATGGAGCCGACGGAGGTCTCGGCCCGCTCCTGGACCTTCTTCAGGTGCTCCTGCTCGACCAGGGCGGATTCCACCTGGGGCCTCGAGACGATGTTCTTCTCGACGAGGACCTCTCCCAGGCGCTTCTGGGATCCGAGGGCCTGCCTGAGATCCTCGGCGCTGACGGCACCCCGCTCGACGAGGATCTCGCCCAGGCGCCTGCCCCCCTCGGCGGCGAGCTGCTCGGCGACGGGCTCGATCCCGAGCTCGACGAGGTCGTCGACGAAGATGAAGACGTCGCGTATCGCGTTCACGCCCTTGTCGGTGGTGAGCAGGACGTCCCAGGAGCAGTAGCAGCGCTCGGGATCGAGCTCCTCGAGGGGGGGGATCGACTCGGTATGGGGGAACACGCCGGCCTGGCCGAGCTCGGCGAGCTCCTGGACGAGGTTCAGGACCCGCGTCCCGTTCCTGAAGATCTCCGGCTTCGGCTTGAGGACGACCCGGTAGGTCGCGCTCTCGGCCTCGGCATCGGCGGCCGGAGCCGCGGAGGGGCTTCCGCCGCCCGCGCCCTCGGCGCCGCGGCCGGCCTTGGCCGGGCGGGGCCCCGGCCCGCCCTGGGCGAAGTCGCGGAAGCGCTGGAGGAGGGATTCGCCCTCCTCGGCGATCGGGGGCTCGGGGGGGCCCTCGCGGTCGAGGAGGATGCGGATATGGTCGCGGGCCTTCAGCGTGAGGCCGATGAAGTCCTTGGTGATCGGGAGCTCCCCGTTGCGGCACTTGTCGAGGACCGTCTCCACCTCGTGGGTGAATTTGGAGACCGAGTCGTAGCCGAACATGCTCGAGGAGCCCTTTATCGTGTGGATGGCCCTGAACGCGGCGTTGATCAGCTCCCCGTTCAGGGGCTGGGACTCGAGCTCGAGGAGGGTATCCTCGAGCTGGCTGAGGAGCTCGAGGGCCTCCTCTCGGAACGTCGCCTTGAATTTATCGAGCATCGGTCTCCCCTCAAGCCGTGAAATCGACGAGCGAGGCCTCGAGGTCCTCGGCCCGATCCGAGCTTCCCCGGGAGAGGCCGCTGGCCGCGAGGCGCTTCGCCACGCGGGCGGGCACCGTACCCTGGAACCGCAGCCGCTTCGCCCGGGCCGAGGCCGACCGGGCTGCGGCGTAGAGCACCTGCAGGCAGGCGAGGTCTATATCCTCGACCAGGGAAAGGTCGAGGATGATAGCGTCCGACGCGTCGAGGGCGGCGAGGAGCTCGTCCCGGAGCGGGGCGGCCTTGTCCACCATCAGCGAGCCTGAGGGTTTGACGATCGTCGGAGAGCTCTCGTGTTCCATTGAAATCGCTGCCTCCGTGAATCC
>Ga0116154_10003687_pt1 | contig 10702 bp, 8 predicted proteins | sample AD_UKC030_MetaG_FD_89898 | JGI IMG/M metagenome (GOLD analysis project Ga0116154, IMG submission 89898) | Active sludge microbial communities of municipal wastewater-treating anaerobic digesters from USA - AD_UKC030_MetaG | ecosystem: Engineered > Bioreactor > Anaerobic > Digestate | place: USA...
ATGGTGGTCATCACAGGAGACTTATTCCTGTCTACATCCGCACCCGCGCAGATGAAACGGCTGGTCAACCACATGGAATCTTTGAACACCCCGTGGACGTTCGTCTTGGGCAACCATGAAACCGATTTTCAAACTTACACATCTTTATTGGACGCCATCGGAGAAACCGAATGGTTACGCTTCAAAGTCGGCCCCGATCTCGGGGACGGTGCCTGCGGGGTCTTTCGAATGGTTTTCACTTGGGAAGATCAGCCATTTTATTCTTTGTACCTGATGGATTCTCATCCCGAAGACGAAGAAGGTAGGCATCGGTTCCTATCCACCGAACAAGTGGCTTGGTACGAGTCCCATGTGGGAGAGGACGATCATCCGTCGTTGGTGTTCACCCACATTCCCTTGATCCAGTTCGCGGAAGCGGAAACCTATGAAGGCGTATTCGAAGAACCTCGGGTCTTTTCCCAAGAACGGGAAACAGGGATGTTTGACGCCATGGTGCGTCAAGGAAAAACCGTTGGATTTTTCTGCGGACACGACCATCTCAACGACTTCAAATTCGATCGCGAAGGTATCCTTTTCGCATATGGCCGGGTGACCGGACATAACGATTACGGTGATTTGGAAAAAGGCGGAAGAGTCATCGAAATCGATGAATCCGGCGCGATGAACACCTATGTTTTGTTGCAAAAAGACTTGGACTAAATCGATTTGCCCATAGGAGGATAGTATGGAAACCAAAAATCCGATCGTTACCATCCGTGTGCGCGGAGAAGAACCGATGCTGGTCGAACTGTATCCGGACAAAGCTCCCAATACCGTTCGGAATTTTCTTTTTCTGGTGCAACAAGGATATTACTCCGGCTCTGTGTTCCATCGGGTGATTCCCGGCTTCATGATTCAAGGAGGGGCCGGTTCAACCCGGGCCAAGGAAATCAAAGGCGAGTTTAAGGCCAATGGTTTTCCCAACGACCTTCTCCACGTTAGAGGCGTCATTTCGATGGCAAGGACTCCCGATCCCAATTCGGCCTCAAGCCAATTCTTTCTCATGCACCGGGACAGTCCGCATCTGGATGGACAATACGCGGCTTTTGGACGCATGTTGTCGGGCTTTGAGACCCTGGATGTGATTGCCAAGGCCCCGCGCGATTCCCGAGATCGTCCGCTAACCGATGTGGTGATCGAATCGATCGAAGCGGATACTCAGGGAATTGATGTCGGAAAACCGATTTTTCGTCACTGAGAGAAGCTGATCATCATGTGCGGACGGTTTTCCCTGCGGGCCTTGCTCGATGATCTCCGGCGTCATTTGCATGAGGTGTATCTCATTGACAACATCGCAGATGACATTTGGGTTCCCAAATACAACGTCGCTCCCGGTCAAGAAGTATTGGCGGTGATCAACGACGGTGCCAAAAACCGTGTCGGACGAATCAAATGGGGATACGTCCCTTTTTTTGCCAAAGACAATGACAGAGTCCAAAAGGGAATCATCAACGCCAAGGCGGAAACCTTGGCACAGAAACCGGCTTTTCGCGGGTCTTTGTCACGAAAACGCTGTGTGATCCTCGCGGACGGGTTTTACGAATGGAAAACCGAATCGCAGGAAAAACAACCGATGCGAATCACGATGAAAGACGAAAGTGTATTTGCACTAGCGGGAATTTGGGAGACGAGTATCGCTCCTGACGGAAAGAGACAATCGGGTTGTGCGATCGTCACAACCGAACCGAACGAACTGATGGCCTCGATCCATAACCGGATGCCGGTCATTCTCGGACCCGAAGCACGGAGGGCATGGCTTGGTCCTTCACAAACGGACCCACTCCTTTTGGTTCGTCTGTTGACCCCGTTTATCGCAGCGGAAATGACCGCCTACCCGGTTTCTCCTCTGATCAATCGGCCCGGTGTCGAAGGCCCCGACCTGATTCTTCCTTTGAGACAATCTTGACAAATGTGATGTTCTTTCAGAAAGCACCAGATCCATCTCGAGATGAATCAAAAAGCGATGACGACTCCGCAGGAAAACCCTTGTCCGGTTCGGGATTTCACCGTCCTTGGGATAAGCCTTTTGAGTGATGAAACTCCGGTTTTGCAATGGGTCGTTTCCCGATACTCGTGTGCTTCATCGGGGGAAATCCGCATCGATTAGCCATTAACCATTGTTTCTTCGCCCGATTCCCGGCAAGTCCTGTTTGTTCTTGGTCGGGAGAATTGGACGTGAATGAAAACACTTTTTGCATTTTTACGACAAATGGAATATAATGGTCATAAAGACCATTGCATTTGAAAAGAGGAAAACGATGGAACGGCTCAAACGACCTTTCGCCCAATTGGGACGCGAATTCGTAACGATGGCCAAAAGAACCCAAATCATTGAATACGACGTGATGATGGGACTCATCTCTTCTTTGTTGTTGGGCTTGTTTGAATTCTTGTCCTATTTTTTTGTTTCCCGAGAATCCATTCTTTTCCGAGAAATTTACTTGATCAACGCCGCCCTGATGGGCATTCAGTTCATTTTGTTCATCTTCATTTATCGGAACGGGTACCGATGCAATAACGTTCTGCAAAAAGGATCGATGGCTCTTCATCCGTACTTCATCGTGTTGGTCGGCATGGCCGTCACGTTCTTTTCCTTCGGCCTTACCGACCGTGTGCTTTCCTTTGTAATCGCGGTTTTCACGGCCTCGTTCGTGCAAATCTACTCACCCAGAAAACGGCTTATGTTTTTTGCCTTTTCTCTGATTGCCTTTTTGACCATGATGGGGATTTTGTTGCTTCCGGACAACCACAAAGCCTTTCTCGAGTCGCTCCGCAATGTGGTGATGATTGAAATCGTCGGTATTTTTTACACCACCATCCAGTATCAATCGACGACCAGCCGCATCGGAGTCTGGAACGAACTGGAAGCCGAATTGAAACAGAAGAACGATCATATGGCTCAACTGGAGAAAGTCAATTCCGAATTAGCTTCCAGTCATCGTATTACCGACGCCATGCTCCACATTACCACGGAAATCCTCAACACGGATCATCTGAATGACGTCCTTCAACTCGTTTTGGATGAAGCGATTCGACTGGTCCCCGCCGCTCAAGCGGGAAGCATCTTAATCAAAGAAGGAGATCAAATGCAGTTTCGGGCGGCCCGCGGGTATGATCTCGCCCGCTTGCAGACGATTCCCCTTCGTTTCGAGGATTTGTTTCAATCCCGGCAACAAGATTTATATGAACCTACCATCATCCGCAATCTCGAGGCGTTTGACTCGTCCCATTTGAATCCCGATCAATTTGACGGGTTGAAGAAACAACAAGCCTTGATTGCCAAAGCGGTCCTCACCTGCTCTTTCAAATTGGATGGGGTTTTCTTCGGATCGATCAACTTGGACAACTTTGACTCGGAAGATGCGTTTCACAGTGCAGATTTGGGAATGGCTCGCCATCTGGCGACCCAGTTGGAAATCACCATTCGGATCCACCATCTCTACGAAAAGGCGATTCGACCCACGAAATTTGATGATCTCACCCAGGCGTTCACCCGGAAATATTACCGAGAATTGGTCGAGAAGACCCTAATCGATTCCGGTTCCAAAAGCCATCCCGCGGCCTTGGTCGTTGTAGACATCAACCATTTTAAACAAATCAATGATCGTTTCGGCCATGAAGCCGGCGACGACTGTTTGGCGTTCTTTTCCCAAGCGGTTAGGAAATGCACTTCCGATTCCACGTTGTTCGGTCGGATCGGGGGTGACGAATTTTCGCTGTTGTTCCCAAACACGGAATTGCCCGAGGCGGAAAAACATCTTTCCTTCTTGAAAGTATTTTTAGAACAAAACGGTTTCTCCACCCGAGAAACCACCGAAATCGTCACTTTCGCTTACGGAATCGCGGTTTTCCCTGAGGATGGGACCGAATTTGACGCGCTCTTCCGTAGTGCAGACCAACGGATGTATCGAAACAAAGCCAATTCCGATTCTGCATCGGAATCCTGACCTTCCGGAATCGATTTTACCGACGCGAGTGCTTTTTTCTTGATTGGAGAACCCGTAGACGACATAACCTCTCAGTTGGTTCTTCTGAATCATTCGTTAATCCGCTCACAAATGGCTCCTCGGAATCGTCTTAATCGCTGTTTTCGATGGTCGGACGAACGGATTTTCAAGAAATATTCCTTGCATTTTCGAGCGGGATTTGATAGTATATATATCGGCCTTAAAAATGGGTGAGCTTCAAGCAGGAGGATTTCTTCCCCCCGCTCTCCCGTCGCGATCGCCACTGCACGCGCGCTCATAGCTCAATTGGATAGAGCGTTTGACTACGGATCAAAAGGCTTCGGGTTCGACTCCTGATGGGCGCGCCATCTTTTAAAAATCGCGGGAAGTAGCTTAGCTTGGTAGAGCGCTTGGTTTGGGACCAAGAGGTCGCAGGTTCAAATCCTGTTTTCCCGACCATTCGATACACTGAGAGTAAGCTGGCTACTTACTCTTTCTTATTTTCTTTGTTCAATATTGCCGTGGACCCATAGCCAAGTGGCAAGGCAAGGGACTGCAACTCCCTGACCGTTGGTTCAAATCCGACTGGGTCCTCCACAGAATGAATGGATTTCAACTTTGTGTTGAAATCCTTTTTTTCATCTCACTGTTCTTTAGTCCCTTTGATTTTTTGAGAGAGGGGTCTTGTCGTGGTTGTTCAGGGGTTTTTGGGTGAAAGAGTGCTTTTCTATCGGCGGTTACGACGGATAAAGGATATTCATTCAAGGAATTTTTCGCTGGCTTATCCGCCCAGTCTCATTGTGAAAATCGGACCATTATGCTATAATTAAAACATAGAAAAGGGGATGAAAACCATGGTCATCGGTGTCATTCTCGGGCATCGTCTTTCGGACGACGGAACCGGGTCTCCCATCTTGATTTCGCGGCTTGAAACGGCTCTGTTCGCCGAAGAAAAAATCCATCCCGATCGCTGGATTGTTTCCGGCGGAACAGCCAATCCCCAAGCCGGCATCCCCGAAGCGGTGGTGATGCGGGATTACTTGGTCGCACACGGAATCCCGACCGACCGGATTCTTTTGGAAGATCAATCCCGGAACACCAAAGAAAACGCCCGCTTTTCCATCCGGCTGGCCTTGAAATATCCGGTCGGATCCCTTCTGCTGATCACGTCTCCGGAACACCTAACCCGGTGGTACCTCAATCCGATGAAGCTTTTTGCAAAAGAAATAGGTTTGCGTCCGATTTCCCTAATGGTCTTCTCCGGTCGTCCCACGGATAAATCGTTCCAGAAAGAGCCAATACGATGACCTTCATGGACCAAGAGATGCATGAAGAACCGCAACGAATTCGGCAGACCCTATCTGGAAACGCCGAAATTGTTCGGGTTATTGTCGGAAAAGTCCGAAATCATCGGATCCGAAACATCGTCGTTGCTGGCCGCGGATCCTCCGACCACGCCGCCACTTATTTTAAATATCTTTGCGAAATCGTTGCGGGAATCCCGGTCGGCTTTGCCGCCCCCTCGGTTTTGACCGTGTATCAGGGACGGTTGGATCTCTCCGACACTCTGACTTTCGGCGTTTCGCAAAGCGGAAAAGCCGAAGATGTTTTGGCCGTCCTCAGGCACGCCCGCCGTCAGGGAGGGTTGACCGTTTCCATTACCAATGACCCGTTATCACCGCTTGCCCTCGAAGCGGATCATCATTTGAATCTATTCGCCGGGGAAGAAAAAAGCATCGCGGCGACCAAATCATTTGTTTGCCAGATGGCCCTTTTTGCCCTGTTCGTCCAAACTTTGACCGATGATCAAGCCCTGAAAAGCCAATTGGATCGACTGCCTGAACAGATGGCATCCACGCTCGAAAAGAAAGATTCCATTTCTCAGATCGCGGAAATCATGACCCATTCACAAGCCTGCTACGTCATCGGCCGCGGATACGTCAATGCGATCGCCCACGAGCTCGCCCTCAAGCTTCAGGAAACCTGTTATATGGAAGCCATGCCGTTTTCTACCAGCGATTTTCACCACGGACCGTTCGCCATGCTCGATCAAGACTCGTTGGTTTTATTGCTGGCACCCAACGATCCTTCAATGCCGGACAGCCTTGAGTTGCTGAGAAAACTGCTCCCGACTCGAGCCAAGGTCATCGCTTTTACCGACACCCCCGATTTGCCGGTGGATACGAAAATCCTGCTTCCCGAAACGTCTCCGGCGATGAGTCCCTTCCTCTTTGTTCTCGCTGGACAAATGCTGGCATTTGATTTATCATTAAGACGGGGACTTGATCCTGATCGGCCCCGCGGTTTGTCCAAAGTCACCATAACCCGATAGAAAGAAGCGTGATTTCATGAAAGAGCGCATCCTGGTCACCGGCGGAGCCGGATATATCGGATCCCACACCGTGGTCGAATTACTGGACCGCGGATATGAGGTCGTCGTTGTCGACAACTTGTGTAACTCCTCCCGTGAATCGTTGAACCGCATTCACAAAATCACCGGACAGACGGTTCCGTTCTATGAAACCGACCTACGTGATCGGGTGGCGATGGACCGCGTTTTTTCGGAACACCAGTTTCAATCCATCATCCATTTCGCCGGCTTGAAAGCCGTCGGCGAATCCGTCGCCAAACCACTGGAGTATTATGAAAACAACGTGGGGGGAACGCTGTGTCTGCTGGAAACGGCTTTGCGCCACGGCGTGAAGAAAATCGTGTTCTCTTCCTCCGCCACGGTGTATGGAGATCCCGAGCGTCTTCCCATCGACGAGAATTGCCGCCTTTCCACGACCAACCCATACGGATCGACGAAGTTGATGATCGAACAAATCCTCACCGACGTTGCCAAAGCCAACAAAGATTTCACCGCCGTCCTCCTTCGGTATTTCAATCCCGTCGGCGCTCATCCTTCAGGGTTGATCGGCGAGGATCCCAAAGGCATTCCCAATAATCTTACCCCGTACATCGCCCAAGTGGCCAGCGGAAAACTCCCTGTCGTCCACGTCTATGGAAACGACTACAAAACTCCCGACGGCACCGGCGTACGCGATTATATCCATGTTCTGGATTTAGCCGTTGGACATGTGCTGGCCATTGAAAAGGTGGCTAAACCCGGCGTTTTCGTTTATAATTTGGGAACCGGAAAGGGATACAGTGTTCTTGAGGTCATCCGCGCTTTCGAAAAAGCTTCCGCAAAAAAGCTTCCTTTCGTTATCGAAGCCCGGAGACCCGGGGACATCGACGCCAGCTTCGCCGATGTCAAAAAGGCGCAAAAAGAATTGGGTTTCGTGGCCACCCGGGGAATCGACGAGATGTGCGCCTCCTTGTGGAAATGGCAAAGCATGAATCCTAAGGGATACGATCGTTAATCAATGACAAAAAAACGGTCTCGCCGAGACCGTTTTGTTTCCGAAAAACTTAAGATTTATTCCGCTTCCTGCTCGTCCTCGAAGAAACGGACCGGCTCAAGTCCCGGTAGCGATTCTTGGAGCCGATCGACGAAGAGAATTCCTTGAAGATGATCATATTCATGTTGGAAGACAATGGCAGGGTATCCCGATAGTTTCAAAACAGTTTCGGTTTCTTTTCCGGTTTCCAAATCCAAAAGCCTAACCTTGGCTTTGATCCGTTTGGCGCGAGGAACCAACCCGTTTTTGGATTCATCTACCGACAAACAGCCTTCCCCGCCGCCCAAATAGGTTTTTTCTTCGGAGTAGGCGATGATCTTCGGATTCGCTACCGCATATTCGTGCAATTTTTCGTTTTTCTCATCCATCGTCGACATACAGAAAAGCCGACGGTTGACCCCGATCTGCGGAGCGGACAACCCCACCGCGGGACGGAGGCCATAGGTTTCGGCCGTCAATTGTTTCTGGCTGTTGAGGACATATTCCATCATCGAAGCCAAAATGGTTCGGTCTTCCGCCGACATGGGCAGTTCCACGTCAGTCGAACGTTTTCGTAACAACAAGTTTTGTTCGGGAATGGCTTCCTGAACGATATCCTTCATCAATAACATCCTGTATCACCATTGATATTATATCATATTGAACGCGGGATCCTCAATGAGAACGCTTTGGCAACCCAAAAATAAGTGCGGCCAAAAGAAGGGAGATCGGACATGACATATGTGTTGAATCGGGAAATGCTCAATCGCCTGGATATGATGCATTTGGAAGAATGGGTCTTGACCAACGGTCTAGGCGGATTTTCCTCCGGATCAGTGATCAATGCGGCGTTTCGAAGGCAACACGGTTATCTGATTGTCTCCAAAAAACCGCCGATCCACCGTTTTCTGGTCCTGGCAAGGACTGAAGAAACAGTGATCGTCGATGGTACTTCGCATTCGTTTCGCAGTCAAAAATTCGCCGATCGTTTCGATCGTGGCGACAAATACCTGGAGTCGTTCACTCTCGATGAAACGGTAACGTATCGATATGCCGTGAAAGGCGCCGTCATTGAAAAGACCATTTCTCCGCAGTACGGGCATAACACCGTTGCGATCCGATATCGGATTCAGACCGCTTCGCTCCCCGTCGAGGTGATCATTCATCCTTTGTTCAACCATCGGCCTCATCATGATTTGAGCACCGGTAAAACGCTGATTTTCAACGAAAAACACGATTCGAACGAATATGTGCTGATTCCCGAATCCGACCCTGAAACCTGCATTCGTTTAGTGTTTTCGGGTGCCGAACTACGGGAGGAAACCGAACGGGTGGTCGAGGGTTTGTTTTATGATTTCGATGCCGGGACGGGTGACCCCCGTACCGATGCGCATTTCCGTCCCATTGCCCTCGTGGCTGCCGTTCCCTCCAATTCGGAACGGACGATTTCGTTGGTTTGTTCGATTGAAAACGGATCGCTTCCGGATGCGGATACCATCATTTCATCCTATCGATCTCGGGCCAAAGACCTTCTAAAAACGGCCGATTATCAAGATGATTTTGTGCGTCGGTTGGTTCTCGCCGCGGACCAATTCATCTGCAGGCGGCAATCGACCGGGAAAACGACGGTCCTTGCCGGACTGCCTTGGTTTACGGACTGGGGACGCGACACGATGATCGCCTTTGAGGGTTTGTTTCTGATGACCAACCGATGGACCGAAGCCAAAGAAGTGCTCCAGTCCTTCGCAGTATACGAAAAGAATGGCCTAATTCCCAACATGTTTCCCGATGACGGTCAAGATCCGCTCTATAACACGGTCGATGCTTCTTTGTGGTTTATCCATGCCATCGACCGTTATTATGCCCATACGATGGATGAATCCTTCATCCGCGACGAATTGTGGCCGGTGATGAAAAGCATCGTCCAATCCTATCACGATGGGACCGCTTATTCGATTCGTATGGACAAAGACGGATTGATCTGCGCCGGTTCGGGATCCGATCAAGTCACCTGGATGGATGTACGCATCGGGAACGAAGCCATTACCCCCCGACACGGTAAACCGGTGGAAATCAACGCTTTATGGCATCATGCCCTCCGGGTGATGGCCAAATGGGCCAAACGTTTTCAAGAGGACTCCCTGCGATATCGTCTGCTGGCTGACAAAGTCAAAGTCCATTTCAACCGGCGGTTTTGGAACGTGAAGACCGGTTGTCTTTTTGATGTCGTCGATCCCAACGATGGGTCGGTACGCCCTAACCAATTGTTCGCCTTGAGTCTTCCGCATCCCTTGTTGTCGAAGCCGCGGGCCTGCCGGGTTCTGGACGTAGTGACTCGGGAATTGTTGGATACCTATGGCATTCGAACCTTGTCGTTTGCGGATCCCCGTTTTAAGCCGATATACACGGGAGATTTGGAAACCCGTGATCGTGCCTATCATATGGGAACCGCATGGGCGTTTTTGACGGGAGCCTATGTCGATGCGCTTCTGAAGGTTTACAACGATCCGGAGACCCGAAAGTTTGCGAAAACCGTCCTTTTGAATTTCAAAACGCATCTTTCTCAAGGATGTCTCAACGGCATCGCGGAGATTTTCGACGGGTTCCACGGTTCGATTTCCCGCGGATGTTATACACAAGCTTGGAGCGTGGCCGAAGTGTTGCGATCCTACGTCGCCAACGGCTTATGCGATGAGTGTCAAGAAAGGATATGAATTTATGAGAATCGACCGTTTTTTGGCCAATTTGAAATACGGAACCCGTTCAGAAATCAAAGATATGATCAATCAAGGGAGGATCACCCTGGGACAAAGACCGATCGACGATCCCGGAATGCTCATCGATCCCGACAACGATTCCGTCGAAGTGGACGGAATTCCCGTTTTTTACCGAAAATGGATTTATCTGATGCTGAACAAACCCGCCGGCTTCCTTTCGGCCAAGAGCGACGATCGTCATCCGACGGTCACGGGACTCTTGCGGGAACCCTTCTCCCGTTTCGATCTCGATCTGTGCGGCCGCTTGGACCTCGATACGGAAGGTTTATTGATATTGACCAACGATGGCGAATACCTCCATCAGATCATCAGCCCGAAAAAAGACGTTCTGAAACGATATGAAGTACGACTCGCCCATCCGTTGGGGGATTACTCGCTTTTGGAACGAGGAGTCCGACTTTTGGACGGCAAAGATCGGCCCTATATGGCCAAACCCGCGCAGATCGTACCCACCGGACCCGACGGATGCATCATCGCCATCGGCGAAGGCAAATACCATGAAGTTAAACGGATGTTCGAAGCCATCGGGAATCAAGTCGTTTTTCTGAAACGGATC
>Ga0116154_10003688_pt1 | contig 10699 bp, 12 predicted proteins | sample AD_UKC030_MetaG_FD_89898 | JGI IMG/M metagenome (GOLD analysis project Ga0116154, IMG submission 89898) | Active sludge microbial communities of municipal wastewater-treating anaerobic digesters from USA - AD_UKC030_MetaG | ecosystem: Engineered > Bioreactor > Anaerobic > Digestate | place: USA...
AAACGGCGCGAACCCCCGGTTCGGGAGGAGAGGGCTCGTCGCCGCGCTCGCGCTGGGTCTCGTCTTCGGCGTGGCGCTCGGCCCCTGCACCTTCGCCTACATGGCTCCCATGCTCGGCGTGGTATTCAGCGTGGCCTCATCACAACTCGCCTTCGCCGTCTCGCTGGTCCTCGCCTACGCGCTCGGGCACTGTTCGATCATCGTGCTGGCGGGCACCTTCACCGAGGTGGTCCAGCGCTACCTGAACTGGAACGAAAAGTCCAAGGGTGCGCTGATTTTAAGGAAAGCCTGCGGTCTGCTCGTGATCTTCGGCGGGGTGTATCTGCTTTTCTCGGCAATTTAATTAAAGTCGGTGTTTTATCATCATCCAGATAAAAGTCTTGACCGGTAATGACATTGATATTATATGATTATATTGGAATAAAGGAATATACATGTCCCCCGTCGAAATACTGAAAGCGCTTGGCGACGAAACACGACTGCGCGCCGCGTGCCTGCTCACCGCGGGAGAACTGTGCGTCTGCGATCTCGAGCATTGCATCGGCGTGAGCCAGTCAAATCTCTCGCGACACCTCGCGAAACTGCGCGGCGCGGGCCTGCTCGTTTCACGCAAACGGGCCCAGTGGGTATATTACCGACTGGCCGAGGAGTGCATCACCGGTCATCCGGAACTGTTCACTTTACTGCGACGGCTGTCCGAGGAAAGGATGCCTTTTAAACGGGACCACCTTACGCTGACCGCCCGTTTGCGCGAAAAAGGCACCTGCTCTGTTTCACGGAAACATCCTGCATTTAATAACCGGAGGAATGCATGAAAGACGGTCTGATGAAAAAGCTCTCCTTTCTCGACCGCTACCTGACGCTATGGATATTCGCGGCGATGGCCGCGGGAGTCGGCCTTGGTTATTTCGTACCGGAGACGGCGGCTTTCTGGAACCGGTTTCAGGTCGGAACGACCAATATCCCCATCGCGATCGGCCTCATCCTCATGATGTACCCGCCTCTGGCCAAGGTCAAATACGAGGAGCTGGGGGACGTATTTAAAAACTACAGGGTGCTCCTTCTCTCGCTCATTCAGAACTGGCTTATCGGCCCCTTTCTGATGTTCTTCCTCGCCATTGCCTTTCTCTCCGGCTACCCGGAGTATATGGTGGGACTTATCATGATCGGCCTTGCGCGATGCATAGCCATGGTCATCGTCTGGAACGATCTGGCGCGGGGAGACACCGAATACGCGGCCGGCCTGGTCGCATTCAACAGCGTCTTCCAGGTGCTCTTTTTCAGCGTGTACGCCTGGTTTTTTATCACCGTGCTTCCCCCGTATTTCGGCCTTCAGGGCAGCATCGTGGATATCACCATCGGCCAGATAGCGGAAAGCGTCTTCATTTATCTCGGCATACCATTCATCGCCGGTATACTAACGCGATTCGCTCTGCTCAGGCTGAAATCCAGAGACTGGTACGAGCGCCGCTTTATCCCGAAGATAAGCCCCGTCACTCTCATCGCGCTTCTCTTTACGATCGTGGTGATGTTCAGCCTGAAGGGCGAGTACATCGTGAAAATCCCGATGGACGTGGTGCGCATCACCGTTCCGCTTCTCATCTACTTCGTGGTGATGTTCCTGGTCAGCTTTTTTCTGAGCAAAAAGATCGGAGCGACCTACCCGATCTCGGCGACCCTCTCGTTCACCGCGGCAAGCAACAACTTCGAACTCGCCATCGCCGTGGCGGTCGCCGTTTTCGGAATCCACTCCGGCGTCGCGTTCGCCGCCGTCATCGGACCTCTGGTCGAGGTACCGGTGCTCATCTCGCTTGTGAACGTGGCTCTCTTCTTCAAGCGAAAATACTTCGGGGAAGAACCGTAAAGACACGGTATAAAGGGAAATGCCCGCGGGAGAATGGATATGCTGTTTGAGATAATCGGCCCCGGATGCCGCTTTTGCGAAAAACTGTACGACCTGACCGCTGCGGTCGTTTCTGAGAATGGATTGAATGCCGAAGTGAGAAAAGTAACTGAATTCAAACGGGTCATACGACATGTACCGTTCACCCCGGTATTGAATATGGACGGAGAAGTGATACACCGCGGAAAGCGTATACCGGCAAAGGACCGTCTTGCAGCGATGATACTGGAAAAAATATCGTCGTGATGGGTTGACGCGCATGGCAGCGGACAAACTCAAAATACTCTTCCTCTGCACCGGGAACTCCTGCCGCAGCCAGATGGCCGAGGGCTGGGCAAAAGCCTTGAAGGCCGACCGCGTTGAGGTCTGGTCGGCCGGAACCGCGGCCAAGGGACTCGACCCGCGCGCCGTTGCCGTCATGGCCGAGGCGGGTGTCGACATCTCGTCTCATTCGTCCAAAAACGTCGATGCGGTCATCACCATCCCCTTCGATTACGTCGTGACCGTCTGCGGCCACGCGCGGGAGAACTGTCCTTTCTTCCCCGGCAGGGCGAAGATTGTCCACAGGGGATTCGAGGACCCGCCTCTGCTTGCCATAGGAGCCGCGAGCGAGGAGGAGGCTCTCTCCCACTACCGCCGGATTCGCGACGAAATACGGGCCTTCGTCGCAACCATACCCGAGTCGCTCGTCGAGATGGATTCCACCGGATTCCATCTCGGGTGACAGCTCTATCCCTCGTTCTCGCGTTAATTCATGAAATTTTAACGCGATCTTCAATGGATTTTAACCGCCGTTTCATATGGTTGTCTCCATTGGAAGATTCGGGGGATCTGAATGAAAAAGGAACGGATACTCTTCATCTGCGTGCACAACACGGCCCGCAGCCAGATGGCCGAGGCCATGGCGAACCGTTTCCACGGCGACATCCTCATCGCGGAGAGCGCCGGATTCGAGCCGGGACGCCCATTGAACGAGCTCGCGGTCGAGGCGATGAAGGAGAACGGCATCGATATCTCCGGCAACAGGTCCAAGGGAGTATTCGAGCTTTTCAAAAAGGGCGAGATGTATGGCTATGTCATAACCGTCTGCGATGAGAGTACCGCCGAGCGGTGCCCCGTCTTCCCCGGTGTAACTAAGAGACTGCACTGGAGTCTCGAAGACCCCGCCTCGTTCACCGGCAGTTTCGAGGATCGGATGGAACAGACGCGGGCCGTGCGCGAATCGATACGAAAACGGCTCGAACTGCTGGCCGAGGAGATTCGAGGCGCCTGAACCCACAGCCTCCGCCAGCTTTGACCCACAGGATGACCGGTCAGCTATTCCCTGCCCATTACGATGAAAAGCACCTTTTATCCGTACTGTACAACCGGATACTTCTTGGATTGTAGATTTTCGCCGAACATAATAATTTTAGTCTGCTATGGAAAATGATGTTGACGAAATTTAAGTAATTTATTAAATTCTATATCATAATCATTACGCGGAGGAATTGATATGTCCACTTTAACAGAAGTAACCGATGGAAACTTTTCGACAGAGGTACTCGGCGCCTCAGGTGCCGTACTGGTCGATTTCTGGGCCCCCTGGTGCGGCCCCTGCCGTATGCAGACCCCGATACTCGAGGGGCTCGCCAGAGAACTCAACGGGAACGCGCGTATCGTCAAACTCAATACCGACGAGAACCCGGCAACTGCGCGAAACTTCGGAATCAATTCGATCCCCACGCTTATCCTGTTCAGAGACGGGAAAGAGGTGGAACGAATGGTGGGAGTCCAGCCGGCCGAGTCCCTCAAACGAAAACTGCAATAAGCCCTTTACCACCATAGAACATGACGCTGACGCGGCCGGATCCACGATCCGGCCTTTTTTTTACGACTGCGCGGGCATATACCCCTTTAAAATACAATTGACAAACTTTCCGTAAATCGCGTGAGTTATCCCTTGATCGACACGAAAAGCGCGTTACACTTGTTGATATAGTAGACCGCCGCGGGACTGTGCCCACCGAGGACGCACGATACGCTACAGACCCGGATTTACATGCAGTTGCGAGGACGCCATGGATTATTCTAAAACCGTCAATCTGCCGACCACCGATTTCCCCATGCGGGCGAACCTGCCCAAACGCGAGCCCGAAATGCTCGTCCAGTGGTCGAAAGAAAACATCTACCCGACCCTTCTCGCCGCGCGCGAAGGAAAGCCGCTGTACATCCTGCACGACGGCCCTCCGTACGCCAACGGCAACATCCACCTGGGACACGCGCTCAACAAGATACTGAAAGACATAATCGTGAAGCACAAGACCATGATGGGTTTCAAGGCGCCGTATGTCCCCGGCTGGGACTGCCACGGTCTTCCGATCGAGCTCCAGGTGACACGCGAGCTCGGCGACAGGGCCGCGTCCATGCCCAAGCACGAGATCCGCAAACGCTGCCGCGAATACGCCGCGAAATACATCACCATCCAGATGGAGGAATTCAAACGGCTCGGGGTTTTCGGCGATTACGAGAATCCGTATCTGACGATGTCGGCCGAGTACGAGGCGAGGATCCTCGAGATTTTCGGCGACCTCTACAGGGAAGGCTTCATCACGCGCGGGAAGAAACCCATCTACTGGTGCCCGACCTGTGTGACGGCCCTTGCCGAGGCGGAGGTCGAGTACCACGACCATTCATCACCCTCCATTTTCGTCAAGTTTCCGGTGGACCCCGCATCGGTCGACATACCCGGCGTCGACGCGAACAGGCTCTTCGTTCTCATATGGACCACCACCCCGTGGACGCTGCCCGCGAACCTCGGTGTGTGCTTCCATCCCGACTTCCCCTACTCCGCGTACCGCTCGGGCGAGGAGTATTACATAATGGCCGACGGCCTGGCGGAATCGGTCACACCCATTACGGGCATAGAGCAGGACCAGGCCGTTCCGGTGACCAGGGCGCAGATCGAGCGGCTTTCGGTCCGCCACCCGTTCATAGACCGCGAGTCGAAGGTGCTCTTCGCGAGTTTCGTGACGCTCGACCAGGGCAGCGGCATCGTACATATCGCGCCCGGACACGGTATGGAAGACTACCTGCTCGGCATCGAGAGCGGGCTCGACGTGTACTGCCCGGTCGACGATCATGGCAGGTTTACCGACGAGTTTCCCGAGATGAAGGGTGTCAACGTGTTCGACGCGAATCCCATGGTCATCGAGCTTCTAAAAAAGAAAGGCGTCTTCGTCCATACATCGGAGATTGAACACTCATACCCGCACTGCTGGCGGTGCAAGGAGCCGCTCATCTTCCGCGCCACCGAACAGTGGTTTTTCATGGTGGACCACCGCGGGCTCAGAAAGACCGCCCTCAAGGCGACGGACGACACCATATGGATCCCGGCCTGGGGAGAGTCGCGTTTTCGCGGTATGATCGAGAACCGGCCCGACTGGTGCCTGTCCCGACAGCGCTCCTGGGGAGTGCCGATCCCCTCGTTCCGCTGCGCGAAGTGCCGCGCGAACCTCATGAACGCCGAGAGTATCCACTACTTCGCGAAACTCTCGATCGAAAAGAGCATCGACGCGTGGTACACGCTCGATATCGGTGAGCTCATACCGCCGGGAACCAAGTGCTCGTGCGGCGGCACCGAATTCGAGAAGGAGTACGATATTCTGGACGTGTGGTTCGACTCGGGCGTCTCGCATTACGCGGTGCTCGACAGGTGGCGGGACCACCGCTGGCCCTCGGACCTCTACCTTGAAGGAAGCGACCAGCACCGCGGATGGTTCCAGTCGTCGCTGTGGCCCGCCATCGCGCTCCGGGGACGCGCCCCCTACGGCACCGTGCTCACGCACGGCTTCATCCTCGACGAGCAGGGGAAGGCGATGAGCAAGTCGATGGGGAACGTCATTCCGCCGTCAAAACTAATCGAAAAGTTCGGCGCGGACATACTCCGCCTCTGGGTCTCGTCCGAGGACTACCGCAACGACGTGAGCATCGGCTACGACATGATGAACCAGATCGCCGACTCCTACCGGAAGATCCGCAACACCTTCAAGTTCATCATCGGCAACCTGTCGGATTTCGATCCAGCGCGCGCGCTTCCCTACGCCGAGCTCCTCGACATCGATAAATGGATACTGCACGAGCTCTACGAGCTGTCGCGCCAGGTGATCGAACACTACGAGAAGTTCGAGTTCCACCTCGTTTACCGCAAGATACTGAACTTCTGCGCCGTCGAGCTCTCGTCGCTGTATTTCGACATCTCCAAGGACATCCTCTATATCGAGGCGGTCGACTCCGTGCCCCGTCGCTCGTGCCAGACGGCGCTCTATCAGCTCAGCCAGGCGCTCACGCGCCTCGCGGCGCCGGTTCTCTCCTTCACCGCCGAGGAGGTATGGCGCTTCTCCGGAAGGACGGACTCCGTGCACGCGCAGGAATATCACCGGCTCGACGAGGTCCTCCATAATCCGGCCATCGCCGAAAAGATGGACGCGCTCATTGACATCAAAAAGGACGTTCTCAAATCGCTGGAAACCAAGAGAAAGGAAAAAATCATCGGCACCTCCCTCGAAGCGGACATCGACCTGTACATCGCCGGCGATAAGACCCGACGCATGATCGCGGAAATGGGTGATGAGGCCCGCAGATTTTTCCAGGTGGCCGAGGTGACCGTACGCGACGAAAAGACGGCCGGCATGGAGGATTTCGACGTTTCGTCCATACGTGTCGCCAGGAGCGCGGGCTCCAAGTGCGTGCGCTGCTGGAATTACTCCCTCCGGCTGGGGACGGACGGCGCGCATCCGGAGCTCTGCCCGCGCTGTACCGCGATCATCCTGAAACTCGGCAATAACGCGTAAACTGAAACGAGGATATCTGATGAAAAAACACGCCATCGCAGCAGGCATTTTCAGCTTTTCGCTCGCGCTTGACATCGTCACCAAGGTGCTCGCGGTCAGACACATCGGCCTCCACGAACGCATAGACGTCCTCGGGAGCTTCGTTCAGCTCACGCTGCTCTACAACCGCGGAGGCCTGTTCGGGATTCTGCAGGGATACCAGTCTTTCTTTCTGGTTGTTTCGGTGCTGGTTCTCGCGCTGCTCGTGGTCTACTACGCGCTGGAAAAACAGAAAACGCCGCTCTTCTGCAACGCCATGGCCCTGGTAATGTCGGGGGCGGTGGGCAATATTCTCGATCGTGTAACGGGCAGGCCCGGGGTCGTCGATTTCATCTATATCGGCGACGACGCGGTGTTCCGCTGGCCTGCATTCAACGTGGCCGACGCCGCGATCGTCATCGGCGCGTTGCTTCTCCTCCTCTTCTACTATCGCGAGGAGAAGCGCCGGAAGGCCGAGGAATCGGCGGGTCAGTAAGTGTCGATTACCTCGATCTCTGCCTCGCCGAGCACGGCGTTTTCCTTGCCGGTCACCGTCACCCTGTAAGTCCCCTCGTTGTAAAACGAAAGGTTGGTCGTCGCGGACTGCTTCTCCGGATCGACGCTGAAGGTAAACGAATCCACCAGTTTTTCCTTCATCTCCTGGCGCTCGTGGATCTTCACGCCCAGCGCGTCGATTTCGAAGCGCTTCTTCAGGCTCACCAGCATTGTCACCTCGCCCGTGGTGAACCTGGGCCCGCAGGACACCCCCTTGCCCTCGGGACTCACGCCTTCGCAGAAAGAGACCGTCTGAACCGGTTTGCACGAAACGAACAGCGACACAGCAAGGCATACGGCCAGTGTGTACCTCATCGTATCCTCTCCTGACAGATTGGTCGGGATGCCCGCGCTAGAGGAGCGATCCCTGCATGTCCTCGTCGTCGTCGATCTCGCCGGTGTCCTGCTTCACGCGGACCGCCCGCTTCTCGACAGAGCCGTTTTCGCCCTTCTGCAGTATCTCGATGCGGCGCTCCGCCTCATCGAGCTTTTCGCGGCAATAGCGGGCAAGCCTGGTGCCACGTTCGAATTCGGCGATTGATTCCTCGAGGCCGAGGCTTCCGTCCTCCAGCCGCTCGGCGATCTTTTCCAGTTCCTCCAGCGCTTTCTCGAAGCTCGGCTTAGCCTTTGCCGATGATTTCTTTTCCACCGCGCACCTCTCGTTGCACTGTATTTACCGTACATCCCATCGAGCCGTCGGCCACCATCACGCCGATCGATTCCCCGGGTTTGATCGTCTTCACGGTTTTGATGACGCGTCCCCGCGCGTCGGTCACGAGAGAGTAACCGCGCCGGAGGACTCCCTTCGGCGAGAGCTTGTCGACCGCCCCCCAGGCCAGTTCCAGGCGGGAACGCCGGGAGCGCGTCTCTGTTTTCCACAATCGGTACAGGTCGGGGAGCGAGAGCAGGCGTTCCCGCCCCGCGGAGATGCCTTCCTTGAGCGCCATGGTCATTCTCTGCTCCAGGTCGACCAGCGAGAGCTCGCGCATCGCGACTATCTCGCGCGGATTACGGAAACAGCGGAGCGCGGCGATCGAATCCAGCCTTTCACCAAGGCCGGTCAGCCTCGACACCAGAGCGTTTGCCGCTCGAATCGAAAGATAGTCGATCTCCTCGATGAGCTCGCTCTTCACCGGCACCGCGATTTCGGCGGCGGCCGACGGCGTCGGCGCGGCGTAATCGGCCGCGTCGTCCGTCAGCGGATGATCGATCTGGTGGCCAACCGCCGATATGACCGGAACGCGCGAGGAGAGCACCGCCCGGACGACCGGCTCCTCGTTAAACGGCATGAGGTCCTCGAACGAACCGCCGCCCCTGCCGCAGATAATCAGGTCGATGCCGTGCGCCGGCCGGTTGAGCTCGGCGAGCGCCCGTACGATCGAGGCCGCCGCATCGGCGCCCTGCACTTTGGCTGGGGCGAGCACGATCTCTATGTTCGGGAAGCGCCGCATCGCGACCTTGATGATGTCCCTGATGGCGGCCCCTGTCGGCGAGGTGACCACTCCGATGCGCCGGGGGAGAAAAGGTTTCACCTTTTTCCTCGACGGATCGAACGCTCCCTCCGCGATCAGCCTCTTCTTGAGCTGCTCTATCCGCTTGAGCAGCTCGCCGATCCCCTCGAGTCGCATCTGCGAAACAATGAACTGGTAACTGCCGCGCTTCTCGTAAACAGTGAGCGACCCCAGCGCGAGCACGCTCATACCCTCTTCCAGCCTGAACGAAAGGTTTTTATTCGCATACTTGAAAAAGGCGGAGGAGAGCACCGCCTGTTCGTCCTTCAGCGTAAAATAGATGTGCCCCGAGGAATGATAGGTGACATTGGAAAGCTCCCCCTTCACCCATACGCCGGTATACTCCGGATTTCCCTCGATGCTCCTCTTGAGCATCCGGGTGATCTCGGAGACGCTGTAAGTTCGCTCGCTCATTACGTACAGACCCGCGGTATCACAAGAGTATAATCAAAGATTCTTAACAAAAAATTCGCGCACCGTTCTCTCTGCCCTCTCGCGGTCCATCTGCCAGCACTCAACGTGCGGACCTCCCTTCACCGTCCACATCATCCTGGGCTCTTTCGCCGCGGCGTACAGACGCTCGCCGTGATGATAATACACCATGGTGTCGGCGTCGCCGTGGATTATGTAGACCGGCCTCGGGGCGATCGACCCGATAACGTCTTCTGCGTTCATTTCGTCCGTATCGAGCCCGCCGCGAAGCCCGTACAGCCAGAGGACGAAGGGTACCAGAGGCCTCCTGGGCAGACCGAAATCGCGCGCGGCTCCTTCAGCGATCACGTCCGAGGCGTTCGCGAAGCCTCCCTCGAATACGCCCGCCCGAATACGGGTATCCCCGGCCATCGCGAGAATGCCGGTGGCCGCGCCCTGCGACCAGCCCATCAGGCCGATGCGTTTCATGCCCTTTCTTTTTTCGAGGAAGTCAACGGCCGCGATGATATCCTTCTTTTCGTGGAAACCCATTGAATTGAAAGACCTGTCGCTCTCACCGCAGTGCCTGAAGTCGAAGGCGAGGACCGCGAATCCCGCGTCGTGAAGCGGCCGCGCGAATCGCATTCCCTCGTTTCGGTTCGCGCCGCGCCCGTGCGCGAAAATCACGGCCTTCGCAGACACCCCGGCGGGCATATACCATCCGTGTATCGAGAGACCGTCCGGACTCCTGAACTCGACGCTCTCGAAAGGGATGCCCTGCTCCATCGGGTCGCCGCAGAACACGAAGTGCTCCTTCGTGCACTGGAACGGCCCCGGATTCATGAGAACCGAACTGAAATACCACGCCGCTCCGAAAAACAGCGCCGCGGCGAGCGCCGCCACAACGATAAGGATTCGAATAAATCTCACAGACGATTTCATCGTTACACCCTCCTTCCACTATTTGACCGCGTGGGGCTTCGCGCTCACTGACACCATCGGCCCATGACCGCCCAGGGAATCGATCGGGGACCGGGGGTATATAGAACCGGCCCGGGCCCCTGCCGCGCCTATTTGGCGATTATTTCTATCTGAGTTCCAAGGTCGACCGGACCTTCGTATTTTGGGGCTTCCTCTGTAATGTCCCTGTCCTCGTCGATCGGCACGGCTTCCGACCTGCCTGTTCGTTTGTTTCGCGACGTTATAAGCCCGGGTTTAGCCGGCGGTTCCATAACGGTGGTGTCGGCGGCCTCGCGTTCGGAACGCCCTGTACAGGGCCCGCATGTTCGTATCATCGTGAGCGCGAGCAGGATAAACGCCGCCGCTGCAAGGAGCATACGTCCGCGTTTCCAGATGTCCGCGCTCGCGCCGCTGTCCTTCGTTTTCCGGAGCGACCCGCCCAGGCCCTTGGGATGTCCGTGGCTCTTTCGCATAGTTCTTGACCCGACGCCCGCGGAATGGCCTCTGTG
>Ga0116154_10003689_pt1 | contig 10698 bp, 10 predicted proteins | sample AD_UKC030_MetaG_FD_89898 | JGI IMG/M metagenome (GOLD analysis project Ga0116154, IMG submission 89898) | Active sludge microbial communities of municipal wastewater-treating anaerobic digesters from USA - AD_UKC030_MetaG | ecosystem: Engineered > Bioreactor > Anaerobic > Digestate | place: USA...
TGTGGCATGCCGGACGCCACGTTTGACTACAAAAAATCTGGCGCCGGAAAATCTGCTCGTGACCGGTATAACGTAACGCAAAAGTTTTATCGCGATATTTTTATCCGGATGGACTTCCGTCTGCTTGTTGAGTGCCATCTTGATGCCTGTAAAAATCAGGAAAGCCCCGAAAATATACATGACCCAGCTGAAAGTGTTGATCAGCGCAACACCCGCAAAGATAAAAACGGCCCGTGTTGCCAACGCCATCAAAATCCCCCAGAACAGCGCTTTGTGCTCGTAGGCGCGGGGAACGTTGAAAAAGCGGAAAATAAGCATGAAAACAAAAAGATTGTCGATACTCAACGAATATTCAATAAGATAACCTGCAAGAAATTCCATGGCCTTTCCATGGCCATAGAAAAAATAAATGCCCGTCCCGAACAGGAGGGCCAGCGTCACCCAGAAAAGGGTCCACAGCATGGCTTCCTTCATTTTGATGACGTGGGATTTTCGGTTGAAGACACCCAGATCAAGGGCCAACATGGCCAGTATAAAGAAGGCAAAAAATATCCACCACCATAACATGGTTTTTGTTCCCCTGAATCAACCACCTCGCAGCAAGCTGTCAAGGCATGAAATGAATGTTATAATATCACAGCAAGCTACGAAGAATGAACAATCGTTCCGCGTGAGCGGGATTACAATGAACGGCCGAGCGCCTGAGCCGCGTTATGAATAATATCCCAGGCCGGACTGAACGGCGGGGCATAAGCAAGATCCAGGTAACCGACCTGATCAAGATTCATTTCCGCCCATAGTGCGACGGACAGCGCATTGATCCTGCCCACCGCTCCGGCAACACCCACCGCCTGCGCGCCAAGCAGTCTGCCCGATGATTTGTCGGCCGTCAACTTCAAACCAATTTTTCTCATACCCAGTGCAGGCGCCATGGCGCTTCCCCAGGTGATGTTGCTGACCGGTGAGAAACCCGCTGCAACCGCATCTTTTTCGGAAAGGCCCGTGGCCGCGCATTCCAGATTGAACAACCGGAATGACTGGGCACCCACAATACCGTCAAAGGTGAGAGGCTTGCCGCCGATGTTGCGTCCGGCAACACGACCCTGTTTGTTGGCAATGTCTCCCAGGGGGATGTTTACCCAGCGGCGGCTGACTCTATGAAACGATTCACAGCAATCGCCGGCTGCATAAACGTTTTCCATAGAAGCCTGCTGAGCAAAGTTTACCGCGATTGCCCCGGATGAACCGACTTTTAAACCGATGGACTGTGCAAGCCTCGAATCCGGCCGGACCCCGATGGCAAGTAACACAAGATCTCCTTCATATTCCCCTTTGTCAGTCTTTACACGAAGAGGCGCGTTTGTTCCTTCTTCGATCGCCTGCGCTGCGGCATTGCCGACAAAGTCCACGCCGTGAGCCTGAAGGTCCTCCAGCATCATGGAAGAAAGGGCCCTGTCCCAGCGATTGGCCGGCAGGGGATCTTTGTGAATAATGGTTGTTTTCACGCCTGCAGCATACAGCGCCTCGCTCATTTCCAGTCCGATGAACCCACCGCCAATCACAACAACGCGTTTGGCATTTTTTCCCCGAAGCCAGGTTTTGATATGGATCGCATCTTCCAGATTGCGCAGCGAAAAAACACCAGGAAGGTGAACACCGGGCATGTTCGGCACAACCGCCGCCGTTCCGGTAGCCATAACGAGAACGTCATAGGGGAAACGGCGACCGTCCTTCACTTCAACAGACGGTTCTTTGGTATGGATGTTTACAACTTCCGCATCGAGCTGGACATCAATACCGCCATCACGGAATTTTTCCGGCGTCCTGGCAATCAGTTGATTGGCATCCTTGATCATGTCGCCGATATAATATGGAGTCGGACAGGAGGCATAGGAGACAAATCGGCCCATCTGCAAAATGGTGACGTCCAGAGAGGGATCATTGCGCTTCGCTTCTGCGGCAGTTGAACCGCCGCCTGCGCCGCCCCCGATAATGACTAAACGCTTGCCCATGTTGACCTCCTCTTCACTTCGCGCGGGCTGCAACCTGCCGGCGCCACAAAATGATGGCTATTCCCGCCAGCATCATCAATATGCAAAGAACCTGACCCATCGTATTGAATCCCAGAACAAATCCAAGGTGTGCATCCGGTTCGCGGAAAAACTCGATGAAGAAACGAACCAGACCGTAACCGAAAACATAAAGACCAACGGTGAAACCGTCGAAAGGATTTTTTTTTCGGATGGGCCAGAGGACACAAAACAAAAACAGACCCTCAAACAAAGCCTCATAAAGCTGTGAGGGATGGCGCAGGCTCCGGGTCGGATCCAGGGGAAAATACATGCCCCACGGCACCGTGGTAACCCGGCCCCAGAGTTCCCCATTGATGAAATTGCCCAGCCTGCCGAACATATAGCCCAGGGGTATCGCCGCGCATAACCAGTCTCCGAATTGCCAGAGTTTGATTTTGTGTTTATGGCAAACGTAAATGGTGACCGCAGCAACACCAATGAATCCGCCATGGTAGGACATACCGCTCAATCCCACAAAGCGAATACCGTCAGAAAAATCAAACGGCAGGATAATCTCCAGCGGGTGGGCCATGAAATAGCTGAAGTTGTAGAACAGGGCATAGCCTAACCTTGCCCCGACAATCAGTCCGACCATTGCCCAGACCATGTAATCCTGAAGAAATTCTACCGTCAGGCTGATCTCTTTGCGCTTAATGCGATAAGAAAAAAGGAAATACACAACCGCAAAGGCAACCAGATACATCAGGCTGTAATACCGAAGCTGAAAAGATCCGATGCTGAAAAGCGAAGGACTGATATGGGATGGCAGATTCTGCCAGGCAATCACAATAGATTCCATTGATTAGTATGTCTGGCCTTTCACTTCATCGATGTACAATTCGGCACTGTTCACGGCGTTGGCCCCGTCACCGGCAGCGGTGACAACCTGCCGGAAAAGCTTCGCCCGGCAGTCTCCGGCGGCGAAAAGGCCCTGTGCATTTGTCCGCATATTTTCATCGGTTACGATAAAACCCGTTTTATCTGTCTCCACCAAGCCCTTGAAAATTTCCGTATATGGCAGACGACCCACAAAAATGAAAATCCCGTCAGCGGATATCTCCGAAAGGCCGCCGGTCTGAATATTTTTCACTTTTACACCAGTGACAAAATCATTCCCCGTTATTTCTGAAACCGTTGAATTCCAGACAAACTCAATCTTCTTTTCGGCAAAGGCACGACTCTGCAGCATGCCCGCCGCGCGAAGCCTGTCCCTCCGGTGAATCACAACCACTTTTTTGGCGAAGTGGGTCAGGAAAAGTGCTTCCTGAATGGCCGTATCGCCGCCGCCCACCACAATCACATCACGATTCCTGTAAAAGGGTCCGTCACAGGTCGCGCAATAAGATACACCTTTCCCTGCAAATTCCGATTCTCCCGACACACCAAGACTCCGCCACATGGCACCCGTCGCTGCGATAATGCTGAGCGTTTTGAAAACCTTGTCTGAGGAGGTTACTTCCCACACCGGCGAAGCGGAAGATTTTTTTATGCCGGTTACATCTTTAGAAAGAATTTCCAGGCCGAATTTCAGGGCTTGTTTCTTGAAAAGCTGCATCAACTCAAATCCGCCAATTCCTTCGGGAATTCCCGGATAATTTTCGATCATGTCCGTGATGGTGATCTGGCTTACCGAACTTTCACCTTCGATGAGAAGTGTTTTGAGCGCGGCCCTCGCCGCATAAATACCGGCTGTATAACCTGCCGGCCCACCGCCGATAATAATAATATCGTAATCATACTCGGGCAAGGTCCCCTGCTTCATAAAAAATCTCCTGTTGTTTTGCCAATTTCTTTAATCAGGAAGATCGTATTTTGTAAAGACGAAATTAAAGAGGTTTACATAAAGCAAAAAGCGTCTCAAAACATGCAGACGCTTTTTGTTGTTAAGGTTTTTTACTTTGGTTCAGATCAATTCACCCGCAATACTACCATCTGGGAGGGGGAGGACCCCAACCACGACGATGACCCCAGTGGCGGCGATGAGGTGGAGGAGGACCCCAACCACGATGATAACCCCAGTGACGGCGAGGGGGGGGAGGTCCATAACCGCGATAACCCCAGTGACGGCGAGGCGGATATCTGCGATATCCCGGACCACGACGCCAGGGACGTTGCGCAAGCAAAATGGGAGAATCATCACCGAGATCCTGGTCAAAAAGCAGCGCAAGCCCCGAAGCAGGATTATTTCCTGATTTATCAACAGACGCATCAGCCTGAACGGCCGTTGTTACCATCAGGATCGTTAAGATTACCGTCAAAAAAGAACATTTCATCCAATAGCTCATTTTCACCTCCTGCAGTTAAAATTACCTTTGAACATAAATAACTTGTAATACAATATCTTCCCCATCAACATTTTGGCTCTTTCCATTATCGAAAAACCAACATTAATCTTTGATACTTTAAACAAGTTGCATGCCTGTTTTCCTCATGTTTGAAATAAGAATGATTATTTTTCCATTTGTTGTAAAAAGAGGGATGGAAGTTTGGGTAGTATGACATGCAAATATTCGGATTATAATAAATTTTACGGATGTGCAGATTTGTGCAAAACACGATGGAAACAAGTCTTTGAAGGTGTGCAACAGTGTATCCATGATCCTCAATCCTTCATCTGACTATCATATTACATAAAATGGATGTCCTGTCTACAAAAATTGCAGAATCAGCAAACTCAAAATGCTCAGTAGAAGCTTTTTGGATCATTCAAAATACACACAGATTGGCTAGGGTCTGCAAAGCGAAACATTGTCACCGAGTCCATCGGGCATTTCTCCACATCGCACAAGATTGTCCTTGTTTTTTTCCTGACAGTATCGGTAGGCCAAACCAGCGTATGCACAGAGAGGCACAAGCACGGGATCTAACTGCTGGACATCAGAGCCCTGCATTGCGCCGATTTTTGCCTTTTCGATGGCTTCCCTGAAGCTCAGGTCCGGGTTGTTGTCCAGAATATAGGTTATATGCAGGGCACCTGTTCTGTCTGTTCCCGTTACACAGTGAAAATAAATCAGTCTTTTTTTCCCGGAACCGTCAGCGGTCGTCAGCAAGGTCCTCAGATAGGCGGAAGCGTCAATAAAATGCATCTTGTCGAGCGCCACTTCCGTCTCTGTATATAAACCGTCGTACTTCCTGATCGTATTATCGCAGGGCTTGCTCGGGCAGGCAAACATTGGCCACCATACAAGTCCCCCAAGTATCTTTTCAGCAATTGTTGATGTATAAATGGTTTCCGGTTCCCAATCGCTGTCATTATCATACGGAAGCCATTTACGGCCGAAACCGTTCGCAATATCATCAAGGCTTCGTCCCAGAGCATTCATCTCCAGATTCAGCTCAATTGCGTTGGTAGCGTTGTCGTGAAGAACAAATTCGATGACATCATAATCAGCAATCTCGAAGTGAAAATCCGGGTCTAATGTCTTCAATTTCTCTTTGGTGATCACCTTGATTGCTTCATATTGATAACTTTTGGCCTCTCTTGTATCGCCTGTCAGCGGGATGCTGCCCCTTACCAGCACATTGCCGGTGGCCTTGTCCACATCCACAACGGCAACGCGTCCGTCCACAAATTCCGGATTATAGCGGGGTGCAGAATAGGCAATGTAAGCTGTAAAAGCAATCGGTTGAACGTCTTCATCCAAAACCTCTCCATTTTCCGCGCAAAACTCTATGATCATGGCTGTTGTATTGATTGGAATGTTTGTCAGCACATGTTGGGAAGATATGGTAAACGAGGAAGACAAAAGTGTCTGGTTGCCCTGTTCATCGACCAAAGCATAACGCACATGATGAACACTGTCCGGCAAATTTTCCTCCTGATGCTCGACTAATATAGTTCCACTCCATATCGCCTTATCTCCATCGCTGCATGCACATAACATTACTGTAAAAGAAAAGACCAGCCATACCGCAGCAACCCTCACCGAAATTCTTTCCATATCCGCATCCTTAAAATGATTTTACTCCTTTCTGCCGGCAGTGTCACGCAGGAGAATTGTGTAAAAACACTCTTTTTTAATGTGAAGCAAACGGTAGATCCATTCTACAACCCGGGAACAATTTACAACATATTTATAAATATCCAATACTTATGCAACGCAAAGATCCTGCAATAAAGTCTCGCTTTTAAAATAAATTTGTGACAAAGCATTTTAAAATTGAGAGTATTAAGCTCTGCAAGGGGAAAATGTCATGAGAGTCAAAACGCAGGAGTTGTTTAATGTTTATTCACACCTGGCCGGTGTAATCGCCGCCATTGTCGGCACAGTTTATCTGGCAATGGAGGCCAGTAATTCGACATCCGGTCTCGTCACTTCACTTATTTACGGGATTTCCGTTGTTTTTCTTTTTTCAGCAAGCACGCTGTATCACGCGTTCAAAAAAGAAGAGAACGAGCTTTCCTTCTGGAGGAAAATGGATCGGATGGCCATTTTTTTCATGATCGCCGGAACCTTTACTCCGGTATGCTATTTCTGCATGGAAGACCCATACCGATGGTATATGATCATTTTCCAGTGGAGCCTTGTGGGTGCCGGCGTCATTTCACAGATATTTTTCCCGAGGGCGCCGAGAAAGCTTTACGCGATTATCTATTTATCCATGGGCTGGTCAGCCCTTTTCACCGTAAGGCAACTACTTGCCAACATGACTTCATCCCAGGCCGTCCTCCTGGTATCGGGAGGAATCGCCTTTACCCTGGGGGCCATCATTTACGCCATAAAAAAACCAAGAATGTTTCCAGGGGTGTTCAGTTTTCATGAGCTCTTTCATATCCTGGTTTTGATCGGCGGGAGCCTGCATTATGCGATGATCTACGGGGTCTTTTCCCACGCTGGCGCCTGATTGATGAACAGCTCCTTCTTTCCTAAAAACAGAGAACTGGAAACAGAAAGGCTTCTGGAAGCCGAGACGGAATTGTTTTTCAGAGAATATAAAAAATATTTTGTCGCGGGCGAAACGAAACCTCCGGGGATTGGAAAACCTTTTTTTCTGCATTCAACTCATTCAGACACCGGCGTGCTTCTCATCCACGGCCTGATGGCCGCGCCGGAGGAGGTCCGGGAATGGGCAAACTTTCTGCACGCAAAAGGTTTGACCATTTACGCACCAAGGCTTTCAGGCCACGGGACATCATCCAAAGATCTTGCTACCCGCCATTATCAAGACTGGCTTGACTCGGTTGACCGCGGTCATGCCATTCTGAAAACCTGCTGCAGAAAAATTATTGTCGCCGGTTTCTCCACCGGAGCGGGCCTCGCTCTTCAATCGGCCATCATGAAACCGCACGATTTTGAGGCGGTAATCAGCATCAGTGCACCGCTGAAGTTCAAACGTTTTTCATCAAGGTTTGCCGAACTTCTGAATGGATTCAATCAACTCTGCAAATTTGCGGGTGTACGTAAAATAACAAAAGAGTTTATGGAAAACGACGCGGACAATCCCCACATCAACTATCTGCAATGCCCGGTCAGCGCTTTTGTTCAGGTCAAAAAGCTCATGAAAAAAGTCGGCCGAGCGCTCCCTGACATTAAAATTCCGTCCCTGGTCATCCAGGCCAATCTAGACCCCAAAGTCGATCCGAAAAGCGGCCCCGAAATTTTCAAGCGCATCGGTTCGGCAAAAAAAAGTTTTTCCTGGATTGATTATCATCAGCATGGAATTGTGCGGGGGGAAATTGCCGCGCATGTTTTCAAAGAAGTTGAGTCTTTTCTTGTGTCCTGCAGCCTTATGAATCCGGCCGGGCAATAAGGGCGGAGGGGGTTATTTACAGACTTCCTGCCGCAGGCGATTGCCGGGTGAATCCGGTTGAATATCGTACCAGTTTCTCTCACCCGTTCCTCCGGAATACAGCTCCTTATCATCCGTGTCAAAGTGTTTTATGGATAACGTACTGATTTTCAGTCGGCTGCAGTCTATCTCATACAAACATTTTTTGTAGGAAAGCTTCCTGTATCCCTTGCTGGTCAATCCATCCTTCGTTCTGGATTCGATTTCAGCGTCCCGGCCCCTTTGTGAATAAACTTCTTTGCTCCAGGCCTGAACAATATGCTTGTAACCGTCTTTATCAACTTTTCCCTTTTTATAAAAATAGGCATTGCCGTCATTGTCGTCATGATATTTTACCCACTTGTAGGAAATGCTGTCACAATTCACGAGCAGCAGGGATACCATCATTGCCAAAATCAGAACAGAACTGATTTTTTTCATATCCCTTCCTTTCGTCCTGCGGACCATGTCGCGGATCAGGGAAAATTGTCTGGAACAAATACTTCTTCCTGTATTTTGTGTTCAACTGCTGACGCCGGCGGCAGTCAGCCGCCGGCACAGTTTTTCGAATCACATTTTAAACAGAATGATTATTTGCTGTTTCCTCATTACTCATAGAGTGCTTTGAGCTGATCGCCGTATTTTTTCATGACATTTCGTCGGATAAGTTTCATCGTCTGGGTCAGCATGCCGTTATCCACGGTAAAATCCTCCGTGATATAAAGGAACTTTTGGGGAATTTCATAGCCACCGAAAGTTTTACGCAGATGTTCGGTTATCTGCTGAGCAATAAAATCGGTGCACTCCTTGTTGGCAATAGTTTCCTCGTGCGTCCCCTGTACCCAGGCAGCGGTTTTGGGATCGCCCTTCATCGCCTCAAAATCCGGCACAACCAGGGCTACGTTATACAGGCGGCCTTCGCCGTAAACAATGGCATTGGCCACATAACGGAGAATTTTCATTTCGTTCTCGATGGATTCGGGATGCACATATTTTCCGTTTTCCAGTTTATATTCATCCTTGAACCGGCCGGTGATATGCAGATAACCTTCTTCATCAAGCCAACCGCGGTCGCCTGTTCTGATTCCGGGGAAGCCGTTCCAGGTATCCGGCATCATCGCTTCAGCGGTGATTTTTGGTTTTTTATGATAGCCCTGCATGACCTGGGCGCCGTACACCACGATCTCGCCGTCCGGGCTGTCTTCACCGACGCGGGATTTATCAATTATAATCCTGGTATCCTTGAAAGCCTTGCCGACTGTGCCGTATTTATTGCCACGCAAGGGCGAATTGTTTGAAATAACAGGTGATGTTTCCGACAAACCATAGCCGTCGTATGTAGGCACTCCAACATCGGCGAAAAACAGTGCGATTTCCGGTTTCATCAATGCGCCGCCGGTGACTACATGTTTCAGCCGCCCGCCGAAAATATTCCGGACAACGGAAAAGGCCACAGCATCATAGAACTTGAACTCTTCAGTTTTTTCTTTCAGATCCCGATTCTTTACGGCCTCGGCTAACGCCGCGTCAAAGACTTTCTTTTTTTCCGGATCGGCCGACACACCTTGCTGGATTTTATCGTAGATAATGTTGAAAACACGAGGCACAGCGGACATACCGGTGGGCTTGACCTCGCTGAAATTGATAGTGAGTTTTTCAGCGGATTCGGCAAATCCAAGGCTCCCGCCACCCAGGAGATAACAATGCAGATCAGCGGTCAGGCCGAAGCTGTGCGCCCAGGGAAGAATACTCAAGCCTATATCTTTTTCTGTTACATCGAAAGTATCCCGGCTCTCCTGGGCGTTGTGCGTCATGTTGCCATGATGGAGAAGCACGCCTTTTGGATCTCCTGTAGTACCCGACGTGTAGATGATAAAGGCCGTCTCGGACCAGTGCGGTTTGTAGGAGGGAACTGGATTGGCCTTGCCCGTTTTTTCCAGTTGGGCCAGGGATTTTTCTCCTTCTCCGAACAGAATGAAAATATCCTTCAAGGTTGGAATGTCTTTTTGAAAACTCTTTACGACATCATAAATTTTCTGATCACGGACAAAAACATACTTAATGTCCGCATCCTGAAGAATGTATTGCCAGACTTTCTGCAGCTCCTTTTCATACATGGGCACAAACACTCCGCCCAGACCATGTGTCGCCTGGCAGCAAACAAACCACTCCACCGAATTGCTGACAATGACGCCGACCTTCTCTCCTTTGCTCAATCCCAGTTTATTCAAAGCGCCCCGGAGATTATTTACCCTCTCGGCTACGGCTCCATAAGTGACCCATTCATATTGGTCGGTCGTTTTATTCTTGGTACCGAACAGGTTGCTGGATCCAAATTTGGCTACGGAATTTTCAAACAAATCGACCAGGTTGTTGGGTTTGGTGTAAATAGCATCAAGGTTTGTTGACGGGACAACGGCTTCTTTATTCGACATATACGACCTCCTTAATTAGAAATTAATCATCGACTGAAATTCTGCTGACAGGAAATTGGCGCAACGGACATATCTTGTTTCGGAAGGGCCCCTGCTGACTCGGACTTACCTGGATCATATCTTCTGATTCTGACTTTCATCAAGAAGTTCTATTGATGAGATTTTGCATTTCATCAGTGTTGCCGATAATGCAACATCCACATCAAACGCATCTTCATATTTGCTACGAAATTGCGTCCGCATGTTTTGTATAAGAAATCATGATTGAATGTCAAGAATATCTTAGCTTGGGGAGGTGAAATGTCCCCATAATTTTGCAATATTTGTAAGGGCTAGAAAATATTTTTATTTATCAAGCAATTACAACGATCATTGTTGAATATATTCCAATTATTGCACATACTCATTGCAGCTACTAGTAA
>Ga0116154_10003691_pt1 | contig 10697 bp, 6 predicted proteins | sample AD_UKC030_MetaG_FD_89898 | JGI IMG/M metagenome (GOLD analysis project Ga0116154, IMG submission 89898) | Active sludge microbial communities of municipal wastewater-treating anaerobic digesters from USA - AD_UKC030_MetaG | ecosystem: Engineered > Bioreactor > Anaerobic > Digestate | place: USA...
GGGGAGAGTAGGGAGCTAAGCTGCTGCTGGATTATTTATTTCTTCAGCGCCATAACGCTTTCATTCAGCGCTTCGACCCGTTTGGTCAGCTCCTGAATATCGTCCTGGGTAGGGACGCCCAACCGATGCAGCACTTGGGCGACCCTCTCTTGGAACATTTCTTCCAGGCGATCAAACTGCTCATTGGCCTTGCCCCGGAATTCAATCACTTTGCCTTTAGCCTCCTCGACCCGGGCGCTGGCTGTCTCCTTGGTGCGCTTCTCAATCTTTTCACCTTCTTCCACCATAGCCTGGAACAGCTTCTCGCCTTCCTCCTGGGTTTTGGCGAAAGCGCCCAATCCTGCCAGCCAGATGCGATTGGCCGATTCACGGATGTTGGCGACAGCCGGAGCTTCAGTGATATTTTTTAGTGCAACGTTTGCCATGATACTCTCCTCGACACAAGGTCTTGATCAAAATACCGGTTTTCATGGTTACCGGCGGGTTTCAACGGATGTTGGAGCGTAATCTAGCAACGAAAATTAGAGTGAACACACTACCGGATGCCCCGCTTCTCTTGAAGGAGAGACGTCAACGGTGCGGGGGAAAATGTTCAACTCGCCAGTCGCCAACCGAGCATTTCGCCAACCGGTAAGGGAGTCGACTCATCGAGATCAAAGGGGCAAGCGCCGGTATGGGCGTTAGCTGACGCTGTAAAGTCGGATATAAAGAGGTCATCCACGCGTTGTGATCGGTCTGGTTTGCAGAATACTCACTTTGCCACTATTAATACCAAACTCAATATCTTGAGACAAAGCATAATGCTCTTCTAAAGCCATAGCTATTTTAATATTAATATCCTGTTCATTTAAGCAAGGAACATCACGCAAACTATTATCTACAGATTCTATATATGTTCCTTTACCTGAAGGATGTTGCATAACCTTAAAAGCTTTTTTACCGATATGGATATTAATCACCGAACCATCGAATTTATTCACATAATACCGATCGACATCGACTAATCCAGAAACGACTCCTTCACCAAGCCCATAGCCCGCTTCAATCACAATCACATCTCTATCACTAACAGGGTCAGTGGTAAATATTACCCCAGAGACCTGTGAATGAAACATTTTCTGCACAACAACTGCCGGTTTAGTAGGTCCTTGCTGAATAATCCGGTCATGCCGATACAAAATTCCCCTAATCAGCCAAAAAGACACCCATACTTTCTTTATACATTCTAACAACTCAGTAGGGCTAACATACAAATAAGTCTCCGCTGCTCCAGCAAAAGAGGCTTCTTCAGTATCTTCCTGTAAACCGGAAGACCTCACACTTAGATAAGCATCTTTTAAGTTATAACTATCGACTGCTTCCATAATTTCACGGCCTATTCCTATAGTAGGCTCCAAACGCCCCTGGAGAATCAAAATTCGAATTTTCTCCAATAAATCGACAATTTTTCTATACTGATCCTTAGATGAAATTCCTGTAGCCACTAAAACAGCGTCGATAGCCGCTATGATCTCCGCATAGGCATCCAGCAGACTATTCTCTTCGAGGAACCGCTGGAAAGCAAAAGTCGTCACCATCAATGCCGGCGGGATAGTAGCGCCATGCTGCTTAACAATCTGTGCAATTTCCCCAAGATTAGCGCCTTTTCCACCGACTAACTCGACAAAATCGGCATCAACATCTTCCATTGGTACAACAATCCGACCGGACTCAGCAACTCGCTGTCTTTTTACTTTGGCCAACTCATCAGCTTTAATCCGCAAATTTTCAACCATCGCCTTGGCCAATAAGCCCTCTTCTTTCATACGCTTAAAAGCGCCAGTCAAGCAAAGCTGCAATTCTCGCCTTAATCGATGATAGGCGTCTCCTGACTGACCTGCCGGGTCTTTGATATCGCCAATCTCTTTGATATTCCCATAATCGCTGAGCAAGAAAATCTTACCCATAGCATAAGGATATTTCTCTTTCAACAAATCTCTATGAAAACATTCCATCGTCAAAACAATGTCAGCTCTTTCAATATCCAGTTCTGTAATCTTTCCACTACGGTGAGTTTCAGCATGTATTCCATCTTCCGATAAAAGTACAGCTTGACCTATTTCAGACATAAGACTATTTTCAATCGCCGCTACACCACGTGAAATGACCTCAACACCACTTATTTTTTCATCAAAAAGTATTTTTCTCAATAAAAATTCAGCCATAGGGCTACGGTCAACATTAGCCGTACATACCAGCAAAATCTTTGGGCATTTACTACTATCCCGCTTATGACCAAGACGACGCAAGGTTTGCCGAACCCGTGGCAAATCATCTTCTGTCAAATTCTTTGATGACAAGGATTCTAGTTCATTAAGCACGGATGCCCTGAGTAAAGCTATTCGTGGATGGTAACGCAATTTATTAATACGCTCTTCAATTAATCGTAATCGCTGATTGGATAAATTTAAACTACTCATTAAAGTGATAACTTGCATCCAATGACGCTCAGCTACCGCAATAATAATCAGCGCTCTCCATAATACGTTAACCTTAGATATATTGTGCTCGATTTCGGACAATAATCCTTCGAGTTCTGTCAAAGCATTCCCGGTTAACTGTTGCACCATTGTGTTAACATAAGCAGCACTTTTTTCAGAAAGCTTGATAGTCTTACCGTCTATCCAAATTCCAGTACAGGCGTGTTGTACAATATCAATAAGTTGTTTACGCATACCAGGATTAATACGCCTATCCCATAATGCCTCAGCTAATACCAAACCCATAATATCAGATGCAATCTGCTCCCACCCCTCTTGTGCACTGATACTCAGTAGAATGCCAGCCAATTGAAATTCAAGATTAACAGCAGTGTTTTTATCCAATACAATTCCCTGAATCAAACTATGTACTTGTTCAAGATGATCTTCACCCATGGACATAATCGATACGATGCCTTGCGATGCCCAAACCAGAATCATATCACCTTCATGTACCTCTACTATTTCAGAAACTATCGATTCACTTACCCAAAATCCCTCCACGTTTTTCTTCTTCTCACTCGGATAGCGTTCTTCAAGACGAACTATAGTGCCTTCTGATGACTGAAACCATTCGGCATGTGGAAGAATCAAAGCAGGAATAGAAAATTCCCGGGTAGTGACTCCAGCATGACTTAACAAACCACCGCTAGTTACCAGGACTGCATCAGCAGACCGAATCGCTTCAATATCTTCAGGAGTCGTAAATGGAACTAACAGAATGCGCCTATCGTGAACCCGTCGGTTAATATAATAATTGCGGTCAAAGGTAATGCGTCCGATACGAACTGATCCATCGCCAACAGAGGCTGATAAACCTCTAACCGATGTACCGATAATCTTAATCAACTCATGCGGTTGTCCAATTAATAAACGATGAGAAACCACTTTTTGAAAACCAGGAATTTGAATCTTTCCAAGGGCAGTATAACTCGACTTACGCAATATCTTCCTGAGACCGTTAATCGAAAGCCATTCTCCATTTGATTGCATTTTCAAATACTTACTGAATGCATATAATATCGCACGATTTTCTTCATCAGCTAAACCATATACGACCAGCCATTTGTTAGGCGCTATTTCTTGCTGCGCTCTCATCAGCGTAAGTTGGTCAACACTGCCAATAATACTAAAGTCTAAATACAGATCAGTCTTTTTTAACAAAACTGCCATCATCAATGCTTCATTTTCATGGGTGATAACCTTACCGATAATTTCCTTAACTGGTTGATAGTCAGAATTCTTCTCGATGAATCCCCAATTGTTAATCTTCAATTCCCTACGACCTAATGCATTTCGCAAAGGTTTATTAAAATATTCATCAATCACCTCCTGTCCTACTCCGCCTTTGCCAGGTTGAATAATAGGCAGTTCAACTGCGCGCAACAAAGCGTTAATCGAAAAATAAAGGCGATGGCGAAGCATCCGCTGTTCATTGGAATGATAGGCCTTAAAGTCCTGCAAAATCCTGGGTCCGTTATACTCACAATAGGTCGCTAACGGCATACCTTCACCGCCATACGGAAACGGGATCATGCCCTCAACTAGAAACATACTGGCAAACAAGGCTGCAAATTTATCGATTTTATTGACATCTATCTGATTTGCGCCACTATTCGACAGAATTTCCTGAGAAAAAATATACGCCATGGCATAGTCTAAATCACGAAGAGAGCCGATCAAACGCAATACAAATATAATAGTCTCTTCAATCTGCTTATGAGTCCGCGCCCCATGATCCTTATCTAGAATCCCACTGACCAGCGAATCGACTAAACCTTCTTGTTCACACTTAACCGTCATCCCTTTTTCTTTTAGAACCCTTTCGACAAAAGCCCCTCGCAACTGCTGCTCTATTTCTATACCTCCCTGATAGCTCTGTAATCGAACAAATCCCTCTTGGTCTGGATGCTCAATATTGGCAGAAAACTCTGCACGGTGTTCTCCAAGTTTTACACTATAAGTAATATGATTATTGATCACAACAAACGTGCCGCGTATCGGTGCTGGGATTTGCCGACTAGCTGATATAATTGCGGCAATCGCCCGATGCCGGATCAATCCGTTAACTATAATTGGCGCATCATCCAATTTGGCTAATTGAATTTCTTTGATCTCTTCAGACCCGAGATAACCGATGGTTACGGTTATGTCTGCTCGGGCTAGGATCATTTTCTTTTCTAATGCCTGATTCCCAGCTTCATGCAGAAAACGTATTAAAGAGTGAACACTCTGTATTTCAGAAAGTGGCGACTCTTTAAGGCTGGTAATTTTACTTCTTAAATCATTCGATAATTCATCTTTTTCAGACAACTTTTCCCAATAAATTTCCAATTCTTGCCGGAGTAAGTTATATTGATTGAGTACTAAATCCCCCTCAACAGGAGGCACAATTTTCTGGTAAGCCTCTACCATTTTAGCGAGCAATAAAAAAATTGCCTGCGCCGTCATTTTAGTCATTTTATCAGCATGAGTGACAATTAACTGGAGGGCATCGTAGTTCGGTTTAATCAGGTCATCCTGAATATTAATATAGTGTGTACATAATTCCTTCCTGGATTTTTCATTAAATACAGGAGTGACTGCGTTATCATAAAGCAATACATAAGCTCCTGTGCTACCAGTAATTTCACTTTTTAATTCGCCTGCAGTACTATCTTGCATCCATGGTGGCATTTGTAATTCAGAATATTCCAACGAATAATTTAATTGATATCTATTAAATCTTACCCCTGAATGATGTATATCAAGGATAGCTATAAACCGAAGTTTATTTAAAGTATCCCAAGATGCTGTAATTTTAATAAAATTTATTTCCCCTAAAGAATTCTTCGCAATCGCCAGATTATCAATCAGCGTTATCAAAGCATCCTTGCTTTGAACCATGGATTTCAGAAATCCGCGACTGCTGATCTTTTTTAAATCAATCAACTGGTCGAGCTTAGCAATATTTCGGTGTCCATATAATGCGGTAAGAAAATTATAGGCATCCGGATAACGTCCCTGTAGCTCTTCCTCAATCACTGCTTTAGTGAACTCATTGGTTTGCTTTTGAATTGCAGAAACCAAATCACGGGTGAGTACGGGTTCATACTGCCCATAAGCAGACGTTATGACTGGAAGTTTCAGTAGGATGCGGAGGATACGGTTGCTCTCGCTTGTTAAAGCCAGAATATGGGCGGCTTGGGCAACATGATCAGGAGACTGTTTTACGAGATTGATCTCAATATTTTTTTGACGCCACAGTTGTTTGAGCAAGACCGGATCATCTTCTGGAATATCTGTAGGCCATTGATGGTTGGCGACATGTTCATCTATTTCCTGAATATATTTTTCAATGACTTCCCGCTCATCGGGTTGAATTGCTAAAAAATCTTGCAAAAAATATTTTGCTCGGGCTAGAAAAAATGCGTGGAGAATGATGCGATCTTTATCATCGTCATTCCAATAAATCACATCAACTTTATGTTGCTGGATATTATCAACCACTTCTTTTATAAGAATTTCTTCAACACCCAGATTTTCCAGCGCTTCGATCAATTGCCAAAAATTTTTTCTCATAACGTCCTCCTGATAGCAATCAGGACTTTTATTTAAAATAAATTTTATCTGGAATTCATCTGCCAACCGAGCATTTCACCGGCTCGCAGGGGAATCAACAGCTCCTCGCCGAAGGGGAATGATTCCGGAACCGGCGTGGGTTGGCGTTGCAAGGTGATCGTTCCGACATTACGCGGCAGGCCGTAGAAATCCGGGCCATTAAAACTGGCGAAGGCTTCGAGCCGCTCTAGCGCCTGAGCGACTTCAAATGCTTCCGCATACAGTTCCAGGGCGGTGTAGGCGGTATAACAGCCGGCGCAACCACAGGCGGTTTCCTTGCCAGAGCGGGGATGGGGCGCGCTGTCGGTGCCGAGGAAGAACTTGGGGTTGCCACTGGTCGCCGCTTGAAGCAGCGCCTGCCGATGCCGCTCGCGTTTGAGAATTGGCAGGCAGTAATAATGCGGACAGATGCCGCCTTGGAAAATGGCATTGCGGTTATACAACAAATGATGGGCGGTGAGGGTCGCTGCGACCGTGGCTGGCGCGTCCCGCACATAATCCGCCGCATTCTGGGTCGTGATATGCTCCATGACGATTTTCAGGGCCGGGAAATCACGGATCAGCGGGATCAGAACACGTTCGATAAACACTGCCTCCCGGTCGAAAATATCCACCTCGGGATCGGTCACTTCGCCATGCACCAGTAATGGCATCTTCTGCATCTGCATCGCCTCCAGCGTCGGGTAGATAAGGCGAATATCTGTAACCCCGGAATCAGAATTAGTCGTTGCGCCAGCGGGATACAGTTTGCCGGCGACGATCTGACCGGAGTCCCTGGCGCGGCGGATCTCGCCGGGCGGGGTCTGATCAGTCAGATACAGCGTCATCAACGGCTGAAAATCCCCACCATCCGGCACGGCCTCCAAAATCCGCGCCCGGTAAGCCAGCGCCTGCGCGGTGGTGGTCACCGGTGGGCGCAGATTGGGCATGATGATGGCGCGGGCGAACTGGCGGGCGCTGTGCGGAACGACCGCCTGCAACGCAGCTCCATCGCGGACGTGCAGATGCCAGTCGTCAGGGCGGGTAAAAGTGAGGGTGTCCATGGCCGGCTTCGCTGGGATGTTGGAAAGTCAGAGCAGATTATACGCTCCGCTTGCCTTGACGTACCGGGGCCAGCCATTAAGCTAACGGGCTTGCCACGGTTCGAGCCAGCGGGGTTCGGGCTGTTCGGGTTGAAATTAATGAATGAACATGAGGAATATTATGTCGGACGTGAAAAAAGTCGTGCTGGCTTATTCGGGCGGCCTGGATACTTCAGTGATCCTGAAATGGTTACAGGACGTGTATCAGTGTGAAATCGTGACCTTCACCGCTGATCTGGGCCAGGGCGAGGAGCTGGAGCCAGCGCGCGGGAAAGCGCTGCAGATGGGTATCAAGCCGGAAAATATTTTTATCGAAGACCTGCGTGAGGAGTTCGTGCGCGATTTCGTCTTCCCCATGTTCCGGGCCAATGCCATTTATGAGGGCGAATATCTGCTCGGCACGTCTATCGCCCGGCCGTTGATCGCCAAACGGCAAATTGAAATCGCGGTGCAGACCAGCGCGGATGCGGTTTCCCACGGCGCCACCGGCAAGGGTAACGATCAGGTGCGCTTTGAGCTGGGCGCTTATGCCTTGAAACCGGATATCAAAATCATCGCCCCGTGGCGGGAATGGGATTTACTTTCGCGGGAGAAACTGTTGGCCTATGCTGAACAGCACAGTATCCCGGTCGAGATGAAGCGCGGGACAAAATCGCCGTATTCCATGGACGCCAACCTGCTGCACATTTCCTATGAGGGTGGTGTTCTCGAAGACCCGTGGAATGAGCCGGAGGAAGCGATGTGGCGCTGGTCGGTGTCGCCGGAGCAAGCACCCGATCAGCCGCGCTATCTCGAACTGAGCTACCGCAATGGCGACATCGTAGCGATTGACGGCGAAGCAATCAGTCCCGCTGCGGTGCTGACCCGGCTGAATCAACTCGGCGGCGAGCATGGCATCGGTCGGCTGGACCTGGTGGAAAATCGCTATGTCGGCATGAAATCGCGTGGCTGCTACGAGACTCCCGGCGGCACGATCATGCTCAAGGCGCATCGGGCCATGGAATCGCTGACTCTGGATCGGGAAGTGGCACACCTCAAGGATGATCTGATGCCGCGCTACGCCAGTCTGGTTTACAACGGTTACTGGTGGAGTCCTGAACGGAAGATGTTGCAGACCTTGATCGACGCCTCGCAGGCCCCGGTGAACGGCACTGTGCGGATCAAGCTGTACAAGGGCAATGTCATTGTGGCCGGGCGCCAATCGGAGGACAGTCTGTTTGATATGAACATCGCGACCTTCGAGGACGATGCCGGCGCTTACGACCAGAAGGATGCCGGCGGTTTCATCAAGCTGAACGCGCTGCGGATGCGGATTGCGGCCTTGAAGGGGCGGCAGTAAATCAGTCAGCCGGTGAGTCCTCGTGGCTCACCGGCTTCAACCCATCATGCATCTTGAGAGAAAAGCTCATGCGTATTCTTCACACCATGCTGCGAACAGGCGATCTGGATCGCTCGATTCAGTTTTACACTGAAATTCTGGGCATGAAGTTGCTGCGCCGCCAGGATTATCCCGCCGGTGAATTTACCCTGGCGTTCCTGGGCTATGGCGACGAATCCAACCATACGGTCATCGAATTGACTTACAATTGGGGCGTGGATCGTTATGAGATCGGCACCGGTTATGGGCACATCGCCATTGAGGTCGATGACGTCTACCAAGCTGCTGCGGAAGTAAAAACCCGGGGCGGCAAAATTCTGCGTGAAGCGGGTCCCATGAATGCAGGGACGACGGTTATCGCGTTTATTGAAGACCCCGATGGCTATCCGATTGAGTTAATTGGAAAAAAGTAATCTTCGAAAACCACTGTCAGGAGAATAGCTTGGCTAAGCCTAACTACCAGTACGAGAAGCGCCAGAAAGATCTCGCCAAGAAAAAGAAGCAGGAAGAAAAACAGCAAGAGAAGCGTCAACGCAAGGACAAGAGCAATGTTTCGCCAGATGAGACGCCAAGCCCGGAATCGTCGCCGGAAGCGTGAATTTTGGGTTAACAAAAAAAGCCGGCTTGCGCCGGCTTTTTTATGCACTTCTAAAACGTGGTCTTATCGTCCACGCCGGCCTGGACTTCAGGCCGCTTCAGCAACGCTCCACACTTCTGGAGCTTTTTCAGCGCGCTTGCCGAACTCTTGACGCTGTTTCTCGAGTTCCGGCGGCAGTTGTGCACCAAATTTGGCGAAGAAGTCCTTGATCTCCTCGATCTCGCTGAGCGCATCCGCACGGCTGATGCTCGTGATCGTTTCAAACTGCGCCTTGGAGAAATCCAGACCTTCCAGGTCCAGGTCTTCGTAACGGGGCATCAACCCAAACGAGCTTTCTACGGCGCCGACTTGACCGTTGACACGCTCGACAATCCACTTGAGAACCCGCATGTTTTGACCGTAGCCCGGCCAAACGAACTTGCCATCCGGGCCTTTGCGGAACCAGTTGGTGCGGAAGATCTGCGGCAGCTTGAGGCCCGGCTTCTTGCCCATGTTGATCCAGTGGCCCCAATAGCTCGCCATGTTGTAGCCGCAAAACGGCAGCATGGCGAAAGGATCGCGCCGGATGCCGGTCACGCCGATGGCCGCAGCAGTCGCTTCCGAACCCATGGTGGCCGCCATGAACACGCCATGGTTCCAATCGAAAGCCTGGTAGACCAGCGGGAAGGTCTTGGACAAACGACCGCCAAAGATGAAGGCCGAAATCGGCACGCCCGCCGGATCTTCCCAGGCGGGATCAATCGTCGGACATTGCGCCGCAGGGGCGGTAAAGCGGGAGTTGGCGTGGGCGCCGACCCGACCGCAATCCGGGGTCCAGTCGTTACCCTGCCAGTCGATACCGTGGGCCGGCGGCTCGACACCCATGCCTTCCCACCATACGTCGCCATCATCGGTCAGCACGACGTTAGTGAAGATGGAATTTTCCTTGCAGGATTCCATCGCCATCGGGTTGGAATCATAGGAAGTGCCGGGGGCGACGCCAAAGAAACCCGCTTCGGGATTGATCGCCCGCAACGTGCCATCGGCAGCCGGCTTAATCCAGGCAATATCGTCGCCGACAGTCAGCGCCTTCCAGTTACCGAAGCCCTTGGGCGGCACGATCATGGCCAGATTGGTCTTACCGCAGGCGCTGGGGAACGCCGCCGCGACGTAGGTCTTTTCGCCCTTCGGGTTTTCCAGGCCCAGAATCAGCATGTGTTCGGCCAGCCAGCCTTCATCGCGGGCCATGGACGAAGCGATGCGCAGCGCCAGGCACTTCTTGCCAAGCAGGGCATTACCGCCGTAGCCTGATCCATAGGACCAGATTTCGCGGGTTTCGGGGAAATGCACAATCGCTTTGCGGCCAATATCCGGCTCGCACGGCCACGGTACATCTTTCTGGCCCGGAGCCAGCGGCGCGCCGACCGAGTGGACGCACGGTACAAAGAAGCCATTGCTGCCCAGGGCTTCAAGAACTTTGGTTCCCATGCGCGTCATGATCTTCATGTTGGTCACGACGTAGGGCGAATCGGTGATCTCGA
>Ga0116154_10003692_pt1 | contig 10696 bp, 8 predicted proteins | sample AD_UKC030_MetaG_FD_89898 | JGI IMG/M metagenome (GOLD analysis project Ga0116154, IMG submission 89898) | Active sludge microbial communities of municipal wastewater-treating anaerobic digesters from USA - AD_UKC030_MetaG | ecosystem: Engineered > Bioreactor > Anaerobic > Digestate | place: USA...
CCGAAGTCATCCTGACAACGCCCCCGTTAGACGTTACCGTAACCAAGAGGCGATGAAACCCGCGTTCCCTTCACAATCCCTGCTGAAAAACCCTACGCCCTTCACCAGAATCAATAGTTGACATATGGATGATCGTATGACTCATGCGGCTGAACTGGAGTCGGCTCGGCCCCGCGTGCCAAGCGCCCCCTCAAGCGATTGGGGTCGCCCGGCGCATCCGGCCGTTGTCAATCGCGCGAACTCTCCTGCCGCCAGACCTTCCGGAAACACGGCTCGAAGAACCGGCTTGAAACCGCGCGGGAAAGGGGCATAGTTGCGGCCGTGTCAGACATGGTAGTTCCAGCCGCCTACCGGGCAGCCCCATTGGCCGGCCAATGACTGCGCCTCGTGCCTTGCGGCGTGTCGGTTTGTTTGGAGGATCCTTCAATCCCGTCCACGTCGCCCATCTTGCGGTCGCGGACGCGGCGTTCGAGGAACTCGAACTCGATCGCCTCTTCTTCATCCCGGCTGCGCAATCGCCCTTCAAGCAGGGCATTGCCCTGGCGCCGGCCTCCTTGCGGCTCCGGATGTTGCGGCTGGCCCTGGCGGGCCAGAGCCACGCGGAGGTGGATGACCAGGAAATCCGGCGCGGGGGCGTGTCCTACGCCATCGACACGGTCAGGGACTACGCGCGCCGATACCCGATGGCGGAGTTGTTCTATTTGATCGGCGCGGACCACGTGGCGCAGTTGTCCAGGTGGCGGGACGCCCCGGCCCTGGCCGGCCTGGTGCAGTTCGCGGTGATTCCGCGTCCCGACGAACTGCCGGTCGCGGCGGCGCCGACCTTCCGTGTGCGTTGCCTGCGCGGGATGCCGATTGGCGTGTCTGCGTCGCAGATCCGCGGCCGGGTGGCTGCCGGACTTTCGATCCGCTGGCTTGTTCCCTCCGGGGTTGACGATGTGATTCGTCAACGCCGGCTTTACCTCTAACGCATGGTTGCCTCTGTTTCTCCTGTCATGGACCCTCGCAAACTCGCCTTGCAATGCCGCAAACTGGCCGACGCCAAGAAAGCCGAGAACATCGTGATCCTGGATGTCCGCAAGTTGTCGAGCGTCACGGACTATTTCGTGATTGCCACGGGCACCAGCGAACCGCATTTACGCGCCCTGATGGACGAGATCACGGAGAAGCTCCGCGAGGAGTTCGACGTGCGTCCTCACGGGACCGATGGCACGGCCAGGAACAACTGGATCGTTCTCGATTATTTCGACGTCATCGTGCATCTCATGCGGGCTGACGCGCGGGAGCACTACGGGCTCGAGAGCCTTTGGGGGGACGCTCCGCGCCTGCGGGCGTTGCGGCTTCGGTCGCCTTCAGTCCCCCGCCCGCGCACCGCGCGGGGCAGCCGGGCGGCCCGCTGACCGTCTGAACCGCCCGCCCCGTTGGCGTCCAGGCAAGACGCCATCGCCTCTGTGCCAGGAGAGTGCGGGATCAGGGGGGCGGATAATCCGCGGACTTGATCGAATCGGTCAGGGCGGGGGCGGGGGCGGGGGCGATCTGGTCGATCATGGCCTGGAGGGCCTTGAGGAACTCATCGAGTCCGGAGGCTGGAATGATGATGGTGTCGCGGCGTCCGCCCACATCCTCGGTGATTCGCAAGAACTGCCCCCGGGGATTCTCCTTGAGCGCGAGCAGGAATGTTTTGCGCTCGATCTGCAGTCGCTCGCTCCGGAGGGTTTCTTCCTCGCCGTGCGCTTTGGGGCTGGATGCGAGATCGTGCTGGCCCGGTTCACGCGAACAATCGTGATGCGTCATAGCACCCCCTCATGGGTGGTCTTAGCGTTGGATTACGGGCGGTTGTGTCAGCCACTTGCCCGGATTTGTCAAGCGCGGAATTTGTCCGCCCCCCCAAATCCGAACCGCATCGCCTGTCCCAGTCGGGTGAGGCGCCAGAGATAGTAGATCAGGCCCGCAATGATCATGAAGTTCACGAAATAGGATGCGCTGTGGATGACGGCGAAGCGGCTTCTGGCGGCCTCCTGCTGCGCGATGGTGGACGTGACCGAGTACATGATCCGGTGCAACTCGTGCGTGTGTGGCAGCACCCAGTAGCTGCCGATCAACGCGACCAGGAACATGACCGACAACAATCCAAGACACCAACGGTCGACCTGCCGGCCCGAATAGAGATACTCGACCAGAACATGCAGCAGCGCGATCGCGGCGCACCACTGTTGAAGAAGCAGATAGCGCTGGACGATCACCTCCGCCGTTCGCCGCGCATAGGGTTCCTCGAGGAACTTGAGCATCTCGGCCGAGAAGAACGCCGGTCCAGCCGCCACGGTGAAAAAGACCGCCGCACCCAACCACACCGTGATGTTGATAATGCCAACGAATCGGATGAATGGCTGCACGGTGGCAGCATAACTCGAGTCCCGCCCCCATGCCAAGCCGCGAATCCGCAGTCCTCATCCTGGCCCGGCACTCACCCGGGTGACGCCTTTTCCATCCAGCGTAACGGCCCGGAAATCTCACCCACGGACCGTCAGGAATGCCGAGACCGCCCCACGGGTGAGATTTCCGGGTCAGGCCGAAGGTTGCGTTCACCGATCCGCCTCGATACTGTCTCGCCTGTGATCGCCCCCATGCCATTTCGACACCCGATGTCACGGCTTATGAATCTGATTGGTCTGAGCAGGCGCGCTTCGCTGGGGTTGGGCTGGCTTGCGCTCTCGGGCGCGGCGGCACTTTGCGCCGACCATCTCTCGCTTGAGGGCGCCTGGCGGCTGCAACTGGACCGTGCGGACGTCGGGATCGCCGAGCATTGGTTCGAGCGGACACTCCCCGACGCCGTGCGTCTGCCCGGGTCATTGGCGGGGCAGGGCATCGGAGATCCTGTCACGGTGGACACGCGGTGGACCGGCGGGATTGTGGATCGCTCCTACTTCACCGCGCCCGAATTCGCGCCCTACCGTGAGCCGGGGCACGTCAAGGTGCCGTTCTGGTTGCAGCCGGAGACCTACTATGCGGGAGTGGCCTGGTACCAGCGCGACGTCGAGATCCCTCGGGCGTGGGCCGGGCGACGGATCGTCTTGCGCCTGGAACGTCCGCATTGGGAGACGCGCGTGTGGATCGGCGCTCGCCTCATTGGCACCAACGACAGTCTCTCGACGCCCCACCTCTATGACCTGGGAAGCGTCGATGCCGGACGCCACCAGATCACCGTGCGGGTCGACAACCGGATGGTCGTCGATATTGGCGAGAACTCGCACAGCATCAGCGACCACACCCAGGGGAACTGGAACGGCATCGTCGGAGCCATCCGGCTCGAATCGACGCCGCGCGTGTGGCTCGACGACGTCCAATTCCATCCCAACGCGGGGCAGAGGTCGGTGCATGTCAAAGGCCGGATCGGCAATTCCTCCGACGCTCCGGGCGCCAGCGCGCTGAAGCTGAGCTTTCGTCCGATCCGAGGAGGGCGTCCGGTCGCGGGTCAACCCGGCCAAAGCGTCCAGAGCGAGGTCCGTTGGGAAGTCGACGGCGGTTCGTTCGAGACCGATCTGGCGCTGGGTGCCGACGCCCTGCTGTGGGACGAGTTTGATCCGGTCTTGTATGCGGTGACAGTGGAACTGGAGACGCCGGCCCACCGTGTGTCCGGACGGTTCGGGCTGCGAGATTTTGGCGTGGACGGCACGCAGTTCACGGTCAACGGGCGCAAGACATTCCTGCGCGGCACGCTGGAATGCGCCATTTTTCCGAAGACCGGCCACACGCCGACCGACAGTCAGACGTGGCGGCGGGTGATGCGGACGGCCAAGGCGCATGGTCTCAACAATCTGCGCTTCCACTCGCACTGTCCGCCCGAGGCGGCGTTCGCGGCTGCGGACGAGCAGGGCGTGTATCTCCATGTCGAGTGCGGCACCTGGGCGAACCAATCGACAACACTTGGGGACGGCAAGCCGGTCGACGCCTGGGTGTACCGCGAAGCCGAACGGATTCTGCGGGCTTATGGCAATCACCCGTCGTTTGTCCTGTTGCTTTACGGGAATGAACCGGGTGGTGATCGTCACACGGCCTATCTCAAGGCGTGGGTCGAGCATTTCCGGGCCCGGGACGGGCGCCGGCTCTACTCGAGCGGTGCGGGTTGGCCGCAGATTCCCGAGAACCAGTTCCATGTGGTTCCGGACCCGCGCATCCAGGCCTGGGGCGGCGGCATGCAGTCGCGGATCAATGCGCGTCCTCCGGAAACGGTCACCGACTACCGCGACTTCATCCGGACGCGTCCTGTGCCGGTCATCAGCCACGAGATCGGCCAGTGGTGTGTCTATCCCAACTTCGCCGAGATGCCCAAGTACACAGGCTATCTGAAGGCGCGCAACTTCGAGATCTTCCGCGACTCGCTGCAGAGGGGCGGCATGCTCGACCAGGCTGACGCGTTCCTGTTCGCCTCGGGCAAACTCCAGACGCTCTGTTACAAGGAGGACATCGAGTCGGCTCTGCGCACGCCCGGGATGGGCGGCTTCCAACTGCTCGATCTGCACGATTGCCCCGGGCAGGGCACCGCCCTGGTCGGCGTGCTCGATCCGTTCTGGGAGCCCAAGGGTTACGTGACGGCAAGCGAGTACCGCCGCTTTTGCAATTCGACCGTGCCCCTGGCGCGGCTGGCCAAGCGCGTCTTCACGACGGACGAGGAGCTTGTGGCCGGTTTGGAGGTCGCCCATTACAGCCCCCGCCCGATCGAAGCCGCGACTCTGGTCTGGCGACTGCTCGATGACAAGGGCCGCGCTCTGGCCGAATCGACTTCGAGTTGCTCCGAGATTCCGCCAGGCAGCGCCACGCAGCTTGGCAGTGTCCGCGCGCCGCTCGAGTCGATGCCCGCCCCGGCGCGCTGCAAGCTCGTTGTCTCGATCGAAGCGCGCGGGGATCAGGCGGCGGCCCGCCGTGGCTCAGTCGCTCGCCGAGGGGCCCGTTTCGAAAACGACTGGGACATCTGGATCTACCCGCCGGCTGTGACGACCGCGCCTCCTGCGGATGTCACGGTCACGGAGACGCTCGATGAGAATGCCAAGGCCGTCTTGGCGCGCGGGGGCAAGGTGTTGCTCCTCGTGCCTCCGAGCCGGGTGCGGCCCGATCCGAAGCTCGGACGCATCGCGCTCGGTTTTTCGAGCATCTTCTGGAATACGGCCTGGACGGGGCGCCAGCCGCCTCACACGCTGGGCATTCTGTGCAACCCGCGCCATCCCGCCTTCGCCGAGTTTCCCACCGACGCTTACAGCAACTGGCAGTGGTGGTATCTCGTCAGCCGGGCCGGTGCGATGATGCTCGACGACCTGCCGCCGGACCTGCGCCCGACCGTCCAGGTCATCGATGATTGGTTCACCAATCGCCGGCTGGGCCTGGTTTTTGAAGCCAGGGTTGGCTCGGGCCGGCTGCTGGTCTCGAGCATCGACCTCTGTTCCGACCTCGGATCGAACCCGGTCGCCCGCCAGCTCCGGCACAGTCTGTTGAGCTACATGGCCAGTGGGGCCTTCCGCCCGAAGGTCGAGTGCTCGATCGCGCAAATTGAAGGTCTCATGGCGCCCGAGTCGGTCATGCAGAAACTTGGCGCCAAGGTGCATCGAGCGGACAGCGCCCACACAGGCCACGACGCCGCCCTCGTTCTGGATGGCGATCCCCGCACCATGTGGCACACGCCCTGGGGCGAAGGCGCCCCAGGATTTCCGCACGAGATCCAAGTCGTCTTCGAGCAGGTCGTGCGGCTGGGCGGGATCCGCCTGACGCCGCGCAGGGATGGCAATCCGAATGGGACCATCAAGGACTACGCCCTCTACGTCAGCTCCGATGGGCAGAACTGGGGCGAGCCGGTCGCGCGCGGGACGCTTCCGCCCGGCGATGCGGTGCAGACGATCGAGGTCGCGCCGACTCCCCCAGTGCGATTTGTCCGCCTGGTGGCGCTCAGCGGGCACGCGCGCGGTCCGTGGGCCTCGCTGGCGGAGTTCGATGTGTGGTTGGCTGTGTCGCGGAATTAGAATTGCGGCGTTTTGCCTTTGCACGCTGCGCGGCCGGGCGCATGCTTGTGCCGTCACGCCATGAAAACATCTGTTCTTGTTCTGATTGGGGCCTTGCTTGCGATCGAAGCTCTCGCCGCCGAGTCCGCCCGGAGCGTCCGGCTGTTCGACGGACGCACCTTTACCGGGTGGGAGGGGGATACCAATACGACATGGCGGGTTGTCGAGGGCGCGTTGGTGGGCGGTTCCCTGAAGGCGCCCGTGCCGCGCAACGAGTTTCTGTGCACCACGCGCGCTTATACGAACTTCGTTCTCAAGGTGAAGTTCAAGATCCTCGGGGCCGGCGCCAATGCCGGCATCCAGATCCGCTCGCGCAGGATCCCGAACCACCACGAGATGATCGGTTATCAGGCCGATCTGGGCGATCCGGAGTGGTGGGGCTGCCTCTATGATGAATCGCGCCGGAACAAGGTGCTGGCCAAGGCGGACAAGGAGCGAGTGGACAAGGTGCTCAAGCGCGGCGACTGGAACGAGTACGTGATGCGCTGCGAGGGCCGGCGTGTTCAACTCTGGATCAACGGTGTGCAGACCGTCGACTATACGGAAACCGATCAGAGCATCGAGCAAGCGGGTCTGATCGGTCTCCAGATCCACGGCGGCCCGCCGAGCGAGGCCTGGTACAAGGACATCCTCCTGGAGGAGTTGGGCTAGAGTCCGAACGCCCTCTGCATCTGCTCGCGCACCTGCGTCAGACGTCTGACGTCGCCGCCGCCCACCTCCGCGGCCGCCCAGCCGCAGTAGCCGATGTCTTCGAGCGCTTTGCGGACCTGATCCCACGGCAGGTCGTCATCGGGCGCGGTGATATCGACGAACTTGTTGCGCGCCCGGCTGAATCCCTTCACGTCCAGTTTGACACACCGGTGGCCGAAGGCGCGGATCCAGTCCGCCGGCTGGGCGTATTTCCAGTGATTCCCGATGTCGAAGTACATGCCAATCCACGGGCTTCGGAGGCTGTCGACGAACCTGATGAACTGGTCCGGGCTCTGATCCGGCGGCCCGTCGTGCCGATAGAACATCTGGTTCCACACGTTTTCGATCAGGATCGGCTGTCCGAGCGAGGCGGCAAGCGGAAGCAATTGCTTCAGCTCCTGGCGACAGCGCTCCTCGATGACTTCCGCCGGGCCGTCATCCCCTTTGCCGAGCACGATGAGAACGCCGCTGCCGCCGGCGGCATGCGACACGCGCAGGCAATGCTCGATGTTGCCGCGGCTGCGAGCGCGGTCCTCCGCGCTGGCGCTGGTCAAGCGCTTCTCCCAATGGGCGTGATTGATCGCATTATGGACGAAGACCCCCGATTGGCGCACCGCGTCACGCGCCTGTTCGGGCGTGTACTCGCCGGCCTGGTCGAAATCCACGCCGTCGAAGCCCGCTTCTGCCGCCATCCGCAGACGTTCGACCACCGTGAGCTTCCTGCCGCCGGCCTCGGACGCAATCATCCCCAGTTTGCACGAGAGCAACAGCCGTTTGCCCGGGGGCGGCGTGACGATCCGTGCGCTCTCGCTCTCCGCCCCGCGCGCAACCGGCCCGGCTCCGGCGGCCGCGAGAGCGACCGACGCGGCCCCGGCGGTGAGAAAACTGCGGCGATTCAGTGCAGGTGACGGTTCGTTCATGGATGACCTCCGGGACATTGGGTTCAGGGACAAGTTCAAGGCAGGTGATTGTTCGATGCGGAACACGGTGTGATCTTTGCCTCGATTGGTGCTGCGATGCAATGGCGAAAGGTGGGGCTTGTGCGAATCGGCTGTTGCCTCCCTTCATAACGAAGTGGTTCCATCTGTCCAACAATACACATGAATGCAATGACTTTCCATGAAGCGGATCGTCCGACACTCCGATCCCCTGCGAGCGTCCGATGTGCCAGGATGCTGCTGGTTCTTCTGGGGGCTTTTGTGATCGCGGCCGGCGGGTGGGCTGCGGACACCGCCCCTGCACGGGCCCGCTTTGTCAGGTTTGAACGCGGCGCCACGACCGCCTATGGCGTCATGGAGGGCGAGCGGGTTCGGGAACTGTCCGGCGATCTGTTTGGCGTGTGGACCAGGACCGACCGGCTTCATTCCCTGGACACGGTCAAGTTGCTTCCGCCGACGCAGCCGACGCAGGTGCTGGCGATGGCGGGCAACTACAGGAGCCACCTGAACAGCGCGGAGATCCCGCCCAAATTCCGGATCCCGCAGCCGTTCCTCAAGAGCCCATCCTGTCTCATCGGCCACGGCGCGGCGGTCGTCCTTCCCAAGGACGCCCGCGACGTCCACTTCGAGGGGGAACTGGTGCTTGTCATCGGCAAGACGACCCGGCAGGCATCGAGGGAAAAGGCGGCCGAAGCGATCTTTGGCGTCACCTGCGGCAACGACGTCAGCGAGCGCTACTGGCAGAATGACGAACAGAACAAGGACATCCAATGGTGGCGGGCCAAAGGCAGCGACACGTTCGGTCCGGTCGGCCCCTGGATCGTCACGGGACTGGATTGGAACGACCTCGAGTTGCGCGTGCGCGTTAACGGGGAGGTGAAGCAGCAGGACCGCACCAGCCGACTCATTCACGACGCAGCCGCCATCGTCAGCATGATCAGCCGGTACGTCACGCTTCAGCCCGGCGATCTCATTTTCACCGGGACGCCCGGAACCACCTCGGCTCTCAAGCCGGGCGACGTCGTTGAAGTGGAAATCGAGGGGGTCGGCGTGCTGCGAAACTCGGTCGAGTGACGACGGGGTCGCATCTCGATAGTAGATTCCGCTGAAAACCCCCTCAGGGTTTTTGAGGTTTAGGCCAGGGAGAACATCCTTGCCTCTTGGTCCTGCTCACCACAGATCGATGAAGTGTGCGATAAAGTCCAATGCCAAAAATGTCCAAACTCCAGGCCGCGGACGTGAGTCCGGGCCATCTCGCTCGTTTTCGGGCGTTTCTTTTCGTCCAGGCCTGTGCCAGACTCAGGCCTGCATGAATCTCCTCGCGTCGAGCATTCGCGTCGCTTTCCTTGCCGCGCTCTTCTTTCGCGTCGAAGCCGCCAGCACACCGCGGCAGCCGAGTTTCGTCTGCATTCTCGCCGACGACATGGGCTACGGCGATCTCGGGCGCTTGAACCCGAAGGGACGCATTCCCACGCCGCATCTCGATCGGCTGGCGCGGGAGGGCCTGACCTTCACCGATGCGCACAGCGGGTCGTCGGTCTGCACGCCGACGCGCTATGGCCTGCTGACCGGCCGCTATGCCTGGCGGTCCCGGCTCAAGAGCGGCGTTCTGGGCGGATTGAGCCCGCGTCTGATCGAGCCGGGCCGCATGACTGTCGCCTCGCTCCTGCGCGCTGAGGGATATCACACGGCGTGCATCGGCAAGTGGCATCTGGGGATGGACTGGGTGGTGAAGGAGGGCAAGCAGATCAGTGAATTGAGCATCGAAACACCCGCGCAGGCGTGGAACGTCGACTTCTCGAAACCGATCCGCAACGGGCCGAATGCCGTCGGATTCGACTCCTTTTTCGGCATCAGCGGGTCGCTCGATATGGTGCCCTACACCTACATCGAGGATGACCGCGTGACCCGCGTCCCGGATCGGGACGGCGATTTCCCCTGGTTCCAAGGTCGTCCGCGCCGCACCCGGCGCGGGCCGGTCGCGGACGGATTCGACGCGGGCGGTGTGTTGGGCGAATTCACGCGACGGGCTGTCCAGTATCTTGAGGAGCGGGCCACGGCGGCGAATCGCGACCAGCCGTTCTTTCTGTATCTGGCGTTGGCCTCGCCTCATACGCCCATTCTGCCGAGCCCGGACTGGCAGGGGCGGAGCGGACTCAATGCCTACGCCGATTTCGTGATGGAAACGGACGCCGGTGTGGGCCGTGTGCTTGATGCCCTCGACACCCACGGCCTGGCCGGGAACACGATCGTTTTCTTTGCCGCCGACAACGGGTGTTCGCCCGAAGCCGACTTGCCGCAGCTCGCCGCCGCAGGACATCATCCGAGCGGCCCTTTCCGCGGTCACAAGGCCGATCTGTTCGAAGGCGGTCATCGCGTTCCCTGCCTTGTCCGATGGCCGGGTCGGATCGCCGCGGGCGGCGAGTATGGGCATCCGATCTTCTTGGGCGATCTGCTGGCCACGTGGGCCGACCTGCTGGGGGTCAGGCTGCCGGACGACGCCGGTGAGGACAGTGTCAGCCTGTTGCCTGTGTGGTTGGGGGAGATCCGCGAGCCGGTGCGGGACGCACTGGTCCATCATTCCGTCAACGGTTCGTTCGCCATCCGCCAGGGACGCTGGAAGCTGCTGTTGTGTCCGGACTCCGGGGGTTGGAGCGCGCCGCGTCCGGGCAGCGCGGAGGCGGCGGCTCTGCCGCCCGTCCAGCTCTATGACCTCGAAGACGACATGGGCGAACAGCGCAATCTGTGCGCGGAGCATCCGGATGAGGTCAAGAACCTCATCGCCCGACTCGACAGATTGGTCCGGGACGGACGCAGCACGCCGGGCGCGCCGCGGACGAACAATGGGGCTATTGACATCTGGCGGGGGCGCCAGGCTTTCAAGCCCTTGTCCAGCGCGGTGGCCGACCCGGTCGCCAAACCCAACATCGTGTACGTTCTCGCTGACGATCTCGGTTGGACGGATACCGGGGTGTATGGGAGCGCGTATTACGAGACGCCGCACATCGACCGCCTCGCCGC
>Ga0116154_10003693_pt1 | contig 10695 bp, 6 predicted proteins | sample AD_UKC030_MetaG_FD_89898 | JGI IMG/M metagenome (GOLD analysis project Ga0116154, IMG submission 89898) | Active sludge microbial communities of municipal wastewater-treating anaerobic digesters from USA - AD_UKC030_MetaG | ecosystem: Engineered > Bioreactor > Anaerobic > Digestate | place: USA...
CAGTGCATTTCCTACAGCCGCGACCGCGGCCGCACGTGGACGAAATACCCGAAGAAACCCGTGTTGGTTCACCCTTACCGCGATCCCAAGGTGTTCGGAAGCAGATGCGGAAGGCAGGGTCGTGTGTTGGCGCGATCGCTCGGGCCGCGGAAACGACATGACGCAAATCGAGGCTGGCGTCCGGCCACAACGCGTGGAACGGGCTGCGGGCCAACGCCCGGCGGTCCGCTTTTCCGGCAGCCAGTCGCTGCATGGCCCGGCCTTTGCGGCCACGGACTACGTCCTGCAACCCGGCGCCAACGCGCTGGCCGGCCGCAAGGGCGAATTGTCCGACTTGCGGTTGGTGATCGACGTCCCCCGCTCGCGGGCTGGCCAAGTCGTAGTGACCATCCATGGCAAACCGCGACACCGCAGAATCGGCCGGATATGAATGGCTGCTGGGTTCCCTGCGGCGCGCTGATTGGTCCCGGCGCCGGAAACCCACCGAGGCTCAGCTTCTCGCCACCAACCTGCCGTATACCAGGCCGGTCACCTCGGATGATCTCAAGTCCGTCTGGCGAACGCCCCGGCGGGTCATCGCTGGGCTAAACGGACTTCTTCCGGGTGCGGAGCAGTCTTCGGATCGTACGAGGGTTTCGTCGGCCATCCAACACCGCGATGACGATCGAGCGTTCCGGCTCCTGGAAGAAATAGACGACAAAACAGCTGCGCCTCAAAATGACCCGCTGGATTATCCCGAACTTGCGCGAGAGCAGGTCGGGGTTCCATTCGATCTACTCGACCGCCTCGAAGTACTTGCGCAGAATCTCCTCGCCGCCGCCCGGTTTCCACGATTCGTAAAAGGCGCGGGCATATTCGAGGTCGGCCTGGACGACTTGCAGGGCCTCGACCGGTTTGGCGCTCACTTGACACCCAACCGCCGTTTCAACTCCGGGGTGGAAATCGCTCAGGGCGAGGGGAACCGGTGGAGCGGTCGCGTCGCGCGGGTGGCCGTCACGCCGGAGGAGATCGGCCTGTGCGGCTGCTGGCAGGTGATCGCGGTCGAGCGCACCTGGTGGGACGCGACCCAACGCGACAGGGGCAGTCGCGCAGGTTTGCGGTGGACAGGTCTTGGGGCAAGCCGCAAACTCAGGCGTATGCGTCCTGCGTGCCTCTTATCAACCTCACTCCTGTGGTTCGGCATGGTGATCGGCAGTGAGGCGGCCCTTCCCCCCTACCTCCACGCGCCCTCGGTCGACCAGTATGCCCAGCACGATCCGGCGGGTTTGACCATCCTTCCCACCGGGCGTTTCCTGAAACCGGTCGGTCGCCACTTCCCAGTCGCCCGCTGGCCCTATGGCCTGACGCTCAGCCGCAACGGCGAGACCCTGTTCGTCGCCAGCGATGGTGTGGGACAAGTCGTGTCGCACTGGCGCAGCGCCCAGCCGAGAATCGAAGAGATTCGACCCCCGACGCCAACCGGCAAGAGACACCGTCTGAGCACCGGCGGCGCCGATTTCTCTCCCGATGGACGCAGGCTTTACTGGAGCAGCGGCGAGAATGGCGGGGTTTATGTCTTCGATGTTGATTCACGCCAACTCACCGCCCAGGTCCCGCTCAACGTCGAGATTTCGGGAGAGAAGTTCGAGGACAGTTACGTGGTGGATGTGAAAGCGAGTACGGACGGACATTACGTCTACTGTGCGGATGTCGCGAATTTCCGTATCGCGGTCATCGACACGGAGCAGCTCAAGGCCGTCGCCTCGGTGCGTGTTGGACGGTATCCGTACGCATTGGCGCTGGCCGGGGAACGCCTGTTCGTCGCCAATATCGGCCTGTTCGAGTATTCTGCGATCGGCCCCGGCGACGACCCCCGGTTCGATTCACGCGGGTTGACCCGGCCACCTTACGGCTACCCGAGTCGCCTGGCGCGGGACGGCGTGGACTTCGAAGGGCGTCACATTCCGGGTTTGGGCAAACCGAACGTGCCCGAGTCTTTTTCGGTGTGGAGCATCGACGTGGCGCAGCCCGAGCGCCCCAAGATCATGAGCCGCCAGAAGACCGGCCTGCTCGTCGGCGCGCCCTCGGACAACGGCAAGACCGTGGGCGGCAGCGCGCCGAACTTCCTCGCCGCGCACGGCGATGCGCTGTTCGTTTCGAACGGCAACAACGACCTCGTCCAGCGCTTGAGTGTGTCGCGAGACCGAATCGTGGCCCGGCAACGAATTGTGCCTTCGCCCCTGGTAGGCGGCGTCCGCGGCGTGAGCCCCTCGGGGATGGCCGTGTCACCGGATGGGCGTCGGCTCTACGTCGCGGAGCTAGGCATCAACGGCCTCGGCGTGCTGGACGCGCAGAGCCTGGCCGTGTTGGGCCATATCCCGACGGCGTGGTACCCGTACCGCGTCGCCGTGTCGCCGGACGGACGGCATCTGGCGTGCGTGTGCTTCCGCGGATTTGGCAACGGCCCGAACGCCGGCGCGAACGTGCCTCAGAGCGACTTTCTCGGCCTGCGCGGCGTGTTGAGCGTGTTGGAGGTCCCGGATGACGTGGCGTTGGCGGCCATGACCGAGGATGTCTTGGCCTACAACGGGATGGTCGACCGCAGCGCCGACCGCGCGGGGATGAGTTCGCCCGTGATTCCCACCGTGCCGGGTCGCGTTTCCAAACAAATCAAACACGTCGTCTTCATCGCCAAAGAGAATCACACGTACGACACCATCTTCGATCGGATTCCCGGCGCGAACGGAGACCCCAGCCTGCTCCGCTGGGGCCTGAACCAAACGCTCCAGCAGAAGGGACAGCCGACACTCACGAACGTCGGCGTGATGGTGAATCACAACGCGCTCGCCCGGCAGTTTGCGGTGAGTGACAATTTCTACATGGAGCCCGAGGCCTCCGGCGTGGGTCATCGCTGGCTGGTCGGCGTTCAGCCCAACAACCTGATGCAGATGACCTATAGCGTCGGCTGGTCTTTCAAGAAGGACAGCCCCGCTCCCGGCCGGCGTTACAGCATGGGATCGAATGGCTCGCTCATTCCGGAAGATTACCCCGAAGCCGGATCGATGTGGGACCACTTGGGGCGCCACGGCATCCGCTTCCGCAACTACGGCGAAGGCTTCGAGTTTCCCGGCGTGGTCGAAGCCGAGGACGAACATCCCACCGGCGCGCGCGAGGTGGTGAACGTCCCCATGCCCAAGGTGCTTTACGACAACACCTGCTTCGGGTTCCCGATCTTCAACATGAACATCCCGGACCAGTACCGCGCGCACTGGTTCATGCAGGACGTCGAGACGCGCTTCCTCCGTGGACCGCATCGCTTCCCGGCTTTCCTCAACATCGCCCTCTGCAACGACCACGGCACGGACCCCAATCCGGACAAGGGCTACCCCTACGTCGCCTCGTGGATGGCCGACAACGACCTGGCGTTGGGACGCATCGTCGAGTTCCTCACCCACACGCCGCAGTGGAAACACATGGCCATTTTCGTCACCCAGGACGACGCCGGCGGCGAACCCGATCACGTCGACGCCCAGCGCAGCGTGCTCCTGGTCATCAGCCCTTGGACCAAGCGCGGTTACGTGTCCCATCGGCAGACGACAATCGTCAGCATGCATCGGACCCTCTATGAGATCTTCGGCCTCCCGCCGCTGAACATGTTCGACGCCCTCGCCAACGACTTCGCCGATTGCTTCACGACCACTCCGGACTATCGACCCTACCGTTGCGTCCCGGTCGATCCGCGCATCTTCGACCCGGACAAGGCCAAAGACCCCGAGGACCCGGACTACGGGGCGGCTCGCTTCCAGCGCACCGTTCTCATGGACGACGATGACGAAATGGACAAGGTTCTCGAACTGGGCCGCCGCGAGACCACCGCGCGCAGGTAGATGACCTCGCACGGAGCGCTCCGCGGGATGCTGGTGGGATCGACCATCAGACCCGGCAACGCCGAGGGTTGCGGTTCGCGCGAGGAGATTCTCAGCGAGCCTCCCTCAATCAGGGGATGGATGACCTCGTGCACATGGGCTTCTGGGGCAGAATGGGAACCCAGCGCACGGTCCATTTGTGCGGCTAACCGGGCCAGCCTGTCGGGTTCCTTGACGTGAAGCACGTAGACACGCACCGCTCCTTCTCGGAGCGGACGAGCTCCGCGAGTCCCTGGCTCGAGATCATCACCGTCGCCCATCCAGGGCCTGGCGTGAGCTTTCCGGCTACGGCGACTCGACGCGATAGAGGTGGGTCTTGGTGCGCAGGTAGAAGGCGCGGCCGGACACCGCCGGCGAAGCCATGAAGCCGTCATCGAGGGTGTTGGTGGTCAGGACCCGGAACGCGCGCCCCGGTTCGAGAACGGTGGTCATGCCCTGCTGATTGAAGAAATAGAGCCGTCCATCGGCGCAGACGGGCGATGCCGCGTACTTGCCGCCGATCCGTTCCTTCCAGACGGCGTTTCCGGTTGCCGCTTCGAGACAGGTGACGAAGCTGTCCTCCGCGGCGGTGTAGATGAGCCCGTCCACGAGAATCGGCGAGGAATACTTGCCGACGTGCGTCCTGAGCCGCCAGACAACGCCGGTGTCGGTGACATCGCCGTGCCCATCCGTCCTCACGGCGAGCAGCTCCGTCTTTGACAAGCCGGTGACGATGAATGCCAATCCGTTGTCGTAAAGGGGGCGGGGGGCCGCCGACCAATCGTTGTACTGCACTCTCCACAGTTCGCGCCCGTCGCGCGGGTCGTAGGCATAAGCCGCCTTCGCCCCGGCGCTGAGCATTTGCGTCTGGCCGGCCGCCGAGACGATCAGCGGCGTGCTGTGGGCTTTGCGCAAGTCGCCATCGCGGGCCATCTGCCCCGGGACATGCTCGTCGTTCCAGGCGACGGAGCGTCCTGTTTTCCAGACTGTCTTGCCGGTCTGCTTGTCGAGCGCGACGTGATACTGCACGTCGACGCCATCCATGGTCAGGATGAGGAGGCTCTCGAACGAAATCAGGGACGAAGAGGGACCGCGATAATGCCGGCAGGGCAGATCGTCGCGTTTCCAAAGGACCTTGCCAGTCCCGGTCTCGAGGCATGCCGTCCCGAAACTCCCGAAATGCACGTAGACTCGCCCCGGATCGAGCACCGAGGAAGGGGTCGCGTAGCAGTTCATCGAGGCGCCGTTGCCCAGCGGCTCCGGATTGTCGCTGTGAAACACCTTCTCGTGAACAACGACCTTTCCCGTGTCCGCGTCCAGGCCAAGCACGAAAAAGTCATGGCCGTCCTCGGTCGCCGTGGTCACCCAGACCTGGCCGCCCATGACCACCGGCGTCGACCAACCCCGATGGGGGATTGCAGTCTTCCATCTGACGTTGTTGGTTTCACTCCAGTGCAGCGGCACGCCGACGGTCTTCCCATCCGGCGAACCCGCCGCGTGACCGTTGCCCCAAGGCCCGCGGAACTCCGGCCAGTCCGCATGAACCGCCGCTGCGCCCAAAGCCAGAACCGCCAATGCAATCACAGGATTCATGGGGGCAGGGTGTGTCGAATGCCAAGGCAAGTCAACGGCGCGGTGCCGCTCTTCGCTCAACGCCGTGTATCTGGAGGTTGTCGGTGGGAATCGAGTTTGCGCCGCGTGAGGGCACGCGGCCTACAACGGGAGTCTCGATCCGGTGTAAGCCCGGTGCCCTCACCGGGCGAGGCTGATATCGACGCCGACTTTCCACCCAGGGCGATCCTGCAACAGCCTCGCAACCGAGGCGCGCACGATCGTTTCCTGCTCCGGCGTCTGGAAGTGGAACGTGACTCGACCCGGCCTGTCGCGCGTCGGCTGACCGGACGGTGGGGTCGCCGGACAGATCGTCTCGATAAACTGGCCGATCAGGCGGGCGAGGGGGATTTGCGCGGGATTGTACTCGACCTCGAACAGGGTGTCTTGTCCGGGTGGCTTCAATGGGCCGGTGTTGCGTGGGCGAACCGCCGCGACGCCGTCCAGGCGCCGCAATGCCGCTTCGATTCCCGAAACGCGATCCGCTCCAAGGACAATGCGCTCCGGCTCCTGGCGGGCGGGCGGGCGCTCGTGAAAGGCAAGGGCGTCCGAGTTGATGCAGTAGCGCAGACGCGTCGGCGGCGGTCCGTCGGTGAACACATGGCCCAGGTGGGAAGCGCACCGGACGCAGTGGACCTCGGTGCGAACCATGCCATAACTCGTGTCGCGCGTCTGGCCGATGTTCTCCTGCGCGAACGGCTGGAAGAAGCTGGGCCAGCCCGTCCCGGAATCGAACTTGGCATCCGACCGGAACAGGGGCAGGCCGCAGCCGATGCACGTGTAGAGGCCCGACTTATGGTTGTCGTGGAAGACGCCGCAGAAGGCCCGTTCGGTGCCGTGGGTGCGGGTGATGCGGTATTGGTCGGCTGTGAGTTGGGCCCGCCAGGCTGCATCGGATTTGACCACCCTGGGAACGACAAGCGCTTCGGTGACCTGGCCCGAGGCGCCGAGGAGGCGCACTGTGACGGTTGGCGTGTTCATGGGACTGGCGGCGGGTGCGGAGAGAAGCTGGACGCCGGCGGCCATCACAGCCAGCGGAGCGCAGAGACAATTCGCGATCGCTTTGGTTCTCATCGTGTCCGACGGTCATCGCCCCGGGGGCGAACCGATGGAATATGTCCCAGCGCGCCATTCGCGCAAATGCCACTTATGCCGGGCGCCGGCTTGGTTCGATTCGATCCGGCGCGATTCCGCGCACTGCGACACGGATCGCTTCGGCCAGAAGCCCGTCCTGACCCGCACTGACGGTGCGCAGGTCAAGGCGCACACGACCGCCGGAGAGGTAGCCGATCAACGGGGGCGAGCCCGCGCGCAGACGCGCGAGGAACTGGGTTGGAGCGACCGTCTGGGGCGACAGATCCAGCGTGACGGACGGCAGGGCGGCCCGCGGCAGAGTGCCGCCTCCAACCCGACCCCTGCCCTCCCCGACCGTGATGGTCAGGGGCAGTCCGGACAGTTCGGTTCGCAGGGCTTGAGCCCGGGCGCGAAGGCTCTCCTCGGTGGCTTCGAGCATTCCGAGCACGGGGATCTGCCCACCCAGACCAGCCGGGGCCGCGGGAAGGCTGCTCCCGCGCCCGACCCGAGGCGCGCGCACGTAGGCCTCAGCCGTCGCTTCGAGTGCGCCCAGAATGAGCTTGTCGCAGCGCAAGGCCCGGAAGAAAGGCTCGCGCTTGAGCGCCGCGACCCAGCGAGCCTTGCCGGCGATGACACCCGCCTGCGGCCCTCCCAAGAGCTTGTCGCCGCTGAAACAGACCAGACCGACACCGCACCTGAGGACTTCGGACGCCGTGGGCTCGCGATCCACACCGTAAATGGCCGTGTTCAAAACAGCCCCGCTGCCCAGGTCCTCGACGAGCGGCAGGCGTTTGCGCCTGGCCAAATCCGCCAGCGCCTCGATCGAGGGCGAGTCCACAAAACCGTCCATGAAGAAATTGCTGCGGTGCACCTTGAGGATGAGCGCCGTCTTCTCACCGATCGCATCGGCGTAATCCGCCAGGGTCGTCTGGTTGGTTGTTCCCACCTCGCGCAGGGTCGCGCCGCTGGTCTCGAGCACATCCGGGATGCGGAATCCGCCCCCGATCTGGACGAGCTCACCCCTCGAAAGGATCACCTCGCTGCGCGCCCCGGAGGTGAAGTGGCGCAGCATCAACACAAGCGCAGCGGCGCAATTGTTCACCACGGTGGCCGCTTCGGCCCCGCAGAGGACGGCCAGGAGCTGCTCGACGTACGCCGCGCGTCCGCCGCGCTCGCCGCTGGCCAGGTCGATCTCGAGGTTGCTGTAGTTCGCTCCGATGGCTGTCAGGGCCTCGATCGCAGCCGGCCCCAACGGGGCCCGCCCGAGATTGGTGTGGATGACCACGCCCGTGGCGTTGATCACCGGGCGCAGCGCCGAACGCCGCAGAGTCTCGAGCGCGTTTCGGATCCCCTCGACAACCGTCTCGAAAACGGGCACGGCCCCGCCCTTGCGCCGGCGCGCCAACTCGCGCCGCACGACGGCAACAACGACCGGTCTCGAGAGGCCGGCGTCGCCCAGCGCCTGGAGCACTTTCTCGACGGCAGGGATGGCGCGGCGCGGGGACTCAGGCTGACGCTCGCGTGGTTTCTTGCGCATTCGGTGACCCGACAAAGCGGCAAAAAGTGGTGAGAAATGCAGGCTAGCCTGCCGCAATCCAAACGCATTGGCAGCGGCGGGCGGTGCAGTACGGAAGCGGCAACTCCGGAAGCCGGTCGATATCCAGCGGCGTGCCGCGCATGCTCAGGGCCATGGCACACTGCTCTCCATCGCGGTTGGACGGCAGCAATTCGACGCTCTTGATCCCAGCCGCGCGGCAATCCTCGATCGAGGTCTTGCATGCCCGGCGCGCAATGGCCGTCTGCCTTGGGTGCCCCGTCTCGGCGCCATCGGCCCCCGCACCCCTGCCGCCGTCGTGCGGATCGCTCTTGCTCTCGGTGGCATCCGGGGCGGGTGACACGCGCAATTCGAGATCCGAACAACGCACCTGGGCCTCCCGGACAATCTGGTCCAACTGGGTCTGGGTCAGGCCGATTCGTTCACAGAACACCTCGATCGCCTCGCGTTCGCCCACCACCAGATCGGCATCGGCCAACCCCACGAAGACCATGTCCTCGAGGTTCCGCACCTGGGCACCCAAAGTGCCCACGCTCTGGGGAATGAACTTCGAGTCCTCGACCAGGCGGGTGGCCTCGGTCACATGAATCCGTTTGGCGCCAACCAAACGCCGGACTTCATCGAGCGCCGCCAGTTCCTGCGATGTCAGTCGACCGTCCTGGCTGGCGATATAGAGGACGTTTGCCAAGTAGGTTGTGATTTCTTTGTCGTGCATAGCCACTCACCGCCTTCACTCGATCAGACGAAGCGCTTTCGCCACAAAAGCCATCTTCCCTCGCCCTCTCGAATAGGGTGCGATTTGACAGATTCAACCCCCGTCGGTCCATCCAAATCGCATGCGAAACCTCGGAGATCGGAGTTCGGAGATCGGAGTTCGGAGATCGGAGTTCGGAGATCGGAGTTCGGAGATCGGAGTTCGGAGATGGGAGACCGGAGATGGGAGTTCGGAGATCGGAGTTCGGAGATGGGAGACCGGAGATGGGAGTTCGGAGATGGGGATCCCCCGGCCGCAGGACTTGACTCATTTGCCACAGATTTCATCTGGGGAGTGACTCGAGCCCGGGCATTTCCCAGCACGGCAAAGCCGCGACCAAAAGATGCGACAACTGACCGCCCTGTGCACGGACGGGGCGCAAATATGAGGGTTAGGTTGACGCGTATGCGCAGCCGCGGGACCGCAGGACCGCCCTCCGGACGAGGGAGGCTCAAGGAAAAGCCACCACAACGTAGAACTTCGACGCCACCGTCAACGGCTCGCTCCACGTCAATCCGGCGATGCCCGACGCCTCGATCGTCCATGCCGCCGGGAACGGCCCGGTGAGCGTAGTCGAGCCGTAGACGCTGTATTGCGTCGCGCCCGGTTCGGCGGCCCAGCCCAAGGTGACGGTTGTTGGTGCCGAAGGCGGAATCACCTGGATTTTGACCCGGACCGGCTTCCCGACCGGCGCGCGGTGATCCTCGACCTCGCCGGGATCGTTCGGTGTCACGCCAGGCTCGAAGTCGAGATCGATCCCGAGGTAACCTGGATCGATGTGGCCGTTGTGATGGATCGCGTTTTGCGTGATTCGGTTGCGACTGGTGTCGTTGTCTCCCACCGGGCGGGCCTCCGTGACCGCAACGCCGGTGTGGATGTTCCAGGCGATCGTATTGTTGATGATCACATTGTCGGGAGCGAAGCCCCACACTGTGCCGCCGTACGATCCGACCGCCACCCCATGCCACGTGTTGGGCATCGGGTTGAGGTTCACGTCCACGCCAATCCGGTTTTGGTTCAGTGTGTTGGAATGCGTGATCAACCCGGAGGGGCCGAAGCCCACGATGCCCACACCGTCAAAGCCGTTGGCCCCGATCCAGTTCTGCTCGATGAGGTTGTGGTGGGCTCCTTCGCCGATGTACACCCCCTGATGGCCGTTGCCCAGCGGCCCGGCGCCGGTGATGTCGATCCCGACGTAGCAGCGCTCGACGCGATTGTTCGCCACATCGCCGACATCGGGGCAGTTCGCGATCCCGATGCCCTCGATCCTGTTGCCGCTGGCCACGTTTTCGAGAATGTGGTTCCCAAGCGCGATTCCAGGGCTGTTGGGCAGCACTTTGACGTAGATGCCGCCCCACAGGCCCGGCGGTGTGTCGTGCCCGTTCGGCAGTGCGGCCATGCCCCTGACATCCGTGCCCACCAGGTTCCAGTAGATCTGGTTTCCATTCGACCCGGGATGCCTGGCCGTCCCCGGCAGGATCCCCTGGATCGAGATCCCGTCATGCGGGAAATTGTGGATGCACAATCCCTGCACCCGGTTGTTCGACGACATGATGTACAACCCGTGGGCAAACTGAGGCGCGGGTGGAGGAGGAGGCAGGTAGGGCGTTGGGATCAGGCCTCAGAGCATCTGGACAGCCTGGCTGAGTTGGCGGTACTGCGCGACGGTGTTGTAGACCTGGGCCGAGACGCGCAGATAGCGGATGGGCGGCTGCCCGATCCGATTGAACGGGACCTCGATGCCGAACTCGTCGTAGAGGCGGAGCTGATCCGCATCGATCTTGCCCGCGGGGGGGCGATCCTGGAGGCGCGCGGGC